>Ga0214542_1000250_pt1 | contig 89962 bp, 43 predicted proteins | sample CNSS1metaG_FD_160096 | JGI IMG/M metagenome (GOLD analysis project Ga0214542, IMG submission 160096) | Root nodule microbial communities from cowpea collected in UCLA plant growth center, Los Angeles, California, USA - CNSS1 | ecosystem: Host-associated > Plants > Roots > Nodule | place: USA... | reverse complement strand
CTAGTATCTTAGAGTAGTCTTTTCATATCTTTTCATATGTACGTGCTTGCTTCACTATAAATAGAAGAGGAAGAGAGTGGTACTGTTGTCCACTACTCATATTTTAAAGTCTCAGTCTCAAGTTATATGATTGTGGGGTTATGGTCATGAAGTATATCCAAATGTGGGATGATAATCACATATATAATGGCAAAAGCATCCATGTATACACATTTGTAATTAGATTGACAATTATGTTTAATTTGAGGGTTTTATTTTTTTTCACTATATTGGACGTCCTAATGACTTCACCTAGTAACACTTCATAAACACCTACAAGAAATAAGGAACAATGCATTTGTGATTGGATTATGGACGAAGATAATCTCCACAAAGACTTTGTACTCAAGCATTTTACTTTTAATAGTCCTAGCCAATGATGCAAATAGTTTGTAGTCTCTGATAGTCTTGTGTTTTGGTAAAATGTTTATGTTTAATGCAACACAAGTTTTTCTTTGTTTATTGTAGTCGCTAATACATAATTGAGGATGATATTTGATATGGTTATTGCAATTGGATATTGTTGTTTATGAATTTATGGGAAAATATTCACTTTTGCGAAGTACTTAAATTGAATATAGTGTTCTACATTATTTATATTTGACAAAGTAAATACAAAATGTCACCCACCAACAATACATAATGAATATGAATATGTTTGACACTTAATTATTGGGTTTGTCACTTAATTACATTCTGTTTGGCATATAATTATTGAAAAGATTTTACAGTGTTTTTTACACATCATGTTAAAATAAAATAACAGGGAAACCCACACCCCACAACCTTTCCTGAATTTCACCATGCAGTTGTCATCCACCCCAAACACAGATTGAAATAGATAATGAAATTGAATGTTTGAACTATTGTTCAAAAAGTCTGACTATTTTTGCCACTTAAATACATTATGTTTGGTACGTAATTATTGGAAAGATTTTAGAGTATTTTTGGCAAATCATGTTAATTTCAAATCATGGAGAAACCCACACCCCCACAACCTTTCTTGAATTCCACATACATATATCAGCCACCCCAAACACAGACTGAAATAAATAGTGAAATTGAATATGTTTGACCTGTTGTGCAAAAAGTCTGATAGCATTGCACTTAAATACATTTTATTTGGTATATAATTATTGGAAAGACTTTAGTGTTTTTTTGCACATCATGTTAATATCAAATCATGGGGAAACCCACACACCACAACCTTTCTTGAATTCCACATGCAGCTATCACTCACCCCAAATACGTTTTCAACTATATTGTCAATCGGAATTAGTTTAATGTGCTATGTAAAAACTATTACAACGTTTGTCACTTAAGTACATTGTGTTTTTGACATATAGGTATTACAAATATAAATTCCTGGATAAAGGTATGCCACTGTAACATGACGGAAATAAACTTTGAACAAAAAGAACAAAGAAAAAAAAAGATGAGAAGGGAAACAAGTACAACTTTGTGTTTATGAATGTGTGGTGGAGTCCGTTAGGGATTTGAAGGGGAAATTGTGAGTGATGGTGTGGAATTTGTGTTTGGTGTTAGGAAGAGTGACGAGGGATCGAGAAAGAACGGTAAGAATGTTGCGGAGACAGTTTTTGGTGAGGGAAGGAAGGTGGGGTCGAATTCAGAAGGAAAGTTGAAAAGTAGGGTGTTTGGTTTTGGTGCTTCTAGAAATAATTTGGATTCTGGCTTGAGTACAGGAAAAGGGAAATGTAATGCGGAGTTGGGGAATTCGAGTGCGACGAAGGAGTGTAAATATGAATGCACGGTGGAGAAGATGAATGGTGTGAAATGAGATTCATGACTTGACATAAATAACATTGAAGAATATTTAAAAATAAATAAATATAAGCCACTTGAACTTTCTCAAGTTTGTAAAAGTTTTGTTTGTTAAAACATCATGGCAAAGTACAGGCCACAAAAATTACCAATGTTGTTCTTTTACAGTGTCGCTTTTCATGAGACTCTTAATTATGGTGGCACTGATATCTCGACCACATATTCATCTCACAATTGATGGGACATTACAATCAAGGTTCACCTCTCTTTCCGTGGGTACTCAATCTAAGGATCAAATTCATCTCCTTCACTTCAAATTTTATGGTTTTATTATGAGTGAATAGAATTATCCCACCTTTAAAAAATATTAGAAAAAATATATATTAAAAGTTAAATATTAAATCTTTAAATCAATATATGTTGCTTGCTTAATATGGTCAGCCACAGGTCAACTTTAATAACATTTGAATGAAGCATATTTTATTCTTTTGGCAAATCAGTATGTATTGATCATTACATACCAATTTTTCAGAGGGAATGACAGAGAATAAAAGATACTCCATTAAGTTGATCATTGTAGTTGACTAGTGAAAGATCTTATCATACAAGCAACACCCCGACTAAAGTGTTAGTGAAGTGGTAACATTTATATTGATTTAAAGTTTTAGTATTTAACTTCTTTTTCTAATATTTTTTTAGGTGGGATAAAGCTTCTTAGCCTTTCCTATTTAAGGATAAAACCATAAAATTTAAAGTGAAGGAGTCTTGACGACTTCAAAATCAAATTCATGTAAACTCGTGATGACTTTTGTGTAAATAGATAAAAGATGAAGTTATCCAGACTGATGATGACTTCTTTGTAAAAATTTTGAACTAAAGTTGTCAAGATACGTGATGACTTCCAATTGTGTTCAAGAAATAGGAAACCCTCATCGTTTATGACAATTTTACCTGAATGGAAGCCACTAGGATCGATGACGACTTCCCTTACACAAAAGTTACCGTGAATCATGACGACTTCGGTTCTAGACTTCTTTTTTGTTGGTGTGTTCTTGTGGCATGAAAACTAGTTTTGTTCATTTAATAAAGATGACGTGTAATTCATAATTTAAGATATTTATAGTAGTACATAATGAAGATGAAGTTCCCATACAATGACCACACAGAGACAATCTCGAAGGAAAAGTTGATAGAAATTGGCAAACCTATCATGAATGGTGGATTACAATGAAAATAACCGACACAATTTTGTCATTAAAAGAAAGGCCATTTCTGTAATAGTACACTATACATGCAACGGTACATCGAGCACACCATGCACTATATATCACCTTCAATGTAATCTTCCAATGACAAGGTCAGCTTAGTTTAAGATCATTATTTTTCATCAACCATCTTCATTTATCTTAATTAAATTACTATCATACCGCACAGGAGCCTTCTCAAGCCCATTCACAACCCTACCCTCACCATGTTAAGTTTTCTTCAGATTTTCTTCATCATCTATATCAATCTTTTGGTCAATCTTTTATGGACCAAAGTCAAATGTTCAAATTTGTGAACCTTCAACCTAACATCTCATCCCACACCCCCTTCCAATAAGTCCCTTCCAATTTTTTCCTTCTCAGTCAACCTGTGTTGCAAGTCCATCACAAATGTTTGTCACTTGAAGAGTGACACCACCATCTGCGCACAATCCTGGATCTTCATCAATGTCTCTTTATCCCCCAAGAATTCCTTTTCAAGAATCACAAAAATGTTGTTTATTTTCCTCTAACTGAACAGAGTGATGAAGATAACGAACCCTCCAACAATAACAAAGACAACCTAGGAAACCAAGAAGAAGACCAACATATGGCACTAGAGGTCATAGATAAATGTGTTTCAAGTATTATGTAATGTAAACTTTTGTGTATCTCATCAATACAAACTTATTTTTTTCAATCTCACTACTATCTTTCATTTATTTTTATTTTTTATTTCACCAACACATTAAATCTTTCTCATTATAAATTATGTTAATTATACTTCATCTTTGAAGGAACAAATAAAAAATTTGAACTAAAGTCACCAAGATGTGTGGTAACTTCTAATTGTGTTCGAGAAATAGGAAAACATCATGATTCAAGACGACTTTACCTGAACGAAAGTTGCTAGGAGTGGGGACGACTTTCCTTGCATAGATGTCGTCAAGAGTCATGACAATTTCTGTTTTGGACTTTTTTTAATTAGTGTGTTGTTATAGTGAGGTTTGTGGATGATTTGTTCCTCGAAAAATGAAGTGTATAATTAACATAATTTATAATGTGTTGGTAAAATAAAAAATTTAAATAAATGAATGGAAGTAGTAAGATTCAAATAAATAAGATTGTGTTGATGACGAGAGACAAAAGTTTATATTGTATAATAGTTGAAATACATTTATCTATGACCTTCAGTATCACATGTAAGTCTTTTTCTTGGTCTCTTAGTCATCTTTGTGGTTGTTGTTTGAAGGCTTTGTTATCCTCGTCACTCTGTTCAGTTTGAGGAAAGTGAACAACATTGTGATCCTTGAAAAAGTATTCTTGAGAGATAAAAAGACACTAATGAAAATTGAGGATTGTGATGGTGGTGTCATGCTTAAGGGGCAAACATATCTGAGGGACCCACAATAAAGGTTGAGTGAGAAGGAAAAAATGCACAATGAGGAAGGGGGTGTGGGATATAGGATGTTAGGTTGAGGTTGCACAAATTCGAACATTTGACTATGATCCATAGAAGACTGGCCAAAAGATTGATAGGGATGATAAAGAAGATCTGAAGAAAATCTAAGATAATGAGGGTAGGGCCGTGAAGGAGGTTGAGGAGGCTCTTGTGCAATACTCTAACCTAAATAGTGGCTTAATTAAGATTAGCGAAGATGGTTGATAATGAATTAAAACTAGTTGACCTCGTCGTCAAAAAATTGTAGAGAAGGTGGTATATAATAAATAGTGTATATAATGTACAGAGGATGTATGATGTACTATCAATCAAATGGTAATTTCCGGTGAATAAAGTTTCTTGAATGAAAAGATTGTGTCATTTCACATTGCAATCTACCATTCTTAATAGACTCGCAAAAGAAGTCCTCACCGGTCTCGACACTTATTTGTTTTTTTTTTTATTTACACATAAATCATCATGAACTGGTATTTCTTTTTTTCGTTCCATTTACGAAATAACGGGTCAAATAATCTGTCTCATGTACGTAAATCTACCATATATGTATGCTTCATATTCGTAGTAACATATACCATTTATTTATTCAGAACAAACGATAAACTAACCTTGCAAAGCTGTCTGAAGAGGCAGAGAACTCTCAACTTCTTTGGCAACGTTAGTGTTCCTCTCTGCAACAGCCTTGGACAAACCAAACCTCTGAAATAAACCAAAAGCGCACACTATGTAGGTTATAACAAGGAGGTGCACACAATTGTCGAGATAAGAAAGCTTAGGTTCAAATAAACACAAACCTTCTGAACTGTTTTCTTGAAGCAAGTTTTATGCTCATCCATAGAAGCACGAATAAACTCATCAATTAAAAAAGACACCAAAATGATCCACGTTCCTCATCATCGGCGCTTACCTCACAAAGACAACCACAGAACCACCAACTAACCACCATGGGCACCACCGCAAGCCACCAACTGCACCACTTCAGGGAGAGCTCGAGGGAACGCGAAACTCCCAGCGGCACCAAGGACACCACCACAACTAACAACATAAATAAACCACTCAACGATACATCCAAAGCTTCATCTACTTGTCTGCGTACACAGTCCACAATGGCAGGGAATCCGAATCTTTACTGTGCACGGAAAGGAATCGAATCTCTGCGTGCCATGCACAGTGAAACCTGACTAGCTGAGTGTCACGTTGCGTTGTTGTTGCTTGCAGAGAAAGAATGAAAGGCAATAATTTTATAATAGGACAAAACTGTGGGCTCTGGGGATCTAGAATCATCTAAACTGCTACAAAACATTGTTTTTACGAAAAACAATTAAATTAAAATGCAATTTTGTATTTAAGTTTTTTTTTTTCAAAATATATCTTTTTCTTTTAAACCCCCTCAAGAAATTTTTCTCATCTATGCCACCAAATCATTTTATTATTCATTAGCGAAAAAACACACACACACACACACATATATATATATATATATATATATATTTCCATTTTTATTACATTGAAATAATATAGTTTTATTATTAGTATTATTTTTAAATTTTCTTACTTTTAAGAGTAATTAATTAGAAAAATAAAAATAATATATATAATTTTGTAAGAATTGCATTAGAAAAAATATATATGTAGCTCTTATTTTTATTTAATTATTTTTAAATTAATAAAAATTATTCAATTATTTATTTTGTTAACTAAATATTCATGTAATGATATAGGTAATAAGGGATTTAGTTTTATAGAATCCAATTATAGCATTCATTAGTCCATTCCCCTCGTAGAAATGATGGGAATTAATTTTTTTAGAAAACTTAATTTTCAGGTGAGGAAATATATTATATGATTTTAAATATATTTTATATTTATAAAATTTAAAATATTAATTTTGGAGTATGAGATTCTTGTCATGAATTTATCTTTTTTAAATTAAAGGATTATTAGAAGAGGAAAATATATTTTAACTATCTTTATTCTCAAATTTTAAATGGCATGAAACTTAGAGCTATCAAAATGAGTTGGAATTTGCAAGACAATTCGGCTCACCGCGGGTTCGGATCGGGTTGGGTTGAAATTTTCTTACAAATTTCAATACAGGTTAATTTTTGACCCAGCTCACTCGGGTTGAACCCGTGGATTGGCTCACCAACCTGCAAATAAAGGATCAAACAATTATTTTTTGCTAAGTTAGACTTTGTATTTGAGTCATGTTAGGTTGTTTTCTTTTAGCCAACACATAGATCATTTGTATTTTTGTGATTTTGGTTTGTATTTGGATTATATTAAAGTTTATTTAGATTTTAATTAGAATTATAATCTAGTTTTGACTAAAAAAAATTATATTTTTTTCATTAAGTGAGCCCGTGAGTCAAACCCACCAACCCGCGGTGAGCCGGGTTGGGTTGGAATTTTTTTGGCTCGCTAATAAGTGAGCCGGGTTGGATTGACTCACTAAGTGATCAACCCGTGGTGAGTCGAGCTAGGTCAGGTCGGGTTACCCGTTTTGACAACTCTAAGGAAACTATCATAATTCTAAATTATATGGTTAAATATGTTTTTAGTATTTGAATTTTGATGCAAAATTGAAATTTGTCTCGGTGAGGAACTTTGATACATTTTGATCCTCAAACTTTAAAAATGAATGGATATAGTCATTTTAACCAAATTACGTTAAATCTTGTTTGTCGTGTCAAACGTGTTTTCTGGCTGAAGCGAAAAACATGTCAAACAGTGTAAACAACTCAAATGTTAGCATGTGAAAACGTGTCAAACGGTGTAAACGACTCAAGTTGTATACACCCACTACTTGAAATTCTCATATTACATGAGATTTTTCTCGCAAATTTGTTAAAAATTTTGTAAGAAAATACTTTTTTCTGTCATTTTTTCTAAGAATTTTAATTGGCAGGTAATTCCTACAAAATTATAAATTTGCAAGTATTTCCTACAAAATTTGTTGCGAAAAGTGTTTTATACAAAATATTTAGCAACAAAATTGGTAGCAATTTCTTGCAAATATTTTTTCACAACAAAATTTGTAAGTATTTCCTACAAAAAAATTTCAAAACAAAATTGACAGGAAATATGAGTTTTTTTACCAGTGATCGTTTGACAAGTTTTTGTGCTGACTTTTCTAAATCTTTTCACACTTCATAGAGAGATTGTTGGGTATCCAAGTATAAATCTAAGTCTCACATTAAGTAAATTGAGAAAGTTGAACATCATATAAGATTGAAGACCCATAAATTCATTGCCTTAAACTTTTTGGTTAAGATTGGTGTTAATCACTTATGTGTGGATTGGGCTCATGTGTAGATTGTGAGATAATGTAAATTGTTTTAGCCAACCAAAAAATGAATAAATCAAACAATTTAATGATCAAATAACATAAAAATAACATAAGGAGTGAATAGAAATAATCAAATACAAGACCTGAAAACTATTTTATTAATTGAAGATGTCAATACATCATTTTATCTATCTATCTATATATATATATATATATATATATATATATATATATATATATATATATATATATATATATATATATATATATATATATATATATTTTGGCAGATCTTTTATGTGACAAAGCGGGGTGATGTCCCCCTCCCCCAATTTTTTCTATATTTTATGTAATTTTAAATATATTTTCTAAAACTTTTAATATTTTTAATATAATTTAATATTTTAAAATTTTTTATATATCTATATCTAAAGGAACTCCTTTTTTTGACATATTTACTTTTCAATTTTACCTTTTAAATATTTTTTAAAATAAAAATAATTATTTTATTAATATTATCTTTTAAGTGATCATTTGTTAAATTTAACCATTTTCTAGATTTGACTATTTTTTTTAAATTTAATCATTATTGATGAAAATTAATTATAGTAAAATTATAAAAAATATTTGTATTTAATTTTATAATTATAATTATAATAATGACAATAATTATAATTTTACTATTTTTTATTATCATAAAAAAAGTAAATACGATATTTTTACTAGTTTATATAAACATTTTAGGATTACTTTTTTTTTCATATTTTCGTTCAAAAATATCAAGTTGGTCATCCAATTTTTTTAATCTGAATTTGATCACGAATTTTGAATAAATGATGGAATTTGATCTTTTTAGTTCAGTTTTTTGAATCAAATCAAGGGTTTTTCATCAAATGATAGTTTGTTTTGTTGGTCTAATTATCATAATCTTAATGTCAATTTTGATGAAAAATTCTTGCTCTACTTTAAGAAATTTAACAAAATGATCAAATTACATCAATTTTTAAAAAATTGGGACCAAATTGAGACTAAAAAAAATAGAGAACCAATTTAACATTTTTGAACAAAAAATGAACCAAAAGAGTAATTCAACCAACATTTTGACACCTTAAAATTTTGGTTGAAGATCCGTCACTATATATATATATATAATAAATAACTAAATGTGTTAGAGTCATTATATTATTAGTCAAAATGTGAAATTGATCTAATTATTTAAATCTATGGCTAAGAACATATACATGTCTCATGTCATCATATATTAAATGTGTAAATTCCAACAATATTCCAATATTCTAATTTGATGAAATGGTCAAATTAGAAATATTGAAATTAAGCAAGTAACTGAAGTTACAAATGGGGTTATAGTCTCCATCTGTGAGCACGATACATATTATTCATGTTCCTTTCTCTCCTCCTTATCAAAGAAAGAAAGAAAAAAATCAAGAGGGAACCTTCAGGTGCTCCATAGTTGGAAGACCATGTACTAATTTTTCCATCTATTGTTCTCACTAATCAGGTACACTTCCGCTTTTCGTCATTTGAGTATTGGGAAATATTTTATTATCTGAAGGGTTTATTGCTTTCATGTTTTAATAAACTAACAATTGGTATCATAGCATTGTTAGTTTATGATTAATGTCCCTTAATTATGTGAAATCTCAATTATGAGTATATTGAGCCCTAATCAAGAAAATCCCCAATTCTGGTATTGCTCTAATCCCAAAGGAAGATTAAATATTTGGTCGGATTATATACACATATGTGATGGTAAATATATGATAATTATAAGGTTTTACTCTGTTGATGATACATCAATCTAAAGATGAGTTTGTTTTTTGACATGCTTTATTATCAATGTTTGATCATTACAACAATATACCACTAGCCTAGCAATTAATATTACTGTCAAGAGACTTAATATTAATGGTGCATTACATGTCTTGAGATGAGTTAGACCATTATTTGAATTTATTTATTCTTTTTAGGATGTGAGCTTAATTGTATTTCTTTAGTTCTAAATTCGGCTACAATTGCTTTTATATCTGCTAACCTGAACCCATTTTCGCATTTGGGAGTAAAACCCCAAAATTCTCGATGGTGCAATGCTGCCCTTTTGTCAATCTAGCGCTGCCCTTTCGTTTTCTATTTTGCAGGATGTTATGAGGCATCAAATAAGGAATATGATTGAGGAATTTTGTCACAGGGTTGTGCATTGTAAAGTAATTGAAATACCACTTAAGTTATATTGTGACAATAAATCAATTGTGTTGTACTCAAACAACAATAAGGTATAGAGTGAACAATTTTCAATAGAACAATAAGGGACATGATGACAAATCCTCTTACTAAGGGACTTCCACCCAAGGTCTTTCATAAGCATATTGCTCATATGAGTGTTTTATTGTTTTAAAAATCTTTGGTTTAGTGGGAGTTAGTCATTTTTACGTGTTTTGCGTTCTATGTTTGATTTTATGCATGCATACAATGTCTTTGGACATACTTTGGATATTATTCAGAAATTACACTCTGTATATTAAGGTTATTATATTAATCTTATTGAGATAAAGTAAGGACAAATTGAAAATAGATGTGTATAAATCATTTTCACATAATTTTCATGCTACATGTATCATGATGAGTCCATGTCATTTGGTTATGTCAGCATTAGTAATCATTGTTAGGTTTAGTTGCGACTAATGCAATTAAAACTGTTTTGGTTCTATATGCATGTGTAATCAATGGACGAGATATTTTGAGTATGCTCAAGCATATGATGGCAATTTTGAGCTCATAAAGGTCAACACATTTATAAATATTTATAAGAATATATACATATATATATATATAATAAATAATTAAATGTGTTAGGGTTATTATATTATTAGCCAAAATATTAAAGTGAGCTAATTAATTAAATCTATGATTAACAACATATACATGTCATGATATATTAAATGTGTAGATACAACTATTCTAATTTGATTAAGGAGTCAAATTAGAAATATTGAAATTACAGAAGATACAAAAAAGATTATGGTCTCCATTGATGAGATACCAATTTTATTTTTTTCCAGCTATTGTTTCCTATAATCAGGTATGCTCCCGCTTTTAGTCATTTGAGTATTGGAAACTATTTAATTATATGAAGAATTTATTACTTTCATGTTTTAATAAACTAACATATAATTGTCTTAACAAGTCACTCGTGTATGATTGATTAATAAAATGAAACATGAAAAGCAATCCATAGAAAAATAAAATATTTAAATAATTAGATTCAATAATTATTGATTATATTTATATTGCTCTTTTATATATTTTGAAACACAATTAGAACAAATTATTTAATTGTTTCAACATGTAATGGATTAAATGCCAACCATGCTTGCGAGATAACTAATTACATCTTCACTTTATCTATTGATTTGCTCTTAGTTGGTTCCGAAAATAGATGAAAAATCTAAAAGAAAAATATGCAATTTTTTTAAAATTGAAAAGGATCCAATGGTGGTAATAAAATAAAATTCCCATGGTGGTCACATGTATTAGTCTCCCACCCTATTAAGCTAAACCTATTTCATATTTTCATATTTGTGTATTTAAGCGAGAAGGAAGAGTTGGAAGCGTTGAGTGAGTGCGATACACAACAATGGCGGAGAGCGCGAAAATTGTGGACCTTCAACTCACCTTAAAGCCTTTCTATCAGAGAGCCGCAGAAGCAGAGGTCACTCACTCTTCATTTTCTTATCTTATCGTTCTCTTTCATTCCTTCTTTCTTTCAAAACCTATCATTCCTCAAACTATTTGCGATTCAAAATCCGTTAGTCGAGCCCTTCGCATTTCTGTTTAGTATCGAAGCAAAATCAAACTCGTATTCGTAGGTACGAAGAATCCAATTGTTTGATAAATTTTTGAAAAATCAATTGAGTTAAAGATAATACTGTAGCAGAGCATGAAGTGGAGTGAAACTCCGTTTTGCATACTGAAACGTGGAAATTTTGATTAATTTAGTTTGTTCGATGTTTTCAACTCGAAGCATGAAAGCATTTATTAGTTTAGTTTTTTCTTTCTTTCTTATCGTCATATTAGTGATTGGTAATTTACACGACATTTTATCTTGTGTTTTCTATTTTTTAGTGTGATAGGAGGGTAGAAAGTTATTGTCGTATTTACTTTGTAGAACAGAAATGTGGTAGTGTTGTAAATATGGTGGAGTTTTCACATTTGTGCCTCTCTTATGACATTTTGATAGTCATTTTCCATTATCAAACAACAAGATGTGAGAGTTAGCATTTTGTTGGTTCCGTATATTCCTTATATTTTGCTTTTGCTCCTATTATAGCCGAAGATTAGCACCATTTTGAATCCCTCTAGTGCGTGGTTTTTTTATGTAGTGCATCGATTGTGATTGTAATTCCATGTAAATTTCAATTTCCTGTAGCTAGTTGAGACACACCACATGACTTTAGGTGGTTAACTAGTTCGTTGGTTGAATGTGAGTGATCTAACAGATGTACAAGTAGCATTTATAGCTTCGTTTAGAAAGAACTCAGATGATCAATTCAAGATTGACTCAAAACTCTCTCTCTATATGTATATCACTCAACCCTTCATTTTTGTTTGGTTGGTTTCTACCTTGACTAACCCCGCATTACAAATTTGCATCTCTTGAATTTTTACTTGTAAATTTGGGAGCTGTACCATTTGTGTAGCTTGTTTTTAAAAACAGTCATATTATTTTGGCTTATCGAGAGAACAATAAAAAAGACGATTGTGGGTTTTTGTATGTCTCACTGCTTGAAACACTAGTGCAATAGAGCTGGTTTTTCTATTCTGGTTCCATAGCTAAAGAAAACTTTTAGCCTGTCTTTTGGATGAGTGGAAAGAGATGATGACGTCCATGCTATTTTCAAGCTTCAAATTTTGACATTGGTCTAACTCAATCCACAAACCCTTTAGTATTCCATACTATTTTGCAACAGAGAGGGCCTCCTATTTGACACTAATATCTTGGTTTCTAACTCATAACTCATAACATGTAGAGATGTCCTATTGCTTAGAATAAGTATTTCCAAGATATTCCCAAATTTCACAGGCATTATAGTAGAACATATAGTTTCTACTGATTTTTGTAGTCAAGGACATGTAATACTCTGCAAGTCATCATCGTCCCAAATTCAGAAATTTGGCAGATCTTAGGGTATGACCTCCCTTTCAATATGGTTGAGTCTACTCATACCCTTCAATGTGTGTCTAATAAATTCAGCGCACTGGAGATAATTTTGACCATTAAGAGGGCTATCATTAGAGGAATGTGAAAGGTCAACATTGCTTAGTAGAGTTGCCTTGCAAAAAGAAGAGATTCCTTAGTCGTTCTGTTTTTGCATAGAAAGTAGTGAACAATGCCCTTTTTAAAGGAGACATATGCAACCAGAGGTGAAAGTGCTGAACAGGGGCATGTTTGGAACTGCCACCTTAAGTTGACTCTGACAAAGTGAGCGGTGGCAAGAATGGCAATCAAACGTGCCGTCACACACCAATAATAGGTGGCTTGTGAACTCCATGCACAAAGAAGGGGCGGTGCATGGGTGCATGGCTGCTCTGATGGTGGGGCAACCCCAGGAGTCGTGAAATTGGAGGACGATGACCCATCTAATGTGCTTGCTGTTTAGGTTGGCGGCTCCAGCACCAATGATGGTGGTGGTGATGATGGTGACAGTGATAGTGGTTTTGAAACACAATTTGGGTGCACTTAAGGCAACCCAAATAAATAAAAGAAATGAGTGTGCTTTAGGCAATCCTTAAAAATTAAAAATGTAGTTAAGATGACAACAGGAAAAATGCGGAAGCATAGATACCAACTTATGAGAGAAAAGTTCTTATTGAATTAAATTAATGCAACAATACATAAGATCCATATACAAAGAACTTTATCCCTAATAATTCGAAGAGATCTCTAGTATCATACAGGAGGACACTTGTAATGATTACAATATCCTATTGTAACTTAACAGAATGTTTTCTCCTGACTCAACAATTCCATTAGGACTGCTCACCTTTGCTTTAAAATAAGAGTACAATAATGGTTTTTCTTTCAGTTTTAACAGTATGATTTAATTTACCTAATAATTATTATATTTTGCATGCCCTCTTTCTGGCTTAGCTTTTAAATAACTACACTGATCTCTTAACACATTTTTTCTAGGCATGTAGATATGCAACTAATTTATTTTCTTTATTTTTAATTTTGGAAATTGATTTTGTCACTTTTTTAATCGTGATGTTCTTATATAAACCAAGTCAAGACTTTTATGAAATGTTAGTTTCAATATCCTCAAAGTATTTTAGTTTCCGGAACATATTTTACTGCCAAGTTGTTGCAAAATGTTGCCATTAGCTTGTGAGGATGAAGATAACACATGATTGAAGTTTACGTAGTTAAGATGATAATATATGAATAAAAAATGAGTTATTCTGTTCCATTCATTGGACAAACAAAGAAATAAAACTTTTTTCTATTCATAATATATCCAAACAATAGGACTGAAGTTTATTTCTATTGTTTCACCCACTCCATTCCATTCATCACTTTTCAACAATCCAAACATAGCCTTAGTTCTGTCTTTTTAATTATTTTCAGTTGGTTTTGAGTATTTTAGTAGTTTGCATTCACTTCATGCTGGAGGGAAAGGCTGAGACAGTAGCTAGAAACAGAATTTGGGTTGAAGGATTGGGGTATCAAAATTAAGGGGTTGAGAGTAGAAACCTCAGATCAAAAGTTCACTAGATTACGAGGAACATCCCTGGATTGATTTCCATGAGTGAAAAGAAAATGTTTATCTATATTGAAAAGTTCACTAGATAGATCCTTTATAGGTACCTTACACTTTACCTATGGGTCATCATTTTTCAAGGAAATTGATTATTTACAGTGCTTTCATGTAAATTCAGTTTTATGATAATAACTTACCACAATTGCATAATAAAAAGTATTGTTATAACTTATAATTGACCCCCTTTCTTGCATGTTCTGCACCAACATTCCTTCTATTTCGAATAGGACTAGCTCATGGTAGGTTGCTGTTTCAAGTATTAGGTTGAACTCTTTACTAAGTTGCCAAATCAATTACCTAGATTATGTAAAACTGAACTGCGTATGGCTTGAGGTTAAATTGTATTTGACTCTGAAAAAATAGATATGTAAAGGAAGGACTTCCCCCAGACATTATTTTTTCTTTGCTTTCCATATCTTGGGCTGATATGAAATCAAGCTTCCACTATGTACTCTGACGATAAACTTGCTGCAATACCAACTGCATTTTGGCACTGTTGTGACTTGTGAGACACGGCTTTTCTATAATAAAATGAAAAGGATTTTGAAATGAAATTTTAATTCCCATGTCAGAATTGGAAGGACTTAAGAGAGCATTTACTTGTGTTTTTATTTCTTGTTTTGACATTTTAATTACAAAATTTCATCTTATTTTCAACCAAATACAGCACAACTCTTTTTTTTTTTTTCAGTTTTTCCTGTACGTATTTTTTAAAAGGATTTCTTACAAGTTACAACTCTCTTACCAGCATATCTCTATTGTAGGAGCGCTTATCAAGACTAGAAGCTACCTTGAATAATAAAGAAGGTAGGTGCTAAGGTATTCGACACAACCATTAGTATATTCTGATTGACTGTTCTTGAGATTGTGGACCTAAATTACCTTTATATGAGATTTTGCTCAGATGCTAGAAATGAGGAAAACACGAAAGTGATTAATGATCTTCAGTCAAAGCTGAAAGCTGCAAATGCCGAAATTGTTTCGGAAAAAGAGAAGGTTGTCCTCATCGATGTCTTGTTTATTTACATTACATTTTCTAAATGGTTCAATATCATACCTCATTACTAATAATTTGATTTTCAGATTCGAACGCTTACAGAAGAAAATGCAAAACTTCAATACCGAATAATTCAACTCGTGAGATCACACAAGGAAGCTAATTTAAAGTTAGAGCAAGTGAGTGCCGCCGGTGTTTCTTTCAATAGTTCTGATTAATTAATAAATGCGCATTATTTCAGCGAGTGTGGCTTTAGAAGTTTGTACCCATAGTGTCATACAATTATTTGGATTATACCTTTCATATAGAAATGAGGCAAATGATTTTCTTTTTCTGTTACACTTTTGAGAAATATATGGTTCAAGTTATTTTGCATATTTTAAGATGTAGCTTGCTTTGAAGTTCAAATTAGGCCATTATATCTATTTATAAAAGAAAGAATAAAATTAATATGGATTGAAAATTTTAATATAGGAATGATGTTTAAATAATAGCTTAGAATTAGCTTTGCAGCCAAAATTAGTTTTATGTGCCACTGCTTTTTTTCTTCTTCTTTAAGTCAGAAAAACAAGTAGTTTAATAATTTGTTAAGCTCTTATACGCAACCATTCAGTTATAAATTTTAAATTTAGTCAAAAAGAGTGTTAAACTATGTTTGAGTTTTGAAACTCCATCTGGACGGTGAGAATTTGCATCAATGTTTGATTGCTCTTCCAATGGTTATCCAACATGATTTATTGAAATTTGTTGTACTTAGTATATACCTTTTTACTGGGTGAAAGTTATGTAATGATGTTGTTTGAAATCTGGCTCATGGCTTCGCACTATTTCTTTTCCTGATTCCAGGCTACAGCGCATGAGCAGCTACAGAGAATGAAATTGTAGAGTTCTTGAGTTTATGAGCTGAGATCGACAGTTGCTTTTTCTTTGTGCACTTTGTTTTATAGTTGATATTCGTGGCGATGCTAAATATGTTTAAGCTTTATTGTTTTACCAACTTATAAATCAGATCTTTGTTTAGCTCATACATTATGATAGACAAATTTCTTCCAACTTTAGCTCATACATTGGGCATTATTGCTACACAGCCACAGAAAATGAGCCAGGATTAAACACTCGGTATCAGAGATGGTGTAGTGAGGACCCATGAACTGACTGCAGGTTTTTCGTTTTTTTTTTTGTTGATATAAATGTGAACTATAACTAAACAATATGCATATGAAAGGAGCATCTGCTGAGAGAAAGGACTTGCATTAGTTGCATAATTATAGTGAATAGTTTGCCTTTTTGTCTGCCATGCATACCATTGCAACTACGAACTACAAATGAAACGTTACTCCAAAATTGACCTATTATCAACCCAGTCTCTTGTTCTCGGGTTTCGTCGAAATGTGCATTTTTTTGTTTTGTTAATTATGGATTTGTGTGTGTATGAAAAAATTATGAAGAAGTTGTCTTTTGGTGAACTATTTAGTATGGCGTTAATGCTTTTCTTACACATTTTGTAATTTATGTTTTCTAATTTAAACTTAAGAATTAAATTTTATATCTATAAAGTTGTGTTTCATATATTTTTAAAAATAAAATTAGGCATTTATATTTAAGATAGTTAGGTTTTTTTAATGATAAATTTAGTTTCCTCAGACAAAAAAATTAGTAGCGACTAGGGTAAAAAGTTCATAGTTTGTACGTATTGTCTTTATGAACTGATAATACAACTATAGATTCCGAATAATAATATTATTTTGTCGAATCAAAATGGGTTTGACGATTCAGTGATTTGATGACAAAAACTGGATGCATCTTCCTGCAACCCCCTGTTTTTCTTTCTGCACACCCATTAAAGTTGAATTTCTCAAACTATCCCTCTTTAAAAATATAATAAAAATCTCTACACCTTATTTTAATATTTTTGGAATTGGGTGTTTAAGAAGGTATTTCCAAACCCAGAAAATGTCTTCCGAAATACCCAATCCAAAATATAGGAAAAAAAAAATCGAAATAATTGTTTCCAAATTTTTTTTTTTTTTTTTTTGTTCTGAAACATCAAATCTGGAATATAATTTTTTTTTTTTGCGGAATAGATGTTTGAAAGTTATTTCTGATCTCAGAAATACATTCTGGGACAAAGTGGTTCAGATCCGAAAATACATTCTGTTTCAGATTTTTCTTTTATTCCAGAATAACTGTTCTGAAAAATATTTTTAAATACCTTCCATAATATTCAATCTGAGATAAAAGAAAAAAAAATATTCCAGAATATATGTTTCAGAATGTATTTTCAAATTTAGAAATAACTTCTATAACATCTGTTCTGGAAATCCTTTTTCTGTATTCTGAAATTTATTTCCGAGTCTGAGATGTATTTTCAGATTCAAAAATACCTTTCAAAACAATCATTCTATAATACAAAAAAAAAATCTTACTACTAATGTTTCATAATGTATTTTTAGATCCAGGAATGACTCCTAGAACACTTGTTTCAAAAAAATTTCTCTTTTTTTATATTTCGAAATATATTTTTGAGTCCGAAATGTATTTATGAATCTGGAAATATGTTTCAGATTTATCATTTTAGAAGAAACAAAATAATCCACCAAGGTGTCCTTTAACATCACATTCAACTGGACATCTGTACAATGCAAAATAACATTTTTCACCCCAACAAACCCTCACCCCACCTTCAATGCAAAACACTACAAAATGAAAGGCGTAATTAGATTTGTTAAGGTTGTATGGTTTGTTAACAAATCAAATCACTTACCACTAAAAAGATATAGACATCATAATTTAATGTAATTAATTTACAAAAAAGAAATAATAAAAATTTAACAAAATTATCAAACCATAAAACTTCAAGCATAATGTTTAACAATTGAAAAAAATGTACATAATAGATTTGGCATAAGTTCATGGGATTTCTAAATCATAAATCCAATTACCAAACCAAATCTATTGACCGAATTTGAGTAGAGTCCCATTAAGACTAAAACTCCGAATCAGATAAATTGGTTCATTTTGGATTCGCATATTGATCGATATCAATGAAGATATCAATGAAGAACGCTGTGTAATATTCCTACCTCCACTTTTTTATTTTTTCTTTTTTAGAAAGTGTCTTAAAAAGTAAAACTCAAAGACAAGATTAACAAGATTAGCAGTATGGCAGAAAGGCCAAAATTTCAGCCAGATTTACAGAAAAGAGAATGAAAGAAGGGTAAAGATATAGTAATAATAGTGTTGACGTACTTTATGCGAGGTCGGGACCAGAAGGCAGTGCCTCATAACCATCATGGTGATTTGTTGTAGCATCTCGTTTGTCAACTGGGATGCACTTAAGAATAGCAGCTATGGGTAAGCTAATTGCTCCAATTACCACGCTCAGTACCCAGAATTCCCAGCTTAGAGGCACTGTGCTCGCAAGTGTTCCCAGGAACTCAACTATCACTACCTGAAATACCACTGTCGACAAAATAACCGAAAAAAATATCCAGCTCTCAAAAATTCCCTTGAATATGTTTATCTTTTCGATATCTCGGCTGTTTATCTCATTGAAAACCTATCAAAGGAACAAAACAGCAAACAAAATAAGCAAATAGTTATAAAAAATCCATTCATGAACCATTTTTGACGTTTCAATCTGTTTTAGAACCAAATTGAGTATTTATTTCATGCATTTGTTAATTTTCTAACACCAATTCTGTCAAACTTCACTAAATCGTTTAATCATGTTAAATTTTTCTTCCACTTTTCATCTTTAAAACGTTTAATCATATATTTATCAATCACAATTGATATTAGTGAGGGTGCATATGGTACTTTACCTGGCAAAATACAAAGGAGTTGAATATCAAAGTGTTGAGCACTATAGTTGAATCTGGGCCGCTAATTCTCAGTAGTCTCTTCCCGTCAAAAGTGAGAACCGCGAGAACAATTAGTTGATATATACTTTGACCAAAAATATTTCTCCACATGGATTTGGTAATAAAATTTGTTGTCCTTCCAACAGGGGGTCTTAGCATAAGTCCATCGTTGGGAGGTTCAGTGGCCAAAGCCAATGCACCCAAAGTGTCCATAATCAAGTTCACCCAAAGCAACTGAACAGCTGTGAGGGGAGCAGATCCTGAAAATAAGAAAAAGACTAAGTCTTCTGTTGATTGAAACATTTTCAACAACACCAGTGGAAACAGAAATTCATGACAAACCTGTGATACATGCAGAAACAAAGTTAATAATCAGAGCAACAATATTGACTGTTAACTGAAACTGCACAAATTTTTGAATGTTTATGTATATGGCCCGTCCCCATCTGGCCACATTGACAATAGTAGTGAAGTTATCATCCATTATAATGACATCGGCATTTTCTTTGGCAACCTGTAATAGGATAATTCAAAAAAGAAAACATTATTAAATTTTGATAACAGCAACTAGGCACTATAATTACAACAGATTTAATTACTAGTTTGTCACTATAATTACAAAAATGTTTCCTTAATGTCCTTGTATATACTTGAAAAATCGTCATTTAGCCTTGCAGATACCATTTTTAGTCCCTTTAAATCTTCTGTGTAAGGAATAAAAGAACTGAAAATGGTATATGCAGAGACTAAAATGATTAAAAAAGGTATCTTTAGGCATTTAAAAGGATAAGAGCTTTTAGCTATAAGAATCACATGAGTAATTAAACCTTGAAAATAAAAAGGTACAACACGTAAAATAGGAGATTATGTCCTTGAAAGGTATCAATGTTCACGAATTTAAGGGAGAAACTATCGCCAGGTTTTCTAATTGAAGTTTTCTTTTCTCCACTGTATAGACTATAATCCTTCCTGAATTTAAATAATAGCAGACTTGTTTAAGGATGTAGTGAGGCTCCACCACTCTAAACAAAAGAGTGAAAGGAAAGATGTAGCTAAAACTGAAGACAATTTTGTATTAAACAAGTGCAGGCAACGACTCAAAAATAGTATAATAGACTGCTACACGTAGTACTGTCAGATTCACCATAGTAAATATATCATGGACACAAACCTCAGTTCCAGCTATGCCCATAGCAAGCCCAATGTCCGACTCATGCAGTGCAGGAGCATCATTGGTTCCATCGCCAGTAACAGCTACAACCTCACGAAACATATTCCTCAAACGGGTTACTAAGGTATGCTTGTCAAGAGGTAGGGATCGCGCCATAACCTGAAACCATGTTAAGAAACTTAGAAAGATAGGCTTCACAAATGAGTGATGAAAATCAAAGAATTTACAATGGGATCACGACCTGAATTCGTGGTATAATACTCTCCATTTGCTCAGGAGACAAGTCACGAAATTGGGGTCCTTCTATAGCTACACCATCCTCCGTAAGTATGCCACATTCTCTGGCTATAGCTTTCGCTGTATTTATGTTATCACCGGTAACCATGCGGACAGTTATTCCAGCAGCTAAGCAACTTTGAACAGCTTCCTTAACCCCAGGGCGCACAGGATCCTTGATTCCCACAATGGCTATCAGAGTATAGCCATCTTCAGGGATGCTAGTTTCTCCTGAGGATTCATTTACATCTTTGACAGCTAAACAAAGAGTTCTCAAAGCTTCCGAGGCAAAGCCATTTATAATGTCAGAGACGTTCTTTGCCTGCTCATCAGAAAGATCAACGACTATTCCACTAGGATCAATAACTTTGTTGCACAATTTTAATACTATTTCTGAAGCACCTTTGCAGAAAGCTTGGATACCTCCATCAGGAAGACCTACCAGCACAGACATCTTCTTCCGGACTGAATTGAAAGGCTCAACCTTAAGTATCTTATATGTTGCACGCTGCGCATCAAAATCGCCACCTGAAAGCAAGCCAAATTCCAATAATGCTGATTCTGTTGGTGTTCCCAATGTTGTTGTATTTCCATCTTTGTCCTTAACTACTTCAGAAGAAGTATTTTGAAATATAGCTCGCAAAAGGATGCTTAAAACTTCTTCAGGTATCTCTGTCTTCAGTTTGTCAACGCTCTCGTAACCTTTAATCTCCGCGCTCCTTCCACATATCCAAATTTTACTAACCACCATGTGGTTAGTGGTCAATGTTCCTGTTTTATCTGTGCAGATGCAAGTTGCCGAACCCATAGTTTCACAAGCAGAAAGATGTCTCACGAGTGCCATATCCTTCATCAACTTCTTCATTGCAAAAGCAAGACTGAGTGTTACAGCTAATGGCAATCCTTCAGGAATTGCAACAACTATTATGGTTACCGCAATAGCAAAGTAGTCCAGCAGCTTCAATGCATCATCTGAAGACCAACTGGAAAAATCACCAGTTACTGCTTTTTCAACCACAAACCTTATTGTCAACACCAGAAATGTCAGCACAGAAAAAGTCAAACCAATTTTACCAATAACTGTAGCAACTCCATTTAATTTCACCTGTAGTGGAGTCTCGTCCTCTCCACCCTCACTTAGAGTTTCCATCAACTTTCCCCATTCAGTCCTCATGCCGACAGTCGTAACTATCATCTTCCCCTGACCATCTTGAACTTTGGTTCCCGAAAGAAGAAAAGGTCTTTTTTCATCTATATTTACTGGTTCGCTCTCACCTGTCAAACTTGACTCATCTATTACCAAAGAATATCCTGATATATAAATGCCATCAGCCGGAACTTGATCACCAGTTGACAAATGAACAATATCTCCCACAACCAAATCATAAATTGAGACCTTCTGTCGTTTTTTGTCCCTTGTGACCTGGACAAAGATCTTTTTCTTTTCCTTGTCCAAATCCCTGAACTGCAGGGATTGCTGATAGTCACTGATAGCAGTAACAGTGACTACCAAGAAGATACTAAGTATGATTCCCAGACCATCATAAACACCTTTTGGCCATCCTTCGGTGGGGAGCCCAATGGCTATAGAAACTAGCGCACAGACCATGAGAATGATTAGGGTCAAGTCATGCAGTGCTTCCCAAACAAACATCAGGAAGCTTTTAGAAGGTTTCTCAGTATAACGGTTGACTCCATAAACTTCCTGCCTGGTATCTATACTGTCGCTACCAACACCATCATCAACTGAGGCACTGAGTTTCTCTATAATTGCTTCAACTTGACCAATTCTTTTATAGCTCTTGTAATCATGGCCTCGAACCAGTGAGGCAATATCATCCGGTTCAATGCCAAAACCAGCTTCTCTCGTCTTTTCTGACACCTTGTATTCAGCTGGAGCAATAGCTGGAGAAGAAAATCAGATGAACTTATAAGAGAGAGACCACACAAGTTAAGAAAAAATAATTAGTTCAAAAAAATCATATGAATTTTAATTATAAAATTGGAGCATCTTACCTTCCATAAATTGCATTGCTGCCCTTTCAGCATAGATAATGGCCCGAATCTTTCCCTGATGGAGTAGATGAACATAATATTGTCAAACTAGATAACAAATTAACAAAATCTAAAAGAAGATTTAATAGGAGAACAGGGGTCGTTGCATCTGATAGAGGTCATGGCTATGCGTTAGCATTTAGCACTTAGAATGACATCTCCCTTCAAAGAAAAATGCAAAATCCTTTATCATTTCTATAGACAATGTATTCCATATAATCATGGCTAAAATTGAACTTTGTGAATGTTTATGCGAATTCTTTCCAGAAAAAATGGAGTGAATCTTATGATCAAGTAAATTAAAGTTGGAATTATTCTAGGCCAAGGCTTGCTTGTCCTGCTTCTTCTACAGTACATCAATTTAAGCTGCTTAGCCCAGTCTAATGCTGACGAATGATACTGATTCATGAATATCAAAATTAAACCTCAATTTTTGCATTCACAGTCCGTTATAAGTATGATATTATTTACTTCTTTTCCCTTTTATGTTTCGTTTTCAAATATAGTTATGAAATGCAATATTTAAGTCATTTTACTTTCCTAAGATAAGTCCTCACATACAATAGAAGGTAAACATGGAATCTTAACAACAGTCTGTTTCTAACAAATAAAGAACAGAGAAAATATTAGAAGAGTGTTAAAGAAAATATTGTTAGTGTTCCTTCTACATGATACATCATTAATTTACTAAAATTCCAAGTGTTCTATTTTCTGATGAAATATCGACGTATCTTCCTTTATTCTCAAATAATGTGATCCATTCATTTTAGAATTGCTAAACTACATCCTATCAGCATCTTTTGATCTTAAACCCTTCCTAACCGGAAGCCTTCGTTAGATTCCAGCTAATCCTAGTTCAGGTAGATAGATTCTTATCCACAAAAACTCAAACTCCAAACTTTATGTAAAAAAAAAAAATCAGGTTCACGTGCACCAATGAGAGTGATAGATCAATGGGATGAGCCATAAACATCTTGGGCGTACTTGTTGCTTAATAAACACTCACTTCAAAATTTAAAATATTTTAATGCTTTAATTATTTTTTTTATTTTTTTACTTGAAGTCATCATAGATATAATTAACATTATTATATTATTAAACTGAACGGTTAAACTGTCATAAACAACCATTAAAATATTTGCATTCATCTCACACCTATTTTTTACTTTTAATTAAATACTATAATGTATACTTTAATTAAATATCTTATTTTATTATATTCTACTATTAAAAATATTTGTATTTTTCTAAACGAGAATGTCAAAATACTTTTTTTCTCTGATTCAAAATTTAGTTGAAACACTCAACACAGAAGATGTTTATGTTGGGATGCATACAAAGTAGAGAAAGAAAAAGAACATAAAAAAACTACTTTCTTTTTTATTAACTAAAAAATAAAATAAAATACCAAAATATCTTTCTTTTTAAATTTAAATTCTAAACCTTTTCTCTTTTATTTTATTTTCATCGTATCAATTAACTATACCGAAAAAAGGTCGATCGCATCAGCGACATCACCAAAGTAAAATGCTTGTTGGTCGCGGAAATTTCCAGGAAACTTCCTTGCTGAAAGTTATCAACAAGCTGAACTAAAAAAGAAAAAAATAAATATAAAAGGTCGTAGAAAAAGCTCCCAATGAGCAACGCAATAAACAGGACAAACACAATTTCACATTTCACATTCTTCAGTGCGCCTCAACGTCGACAAGACAATCACGTTTGTTGCCGTCCATTCCCAACTTAGTCCAATTAAAATATACTAAAACCCAACAACTATTTTTGGGGATAACGCACCAACGAACGTGATAACGACACGTTAGCCACTGCAATGACCAAGTCCATTGATATATACAATGATTCTCAAGTATTTAGAAGACAGTGGATATTATTTTTCTTTAACCACATATCATGGCTACTTTTTCCAATAGTTTAATCTGCAGACAAAATAAAGATCGCTAGTGACTACGGAAAGTATTCGTTGGGTCAGTAACATTTATATTTATATATTATCATAGATAGAATTGGTTTTCAATATCTCACTAAAAAATAGAAATTGTTTTTAATATGTGACTAAAAAACATTCGTCACATAAAAAAAACAATCTATTACTGCTGCGTATTTTAGTATTGAATAATCAAATAATGTGCATTATTTAAACGATCTTTAATTTAAGAATATGTCATTGTTATTTTAAAAAAAAAAATGTTATCGTTTAAGGTAAATTCTGGAGGTATAATATAAAACAAAATAAAAATCTGGAGTTAAAAAAAAAAGTAGAAAGTTCGCCTAAGTTAGTACAAAGGTAAATTCCTCATTTGATTGACCTTTAGATAATATCGTTTCTTTTTGTGATTCTACTTTTGTATTTTCTCTTAAAAAAGAAAGATCATGTTAATGTTCGAGAGAGACATCTTTGACTTTTAAGCTTTTTATATTCCTGACTTCTATGTATAACTTTTAGTATGAAAACATAAAGTCATAGAAAAAGTGCAAATTTATGAAGAAAAAAATACAAAATCATAGAAAGAATACTACAAATTACTCAAAAAAGAATTCAAACGCGGAAGTAAAGCGCAAATTTCGCAATAATCACATTGGTGTTTTATACTTAATTATATACTTTCTTCCATATTTAATTATAAAAACCCACTTCCATAATTCATAGGTAATATTGTACAAAAAAACTCTGCACAATTTTCTTAAGTATAATTTTCACGGAAAATGACTGAATATCCGCAAGAAAGATAAGAGCGGGCCATTCCGGAAATTGACCACACAAACATAATCTATTTATCATTATTACCTGTAAATATATAACGTCTACTATTTGTACTTGAAAAAGTTGCAACAGTGCATTAGATATATATTTTTATATTACAAATAATCCAATTAAAGAATTTAAATATTCGAAACAATAGAAAACCAAACTTTATTAATTTTTTATTTCCAAATTAAATACAGTTACGGTCAGAATTTTTAGCATGCCCTAACTTAAACTGAATTTCTTCTTTCCATTCTGAGTATACGCAATGGATAATCGGTTAGAGTTATATTTAATATTCGATTTTTTATGTCTTATAAAATTGTTTGCAGTGAAGTTTGACAAATTAAAAACTAACATTTTTAAAGAGTACAATTGAAGCTAGATCCAATTAGCTCAAACTATATTCTGATTTTAAATCAAAAGCAGCCAATAGATTCATAATAATAATAATAAAAAAAACCCTAGACAGCATGAAGTCAATCATCCATTTCTTTTTCGACAAAACTACCGCAATGCATCATACATACATGTGAAAAGTCATTTATTCCCAAGTAAACTCAAGATTTTAAAAACCGGTCAAAATCCGCATTTATCGCTGAATCGTCAAAGATTTCAGATTTTCAATCGACCAAATTAACGGACAGCCACACTAGCACTGTCAAGTTTCACAACATAAAAAATCCCCTATGAAACCGTAACGATTACGATTCAAATTTAAAACTGAGATCAAATGAAGATTTCACATTGCGATTTTGGTCATCGCAAACAAAATGTGACCTAGCAACAAAATCACGGTTGCAGAATATTTTCAAGCATCAGATGATTTTTAAAAATTTTCAAAAATAAGAAATTGAAAAAGTATGATCCATACAATGTTTTGAGAAACAGAAGATTTTCGGAAATATGTTTTACAAAAATCTACACAAAAATCATTCTCGAAATTAATTTCGTTAAAGCTCTTCTATTTTTTTTTTCATTTTTTCAATTTCTACAAATCCTTTCAGATGTATTATTATGAATATGAATATTTTTCCCAAACAAAACAAACAAAATCCCTACAATCACAGTTCTAAGATTTACCACTATTTCATAAATCATTTTCTTAGATTATAGCGGTATCAAATTCCGCTCCTAAACAATCGCTATCTGGTTTCAATTTCAGACACTGTTGTAAGTTCCAATCCGCACCGCCAGATTTGCCTGTGACTCAGTTTCGTTTCACGTTTTCTCTATTCTACACTACTCTACAGTGTTCAATCGGTTTCGTCTTTTGGAGTCTGGCCTTTTGTTTTTTACCAGCTACCGTTGAGGTAAAAGCACATGCGTGGAAGTGCGGAAAAAAGAGAAAGAGCGAGATAGAACCTGTAATTTGCGGCGCTTCTCCTCGGCGTTTTTGCGTTTGGCGAGATCGGCAACCCAACGGAAGCGCCTGCGAGGGTTTTTGACGAGCCACACGGCGGATCTCCATTTGGCAAGGGCTTCGATGGAGCGATCGTTGGGACTCAATTCAAAATCCTTGAGATTCATGAGATTCTCCATGGCGCTTCTGTTTCTCTGAAGGAATCACACTCTGCATTTATTATCCAAAGCAATGGTCGGTTCTGAGGATATGTGCGAACGGGATATTTTATTTGTTGTGTGTAGTAATTGTACTGCTCTGACTCTCCAACACCGCGTAAATGAGAATACCACATTTTACCAGATTCAATTTGGTGATAAAAAAAAAATATTAAAATGGAAAGCTTAGATTACAAGAATAGCAACATAGTGGGTTCCACGCAGATTTTCTCACATTTTTGTCAACAATTTAAGAAAATTGGTACCAATTTTGTTAGTACCTATAGTCTAGTTATTCATTATAAAGTTTGAATAGAAAAGAAAAAAAAGAATACTTTGCATATTTTATATATGAACAAATAATACAAATATCTTTGCAACGAAGAAAGCAAGCAACAACGATAACTGTTTTTCATGATCTTAATCATGAACAAAAAACAATATTGCGTGAAACATTATTATTTGCGAACAATATCACTATATCAATCAAATGTTTCCGGAGACGAGACACACAGGAAAAAACGGTAAGAAAACTATAACGAGGAATTAGGAAAGAATGAGTTCAGATTTTTATATGCATTCATCGCAATAATATTTAAGAGAAGAGATGACAAATTAATTTATTTTGGTAGGTATTGTTAGAATTAAGGATGATAATGGTATGGTATATGTGAGTTGGATTATCTTATTTATATTTTTGAAGTAAAAATTCATCTCCATGGTTAAGTGATTTTTGTTTTATTTTCATTATTGTAAAATAATATTGTTTTATCTCAATCTCCATGAGAAATAATATATTCATATTTGTGTTAATATCATAATAAATAAATTGTTAGAATATGTGGTTCTCATTCAATACTTAATACCATACATTATTTAGGTACTAATTATTAATCATTATTCTGCTTAGTTTTGAAGATTTTTCATATAATCTATTTAGTATTTCGGTTTAGTTTTTAAGACTCTTCATATGATTTATTTACTACTTAAGTTTTGAAAACTCTTCATATGGCCTATTTACTGATTTAGTTTTGAAGCCTATAAATAACATCTTCATGACTTATAGAAAAACATTTAGAGAGACACACTTTGTAATATACACCTGAGTGTATTTTGGTGAGGATTCTTGTTCCCATTCAAGAGCTTTGTAATATACACTCTTCTTTTCATAGTAGGACTTTGTTCATTATGGTTTTTCCTCTTACATTCAAAAGAGGTTTTCCAAGTAAATCCTTCTGTGTTATTTCTCTTTAATTTCCAATTGTCACGATCATGTGCTCCCGCAAATATTATCAAATATCAAATATTAAAATATATATTTGTTATAGGGTACATACTCTTTGGGTTAATAAATCATATCAACTAGTTTGGGTTGATTTCTCTTGGGATCGACTATCTCGGTCAATTATTCTCTTTGATCATCCTTAGACTAATCATCCTTAGACCGACACATCCTTGGATCAATCATTCTAACGGATCATCCTTGAATCAATCACTTTGTCTAATTATCATGATTGATCACCCTTGGATCGATCACCCTTGCAAAATCGATTGATGGCATAATAAAGATAAGATTAACATTTTGTCGATGATAATCATGAATCAACCAAACAATGATTATTAAGTTATAAGTGTGTCATGATTAGACCAATAAAAAAAGTAAAAACCTATAACAACTATTATTACTAAAAGTATAAGGTATGACTGTACACACATGTATCAATGCATTAATACTCTTCCGATGGGTCACCTATTAACTTTAACATCAAAGTTATACTTTTTATAAGTATCATTCGAATGATTTTGGACAAACAAAAATCTTGCAAACCAAACAAATAAGAGAAAAGAACAGTACCAAATAAACTATTCTAAAAAAATTTGCGGACGACCGGTCATACAGAAACAAATGTACATTTTTTACTCCAATATCAATATAAAAAAATTATAAATATAAATAATTATATAAATAAAAAATCAAAATATCAAATAACAATGTGATAAAGGTGACATATATGAATTATACAAAATGAGGAAAAAAATCATGGGAAACATGGACCAATGAGAAAAATCTAAAACAAAAAATAATTACAAACACACTCAAAAAGGAAAAGAACGTCGCTATCTAAAATTGCATAAGTGGCTCTTTTATATGGCAGAACGTGGTTGTCTGGAACATTGATGCGTGGAGGTCTCAAAGTTGTTTTTCTCTGTAACAAGCTTTTGTCTCGAAGAAGCTTTTATCTCTTATGCTTTACACTCATAAAGGCCTTCAATGGCTATCAATGGAGCTCTTCCTCTTTGTCAAAGAATCCTTGTTAAATCAATGTGTCTCTTCTCTGTTCTGACTGTATTCTTATGCTCATCTTCATCTTTGGCGTTTCTCATTTACTAGCTTCGCATGTCTCTTCTCTACTCCTTTCTCTTCTCTAATCCTCTCTTTTCTCTTCTTTCTTCAACTTAAGCTGTGGCATTTTTTAGGGTTTCAACCTTATGCGCTACTCTTTCTCTGTTATCGGAAAAATATTTCGTTGCACCGAGCGCTTACTATTTGAATTGCCAAAATTTATAATTATTAGTTCGGGTGTAATTCTTTATATTTAAAAGCGTACGAGTCCAAATGTTATCCAAATGTTATGATTCGATTATGATTATGATTAGGTCTACCGTTGCGGAAAAATTGTTGCCGCCCGCAACATATTACTCTTTTTCAGTTTCTTAATTTTGTTTAACCTCTGATTTGGGTCTTTTCTTTCTTTATTTTGGAAAAAAAAATTAAAATCTTGTAATTGACGATCTTTGACATTGTTTGTTGTTTTTCTACGACTATATGAAAGATAGTAAGATCTTGCTATTAGAACCTTCAGAGAAAAGCAACTTATGAATATTGTGAAACACCCTTCTGATTATTGAATGGAAACAAAATATTTATACATGTCTAATGTTCTGTTTGTAATAATAGAAAACAATCAATCAACATAACAACTTGACTTAATACACTAACACGTGCTCCATTGGGTTGAAATCAATAAAATATATAACCTAAACCCTCTCTTACTCTTCTATGTTGAGTGTATTTTTTATGAGTCCAGATTTTTTACTGGTTTTTTTGGTATTGTCCTCTGACCATTAAAAATACATTGTACTAATATTTTAAATATCTTTTTAATATATTTTAAAACGTCAAAATGAGTGGTAATCATTGTATTATGAAGACACATTAGAGGAACAACACAAAAAAACCAACAAAGAATTCAAATTCATTTTTTATGCTCATCTTCTTCTTTGAAGTTTCTCATTTACCAGCTCATCTACTCTTCTCTCTTCTATCTAATTTATGACATTTTTTTATAATGATATTTTGATTCATTTTATCTAACTCATTTTTAATCTGTCACTTCAATTATTCTTAGATCATCACATCACACTACTAAAAAAATCAAAATAGATAATTAAAAAGTAATTGAAATATATATTAAAAATAATATAAAATGAGACAAAATATCATTATCTTTTCTCATGCTTTTAACCTTATGCTACTCTTTCTCTATTTTTTTTTTCCAATTTATAATTCGAGATTCTGTTTAACTACCGAGTTGGGCATTTTCTTTCTCTATTTTGGAAAAAAGATTAAACTTTTGCATATTGATGATCTATGACTTTTTTTTTATGTTTTTCTATAGCTATATGAAAGCTAGTTCATCCCATTAGGTAAGTTCATAGGTGAAAAATCGTTAAGATCTTCCTCCAATAGGTTGAAATCGGTGAAACATATAATATAACCTATACCTTTTTTAGTTCAAATTTTGAATTTCAAACAATCAATGGTTAACTGTGCCACCTATTTTCTTCTTTTAGGTTTTGAACCTAATTTATAGAGATTTGTTTTGTCATTTTTTTGCACTATTTCTTTTAAGAAAAAGATTAAACTTTATTCGGTTCATAATTCCTAATTTTGCTTAATTAGTGCTTTAGGGGAAGAATTTAGTAACTTTTTCTTGAAAAAAAATAACGAAATTTTGGTGAATTTTAACTGGTTTCTTTTATTGTTTTTGATAAAAATTGAAATTGTCATTTAACACATAAAAATTAAGAGAAGTCAGTGACTTCTTATAGGAAAAAGTCAATGAGTTCATCCCTTATGTTATTATTATTTTGCGAAAAAGATTAAACATTATCCTAATCAATTCTCACTTTTGTTAATGGTTTTTTTTTTTTTAACTATATGAATTCCACTCGACTCGATCGGATAAGTTGACAAGTTAAATTAATAAGATTTTCCTTCAATTTGGTTTAATTACTTAGATGATACTCATTTTGGTAGAAGTTGTTAATTTGGTACCCGCAAAAAAAAATGTCAATTGCGTCCCCACTTTTGAAAAAATGCATCAATCAGGTCCCTTTAAGAAAAAAAAAATTAACGCACTTAACGACACACCATGTGTCACTCTCTGATTTTTTTAATTTTTTTTTGTTGCCATGAGTCAAGTCCCTGTTGTGACACGTGGCAATGTCAATGTCACGTGACATAATAATGTCACGTGTGGTAAATGTTATTGTACTGATTTCAAAAAAATAAAAATAAGATAAAAAATCAGAGAGTGACACGTGACATGCCATTAATGGTGTTAATTTTTTTTTTGTCTGAAAGGGACGTGATGGAAACACTTTTGAAGAAGTGGGGACGCAATTGACACTTCTTTTCTTCCACAGATATCAAATTGACACACTCCTACAAAGTAAATATCATCCAAGTAATTCAACCTTAGAATTTCAAATCAAAATTTGAATTTTAAAATATCATTGACACTTGATTTGATTTTTTTTTTTTACCTAATGCTTTTGGATAAACACTGATGTTCCATTATGTTACGCATTAACGTTTATTTGTGTCGGGAAACAAATTAAACTTTGCACACATTAGCATTTTTAGATTACCATTTTGGTAGTTTTCTTATGTTTTACTATCACAAGAAACACTCCCTCTTGTTCATTACCACGTTATATGTTGTGTCTTCCTCTTTGAGCCCCGAATAGTCATGACACTAAGCCATTTGACACACGCATGGTTTGCTATATATTTTAAAATGGAAATGGTAAAAAACTCTCATTTCTTTTGCTTAGGTCCTTATTGGCCAACAAATTTTCTGTTTAGAAATTTCTATATCGACTAGAAATAAGATCAATTTATAATATATAAGTGAAGTGCAAACTTTATTTTACAAATTGGTGTTTTAGGGTTGAATCAGACTTTTAACATTGAAAAAAAAAATATAAAGTGAATTATTATTACCTTTTTGGTGATAAAGGGTTTCTAAGTACTTTTATGTCTATGCGCACTTTGCATTGTCTTCATTCATGCAAACAATACTTGTTCAAATGTGTATTTTACAGTATTACGCCTTTTCGAATTTCAAATTCAAAATTTGATAAAACATATATTGGTTCCACTGTTTATATGTGCTTACTCACATCATTTGTTGACATTTGTGTTTACTGTATTTTCATGTTTAGTGAATTAATCAGAGTTGGAGAGGTTGAAAAATGCTCTAAAACTTCTCTCCGAGGCTAAGAACAATGAAGAACGTCCGGTGAACTTTGTACTTGGATTACAACAACTCTTTTGTGGCTTGGTTCTACACCTTCTCTTGATCTCACGTAGTCAAGCAATAGCAGGAGACAAGTGTTGTAGTGATGATTTTGTTAAAGAATCCTATTTTCTGCAAGATATATTTTTTCTTTGTATAATTTTTTTTTTGTTTTCCTTTTTTCTTTTTGTAACTGCATATCTTTTTCTAGTGGTGCAATGACTTTTTCGGATAGATTTAGAGTAGCAAAATTTTTATTTTGTTCGGTCAATTGTTTCATTCGTTATCAGGTCATTATTGAACCATACATTAATGTTTAGTTTCGCACGAGGTGTATATATCAACCTGAGAAATGTATTAGAAGTCTCACATCGACTAAAAATAAAATTAATTATAATATATAAGTGGATTTAAACCTCACCTTACAAATTGAATTTGTCGAGTCAAATTAGGCTTAAAGTACACTTCTTAATAGTAAATAGTAAATAATGGTGCATATTTGGTAAGTGTTTAGTGTATTTCTCATACTATGTTTATATTCTTTATAAAAGTGAAATCCAAAAAATTAATACATCAATTTATTAAAATATTGATTCCTATAAATGTTAATATTTTGGAAAGTAAAAGAATTAATACATCAATTTATTAAAATATTGATTGTTTAAATAAAAGTAATCATGTAAGATTAACCAAAAAAACATGTATACATATGAAAAAGGAAACAAATAACCATATCTATGTCACACTAGAAAAAATATTAACAAAAGAAGTCATTACTTGATAAAGGTATAAAAAGTTTTGTAAAATGTAAATGTTTTAATGTCTTTTCAAATGATACACAATTAATAACTAAGACTTTATCTTTCTATTAATTGCAAATGCACTAGACAAAGGGTATTAATGCCTTTTTATAATAATGAATTTAAAATTATTAATAATCACATTTATATATACTAGCATAAACACATGCGCTATCGTGCTTGTGTATACGTATTTTTTGAATTATATTAATAATTGATGATATTGTAATGTTACTAAGTTAATAAGCAAAATAAAATTATATTTGTAAAAAATAAAGTGAAATATATGGAGAAAATATGAGAAAAATAACTGTTGATAAATAGTAAGAAAAAAGAAGGAGATAAGTAAATAATTTTATAAAAACTTATAAAAGTAACCGTTAATTTTAAAAATTTAATAAATAATTAAATAATTTAATAAAATGTGGACACAAAAGAGGGAATTTCCTTTATATATAGTTATAGATTACTTTAATATGTTATATTAGGCTGCTTTCTCCTCTTCTTTATTAACATTGTATCAGACACGGTGTTCCCCTTTAAAAAATATAAATATTTTAACAATGTGTTCGTTTGAAAAGATTTATCAAATCTGTTTATTTGGAATGACAAATATTAACTTGATCTCGTGTTCCAATAAAACAATTTGAATATAAATGCAAAGATGGATTTGCGAGATAATACAAAAATTTCATATTCTCAAAACTGCGACATTTACATAGATGATTATACACTTTACCTTTATATCCTTAGTTATATAACAACAAAAACTGGCACACCGAGACAAAATTTAAGAAAAAAAAATTAGTAATTCATAATAATAGAATAACTGATCCCGCAACACATCTTATAAATATATATATATATATATATATATATATATATATATTAATTATTAATAATATATAAAATAATAATAATTATCATTATTAACAGAATATGATAGGTTTATAATAATTAATAATAATTATAATAATAATATTATTATATATATAACCGGTTACATTTGTATAATATATATGTTATGTAATATATATATATATATATATATAATAAATTATAATAATAAATAATTAATATAAATGTATATATATTTATATAAATATATATTTCATTAATAATAATTATTAATAATATATAATAATTATTAATAATTAAAATATTATTAAAAATATAATGATTAATATATTAATGTATAATAACTAGTAATATATATAAAATAATTATTATTATTAATTAATAAAAATATATAGTAATTAATAATTATTATAATATTGTTAAAAACTAATAATATATGTAATTATTATTAATTTATATATATATATATATATATATACAATAATTAATATATAAAAATATTCTTAAGTTTTAATTTTTTTAATTTAATCAGTTGTAATTTTATTAAATTTTTTATTATGAAGGGTATTTTGGTAAATTTAAAATTGTATCTATTATAAAAAAATTTTAATCTATCATATCAATTAAATCAATTACTAACTTTCATAAAATTTATCTTCAAATTCACTCACTTTATCCTCTAAAACTACTCAAAAAAACACACATATACATTCTCTTAAATCTACACAAATTCATCTTCACACTCTCCCTCAAATCAATCTCTTCAACCGAACACAGTCTAAGACCACGAGTTCAAAATCCTAGACCACCTATATAGCGAAAATTACCCTACACTTCCACATAACCCATACTCCAAGTACATTGAGGCATACCTTCTAGGTGGATGATGTTGGCACTTAAAATTCATCTAAGAAAGACCTCGATAGAAAAGGCAAAAGTACAACCACTTGATCATAAAATAACACAAATGAACTCCTTTTTATAGTGAAAGCTTAGCAACCTTTCATCTTCCCACCATAATCAATATAATCATTACATTTCTACAACAAGTAATGCCCAGCTAAAGGAGCGACTCTATACCTTCTCAATTTTCCTTATTTTCTGTGCCAAACACCAACTGCACCTCCTTGACTGACACACTTCTCTAAATCTTAGCCAAGCCAAGCCTCTTCGGAACACACCTAGAGTCCTATCATATTAATCTTTTCCTCTTGCAACCTCTTCGTCATATACACTCCTCGAGGATGGGGGGCTACTATGACTATAGGGTAACTAACCAAAGAAATACGAAAATTTCTTTGCATAAGAGAAAAGTAGATAATCGAGAATCGTGAACCACCCAATCTGATAACGAGCACATACCGGAACTCGTCTTCAGATATTTGACAATAATTTTTCAAAAGACTAATAGGCAGGTGTCCCATAAATGACATGTTAGTCCCTGATTTTCTGCTAGATTACTCATCAAACAACTTTCATGAAAAATCAACCTTAAGCCTTTAGCAAACCAACTATGCAAAAGACTAGGGGCTAATGTACCACCTAGGGCCTATTACTACTTAAGCTTGGCAAGAAGTTAGGCCGAATACCTACCCGCCCTAGTAAGACGAATACCAAAGTCTGGTCGGTTATATAGATTAGGCGGCCTATAACAGGATACTTGGTAGCAGACTAATATGTACAACTTCACATCATAAACAAAAGAACGTAGTCGAAATTAACTCAAAACCAAATCAACCCACCTAATAGTTGGTCCTCCAAAACTAAGCCCACTAACCCCATAAATTTAGTCCAAGCCTATAATCAGGTCAATGTAGGTTGCTGGGTAATGATCTTTAGAATATTAGTATAAATACACGTGGACCTAGATAATTAACTCACTTTTCATGAATTGTTAAATTTAAAGATTTGACTATTAAAGAAGAATGAGAATTCGAAGGACGACTATTACATATAGAGAAGAAATTCTTTTAGAAGTCTTGAAATCCTTATAAAGGTATTATTGAGACCCGTAAGAATGATTATAATTTCAAATTTTATAAATTGAATAAAAAAGGCATTAATCAATTTTTCAATTTTTAGTTTTAAATACTACCGAATGAAAAATTATTAATCAATTACTCCTTATTTCTATCATTTATATCTACAAATTTGAAACTAAAATTTTCAAATTAAATGATGATGTAAATATATACACGCAATGGTTATATTTAAGAAATTCATTACTTATTTTTAAAGGTTTACACTATTTAATAATACAATTGCGTCAATGTTTTTTTGAAACATTAATAATTTGTTTAGAAATAATATTTATATTTCAAATGGAGATCTAATTTAATATTCATGTCGTAATCTCACTTCAAATTTTCCATTGAAAAGTTCACAATTTCTTTCCTATTGTCAAATGTTTAAATAAACTATTATTTACAATATTCTTTTGTTTCATTTATTAATCATGTAATTATTAAATTTTTTAATTGTGCTATTATTATTATTATGGAGAGAATTACATTATTATTATTATTATTTATATTATTATCAATTCTAAAAAACTCATATTTTTTATTAATTTTGTTTTGAATTTTTTTTTCAGAAAATGTTTACAAAATTTATTATGAAAAAAAAAATTAAAGGAAATTATTGTCAATTATAAAATATATTATATAAAATACTATTCGCAAAAAATTTAAAAAAAAACTTACGAATTTTATAATTTTGTAGAAAATAATTACTCACAAAAGAATTATCTGTTAATTAATATTTATAGAAAAAATAATTAGTCACAAAAGAATTATCTGTCAATTAATATTTATAGAAAAAATAGCATGATTTTTTTCTTTTACAAATTTTTTTAATTTTTTTTTAAGAAATTTGTAAGAAAATTTCTATATAATATAAAAATTTTTAGTACTGTATTACTGTTAATATTAAGCAATGATTGTTTTTGAAAATTTCATTGTTGCGTGTTTCCATAAATTATGAAGAGGGGTTGAATTCTTTTCCATGCACCGAGAGGAGTTTTGCATTTCTTTATCGAGATTTGTTGAAATAAGAAATGTTCTGAAGAGTTATAAAGGCGAGAAGAAACCTCTTGAGTTTCATAACATACTTCCAATAGTTGAAATATGTGTTTCTTTTAATAAATTTAATTGAGTGTACAAATTATTCAATTAGTAAATAATAGTTAAATAATTCATACAATTAATAATAAATGATAATATATCATAATAAAAAATAATTGCTAATAACAAATATAAATAACAGTAAATAATATAAATACATATAATAATAAAATGATTTGTAATGAATCATTATAAATAAAAACTAATTATATTATAAATGGTAATAAACAATATAAATAATATTAATAAATATTTATTTTAGGATTTAGTAATATTCGTAATAAATATCAATATTCTTTTATTTTATTTATTAATCATGTAATTATTTAATTATTTATTTATGTTATTATTATTGATAGAATTACATTATGTTTATGTTTTTTAATTATTATATTATTTATATTATTGTTACTGTTATTAGAGAGTGAAAATTTCATTGAAATTTAAATGATAAATGTTTTCATGGAGTTACATTTGTTGACCTAATTTGAGTATTTTTGTATTTCACTTTCTCAATATTTATTGAAGTAATAGTTATTCTGAATAGTTATGAAGATGAGAAACTTGTCGAACTTCCATATAATACTTTCGATAGTTTAAATGACTGTTTGCATAAATTATTGATGGTGACTTAAATTGTTTGTTTCACCTATTAATCATGTAATTCTTAAATTGTTTAATTATGTTATTATTATTGACAGAATTATATTATGTTTATGTTTTTTTTTCAATTATTACATTATATTATTTATATTATTATTAGAGGATGAAAAGTTTCTTGGAATTGTAAATGAAATGATTCCATAATTAGGTTTGTTATCTATACTATGAGTAATACTTTTTCAAGATTTGTTGAAATAATAATTGTTCTGAAGAGTCATGAAGGTGAGAAACCTAGTTTCCATAATTATAAATAACAGTAAATGACAATATATTATAACCAATAGTAACTGATAATAACAAACATAAACAATAATAAATAGATGTAATAATTAATAATAAAATAATTAGTAATAAATTAAAATGATTAATAATTAATAACAAATATAAATGATAATAAATAATAGTATTAAATATACTTTTAATATCTGATTTAAAATTAAAATTTGTCTTTTATCGAATTTTTAATACATTTTGTCTTTTAAATTACAAAAGTATAAAGGAGTATAATCACTTTAACTCACTTATATTAACTTTATGTTATTTGTCAAACACATTTTTTAACTGTCTTTTGAAGCATGATCATGTCAAACAATACGAATAACTTAAATGATAATATCAAATGTTTTTGACATATAAAAAAAATAGTGTAATTAGGTTAAGATGATTATATCGATATATTTTTTAAACTTAAGAACTAAGATGTATTAAAGTTGTGGACACCAAAAACATATTTAATCCTAATTAATAAATAATAATAAAATAAATTATAATAAATATATAAATATAAATAATAATAATAATAATAATAATAAATCATAATGAATATAAATAACAATAAACAATAAAATCAATATAATTAATGCCAATAAAATGATTAGTAATAAATAGTAATAAATGATAATAATAAATATAAATAGTAATGAATAATATAAATATAAAATATAAATAAATAAACAATAACAATATAATAAATTATATAAGTTAAAATCATTAGAGACCATATGGGCGAGATCTCATGAGACAAATCACTACTTACACTAACAAGATGATACAAGTTCAAATAATCTCAACGATCAAACAATCTAAGTTGATCATATTGATAACAAAAAAAAATGTTGAAGATTCCATTTATATTGATAAGATGAAATGGTAAAATGAATTTATTAAATGATCGATATAGTAAAATGAATTAGTTATGTTCCATAAATACAAATACAGTATAAGTATTATAGTATACGAGATAAATTAATTATGTTCTGTTGTTACCACATTTATTATTATATGACACATTTGATTGACTTGAGTGTCATTGTATCTTTTGACAGCCCACCCTATCTCGGTCTTGAAAAGAGGTGAACTTATGACATCTCAACTTGAAAGTGTGAAGTTAGAGTATGCTTGAAGAGTTGTTTGTGAAGATTTTAACATGATATAATTGGCTTTGTAAGAACAAAATGTATAAAAAATTTTGAGAATGTCAAATATATAAAATATATTAAAATTAAAAAAGAATAATATTGAATCATATATCAATTTATATACATATAAAAAAATTGGGGAGAGCCAAGACTCCCTTATATTTTCGCTAAAATTTGTCATTGATCTATACTATATACTCATACTCGACCGATACAAAAATTCCCTATCAAAATTAAAATAAAAATAGAATATCCATACTTAATCAATACGAATATACTTTATTAAAATTAAGATAGAATAAAATAACATCCACTTAAATTTTTTTTAGTATCCTTGTTGAAATTTGTAATAATTTTGAAAGAGAATTCTCGTATCTACTATTGATTGAATATGAATATACTTATGGAAAGTATATCTCCGAGGGAGGAGTATCTACATCTCCCATTCATTTTCGAAAATTTTGTACTTTGTTGAATATATAAATAGGTATGTGAATGAATTTTTAATTCAAAAATAAAAAATAAAATTCTTTTTATTGACAAAATTAGTTGGTAGTTTTGAGTTGAATCTAAATACGAAATAAAATAATCAGAGTCACGTCCACCAAATCCTGCCATCCCTAGTGTCACGAAGGATTGTTCTTTTTAAAATAGTAGATAGTGCTTTTGCAAAATGCATTAGAAGAGACATAATTAAACATAAGCTTTACTACCTGATAATGTCATAGGAAACTATTTTGCATTAACCTGATCATGAAAACTGAATAATTCTGATTCTATCAAAAGCTAACTTCTCCATATTCTGCTGTAAGAACAAAGCTAATGGTATATATGACTATTGAGTGATGTGAGAAATGAAAGATTCCATTTCCATGCGAGAAACTCCACCTTCTTCCATGGACCTATGGATCCCATTTTTAAGCTCCATTGCTCTCTCTCGCATCTCCTCACCTTCCTTTGTTTGCATCAACCTTCTCACGCCATTCTCAATATCTGATGCACTCACCAACGCGTTCCTCTGCGACCAATCCTTCACACCCAAACCAACCTTCAGAACTTCTGTGATCAGAGCTGCGTTTCTTGGTTGGTCAGAGTGCATGGGCCATGTCGCTATTGGAATCCCCATGGATAAGCTCTCCAAGCATGAGTTCCATCCACAATGACTCATAAACCCCCCTGTTGAAGGGTGCCTCAGAATTTCCCATTGGGGTGCCCAATCCCTCACAACCACCCCCATTCCATTCACTCTCTCCTCGAACCCATTTGGAAGATCATGCCTTTTTGCTTCTTTTTCATCAAAGATGTCCCCTTTATCAGCATCTCTCAGCACCCAGATGAACTTTTGTTTGCTTTGCTCCAACCCAGTTGCAATCTGTTTGATTTGTTCATCTGTCAAAGTTGTTGTGGTGCCAAAAGAAACATATATCACTGAATCTGGCTCTTGCTTATCAAGCCACTCCAGGCATGGGTGCCTAAATCCTGTTGAATCATTCTTGTCAATGGCTAAAAGGTTGAGTGGCCCCAGTGCCCAAACCTTCTTGCCGCCACTGTGACGCTGCATATAGTCAACGTAAGGACCATCAATTACCCTACTCGTGTTGTAAATATCACCATAGGAGTTTTGGAATTCATTATAACTATGTGAAGAAAGAAAATCGTTGAAGTGAGCTGGGAGGCATCCTTCATCAGAAGGAACTTCTGGGAAATGGATATCTTCGACCGGTGGCTTTCCTTGTCCCTCCCAAAAATAAACAGAGGCAATAAAGGCAGGGAAGATGTGAAAAGTGTAGTTTTCAACATTAGGCATGTTTATGGCATCTTGTGTCACTGGTGCCATGAGGGCGTCGTGGATGATTATGACCCTTTTGGCTTGAGAAGAAAGGGATTGAAGAAGTTTTCCCACAGGCTCCCGAAGGTGTGTAGAGGCCTCAAAGGAAGGGATTAGATGAGATGGAAAAGCACTTTCTTGATCGTTGGGGTTGGGTGGAGGAGAAACAAAGGGTGGAACTTGAAAGGCATGGAAATGGATGTCTGAAGTAGAGTTTTGGTGTCGAAGTGTTACCATGCGAATGTGTGTGACAGTGCTGACATAATGGACTGGTATGTTGTGTGCCACGATTCGGCGTGAGAGGCGCAGAAGCTGGTTGAGGTGACTTTGTGCAGGAGAGGGTATAACAAGCACCACCACTTTGGTTTCATGAGGAATGTTTTCGTCATTCAAAGCCATTGCCGAATTTGGGTACCAAGATGCTATGGTAGCTTATGCTTAGGTTGGTAGTAGATCAAGCATGAACATATGGGTAAGCATTTATACTACTCACGATTTATTATAGCCGTTAGAGTCGCGCACCATGGCTTCGGAATGAATTGGTTACTAAGCGTTATTTTTTTACCAGTTCACCGATCCGGATTGAATTCGTGATGAGCCGAGTTGATTTACCAATTCACTTAGAGATAAAGAGTCACATAATTTTATTGTATTTGGGTTTAATTGGACTGTTTTTTTAGTCAACATATAAATGCAAATATAATATTTTTGTGATTTTGATTTATATTTAGGATTAAACATTATTTTATATTATATTGAAGTTTATTTAGATTTTAATCATAATTATAATTTAATTTTTTTTGGAATTGAAGAAAAAAAATTATATATTAGTAAGTCAACCTGTTTAACCTACCAACTTGTAACTAGCCCGATCAGGTTCAAATATATTTATAAATTATGTAATTGCTAATTTTGAATGAGTTTGGTGTATTTTAGTTAAAAGAAGATTTTTTGTTGATAAATTATTTTGCTGTTTACATTGGTTGGTGCATGATTAACGAGTTGCAAATACTTATGTTTTCTAGTAATGTGAAAAAATGACATAAATCTGAGACAGACGCTGCTAAAAAAAAAAAACCACCTTTAGACTACAATTTTGACCACGATTAAAGAGTGTCGTGGAAAGTAGTGTTGGTAGCATTTTTGAAAATTAGACTAAGATGATGAAAATTAGACTAAGATGATGGTTGTTTTAGAATTGTTATCCACTAATATCATGGGACGAGTTTACAAATAATCATTGACACTTTCTCAGAGAAATATGAAAACAATTGTCAATTATATAATTTTAATATAATAACAAGACATTTTATTATACCTTCAGAGAAATCTAAACAACAATTGTCACTGTATAACTTGTGTAGTAACAAGTTATTCTGAAATAGTATGCTAGTTTCAGAATGAAAATTGCATAGATTTTATAAATATTTTGGCAAGAAGACATTAATTAGATATTTTGGCAACAACATTGACTACAAATTACTATTTTTTTTTTAAATTAGATTAATTAACTCCTAACTCATTTATAAATATCATCTATTTACATGAGAAAAATACATAATAAACACTCTGGTTCATATAAAAGTGTCTGGTATTTTATTTCATATTATCTTTTAAATTATTAGTGCAACGTTCTTTGTGTCTCAACTTAACTTGTTATTTTTGTTATAAAAATCGTCTGACTTGATCAATATATATATATATATATATATATATATATATATTTTAATATCTTTATCTTTTTTTTCATAACAAATAATCCATAAATATTTTTGTAAAATATATAACTAAGACTAGTATAAGAGGAATAAACATAATTAGAACTCTCAAAGTGGGTTAGAACTCATTGGTCGTGTGGGCCAACCAAACCCATCATGGGTTTGGGTCAAGTTGGGTTAAAACTTTCTTACAAATTTTAGTACAGATTAATTTTTGACCAGACTCACCATAACTCGGCTCGCTTAGTTTGAACTCATGGTGAGTTAGGTTGGCTCACCAATCCACCCGCAGATAAAGGGTCACACAATTTTTTTAGTATTTAGGTTGGATTGAGTTTTTTTAGCCAACATATTGGGTTGACAAATGCAAACCTAGTATTTTTATGATTTTATTTTGTATTTGGGGTTGTACATTACTTTGGATTGTATTTGGATTATATTGAAGTTTATTTATATTTTAATCACAGTTATAATTTAGTTTTTTTGGGACTGAAAAAAAATTGTATTTTTTTTAATTAAGTGAGTCAACCTGTTTAACCCACCAACCTGTGTTGGGTCAGGTCGGGTTTGATTTTTTTGGCTCATTAATAAGTGAGCCGAGTTGGATTGGCTCACTAAGTGGCCAGTCCGTGATGGGCCGGACCAGACTAGGATGGGTGACCTGTTTTGATATCTCTACGATTTATAGAATAGGAAAACGTAGGTTGTACATATCGTGCCAAGTGGCCTTGAGTGGAATGGACCGATTGGTGATGGTGACGAACTTATTGACATGTTGTAAATGTTAAATCCAATAACTAATTGTAGATTGTTATTGGAACATCATTAAGGTAAGAGGCCCACTAGAAGGCTAATAAATATAATGTGTTGGAAAGACATTTACTACTTTTTGCATCCACAACATTTATTGAACTCTTAATTAATCCAATACTAACTTGAGTGTGGGACTGCTTTTGACAAGTAACACAGGACGTCAAAGACCAAACGAAACTTTAAAAGATTGAAGTCATTGATACACAAGGAAGAAATGATCGACTGAACTAGAAGAACTGTGTTTGGATATCCTTGTTCCTACATACAAGAACATAAGTGACATCAAGAGATTACATCGTTGGTATGTGACTAAAGTCGGAGGAAAATCCACTTGTAAAACCATCAAGACACTAAGAATATATTAAAATATGATAATAGAAGAGTATATTAGATTGAAAGTGAGTATTTATCTTGAAAATGGATCGTATTTAAGGTAATTAATCGATAATATTTTTAATTTATGCTTTAGTAATACCATTGATCATACATTACATTTCATTTATTATATATGTACATAGATGTTACGAGAATACTATATTTAGAGTACTCACCATCATAATGCGTCATATCTAAAGTAATTAATTAATAATATATTTAATTGTAAATTTTAACTTATCATTAATTAAAAAATTGTACTCCGTTTAATTTATTATATATATATATCTATATATATATATATCGCGATTATCAGATTTAATGAAATTAATCGAAATTAGTGGTATGTTTATATTATTTTTGAGACTATTATGAATTATTGTTTATTATAAAAAATTCAAAACGTAGCATAATAATTAATACTTTTCAATATTATTACAGAAAAAAATCAATTTTTAAACAAATCTAATGTAATAATATTTTTTTAATATAATTATGTAAATAAAATTTTAATTATTAAAAAAATTTGAAACTCAATATATTAACTAATAATTGTCAAAATTATTACATATTTGATATATCTTCAAATAAACATAACTAATATTTTACATCAATGTTAAACTTTTTTATTACCAAAAAATTTATAAAAGAAGAAAAATAATAGATTAATAATTATTAAAAGAGTTAAATATGTTATCTGAAAGCAAAATTAGAACATCAAAAAATATTGATACATTTAATTTCCAAAACTTACAAATGATAGGTAATAAATAATTGATAGAATTAATTACTGTTGACAACATGAAATAAAGTCAACATGTGAACAAAGTAATATCCAATAATTAATATTAAATTACTAATAAATTTAATAAATATTTATTGTAAACATTTCAACATGAAAGAAAAATATAAATTCATATTAACTAATATTAATTAAAAGCATATCAAGACATAAATGTTAGAGATAATATATTAAATAAGCAATGTCAAATTAATTGCTACAATTAATTGATTGAAAACGTTTAAATAGTTTTAAATTTTCCATATTAATTGACTGAAAACGTTTACAAAAATATATCTTTTAGGTATACAATTATGGCAAAATCAAATAAGGCATACTTAGAGGCAAACGAGTTTTGTTATCTTAATCTATTTTTAAAAAAATCATTCTCATTTCATATTTAATCTCAATTGTATCAAATTTTTGTCTCATTTCCTTCTCACAGGATAATATGTATATATTAGTATTTTTATTACTGTTTCAATATCAATTAATTAATTTTTATAAAATAATAAAAAATTATGATAAAAAAAACATAATATTTTTAAGATATAATTACTAATTTAGTATATTAATTTTTTGGTTTAGTTCAATTTGGTTTCCTTATTATTGGTTGGTTCAATTTAGTCCCCAAATTATGTACAAAGGTTCAATTTGGTCCTCTATATTAAGTTAGAGTTAACATTGTGTCTGTACAGAACAAGTGTCAAGCTTGAAATTTTTAATTTTTTTTAATTTTTTTTCTAAAAATTTATAAACTATCATATGTCAGGTTACCATGTGGCAGTTTAGAGTATTGACACGTGACAGTTTACAGTATTAACACGTGACAGTAGTAATAGTTGTTTTCAATTTAATTCTCAATTTAAATATTTTGTTCAATTTAGTATCCTATTCTTTAAAACGATATAATCTTGTCCTTTCTAACTTATACCAAATTAGTAAATAAGTTTAATTATAACTTATATATACATGTTAGAATAATTTTTTTGAATATATATATATATATATATATATATATATATATATATATATATATATATAGATATATATATATATATATATATATATATATATATATATATATATATATATATATATATATCCAACCACTCCACCTTTAAATACTCAAATTATTTTATTTTTTACATTTTTACTTTGTAATTTTTTAAACTTGAAATGTTTTACATTTTAAAATATACTTATTATTTTTGTTCAATTTAATTCTATTTTTTTTACATGTCTCTTTCCAAATTGAGACCAAATTTAATTTTATATTAAAATTCATATTTTTTATGAAATATAATAAAATTTACATCATTATAAATTTTATATACAAATTAAATCTGGTACTAATTTCAAAAGGATAAAATTGTTCAATTTTAAACAAAATTAGGACTAAATTGAACAAAAATAAAAAATATAGGGACTGAATTGAATATAAAACATTAACTCTCACATGTTACTGGGTTGACACATAGACATTTAAAAAAATTAAATAAAAATTTAAAAAATCAAAAAAGATATTGAAAAAAGTAAAAGAAATCCACAAAGTGACATGTGATGGTTACCGTCAATGATTTACGGTGTTAACAAAAAATGGACCGAATTGAACAAAAATTGACAAAAATTAAAACCTATTTAAGTACAAAAATAAAACTAGAACTGATATGACCGGATTTAACGAAAATTAGGACAAAAAATACATTTAAAAAAAAAAACATGTAAAGTGAGTATACAAATTTTGTTAGATGTGAAAATAGTGAACTCTCTCATGAAATATGTAAATAGTAATTCTGCAAAATGGATTAGAAGAGATATAACTAAAGAGAAGCTTTATTTCTGATAATGTTGCAGGAAAATATTTTGCATTAGCCTCATGACAACTAACTTCTGCCCTATTCTGCCATAAGAACCATACTAATGGTATATATCACTATTGAGTGATGTGAGAAATGAAAGATTCCATTTCCATGCGAGAAACTCCACCTTCTTCCATGGACCTACGGATCCCATTTTTAAGCTCCATTGCTCTCTCTCGCATCTCCTCACCTTCCTTTGTTTGCATCAACCTTCTCACGCCATTCTCAATATCTGATGCACTCACCAACGCATTCCTCTGCGACCAATCCTTCACAACCAAACCAACCTTCAGAACTTCCGTGATCAAAGTTGCATTTCTTGGTTGGTCAGAGTGCATGGGCCATGTCGCCATTGGAACCCCCATGGATAAGCTCTCCAAGCACGAGTTCCATCCACAGTGACTCATAAACCCCCCTGTTGAAGGGTGCCTCAGAATTTCCCATTGGGGTGCCCAATCCCTCACAACCACCCCCATTCCTTTCACTCTCTCCTCGAACCCATTTGGAAGATCATGTCTTTTTGCTTCTTTTTCATCAAAGATGTTCCCTTTATCTGCATCTCTCAGCACCCAGATGAACTTCTGTTTGCTTTGCTCCAACCCAGTTGCAATCTGTTTGATTTGTTCCTCTTTTAAAGTTGTTGTGGTCCCAAAAGACACATATATCACTGAATTTGGCTCTTGTTTATCAAGCCACTCCATGCATGGGTGCCTAAATCCAGTTGAATCATTCTTCTCAGCGTCTAAAAGGTGGAGTGGCCCCGGTGCCCAAACCTTCTTGCCGCCACTGAGACGCTCCAGAAACTCAACGTAAGGACCGTCAATTGCCCTGCTCGTGTTGTAAATGTCACCATGGCTGAAGTTGAGGAACTCGTATTGTGCAGAAAGAAAACCCATGAATTGGGTTGCGATGCATCCTTCATCAGAAGGAATTTCTGGGAAATGGATGTCTCCAACACGAGGCCTTCCTTTTTCCTGCCAGAGATAAACGGCGTTATTAAAGGCAGAGAAGATGTGAAAAGTGTAGTTTTCAACATTGGGCATGTTTATGGCATCTTGTGCCACTGATGCCATGAGGGAGTCATGGATGACTATGACCCTTTTGGCTTGAGATGAGAGGGATTGAAGAAGTTTCCCCACAGGCTCTCGAAGGTGTGTGGAGGCCTCAAAGGAAGGAATGAGATGAGATGGGAAATCAGTTTCTTGATCGTTAGGGTTGGGAGGAGGAGAAACGAAGGGTGGAACTTGAAAGGCATGGAAATGGATGTTTGAAGTTGAGTTTTGGTGTCGAAGTGTTGCTTGGCGAATGTGTGTGACAGTGCCAACATAATGGACTGGTATGTTTTGTGCGACGATTAGGCGCGAGAGGTGCAGAAGCTGGTTGAGGTGAGCTTGTGCAGGGAAAGGTATCATGAGCACCACCACTTTGGTTTCATCTTGATGAGGAATGTTTTGGTCATTCAAAGCCATTGGGGAATTTGGGTACCAAGATGGAATGGTAGCTTATGTTTTGCTCTGCTTTGGATGTTAGAAATATGAGTAGGTAAGCTTTTATATATACAACTCATGATGTATAGAAGAGTGTTTTATTTAAGGAAAATTACATTTTGACAAACTTAACAAAGTTTTTAAAAATAGAATTAAAGTTGATTAATTTTTTATTTTTTAATTAAAATAAAATAATAAAATAATATTTTTTACGTAAATAAAAAAGTTTATCAAAATTTTGTTAAAAATACATTGTTAACATATCATAATTCTTTATTTAATATCAGTAATTAATGCGGAATGTTCAGATGTATAATGTAAAGCAAAAGTCTCAGAGTATTAAATATAAGGTGTAAAAAACAAAAATATAAAGTATAAATATGTATTTTGAAATATAAAGTATTAATACAAAACATAAAATAGGCATGCACATTTATTTCCCACTTAATTTATATTTATCTTCCACAAGTTTTACTGCAACTTCTATAAATGTCATGACCGCTAAATATTATTTATGAACACCACACTTTCAAGTGAAGGAAAGTTTACAATATATTTATACTTTTTAAAGAACTATTTTACAATCTCATATATATATATATATATATATATATATATATATATATATATATATATATATATATATATATATATATATATATAAATAAAAATAATAACCTAATTTATTATTAAGTATTTTTTTTAATGGGACAAAACAATTTGTCCTGTATTCAAACATACTCTGTTTATAATAGGAATTTTGTGGAAGATGAAAAAGGGAATCACACATTATCGTGATTTGATAATTAAATAATACATACATTTATTGTTTAGATATAAAAAATTCATTATGGTTATTAATGTAAAAAAAAAAATCTTTAATGACACCAAATAGAATTTTGAAATGGCACCATCATTTGATTTTCTTTTCTAGGCTGATTCTTCTTACACCTCCATAAATTTCATTCCCCACTCTATATATTTTAAGTTTCAATTTTATCCTCTAATTTAATATTTTTATTTTAAGTTCTAGAGTAAACAATGTGAAGATGTTTCGAGACACATAAACTAAAATACAAAACTCATATTTTAAAATATAAATTTGTATTTTGAATTTTGTAATTTAAAATATAGGTTTTATTTTGTATTTTAGAATCCACAATCTAGAATACATATTTTGTATTTTGAATTGTATCTTTCAGAATAAAAAAATAAATGTATTTTATATTGTACACTTTGAAATATATTTTTAGAAGAAGGTGAAGAATAAGGGGATATAGGTAACGTGGAAGAAAAAGAAGAGTGACAAAGATTAAAATAAGAAGTGCAAGTAGAAAAACAAGTCAAAATCTAAATTGGAGGCATATACACAAGGAATTCTTGGCCAATAAGAGTCCACCTAAGGACAAGGAGAGCATGAATAAATTTTTTACCAATGAGAGAATTTCTTTCATTGTTATTTAAAAAAAAAATTAATTTAAATTTTCTATCCTTTTCTTTTTCGAACTTTTGGCTAAGTATGAGTAGATTCTGTAACTCTCTCCTTTACATGTAATTAGAGGCACATTTGAGTATCATCCATCACTCTTTATTGTAATGGCTAGAACTATGTAAGAAAATAAATTATTTTTTATTGATATGAATCACGCCAATTACATTTTCATGATCTCTATTTGTAATAACCAAAACATTTAAATGTGAAATAAAAACATACCGAAAGAAATAATAAGAATATGAAAATATTTTTTCTTATTACTATAGAAACACTACTAGAGATGAGATTTTTTATGACCATTACACAATTTTTTATGATGATTATTTTATTGTTATGAATGTGGATGATATAGAAATTTTATACTTTTTATGTCAATTAAGAATACTTGACATAGGAAGTTCAACATATTATGACAAACATGATAAACCTCACATAATAAATCTAAATTATTATGACACATATATTCCTAGACTTGTCATAACAAATTCAACTTACTATAATATCTATTTGAAGACGTATCATAATAAATTACTTAATTTGACATGTGTTCATAGACTTGACATAGTATATTCAAGTTACTATGATAGGTCTACAAATACTTATCATAATAAGTTCAATTGATTACGACAAATATTCTTAAACATGACAGGTATTCGTAAACCTGACATAATAAGTATTTTTTTTTTCAGTTTTTCTTCATTCATAGTAGTATTATTTGTATATAACAATATAAATGTTCTTATAAAGTCGAAATGTACTTGTAAAAGGTATCCACATGAAACACTTCTCAATTATTTTCTATTACTTCTAGATATGAATTGTATCTTATTAACCAACTCTAAGAGTTGATATGTCCTCTCTTCGTTTCAATTAAGTTTTGACTTTTGTTAATTATTGATGAGTTCCAATTTTATGGATGACAAAGCATGTTTGTCCCTTGCATGCCCTTAAATTATGGTAGTTTCTTGTTGTCTATAAAAAAGGAATGGAAAAGCACGTTCCAAATCGAAAATAAAAGAGAATACATTCCAAAATTATGAATGAAATGAAAGAAACATGGAATAAAGTCTAGACCACAACATTGGAGGTTTACGTTCCAAACTGTTTATGCAAATATGTGCAAATATTGTAGTTTACTTAATTTACACAAATTTGTAAGTTTTGTGCATGAGAACAAAAGATTTGTAAGCAAATCATCACAATGGTATTATTTATGATGTCTACAAATAAATAAAAATCTTCGTCATGCATAATAAAATAGTGATCAATATAGTAATCTTGTAAAAAAAAGTTATAATAGAAATAAGTAAAGTAATTGAAATAAATGATGAATAATAAAATGATTAGATAAATAAACTATAAAAGGGATAAAAAAAATATAAAGTGTTTTAAGTAAATTATTAAAGTAAATAAAATGTAAGAAGTAAAAGAAAAAAGACAAAGTATATTTATCTGTAAACTATTGAGATGAAATGGTTAAAATGATTTTTGGGTAACAAAATGAATTAGTGGTCAGATGAAAGAGATAAGAAAGATTGTAGGTTCAATTAATTACAAAAACTAACCGTTAGCATTTGTTGAGATAATGGTTAAAATCATTTCTATCACTTAAAATAAATGAATATTTAAAAACTTCAACCTTTATTAACTGAAATCAATCTAATATCTATAAAATATAAATGAAGGAAACACAACATCGAATGATATACAAGACTATTTAGTGATATGAGCAATGAAAGAATCCATTTCTATGCGAGAAACTCCACCTTCTTCCATGGACCTATGTATGTCATTTTTAAGTCTCGCTGCTCTCTCTCGCATCTCATCACCTTCCTTTGTTTCCATCAACCTTCTCACACCATTCTCAACATCTGATGCACTCACCAATGCCTTCCTTCGTGCCCAATCCTTCACAACCAAACCAACCTTCAGCACTTCTGTGATGAGAACTGCGTTTTTTGGCTGGTCAGAGTGCATAGGCCATGCTGCTATTGGCACTCCCATGGTTATGCTCTCCAAGCACGAGTTCCATCCGCAGTGACTCATAAACCCCCCTGTTGAAGGGTGCCTCAGAATTTCCAATTGGGGTGCCCAATCCCTCACAACCACCCCCATGCCTTTCACTCTCTCCTCAAACCCATTTAGAAGATCATGTATTTTTGCTTCTTTTTCATCAAAGATGTCTCCTTTATCAGCATCTCTCAGCACCCAGATGAACTTCTGCTCGCTTTGTTCCAACCCAATTGCAATCTCTTGGATTTGTTCATCCGTCAAAGTTGTTGTGGTCCCAAAGGATATGTATATGACTGAACTTTGCTCTTGTTTATCAAGCCACTCCATGCATGAGTGCCTGAATCCTATTGAATCTTTCTTCTCAATGGATAAAGGGTTGAATGGACCAAGCGCCCAAACCTTCTTGTCGCCACCGATACGCTCCAGCAACTCAAGAAAAGGATCTTCGATCACCCTACTTGTGTTGTACACGTTTCCATCGTTGAATTTGTGTAATTCATATTGTGCAATGATGAAACCAATGAATTGGGTCGCGAAGCATCCTTCAAAAACAGGAATTTCTGGGACACGGAAACCTTCAAGCGGAGGCCTTCCCATTCTCTCCCAGAAGAAAACAAAGACGGTAAAGGCACATGTGCTGTGGAAAGTGTAGTTTTCAACATTAGGCATGTTTGTGGCATCTTGTGCCACTGATGCCATGAGGGAATCATGGATGACTATGACCCTTTTGGCTTTAGATGAAAGAGATTGAAGAAGTTTTCCCACAGTCTCTCGAAGGTGCGTGGAGGCCTCAAAGGAAGGAATGAGATGAGATGGGAAATCAGTTTCTTGATTGTTAGGGTTGGGAGGAGGTGACACAAAGGGTGGAACTTGAAAGGCATGGAAATGGATGTTTGAAGTTGAGTTTTGGTGTCGAAGTGTTGCTTGGCGAATGTGTGTGACAGTGCCAACATAATGAACTGGTATGTCGTGTGATGAGATAAGGTGTGAGAGATGCAGAAGCTGATTGAGATGGCCTTGTGCAGGGAAAGGTATCAGAACCACCAAGACTTGGGTTTGAAGAGGAAGAATTTTTCCATTGGAAGCCATTGAGAAAATTTGGATGGCTAGATGTTATGGTTCAACTGGACATTTACATAACGAGGAAAGATGCTTATATTTAGGGTAATGTGTCAGTGTCAGTTAATTATTCACGGGCAACCGGGTGTTAGGTAAATTTAAACAAATGTATTTGTTTTGTAGATAAATTTTTTTATTACATGATTCTTTAAATCAGACAACCTTACCATCATCGTGACAGAAATAAATTAAAAAAATAAGACATTTACAACATAATGCACGTGTAAGAGAATGTTAGACTTATGATTTACAAGAGACAAGAACTATGAGGGGGCCTGTAAGAGCAGACACATGTGGTATGGTTAGGTTAGAGGTCTCAAAAACTACAATAAATAATAGGAAAATGATATGATCATTCATAGGAATGACAAAAGCTCAATTCTTTTTGTTAAAATTAAATTTTATTTTATAATGTTTACATATGTTAAATGCAACTTTAATAGTTTTGGAGAAATAAGAAAAGAAGAAGTTGAATGATGATTAAAAGAAGAAAAAGAATTATCATATTAAATTCCTATAACTTTTGTTCACCTTCGCCATCTATGTCCCCCCAACCGGCCGGCCCTATGTTTTTCAGTTCTATTTTATGAGCAAGTGTGGGCTATTGCTGATGGAAGTTGTCGCATCTATGGTATTTATTTAGTTGGTTTAATAATTATTTAGTTAATAGCATAATTTAATTAGGACACTGGTATTTTGATATTATTTTTTTTTATTATAAAAATTAATTTTTGTTAAAACTATTTTACTTTCATACAAATTGGTTTCAAACAAACTTTCTTTTTATTTAATTATGATTTCCTCTTGATCTTATCTATTCACGTCACATGTGGCAGGTACTAATTTGTTGATATATATCAGAGTTGTAGTTTGATAATTTCATTAAAATTTAAGTTGTAAATTTTGATATTAAAATTTGTTTTCAGCATCTCATGTATGTATATCAGAACTACTAAACCCTTTTAATGGAGAAAATTTAGATGATTACAAAAATATGAAACAATTTTTTAAGATGTTTTATATATGCTGTTATTAACTTTCTACTGTTTGTGAACGTGGAGTATTATAAGACTTTTTAAGAGATATTGATTCATCTTTATTCAATTAATATTTAAAGTATTATTGTTTTTTCTATCCTTTCTAGCGAGGATTTGGTTTATAAAAACAACTTTTGCAAGAATTCTGATATCAAATTAAGTTCTGTTCAAATTTCTCCTATCTAAAACTAACAATTTTTTTCAGACATGAATCTTAGATTACACATTTAAAAATTGTTACTAGGTAAAAAAAGCGTTGTCTTAAATAAAAACAAAAGTCACACTTTTAGACTATAATTATTTCATTGTCATGTAACAATTTGGTGGTTTTGACTCTTTCTAATCGTTGGATAAATTGTTTATCACTAGTATAAAATTTATAGTTAATTGATGTAACACTTAATATTATGGATGATAATATAAAATATTTAAAGTTAAATTATCTACAAGGTTAAATATGTAATTTAAATTATCCACATTTTTAAACACGTGATCTAAACCGCTCGTAATTTGAAAAATGTAGTCAAAACTATGCAGGTTTGATAATGTTACCTATAAATATCTACATTTATAAGATATTGTTTAAAATAAAGACACATTCTTTTTATACTATTAGTTAAAAGCAAATAAAATTCGGTATATAATCAATAATAAAAAATCGTAACTTACTCTTATTTTAAACCATGAATTTTGAACAATTGGCGGATAAAAGCTTTGCTTAATCTACAAAAGTAGTGTCAATATAGTTGATTACTTATAAAACATGATAGTTAATGTTGAAATATTTGTTAATTACTCGAGGAATTCATACTTAGTAATCACGTTACATCAAAAGTATTAAAAGTATTGTGTCCTTTCTGATTTAAAGTTATTTTATAATATTTTCAATCACACTTTTTAATTTAATATTAATGTTATTTATTTTGTTTAATCATTCTGCTTAATTTGATATCAACGATGTTTTGTCTTTTCTTTTTTGTAAAATGAATAATAAGTAAATAAATAAAATTATATTCAGATTTAATGTATTTTGTTGGAAATGTTATCAATAAAAAATTTAAATATTATTTTCAATTTTATAAATTAATTACTTTACCATTAATTGGTTTTGAATTTTAATTAATACTACTTTTATTAAAATTTTGTCTCAGCCAAATAAATTGAATTTTTTACTCGGGTCAATGAGAGAAAAGACTTATAATGTGTTTGGATTTCAGTTAAGAAAAATAAATTCCTTTCAATAAATGAAAAATTAAAAAATCTTATTAAACGAAAAAATCATCTTGGAATTACTTTGAAATTAATCAAAATTTTGTATCAAATGAAATGTAAAAAAAAATCTCAAATGTTTGGCATCACTTTCAACCCTTATCCTTCTTGGCTACTGCTTCCCACTTTCCAAATAAAACATTTGCGTCACTGTTGATAATGGAGACTAACACCTTTTTTATTTTATTTTTGTCTTTCTCACTGAAATTATTTCAATTTAAATATGTTCCACCACTGACATCACAGGAATATTAACAATCAGCTATCAAACAATAACATCGATTACAACAACCACGCAAACAAATTCCACCAATTACCTAATTCTAATTTTAAATCGAAATAATGTTTTTAATCAAAATAATTATGATGAAGTTAGAATCTTTTAGACTCATGTCAATCTAATTTAATTTTAATATTTCTAGTTAATTTTGATTTAGTTCATGTTAATGTAATTTATTTTAATATTTATTTGAATTTTAGTTTATAATAATATTTATCAAAGCTTGCGTTAGTGTTCATTGTTTAATTCTAATATTTATATTTATGCAAATTAGAGTTAACATTTATAAGTTAATTTTAATTTTATTTATTTTCAATAATAGATACTGGTGTAATTTATTTTTAACATTTATTTAAGTTAATGTCTATTTAATCTATACTGATACAATATTTTTTATATTTTTTTAGTTTTACAATTTGTATCTCTTCATCGTTTAAACAAGAATCATAGAAAAAATTAATTAAAAGATTCAAATTTAAACATGAAAAAATTTAAAAATATTTCTTTATTTTAAATTTTAATAACATTTTTCCCGCTTAATTTAAATTTTTCTTTTTTTACATAAATATTTGTTCTTAATATTTGAATCTCCTCAAACTTTAGTGATTTTATGAAAATATATAAAATTGATTCTTGACATACTTAATCTCTATTTCCTTTGTAGTAATTGATTCACTTATAAAATTATATTTCATGCTTATATGTTTGCTTCGATAATAAAATATAGAATTTTTTGCTAGTGTTTTATGGACTTATTAAGTATGTGATTGATAAGTGCATAAACTTTATCATAGTCTACTCCATGCTTTTGCTTGTAGCCTTTTACAATAAAGTTGTGCTTTGTGTCTTTCCACCTCTCTATCGATATTCTTCTTCTTTGCCTTGTACATCCATTTTACTCTAATTTCTTCATTTCTTTTTGGAAGAGTTGTCAATTCTCAATTATCATTTTTCTTGATTGAATTGATCTCTTCTTCCATGCCCACCTTTTATCTTTCACATCTTCCTCAAAATCCAATTCCTTACAATCCATTTGAAGAAAATATAATTCTTCAAGATTACAATGACTTCATCATACCTTTCATAGATTTCACATATATCTCGTGTCCTTCTTGGTCTTTCACCCATATTTTCTTCTTATGCATGAGATGTAGGTGATGGAGGGGTGAACGAGAAGGAGTGACATCTTGAATTGTAGTTTCTCGATCAAGTCCTTCTCCAAGATATGGAAGAAATTTGTAAGCCTTTTCCTCTTGACCCTCCCAATTCCACGTAGCTTCTTCATCAAACTCAACATCACGACTTACCACTACTTTACCATTGCTCGAAGTGTATTATTTGTAACATTAATGAAGACATGCTTGACACTTCGGTAATCAAGCTTAGATCTTTCTTGTATCGGTACATGGGATATGCTATGCTCTCAAAGATGCATAAATAATTAACACTAGACTTCCTTCCACTCCATGCTTCTTGATGAGTTTGTCTTTTGAGATTAAATGTTGGGGAATGATTAGAAAAATAGACCACACGGGAAACAACTTCAGCCTAAAAATCTTTCTGCATATTTTTATATTTTAACATGTTTCTAGCTTTGTTGAGAATGATTCTATTTTTTCTCTCGACTACTTCATTTTGTTGTGAACAATCAATGAATGACAAATTTCATGAGTTGTACAAAAATATTGAAATCCCTTAAAATGAATTCTCCTTCTCGATCAATTTTCAAAGCTTTGATTTCAGAGTCACTCTCTTTTTCAACTAGAGCCTAAAAATTCTTGAAAGAAAAAAAAATCTTACTTTTGTCCAAGAAAGTATACCATTGTTTTTCTACTGAAATCATCAATGGATAGTAAAAAAATTTTAATTGAACGAAAGTGGGTAGATTAGTCCATATATATTGGCATGTACAAATTAGATAGACTTGACTGCTCACATACATTATTTCATCTTGAAAATAACCATAACTTCTTCCTCTTACTCTTCCACAAACTCTTGATGATGAATAACTTTTTTCTTCATTATTTGAATCATTGTTTGCATTTCTTCTTTCTCCATGTGCATGAGCATTTTTTTTTCACCATTTTCCACGACCATCCTCTTCCTCGTCCATGTCCTCATTGACTTCTAAATCCTCCATTATTCTTCAAAGACACTTAGAGTGTGTTTGGATAGAGTATTTTAATGAAGTAATTCATTTTTCTTGAAGAAATTAGATTGCTTTGTAATGAAAAGCTTTGTTTGGATACACAAATTAAAAAGCATTTCAAATGCAAGCATTTTTTTTGAGGGATTTCAATTAGTTAAATTAGTAGAAATTCAAATACCCTCAAAATAGGTGGAATTTGAAATTCTTCTCACTCAACCTCACATTCTAAACTCTTTGGTAGGCCCGATGACACAAACGGGGCTGACGATTCAGAAGGGTCTGACGACCCGAATGAGCTCGACAATCCAGACGGGTCAAACGGGCCGGAAGACCCAGATGGGTTTGACGACCTGAATGGGCTCGTGATCCAGACGGCCTGTCCGTCGACCCGGACGGACCCGATGACCTGAACGAGCCTTATTACCAGAATGGCCCGATGACTCGAACAGGACAAACTATCCGGACAAGACCAATGATCTAACGGGCCCGACAATCCAAACAAGTCCGACGACCAGAACGGGCCCGACGATCCAAATGGGTCCGACGACCCAAATAAGCTTGACGACCCGGACAGGCCCTTCCAAACCTTCGGGCCCGACGACCCGGATGTACCCTTCCAAACCGTCAACCACGACGATCCAGACGAACCCAACGACATGGACGGTCCCAACGACATAGACGGGCCTGACGACTCGGACAGGTCAAACTATCCGGACGAGCCCGACGACCCAAACGAGCCCGACGGTTTGGAAGGCCCATCCAAGTCGTCAAACCCGTCCAGGTCGTCAGCCCGTCTAGGTCGTCGGACTCGTCCGTGTCGTCGGGCCCTTCTTGATCGTCGAGTTTCCAAATTTATCATGAACTCAAAACATAATCAAGTCTAAAATAATTATTGTTAAAATTAAATTTTATCTCACAATAAATTCAATTTTTTCTTCCAAGCAAGAAATTGAAATGTAAGGTATTTTAATTTCCTTATCCAAACAAATTATTTAAAAAATGAATGGAATTTAATTACAAGCAATTCAAATGTAAAGCATTTCAATTTCTAAGCATTGTTGAAATGCTTCATCTAAACACAAGGTTAGGGCTTGCTCAAATTGATATTCTTGTCTCCTTTTCATTCTTTCTTCATGAGCCATTCAAGAACCTTCCAATTCTTCAAGAATCATGAAGTCAATATCTTTTTGATTCTTCAATCGCACATACCACATAATTGAACTTTGGAGTCAAGGAACAAAGGATATTCTCTATCACTCGAATATCTTCTATTTCATCACCATTCTTGATCAATTGATTAACAATCGCCTTTACTATTAAGCAATAATCTGAAATTGATTCAGATTTCGTCATCTTCAAAGCTTAAAAGTCACTTTTTAATGATTCAAACCTTATCTTCTTGATGAGTTTTTGACAATCTCTCAAGCTTCCTTTCAAGTAGTAGAAACAATCTTCTCAAACATGTAGTTATCCAAACATTAATGAATGAGAATAAGGACTTATTGATCCATTTTTCATGTTTTTAACAAAGTCTCCATCTCATCCATAGTTTATGTTCATCTCGAGGCTCTTCACAACCTTTTTGAACAATCTCCTAAACACCTTCAAAGCCAAACAATGCTTTCATACAAAGGCACTATTTTTTTTGTGCAAGAAAGAAAAATTAGAAGATAATATATTCATTGCTTTTTATCTCTGAACTCTATCATTTTTAGACAAAAACTCTCGAGTTAAAATCAAGTACAATAAGGTGAGAAGTAAAAGAAAGATCTAGGAACTTGTCTAATTTCTTTAATTAAAACTCCACTATATAATTTTTTCCACCCATCAATGATAAAAACTTTCTAGATCTTCCCTCGAGAAATTCAATAGGTATTTTAGATATTTCTTCATTTTAAATTAATACTTATTGCATCCTTCTTTTCAATCAATAACTAAGAAATGACCCTTTCAATCAATAATTAAGAAACAGAACTTGCAAACTCATGAACAAAAACAGTATTGTTTCTATAAAACTGGAATTACTCTACAACAAGTATGCATATTCATCCTAAAACATTGCTAGGTAATGTCTTGAGAAAGAGAAATATTCATGCCAAACTTAGTTTGGGTTATCTTCATCGACTGTTTGTAAAATTCTGATACATTGAAGTACGAATCACACAAATAGAAACTGATAAGATTATTTGGTGATGTGAGCAATGAAAGATTCCATTTCCATGCGAGAAACTCCACCTTCTTCAGTGGAGTTACGGATGCCATTTTTAAGCCTCGCTGCTCTCTCTCTCATTTCATCACCTTCCTTTGTTTGCATCAACCTTCTCACACCATTCTCAACATCTGAAGCACTCACCACCGAATTCCTCTGTGACCAATCCTTCACAACCAAACCAACCTTCAGAACCTCTGTTATCAAAGCTGCGTTTCTTGGTTGGTCAGAGTGCATGGGCCATGTTGCTATTGGCACTCCCATGGTTATGCTCTCCAAGCACGAGTTCCATCCACAGTGACTCATAAACCCCCCTGTTGAAGGGTGGCTCAGAATTTCCAATTGGGGTGCCCAATCCCTCACAACCACCCCCATTCCTTTCACTCTCTCCTCGAACCCATTTGGAAGATCATGTCTTTTTGCTTCTTTTTCATCAAAGATGTCTCCTTTATCAGCATCTCTCAGCACCCAGATGAACTTCTGCTTGCTTTGTTCCAACCCAGTTGCAACCTCTTGGATCTGTTCCACTTTGAAAGTTGTTGTTGTCCCAAAAGACACATATATCACTGAATTTGGCTCTTGTTTATCAAGCCACTCCATGCATAAGTGCCTTCCTTTTGAATCTTTCTTCTCAACGGCTAAAGGGTTGAACGGTCCCAGTGCCCAAATCTTCTTACCAGTGATACCCTCCATCAACTCAATGTAATCACCATCAATCTCTCTGCTTGTGTTGTAGATGGTTCCGTCACTGAATTTGAGGAGATCTCTTTGTGCAATAAGGAAATCCAAGAATTGGGTTGGGAAGCATCCTTCCAGAGAAGGAATTTTAAGGGCGTGCATGGCTTCAACCGGAGGCCTTCCCATTCTGTCCCAATGGTAAACGTAGACGCTAAAGGCGCATGTGCATTGAAAAGAGTAATTCTCAACATTAGGCATGTTTGTGGCATCTTGTGCCACTGAAGCCATGGCAGAGTCACGGATGACTATAATCCTTTTGGCTTCAGCGGAGAGGGATTGAAGGAGGTTCCTCACAGGGTCTCGAAGATGCATAGAGGCCTCAAGGGAGGGAATTAGATGAGATGGGAAACCGCTTTCTGGGTCGGGAGAAGGGGAATCGAAGGGTGGAACATCAAAGGCATGGAAATGAATGTTAGAAAAGGATTGGTGATGTCGAAGTGTGGCTTGGCGGATGTGAGTGACGGTGGAAACATAATGAACTGGTATGTTGTGTGATGAGATAAGGTTTGAGAGGTGCATAAGCTGATTCAGATGGCCTTGTGCAGGGAAAGGTATCAGAACCACCACCACTTGGTTTTTCTGAGCAAGATTTTCTCCATTGGACGCCATGATCAGGAACTTAGAGAAACTGTTATTCAACTTTGGCAACGGATTCAGCAAGAAAAGATTGGGTGGTTGGGTTACATCACATGTGAAGTATTTAGAGGAACTCTGTTGACTGGAACTAACTTTTTTATGTATTTATGAACCTGAGCTGGCAGTAATTTTTGTCATTTATCTCATTTTTTAAACTCGGTTTAGTTTTTCTTTTCTTTTTTTAATAATTCAATCTATTTATTTTGTCTTCTAAATTTGTTTTGGTTTGTCACTTCTGACCATTTAGATTTTAACATAAAACAGTTATTTAGATAGGTTTGAACAAAAGATAGCTTTTAGTCTTTTTAATAGTATTTAAAAATTATAAAATGTAGTTTCGTGTTTGAATTGTTTTGTTGAATTCTACAATTTTAAAATCATATTAGGAATGGGTTGGTGGATAGTAAAAAATATGAGTAATAGATTATAACAGTGAAGAATGATGAGAAACCGTTTCACTGAATATAATCTCTAAAATTACTATATTTTTTTCCTTTCAACATTTACAACAAAACATATATCGGTAACAAAATATAAAAAAAATAACGAATTTGAGGGACTAATTTAAAATTAATAATAATAAATAGTTAAAATTTTTGTGTTCTTGTTAGAGATTAAATTAGACTTTAATTTATGAATTAATCAATATTTTTATTAATAATATAGATTATTTTAAATAATAATTTTTAATTTTTAAAATGATATATAATATAGTTAATATAATGATAAATTATTTTTTATTTTTAAGTTTAATTAGTATTTAATAATTTTTTATTGTGTAATTTTTAGAAAGAGAACTAGTTAAATATAAATTAATATTAAAATTAATAAAATTGAAATTAATAAAGTTATAATTCATTATATATATATATATATATATATCGCTGTTAAATATAAAAAACTTTTAATTTTAATTATATATTTTAGATAAATATCTAGAAATTTAAAGGTATTTTCTTCGAGTAATTTTTCTTTGCCGTCAGTAATATCTTTTACATAGATTCAAATTTGAAAATTTATTCAAGAAAAAAATTAATATTAAATGACTTAATACTAAATTGTTGAGGTTAAATAAAAAATAATTTTAAAATATTTAAATAAACAGTAATTCTATTTATTTATTTATTATATATTCAATCAACAAACGTATAATTTAGTAAATATGTAACTCTTTTGTTATGAAAAAATCATAAATTTATCTTTTTTTTGTCATTTTTTTGCAAATTATTGGAGAATTAGTAAAAAATCATTTTTTGTAGTTAATTATTCTTGCAAAATAGTAAAATTCATTTTTAATGTTATTACACTAAATACCTTTTTCAAAACATTTAAATTTTTATTTACGTATTATCATAATTGTTCTGACTCGATTCTGACTCGATTCAAGGAGTATTTAAATTATGCAACATTGATATGATCAACTAGATATATTTAACTCAATTCTAAGTGATGTGATATTTAGTGGATATAACAGAACAAATCCTTCAATCGAGGATAAAGGGAGTTGTCATCCCGACAAACAACATCAATGTTTTGATCTGATCCAAATCCGTCTGACAGTATTGTTAGAAACAATCACTGTGTTTTTTGATATATTGTCCATTTTAAAACGTAGAACTCTATCATGGTTTTGTTTTTAAAAAACACATAAAAGAATAAAGAAAAAAAAAATATTTAAATTTATTGAACCTCGACTCCTAAATGAGATTTATTGAATATCGGAACAAGTAAACTAAAATCATTAATTAAAATATTAGAAAATTATCAAAATAATTATAAAGGTGAAATATAATACTTAAAGAAAAGATCATTTAGCTTCTAAATACTAGTGTCGAGCAAATTAGAACGGTACTAAACAGTAAATTTAGCAAATTCTATCATGACGGGACATGTTAATTTCTTTCTAAAATCTAGTTAAAAAAAGCCTCACTTAAGTAAAAGAAGGTGTTTCAAATTTATTTTCAATCACAGAAATGATAGTAACATAATCAAAAGAAAGACACTGAAATATAGCATCAACGTATTCAGCAAGACGAATTGCAATCAATGTCAGCCAATTCATCGACAATGGACTTGATGCTATTTAAGTAGTCATGCATGATGTAGTTGTCAAGGGACAGATTGCGAAGATCAGTACAAAGTTGAAGACACTGGCTTTAGTTTGGGTATAGAAATATTCATCAATATGCTCTGAGATCTGATAAGAGTGAATGACACCAATAACAAAAAAAAAAAAAAGACACCCTTAAAAAAAGAACCAGACAAGTTAGATTTGTGGACCTTAATGACAAGTTCATTTTGTTGCTTTCGGTGGAGATAGTTGGAATTAACCAATTTCTAGTTAGAAAAATGTGGTAGGGCATTGGGAGGGAACTAGAACCAGAATTTACTATGATGGATCATCAAGAGAAAAGTTATGAGTAGTTATGGATGACTACAAACTAGCATAACCTCCAAAAATTATAAAACAAAGAAAATAAATAAATAAAACATGAAAAAGATAAACCTGTTACGAAACAAGAAAAACCAAAAACATATAACTTTTATTTAAAAATAATGATTAGTTAACTTTTTCTATAAACAAAGTAATTTAGAGATACTCGGTCCAAAGAAAGAACAAGTTGCTTATTTTGACTCGGGTAAATGGAAGAGTAGACATGTCCTCCTTGTCTACAGTTTCCCATTTGTCAAATAAAACCTTTGCGTCACTCTTGATAATGGAGTCAAACACCATTTTTATTTTACTTTTGTCTGTATCAGTAAATGATTTCAATATAAATATGTGCCAAGAGCACTAGTACCATAGGAATTTTAACAATCAGCTATCAAACAATAACATTTATTAAAAATAATCTTAGAGCTGTCAAAATAGGTCTATTTGGCTCACTACGGGTTCGAACTGGGTTGAGTTAAAATTTTTTATAAATTTTAATATGAATTGATTTTTATCCGGCTCAACTGGGTTGAATCCGTGGTGAGTCGAGTTGATGAGCCAACCTGCAAATAAAGAATTACACAAGTATTTTTTATTAAGTTGAGCTTTGCATTTGGATCATGTTAGGTTATTTTTTTAGTCAACATATAAATAATTTGTATTTTTGTGATTTTGGTTTGTATTTGGATTGTATTAAAGTTTATTTAGATTTTAATTAGAATTATAATTTAGTTTTGACTGAAAAGAAAATTATAAAATTTTATTTGTTTTAATTAAGTAAACTCGTGAGTCAACCTGTTTAACCCACCAACCCTTGGTGGAGCAGGTCGAGTTCAAATTTTGTTAGTTTACTAATAAGTGAGCCGAGTTAGATTGGTTTACTAAATGATCAACCGGTGATGAATCGAGCCGGATCGGATCGAGTTATCCGTTTTCACAGGTCTAAAAAAATCATGCAAACAAATTCCATCAATTAACTAATTAATTTAAAAGTGGACTACTATTTGTCTAGCTCTTTTTCTTTTGACCTTGTTTAAGTCAAATCTTACACATTTTGCGTTTGATTCATATCTGAAGGCATTTGAAATAAGATTAAACAATGGAGAAAAGAAATGCATGAACACAACAGAAGTATGTGGAAGATGTGGGAAAAATCAAAGTCAAGTGATTATGCCACAAAGTAGTGCAGAGTCTTTTTAGTACTTTTATTATTATTCCTATTTTAATTTTTATTGTATCAGTACAATACAAAAGTGTGAAACAGTTCAAGAACTATTTATCTGCTACGTAAATCTTTTGTGTAGCAGGAAATAGCTGCAGCTTCACTTCAGTTTTCATACTTATAATACATAAAGCAATACAAATAGAAACCTCTTGGTAGATCTCTGCAACTAGAACATCCTGCATAAAATTAAGAAAGTTGTTGTAGGTCCACTAAACGTAAGGAATAGGTATTCTCTGCTGTGTCAGAGCCACTTACCATATCATCCCACAACAAATTTGAAAGTAGCATTGTTAATTTCTCCAACACTTCCTGTCAAACAGATATAATTCAATAAACAAAAGGAGGAGCAAACGGGAAACATTATGTTTGCAACAAAATAACCAACAATAAAGTCACCAAAACTAACACCAACTATGTACATTACTACTCTTAAATATTATGTTTCTTTTTTTAGAACTCGATTTAGATTATATTGTTACTCAAAGTAACAAAGCGAAAAAAAAAAGAAGCGAAAAGGAGCTTTAAAACTTCAAAAAAATTCAGTTTTTGACCGATCTTAATATACACCTCGATACTCAACACAGTGTTCTTGACTAGATGACACTATTTGTGTGTATTTATACGGACAAATTTGTGGCAATCGTGTGTTCTTTTCAACGAATTTACAGTGATTTGCAAGAGCGAATATGCGAGATGCAATTCATATTTCATTCTCGCATATATAACCCTGATTTGAGTGTATTATAGGTAACATTATCAAATTAACCCTATTCGAAGGTGAGTGGTGGTCTTATTTCGGAAGAACAACAGTGGTGTGTGAGTAAAGTCAAGCAGTGGTGTAGTGGTGTTATTTAATGGCTTTTTGCACCAATGTGAGTGAATGAACCAATGTTGGTGTGTGAGTGCCGGAAGATAGTTGGGTGTTGAGTGAGGGGATGCGCACTGGAAGAGTAACCGTAACTGGTGTTGTATGTGTTGATTTTTTTTTTTTTATTTTAATATATATATATTTTTTTAAATTTCTTATAATTTTTAATTTTTTAATTCATATTAATTATTTTTATAACGTTAAATTATAAAATCATTCTCTTTTTTCATCAAGGGTATTTTGGTAACTTTTAAATATTATCTATTTTCATAATTTATTTTATTAATCATATTAATCAAATTTTTCACTAACTTCCATAAAACTTATATCTAAATCCACTTACTTTATCTTCTAATTCATTCAAAATAACAAACATATTCATCCACTCAAATCTCTCCTATCCATCCACACAAAAAACACAACCTGGATGAAAAAAAAAAAAAAAACACTCAATCGAATATTTTAACAATGGATATCAACATCCATTAGAATCTATAGATAATTATATATAGATATTTATTCACGAATTTATCATCTTCCATCATCCATTGGTGAAGTTTATTAACAACCACTTAATTGATGGATTTTTGTTTTTTTTATAGTCTATCAATAAACTTGAATAAATTCGACTTAGTGACAAATATTTGCTATCACGAATTTATTGAATTCGTGGACAATATACAATTTCCATGATATAAAAAAGTTAAGCATTAATTTTCATAATAAATTACAAATTTTATTTCTAATATTAATATGAAATTTTATTAAAAAAATAATTTGTATTTTAAAATCTAATCTTAATTTTAATATTAAATTTACAAGATGTAAAACTATATAACAACCGGACAAAAAAAAGTACTAACTTGTGGTGTGGTTAGGACGATGTTGTGGCAGCACGATGGCTCACGGTAGGGCTTCTCGTTGGAGAGAACAAGGACCAATGTCGTGGAAGGAGTCGTAGGAGACAGCCGTAGGGGACTCTGCGGCAGTAAAGGGGAACTTCATGTTGTCGTCGGAGCAGAGAGCTTCTGAGCAGCCACGACGAAAAGGAGCTGTGGCGGCGACCCTCCAATGCCCACCAGCAGCAAAGACTAACGGTGGTCACTCTTCAAAGCCCAACACCGAGAAAAGCACGGAATAGACTGGACCACTCACGAGACGCGACAACAAAACATGGTTGAGGAACAACGTCAAATGGAAAACGCAATGATGGAGGAAACCATCATATTATTTTGTTTTATATTATATTATATTATATTTTCATATTATTTTGTCTGAAGTCCTGGACTATATACATAAATTCATCATTTTCATTTTCATTTTGACATCAAAGTACAAGTGTTGTAAAGTTGTATCTTACAATCAAATTCATCCCATATAAGTTTCCAGACAATGTCTCAACAAACAGAAAACTGGGAACTACAACAACTAGAGACTATTTAGTGATATGGGCAATGAAAGATTCCATCTCCATGCGAGAATCTCCACCTTCATCCTTTGATCTCTGGATGGCATTTTTAAGCCTCAATGCTCTCTCTCTCATCTCATCACCTTCCCTTGTGCCCATCAACCTTCTCACACCACTCTCAACAACTGAAGCACTCACCAAGGACTTCCTCTGTGACCATTCCTTCACAACCAAACCAACCTTCAGAACCTCTGTAACCAAAACTGCGTTTCTCGGCTGGTCAGAGTGCATGGGCCATGTTGCCATTGGCACCCCCATGGATAAGCTCTCCAAGCACGAGTTCCATCCACAATGACTCATAAACCCCCCTGTCGAAGGGTGGCTCAGAATTTCCAATTGGGGTGCCCAATCCCTCACAACCACCCCCATTCCTTTCACTCTCTCCTCAAACCCATTTGGAAGATCGTGTCTTTTTGCTTCTTTTTCATCAAAGATGTTCCCTTTATCAGCATCTCTCAGCACCCAGATGAACTTCTGCTTGCTTTGTTCCAACCCAGTTGCAACCTCTTGGATCTGTTCCTCTCTCAAAGCTGTTGTGGTCCCAAAGGACACATATATCACTGAATCTGGCTCTTGTTTATCAAGCCACTCCAAGCATGGGTGCCATACTTTTGATTCTTTCTTCTCAACGGCCAAAGGGTTCAACGGCCCCAGTGCCCAGACCTTCTTGCCGCCCTCGATATTCTCCACCAACTTAATATAAGGATCTTCAATGGCCCTGCTTGTGTTGTAGATGTTTCCATCGCTGAATTTGAGGAATTCAATTTTTTCAGAAATGAAATCAATGAACTCGGTCGGAAAGCATCCTTCGAGAGAAGGAAATTCCGGGAGACGGACTCCATTAACCGAAGGCTTCCCCTTTTCCTCCCAAAAATAAAGGAAGTTGGTAAAGGCACATGTGCTGTGGAAAGTGTAATTCTCAGAATTTGGCATGTTTGTGGCATCTTGTGCCACTGAACCCATGAGGGAGTCATAGATGACTACGACCCTTTTGCCTTGGGCAGAGAGGGATTGAAGAAGTTTTCTCACAGGGTCTCGAAGATGCATAGAGGCTTCAAAGGAAGGAATTAGATGAGATGGGAAATCAGTTTCTGAAGTGTTTGAGTTGGGAGGAGGAGAAACAAAGGGTGGAACTTCAAAGGCATGGAAATGGATGTTAGAAATGGATTTGTGGTGACGAAGTGTGGCTTGGCGAATGTGAGTGACGGTGGAAACATAATGAACTGGTATGTTGTGTGATGAGATAAGGTTTGAGAGATGCAGAAGCTGATTCAGATGGCCTTGTGCAGGGAAAGCAATCAGCACCACCACCACTTGGGTTTTCTGAGCAAGATTTTCTCCATTGGAAGCCATGATCGAGAGCTTAGAGAAACTGTTACTCAACTTTAACAACGTATTTCAAAGTATCTGTGCCTTGTGTTACTAAGGTTGTATGTCCACACATTTATAGAACCCAGTATTAAAGGACAGACACAAGGAACACAATACTTCTATCATCAATGATAAGTTAGATATGTAATCACTTAGTTTTCCAGCAATAATATTTTAGGTAAAATAAATATATCTAAATATATAAATTATATTTTAGGCTTATAACATATAAATTAAATTGTGACAAGTTATTGATAAAGATTAATTATTAATTTAATTTTATATTTGATTCTTTTATTTATTTGAATTTCAATAGTTTTTAAGTAAATATAATTTAATATTTTCATTAGACTGACATTTATATATTTTGAAAGATATTGAATCTTAAAATTATGAAAGTTAAAATTTTAAAAGTGTCCACATTCAGATAAGATCTCAAAACAAAAATTAGTTTAGATTTTTATCTTTCAAATAGTTAACGCTTAATTAGTAAAAATGAAATAATTTGACTCTATTTAGAAAATATTGATTAAAATAAACAATAGATTTAAATATAGACACTAAATTATTCATTAAACCTATTTTTATTTCTTGAGTTGCTTTTAGAAAAAATATTAAAATTTCATTTTAAGTTGGTAAAATATTTTTAGGTGAGATAGAAATTGTATCTGAAAGTAGTATTTTAATGGTTTAATTAGTCGTAAGGTACCCAGTTTGGTGCTAGTGTGTGAAATTGGTATCCGATTGTAAAAAAAGTGTCAATTGCGTACCCAAATACGTTTATGTGCATCAATTAGGTCCATCCCGTTAAATTGTGACAAACGACGTTAAAAATGAGATGATGTGGCAATTATGAACATATACGTGTCAATTTAAAAAGCAGTGGTGGCTGAAAAAATAATTGTACAGTGACGTGGTGTGGTATATTTAAAAATCAGAGTGTGTTGTGCCCTAATTGAGGAATTGGGTTTTTGCTATCAGTGTGGTATATTTCTTCCTCTGCTTCATCTCTTTTGCCTTCTTTCTTCAATCATTTTGCACTTCGTTCTTGATTGGAAGAGGTCATTTTTGGTGAATCTGCAATGTCTCGCAATGAAGGGTGTTCATGTTCTTCGTGGGGTTCGCAGAAGCAAAGTGTCTCCTCCACTGGTGGTTCGTATAGGGTGTTGGGTGAATCCCCTCTTTGGTTTTGTGGGGAGAGCACTGTGTTGAGAGTGGCTAAAACAATTAGGAATGCTGGAAAACAATTTTGGGGGTGTCCTAATTATAAGGTCGGAGTAGATGTATGATTTTAATTTAATTTTGATTGAATCTTTAATTAGCAATTTCTGTTTTTTATTAATGTTCGATTCTTTGTTCTTGCAAACAGCGGAGTGGTGGGAATGAGATATTTAAAGGGTGCAATTACTTCAAATGGTTGAATGAAGATAATGGAGATAAAAAAGATGCTACCATTGGGAGACAAAGGAGAAAGATTTATACTCTGGAAAAAGCAGTTGTGATTTCTGATAGATGGGTTAAAATTTTAAGTGTAATAATAATGTTTTTGCTTTTCGTTAATGTAATTTGAGTTTGTAAGTTAGTACAAAAGAGTTGCTGAACTGTTGTTAGAGTGACTGTTTTAGTAAGTATCAATATAATGTTGTAACGAATTGTTGATGAATGAATGAGAAGTTTGAGTAAACTGACTCTGTTTTTTATTTATTCGCATTTAACAATATTTTATAATGAAGATAAACTGGGCATATGAGAAAACAGATAATATTAAAGTGGTTCAGAATGCCATTTCACTACATAATATTGTTCTTCAAAATACATGTACTGAGTTTGTAAATAACAGCACTTAGTAAGGTGCTTCCAAAATAACACTACTACATTCTAAAATAACAGCACTGAGTTTGTCAAATAACAGCAATTACATATTGATTTCCCAAAATAAAACAAGTGTTCCATAATTTCTTCATGACTTCGTGATTGGTCCCCTCCTAAATGACAATTTTTCTCTAAAAGTGGTTGTTGTTGTTGGTTGAATTTGATTGCTTAAAATAATCTGACTTGGTTGAGGCACTTGAGTCTGTTGGCATGAAGAATTTTGGGTTGGCTGAGTAGGGTGACTTTGCTGCTGATTTGTTGCTGCTGGCACAACTGGTTCAATTGCAGTAATCTGACTTTGCTGAGCACCATTGATATCAGTTGCCTGAGTTGGTTGATTTGCTTGTGTTTGTTCAGTAGTTGTTGTTCCTTCTTGTGTAACTATTGGAGTTGGTTGCTGCTTTGGTGGAGATGCTTGGGGACAAGTATTTCTTTTGTGTCCAAGTGCTCTGCAAATGGCACATCTTTTACGTGTTCCACCTTGCCTGACTTATGTGTCATCCTTCCTCAATTCCCACGACTCCAACCTTCGTTTCTTTTTTGTTCTTCCAGGCATCACTCTTTTAGCAGAAGGTAACACATCAGTATAAGATGTCATTTCCCACAGATGAAGTCCATTCACAGGATATATCATTGACAAATAAATCTCCTCGTATGTTGACTTCAAAAACTAGTGTGGGAGATAATCCTCTGCATTCAAATTCAGAAATCGGATGGCAGTGATTGCATGACAGCAGGGAATTGTTGTTATGGTCCACTTCCTGCAGCTACACTCCTGTTTGTCTAAATCCACCACAAATTTCTCCCCAATCATAGAAGTATGGCTGACCTCAAATAGTTGTTGTCCAGACCAGCTGCAATGAATACAAAATATAATTAAATAACAGCCATAAGAGAATCAGATTTAATCAAACAATATTGCAATTAGTTCCATCAAATACATTTACCTTGGTAACCAATATTTGGTCTTCTCTACTTCCTTCTCTAGTCTGTCTTTAATTTTTGGGCAAATAGAACCATGAAATGCATTTACCTTCTTTCTATTGGAAGCCCATCTCCGCATCAGATACATTCGAATTTCTTCCATCATGGTTATGATGGGTTTACTCCTGGAATCCACTATAGTGCTATTGAAACCCTCGGACATGTTGTTGACAACAATGTCAGATGCTGGCCTTGATGTAAATATGGACTGGACCAGAATCTGATTGCAGGGCAAAAAACCATTTTAAATTGAAATCAGTTTAAATCCAAATCAGTTTACAAGACAAAAACAATTTTTTAAAAACAATAATTAAAACATGCCTTGGGGGAATTTGTATCAGATGCTTAAAAGCATCAACATTCAACTCTTTAATGTCCCTCATCACAGCCTCCCATGCTTGCGGGTGTGTAGCATATGCTGCTTTCTAGAGTAGTCTCTTCAGATTTTTTTTTTCCTGGGAATTTTTTGCGGAAGTTGGAGTATATATGACGTACACATAATCTTTGGTCCACACCAGGCAACAATTCTTGCAATGCTGGAAGCAGTCCCTACAATTTTGAGAGCATAACAAGTGATTTGTCAAATATTTAGGAATCACAATTAAACATAAAATAGCAGAGGGATATAGTTACTTATTTTTTGTTGGTCTGACATGAAAGTGATTTTGGAACAAATTTCAGCTCCTCCTAGGTCTTCTATCATCAAATCAAGAAACCATGTCCATGTGCATAGTCATAAACACGTTTATATTGTTCTTGGAATGACCCATCAATGTTGTTGTATGCCATAGTCCTAGCCCTAAAGGCCATTGATCTTGAAACACCAATGTTCCATTTTCTCCCAATTTTGTTTTTCAAATCAGTCAACTTGATATTTGGGTTCTCTCTTAGTGTTTTTTCCAGCCTCTCATTTAACCACTTTGAAGTCATTAAACGCACATTGAATTCCCTACTACATGTGTGAGTGTTGATAATTCTCCTTAACTGCCATGTACTTTATGCTGCTTTATAAGCACAATATGCATACCACTTACATTACCCTTCACACTCAAACACTTCACACAAATTCTCCTTTTGTCATTTCTAAAAATTTTTAACTTTCTGCCACTTTGGACACCATAAGTTCTAATAGCCTTAGTGAATTCTTCCTTCTCAGTAAAGTACGTCCCAACTTCCTAATTATAGTCTTCCATACTTTTGGGCATGGAGAATATCCCAAAGTTACCATACCTATCTCTATCGTCATCACTTGCATCACTATTTCCACAACTATCTAATGTCTCAGACTCTCATTCATTATCAGACAACCCCCTGTCAAACACATTTTTACCCTTTGGGTTTGTTCTAGACGAACCACTTGCTCCTTCAATAGTAACATCAAACAGATCATCCTCCAATTCCTCGGTTTCAATTCTAACATCATACAACTCATCCTTACCTATTACTTCCTCTTTAGAATCAGTCCAACTCCTCACCTCATAGTCATCATCACCCTCATAGTCTGTTTCCTCACCCTCCACAGCATCTTCTTCATCATCCTCAACCTCCACATCCATATCGGGTTGTTCAGTTGCTTCAACCTCCACTTCACCCTCATTCTCACCTGCACCACCCACTTCAACAGGTTCTTCATCAGGCTCACCCTCCATTTCACCCTCACCTGCACCATCCATTTCAACTTCCACCTCAACCCCACTCATCACTATAACTTCTTCATTAGCCTGAACCTCTACCTCCACATCACCCTCGCCCTTATTTGCACAACCTACACCAACTTCCACCCTAACATGTTCTTCATCAACTGCAGCCTCCATATGATCATCACCCTCACCTTGACCTGCAACATCCACTCCAACTTCCACCTCAACCCCACCCACCACAACATGTTCTTCATCAGTCTGAGTCTCCACATCAACCTCACCCTCAACTGTACCATTCACAGCAACTTCTGCCTCAATCCCACCCTCTATCATATGTACTACTATAGGCTCACAGACGAAGTGCACCACATAAAGGTGCACTTAACCATTTAGTGTGGTGATGTTGACCATGTGACATGCATCTCTATCATCGGTCAGTAATTCCAGCCTTCCATCCAATACAACACCTCCACCTACTGAATACCACAATTCTTTGACATTCACGTAACCCATTTCCCTCAAAATTGACATTATCTCAAAGTAACTCCATCTGTCTGGGTCACATGACAAAATACTACTCTCTCCAATGTATTTCAGTGACCCATCATTAACAAACCTTCCCGGTGGTGAAAAACAACTTCGAAATTTTCGTCCATCTGAAGTACTATATTCCTATCTATATATCTCTGTCACATATGAAAATGCCTAAAAAATCAAACACAAATTACAAACCATACCACCAACACACAAAGACAGCAACAAAATGAACAAAGGGGGGACCACACAGTATACTCAACACCGTCACCGTCACCGTCACATGTAGTGGGGGACCAAATGAATAAAGAAATCTGAAAGTGGGGGACCAACACCGACACCGCATTACAAATAACAAAAACAAAACAATCAAAGCACACAAAACAACAAATACATTGAACAGAACCCCAAAAATTATCACAATCTCAGATAAAACAAAAAACCCTAAATGGCAGTGAAAGCCTGCGTGAGTGGTTCGTCTACTGAATGGCAGGAACACATACCTTTCTTCCACCGCTCAACCCACGTCGCTGTCAACGATGCTTCCGATAATCTACTGAATGGTAGTGAAAGCCTGCACGAGTCGATTTGCCTGACCCTCGTCTTATCCCCTCTATCTTTGTTCTTCGAACTCCAGCATTAACTTTACCAAATTTTGTTTTTAATTTTTGCCTTGTACAATTAATTAACGTAAAATTGCTTCTCACACCAACAATATCCACGTCACTAATTCTATGATAGCCACGTGTTATAAAATTGCTTCTCAGACCAACTTAAATCAGTCAACGTTAACCACTGTAATGGCGTCAAATTATTGGACCCAATTGATGCACATAAACGTATTTGGGTACGCAATTGATACTTTTTTAAAACCGGGTACCAATTTGACACACTAGCACCAAATTGGGTACCTTACGATTAATTAAACCTATTTTAATTTTGGATTTTTTTTCCTGTGTAATTTTTTGAAAATATTATTAGAATGGATAAATAGTAAAAGAAAATTGGAAGTTATTATTATAATAATAATAATGGTAAAATTTAAAAATAATAATAACATATTAAAAAAATAAAAGGTTAATAATAAATTTAGAAAATAATGATAATAATAAGATAATTATAAATATAAAATAACAAATAATAATAAATTATAATTTTCAATAATAATAATAATAAAACTATAATTTATTATTTAATTAAATATTAATTAATAATATTATTTTATAAAATTTATTATATCAATTAAATCATCGCATCAAAACCCTGCGCATCAATTAATTTCATAATTAAATCATCGCATCAATTAATTTATTATATCAATTTTTATTGTCTTTTTCTCTTAATTTAAACAATTTAAACTTTTATCTTTTTATTTCATCCTCTCTGTCAAGTTCATCTATGACTCAATTCAAACAAACAAAACCTGACAGAAAAGGAAAATTGAGTGAAGATGTGAAGAGTGGGGTATCCAAGGGCAGGACACAAACAAAATTGAGTTCGGCAGCAGAAAATCTGAAAAATGGTGTCTGTCAAAGCAGAAGGAAGAGCATCAAAACTTTATACCATCATAATCATTCGGTGATTTTTTTATTCGGAGAAAGTTACAAATTTAACTTTAAAAAAATAGTTAAAAATTAAGCAAAGTTAATAAAACTTCTCCAATCAGTTAAAAATTAGACTCAATCACATTAAACGTTAATCTAAAAATCAATTGGTTGGAAAATTTTAATTTTTTTAAATGTAATTTTGAAAAGAAAATATGCTAGTTTTGAAGTCAATTTCTTGGTTTAATTTAAACTTTAAGAAAGCTTTTTATAAATTTGGTTCTGGTTTAGAACGAATATATATTTTTCAATTATTATTATATTAGTATCTTCATTATTTTTATTGTATCTTTTGAAAAGTTTATTAAAAGTAAAAATAAATATTTATGAACCTTTCGATGAAAAATTATAATTTAATTAAATAATTTGTTTCTATATTTACGTTTTTCGTTTATTTTGGTTCTATATTTTTTTAATTAATTTAGTCTTCTTCTTTTTTAATCTGATACGGTTGTTATTCTGGTAAAAAGTTATAAGCCTCGAGAACAAAAATACGATGAACTCTATACTCAAAGTTAAAATATTACTAAGGTCAAAATATTTTCTTTCCTTAGTAATAATGAAAATTAACATTTTACTTTTAAACAAATTAATTACGAGTTTGTTTATTATATGAAAAATAAGAGATTATATCAATTATAAAAATAATAATAAAATAAAAAGATAATAACTAAAATATCAAAAAAAATTATAATAATATTTGCTAGTAAAATCTTACTTGGTCCAGAGACAGACTTAAACCCAATCTCTGACCTAATTTTTAGAAGTTTGGTATGACCATAAGCTATTAATAACAAGATTCACTAGCTTTTCGCAAGATAAGACATTGTCCCAAACAACATGTGTTTCTACTTCAATATCTTCGTCTAATTTATATAAAATATTGACATTATTTTTAACATTAAATTTTAAAGCAAAATCTAAAATTTTAAAGCAAAATATATGGATATTCTACTTTTATAAGATATTAAATATTGTTATATTTACTTAATGTTAAAATTCTTAATAAGTATATCGGTGAGTGTAGACCGAATAAATCCAAGTCAAAATTATTGGATCCTCTATCACGTGTTATCATATTCTTCTTAGTTTGAAATATTTGATCTCAATGTAAGAAAATATATTGAAACACTATCATGACTATATATAAAGATAATCATTGCTGCAATTACCACATTCAATCGTGTCATTATTTTCAACGCCCCACCACCATAAAAGTTTATCTTTGAACTAATTTTAACATGATAAAAATCTTTAAAATAATTTATTTTGAAACAAAAACCATCTTAAACTAAAATCTCATTTTCTAAAATTAAAAAAGTATAAGTTTTTAAATATTTTAACAGCTAAAAACTATCCAAAATTGGCACCTTAACCGGTGACTTGGCTCACTAAATAAATACAAGTAATTTAAACAAAATGCTAAAATCAAAAGAATGTTATCTTAGTCTAAATTGTATTAGCGTAAATTTTCTTTAGAACACAGTGAACTAAATAAATGTGAAGAACCAAAATAAAAGGTATAATGAAATATATAACAAAGATAATCACAAATTTTGAGAGTTGACAATGACGGAATCACGAGGGAAGAGGAAAAATAAGGTTGAACCAAAACAACCTTGAATTGAACAAAAACAAATGAAGAAAACAGGAACTAAATACAAGGAGACAAGACACCAAAATAACCAAGAACAACACAATTTGCATTGTTCAACTATAACATGTCGACATCAACAAGAGAATGCAGCTTCACTATGAAATATGAAATAGGGTTACAGTAGATATATTCCCTTATTCTTAGCTTTTTGTGTTCAGATATCAACAAATCCAAAGTCTTACATTTTATTTTATTATTAATTCGTATTAGGTTTATTCTATTTAAACCTAAGTTTAAACTTTTAATTTATTTTACTTTTATAAAATTTATGTTAAGTATTATTATATACTTTGACATGACATGTTTATTATAAGTGATATCTATTATTTATTATTATATAAAAATTTATTGTAAAAAGACAAAAAAAAACATATGGAAGCCAAACTAAATTCACTACTAAAAAATTAATATTTCATGCCAATTTTATTTTAAATTTTTTTTTAAGAAATACTTGTACAATTTGTTATTATGAAAAAAGATTGCAGGAAATTATTGTCAATTATTTTGTAAAATATTTGGTATAAAATATTTTTTAGGTTTAATTAATCGTATAGTACCCAGTTTGGGGCTAGTGTGTCAAATAGGTACCCGGTTTTAAAAAAATGTCAATTGCATCCCAACTTTTGAAAATTGCTTCAATTAGGTTCCTTTCAGACAGAGTTGACTAACGCCGTTAGTCAACGTGCCACGTGTCAATCTGTGATTTTTTTGATTTTTTTTTTAAATTTAATTTTTTTTTTTAAATTTTAAATTTTTAAAAAAATAAAATAAAATGCCACGTGTCAAGTCCCTGTGTGTGACACGTGGCATTGTCAGTGTCACGTGGCATTGTAATGTCACGTGTCAGTGTCATTATTAGATGTCATTGTGTTGATTTCGATTTAGTTCCCACATATGTCTTTTTGTTTCAATTTAATACCTAAATATGTGTATCTGATTCAATTTTGTCCCAATTTTTTTTTTTAATAATTAAAGTATTTTTGTAATCCATTTTTTATAAGATTAAAAATAATTAAGTATAAATATTTTTAAAAAATTAAGTACTAATATTTATAATGTTTCTCTCAATTTCAGACCAAATTTATTATTTGTATAAATGTTATACTAATATTTTTTTATTAAAAATGACTTTTTAACATATTACTTTATTAATTATTTTTTATTAAGTACTCATGTTTTGTTAATTTTTTTTTTCAAAATAGAACAATATTGTCTCTTACTAATTTTAAATCAAAATTTCTATTGGTATGAATGTTATACTATTTTTTTTTATTAAAAATGACTTAATAAAATGACTTTTACCACTAAATTTTAATATAAATATCAAATACTTAATTTTTTAAAAACTTTTATACTTAATTACTTTTAATTTTATTAAAAAATATTTTAATTATTAAAAATTATTAGGTCAAAATTGAATCAAATACACATAAGTAGGTACTAAATTGAAACGAAAAAACATCAATGGGGACTAAATCGAAATCATCACAATGGCATATGATAGTGGCACTGACACGTGGCATTACAATGCCACGTGGCACTGACAATGCCATGTGGCACACACAGGGACTTGACACGTGGCATTTTAAATTTTTTTTTTTTAAATTTAAAAAAAATTAAAAATTAAAAATTTAAAAAAAAAATCAAAAAAACCACAGATTGACACGTGACACGTTGACTAACGGTGTTAGTCAAAGGGACCTAATTGAAGCAATTTTCAAAAGTTGGGACGCAATTGACACTTTTTTAAAACCGGGTACCTATTTGACACACTAGCCCCAAACTGGGTACTATACGATTAATTAAACCTATTTTTTACAACAAATTTGGTAGAAAATACTTATGAATTTTATAATTTTGTAAGAAATAATTATCCACAAAGAAATTACGTGTCAATTAAGACTCTTAGAGAAAATAACAAAAAAATCTTTTTTTGCAAATTTTTTTAACAAATTTACAAAAAAAATCTCATATAATATAAAAAATTTTATTTGTGATTATGTGAAAAGACAAACTTAAAAAAAATTGTACTATTTTGAACCCGAGAAACCGAAACTGTTAGGAGAGGATGTTGGTGATAATCTTCTAGAAAATAGATTTGTATAGTCAGTAAATGATAACGTTATTATACGAAAGTTTGCCATTTTTTTAAACATATTAAATAATAATACATTTTTATTTGTATGTTAAGATGTCAAACCACGTTAAACATTTTATGTACTTTTATTTGCTTTTCTGCTGCTTATGTTTCCGAAGTGATTACTTTTTTATTGCAAACATTTGAATTTTTAAAAATTTTATTTTTAAATGTGAGTTTTTTTTTCTCGTTTTAATTATAAATATGTTTTGGAAGTATTTTATTTGCAAATATACTTGAATTCTAAGTAATTGTCTTTTCAAATCCTTTAATCTCTTCTCCAAATACATTTAAAATAGAAAAAATAAAACAAATTCGACATTAATACATTATGAAAAACTTGTATAAATATTAACTCTAATATGAAAGTTTAAAAGTATCTGAAATCTATATTATCTCTCGTGAAAAAAAAAAATCCAAATACTTTAAGTTATTCCCATTCACTTAATTTTTCTTTTTCTATGTTTTCTTCTCGTAGACCATATTTTCAAATCTTTTGTAAACAAAATTCCTAGGACCACTGTATATTGAACAAAGCCACTAAAGAGTCTACAAAGTAAGATTGAAACAAACTCGTAAAAGACAAACAACTTACTTTATAACAAGACACAAATTGATTTTGTCAAACTAAATTATTAGATGACTAAGCAAATTTGGAGTCCAACGCGAGACAATCCGCAACCAAAGTAAGAAGATCTTGAGTCACTCTCAACAAACGTGGATACAATTGGTATCCAACTTTATATATATTAGAATAAATGTTAAATATAGCCGTAAAATGAATAGTTCAATAATTAATTAAATATACTAAGAAATGAAATATTTAAACGTATACATTTTATGCTGAATATAAATACATAGCTATGAATTAATTTATTTATTTCTTGATTATAGTACCGTATCAGTTAGTCAACCAATTAAATATTGATACACATTCAAAGTAATTTGCATGAAGTTGATTGGTACACAACTTCCCTGTAGCTCAACTAGTCCCAAATAGGTACAAACTTGTAAAATTGTTCAAGTGAAGATTGATACAACGAATGATTAGTTTCCATTGGACGTGACAATTACTCCGAAAATTATGAAAATATGTGTCGACAAGTGATCAGTCGCCAGCAACGCCGAGTGAATGATATACCGATTTACAACTGTTGATCATATGAAATTATATGTCAACGAACGACTAGTCGGCTCAATGACAACAAGTGAACATGACATTGGTCATTCAAGTTGTGATACTAGACACATATAAATATGCCAGACAAACGACATTGGATAGGTGCAAGACAACATTGTGTGGCCGACAGTGCCTAATGATTATTAATATAAACAAGTTTGTTGTGTTAAATTATGAATAAAAAAGATCAATCATAAAAAAGCAATGAACCCTAAATTTATTAAGCAATTCCAATACCCAAAGAGTAGAATGTAGAAGCGTACCTTGTCATTCGGTCATGGGGAAAGTAGGTGAAAAATTTATACATGAATATCACCTCTCATCCTTAAAATGCGTGTGAGGGATACAACTATCTTTTTGGTAGGTTATTCTAAAACGCATTTGAGTATAATTTAGCATCATCTCATAAAATTGACTAATGGGATATCAATTTTATATCCTTACCAGCAGAAATCAAGGACTTCTCAACGAGTGATTGAATCGTTAAGTTCATCGCAGACCGTTCATTGAACAATCCAACCTATCACGAATATTCATCAGAAATCCGAAATGTATTATCCATAAATTAATAACAATTAAGAGAAAGACTAAATCCGCGCATTTAGAGAATTAAGAGACTAAATTGATTCAATGTTTCTAAAAAGGACAAATTCAAATTTTCACTAAGAGTTGAAGGACGAAAATATTTTAACCCATATATATATATATATATATATATATATATATATATATATATATATATATATATATATATATATATATATATATATATATATATATATATATATAATATAATATATATATATATAAATATATATATATATATATATAATATAATATATATATATATATATATATATATATATATTATGATAAAATAATGTTTAAAGTAACATTGATATAAAATAATAGATTTAATATTAGACTAAATACGTTTGTAGATTCTTATTCTAGGTGATAACAAAGAAATAAGCATGACTCATGCGAAGTATTGTTGGCAAGTTAGTTTGATGAAATAAAGAAAATACAAAAAGAATAGTTTCGGACATGGCTGCACAATGATTGACCACTTTCAAAACACAAAGATTTTTCATATAGTGAATAGTGAGCAAAGATTATGTTTAATCCAAAAGCTAATAATAGCATTTATAAAGAATATATGTGCAAAACATTAAAGATTGTGAGACTTATTAAAAAGCCTAAGAAATGTTATATATTAATTTTTTTAACTTATTCTGTTACTGTTTAGATTTAACGTTAAAATTAAAAAAGTTGTACAATATTTTTCAAGTAATTCGCATTTATTTTGATTTTTTATTATTTTTCAATAAAATTATGAATTAGGGGTGTTGATAAGTAGAATGGGTTTCCATCAAATCTGTTATCATACTCAATTAAAATAGTTTGGACGGGGTTAGATATACATCAAATTTTAAGCCAACTAAATCAATAATGAGTTGAGTTGGATCATAATACTAAAAATTAAAAAAATTTATAATTTAAAAATATTATATTTCTTTTAATAATCCCCTTTGATATAAATTTTATTGCTTTGATTAAATAACGTATTTGAATAAACTAAATCTAATCTTAAATTAAACGAATTGATTTAGATGATGAAAAATGTAGTAAACTCTTTGTTGAGCGTTTAAAATTCAGTTTATAATAAAACTTCTCTTATGATGTTTACCGTTGGAATTGTATACAAATTATTCATTTGTGAGATCATGTTATTATAAAATTATATATATTATAATTGATTAAATGATAACTTATGTGTGACCCAAACTATTTATTTATTTTTAATTTAAAATTATTTTGTTTTCTGTTTTGTTCCTTTTCGTAGATGGTATTAGTTTTCGTTATATGTCTGACCTTAGTTTGCGATAATTATTGCATTCTTGTTTTAACAAAAACAACAGAGAAAGTTGAGTTTACTATTTGTGTATTTTTAGAAAGTAGTTTAAGAACTAATAGATGAGTTCTTCATTAAAAAGGAATGTTTGGGTAAAAAGGCAAGAGAATGCTTTTGATGTGTATAATTTTTTTCATCTTTATTCTCTATAATGTAAAATTCCAAAAGAATTATATAGATACATATACAATCTTAAAAAATATTTCTATAGTACCGAACAAAGAGTTTACATAACTAAAATATTTTAAAATTTCAATAATATATATATATATATATATATATATATAATTTCTAATTTGTAGTTATATACAAATTATATATCTCAAGTACTAAAATATCAGTTTAAAATAAAGCAATTTGATTGGTGAAGTATAATTTAAATTCGTCTAATGGATTTAAATAAAAAAAAATTATTACTCTCTGAATGACATATAGTAAAAAAATTCTCATTCATTAAATAAATTAGTAAAAGTATATATACGTATGTGTGTTATTTTTCTTATGATAATAAAAAATAATAAAATGATTAAAATTAAAAAGATGTCAAATAAAACAAAACAATTAAATTTAAAGAAATAAAATAAAATAGATAAAATAATTATTGTTATGAAATAAAGCGAATAACATAAAGAGAATAATAGATAAAAGAGAAGAAACAATAGTGAATAGAGAATATGAAGCAACTCATCTGTGTATTATTATTGATAGAAAGAGTCTTATTTATAGATACAGCATGTACTCCATAAAGGAAACAATTCAATTTAGTTAATACAAATATTTACATAAAAAGTAATGTGTAAATGTATCAAATCAATGGATAATCATTAATTTATAACACTCCCTGTGAGTGTTCATTTCTAAAAAAAGAATGTGCCTCGTTAAAACCTTACTAGGAAAAATCCTTTGGGATAAAAAAAAAACCTAGTGAAGGAAAAAAAGTACAACATTTTGTATTCTTTAATACAATATTGTTCATCACATATTCTATTTCTTCCCCTCATGTAAACTTACATCATTAAGGTGACGAAGTCCGAACTTGTGAATCATTTGCTCAAAAGTTCTTCTTGGCAAAAACTTCATAAATAGACCTGCCATATTTTCACATGAATGAATTTTTGGATATCTATATCATCCTTTCAATTGAACAATACACTATTGTCATATATGGTTGTTGATTTCATCTTTGTTGGGGATAGTCACAAGTTTCTTTTACTTGTTGAATTATAGACCTTAACCAAACATATTCACAACTTTCCTCACAATTTTGTATGATTAGACGATGTTGCTACTATGGTTTGTTTGATATACCTTCATGAAACCATTGTGCTACCACATGTGAACAAACATCTTGTTTGTGATCAACCATTGTGACATTGTGAGAATATGTAAAATAACATGCATATACATAATCCATTGGTCTGAATCTGAATCATTTGGATGGAATAAGCTCATATTCGTAGTACCCTTAAAGTAACGAAGTATATGTTTTACTCCAAACCATTTTTTTTTGTAGTTGAAGAACTATATCTTGCTTAACAAATTTACAGCAAATGCAATATTAGATCGAGTACAATTAGTAAGATACATTATGTTTCTATGACACTAAGATATTCTGGACCAAGAAGATCTTCATCATTTTCTTGAGGTCTAAGAAAAACATTTATCAACATCCAACGACCTCACAACTATTAAAGTGCATAATGGATGTGACTTGTCCATTTAGAACATTTTACGCACCTTAATTATATAAGTCTCTTGATGTATAAAAAACAACTTCATTTAAATATTTAATTTCTAATTTCAAATAAGACTTTGCCATTCAAAGATCATTCATCTCAAATTATTTCTTTGAGTAATCAATTGCTTTTGTGAGCTCATTGGGAGTTCCAATGATGTTTATGTCATCTACATAAACAATAATTATGGCAAATTTATTTTTGGATCTTTTCATATAAATACAAGAACAAATAGAATCATTTCTATATCCTTCTTTTAATAAGTACTCAATAAGACGATGATGCCACACACGTCCTGATTGCTTTAATCAATAAAAGAGCATGTTCAATTTTATTGAATAACTCTCTTTAGAATTTGTCTTGTTGGGCAAATAAAATCCTTCAGGGATTTTCATATAAATATGATTCTCAAAAGAACCGTACGAATAGGTTGTAACATCATCCATTAGATGTAAATGCAAACCTTGTTGTGCAACTAGGATAATCAAATATTGCAATGTTGTTGCATCTAATACTAGTGAATATGTTTTTTTTTCACAAATCAATACAAGGTTTTGTGAACAACTTTGAGCAACCAATTGTGCTTTGTATTTAACAATTTCATCATTCTTAATTTGATTTTTGCACAAAAATCCATGTGTCCAACAGGTTTAACAACTTCAGGTGTGCGAACTATACGTCCAAAAACATTTTGTTTAGCAAGCAAATATAATTATGCTTCTTTGCATATTTTCATTTTGGCCAACCTTTTCTTTGTCGACAATCTTCAATGATCATTGCTTATTGATCATCGTTGTCATTCATAGCATTCATCGCTATGTTATAAGTAAAAGTTTCGTCAATGTTAACTTCATTTTGGTTCTATATTATATGATTCATGACATAATTTATTGAGATCTCATCATTTTCAACAATTTCAGGTACCTAAGGTTCTTTTGGAACCGAACCATTAATTATGTCAAATGAATCTTTTGGGATTTCAACCTTTTCGATTAGGTCATTTTGCATTTTAGCTCCCTTTCTCATTCAAAAGTTTTTATCTTTGAAATCAATAGGCCTATCACGCTTCAAACGTGTCTTTGGAACTAACAAGCCTACCATACTTTTATTACTCTTGAGAATTGTATAAGTTGTTGCATTATCAATAAGACACATATCCTTTAGTACTAGTGCAAACATTCATTTTTCATATAAACGTAAATATCAATATGAGATTTTTTTTAACACTCTCATAATCAATAAAGTGATCAATGCTTGCATTTGCTTTAGCAAAGAAAATAATAGTATCAAGATGAGTAACATCCATATGGCCATAATCAGAATCACTATCTTCATAAGCAAAGTGTGTTTCAATGTTCTTCTCATTATTTGTAAGATGTTTTGGTGTACAATAAGTACAACTCAAATGGCCTTTACCACCGTAATGATAATATATACTTTCATCTTTGTGTCAATATTTTCACATTTTCCTTTTCCCTTTTTCACATTATTGTGCCACTTTTAGTGAAAAAATGTGTCTTTAAAATTTTCTTTATAACCATGTCCCTAATCAATATCACGATTACGATCATGAAAATATAAATCAAATGTTGTTGCATTCACTTCTGGAAATGGAGCAGAACCAATTTGGACAAGTTTCATGATTTTCTATCAAAAGTTCATTGTTTTGTTAAGCCATAGAAAAGCCTTAAATAAATTCATAATATTTAGTGCTGCATTCACTTCTGGGAATGAAACAGATTAGGCGGATCTCATGATTTTTTATCAAAAGCTTTATTGATTTGTCCAGTCAGCCATACATGGGCATGAAATAAATTCATAATATTTGTGAAATCTCTTTTCACAATATTTTTGTCGCATGACCAAATTAGTTGCTTAGATGCTTTATTTCTTTATTTAATGGTATTCCAATATCCATTGCATCTAAATGTATTTCAACATTTAAAATCCAATATAATAAATTCTTCCTTGCAATATAAAGGATCACAAATTCAAATTTTGCAAAGTTTCACGTGTTTAGAACTAGCACATAAAATAATAATATTAATAATCATCATCATCAAAATAATAATAATAATCACCATTATAATAAAAATAAAAATAATAAGACGAAGATGAAATTTGATAAAGTCAAACAATTCTTATCACAAGAAAAAGAATATAAGGTAAAATTATAAATGGAGAAAGGATTAGAAAAAGTCTGGATTGAGCCACGCAAAGCATTGTCATTAGAGAGAAAAAGCTTCCACTAGTCCTCAATTGGTTGGAGCATCGTGCTGATAACGTGTTATGAAATAAAGCGAATAACAAAGAGAGAATAATAGATAATAGAAGATAGGGAGCAATTCATCTGTGTATTATTATTGATAGGAAGAGTCCTATTTATAGATACATGTACTCCATAAAGTAAACAATTCAACTTAGTTAATACAAATATTTACATAAGAAGTAATCATATAAGTATCAATCATATGAGTAAATGTATTAAATCAATGAACAATCATTAATTCATAACAATTATTTTAATTTTATAAAAAACTTTTATTTAAGGGATACTATTAGAAAACAAATATAAACATCAATAAGAAAATTCTCTTTTTATACATATAGATATAAATGATGCAAACTGACATAGAAATAATGTAATATTTATTTATATGAACTCATAATATCTTACATAAAATATAACAACTCAAAGATTTAATATTTCCAAATTTGCATGCAACCAATTAAAACATGTAATAAATAACATCAATGCCATCACTATAAATTGATTAGTTAACATATATGTGTAACAAATAATGATAAATGATAAAATAATATTGACATTGTTATGAATTAATGATTGTTCATTGATTTGATAAATCTACTCACATGATTGATACTCATATGATTGATATGATTGATGTTGCTCATATGATTGATATGATTGGATTGATACTCATATGATTGATATGATTGATACTCATATGATTCATTATTTTTTCATGTAAATATTAATTAGTTGGTTGATTTTTTTCATTTATGGATTACATCATGTATCTATAAATAGACTCCCCATTTTCCTATTCTATATTCTTCTTTTACTTCTTCTCTCTATTATTAGTTATATTTTATAAGAGATATAAAATTATTAGTTTAACGTTTGACCATTGGATATAAAAAATCGTATACTTTAAATCATATAGCATTGATAACAAAAATAGTATATGAAACAAATAAATAAAAGCATCTTAAGCAAATTTAGATGATGATTAGTGTACGTTATAGAATTGATAGTGGTTTAAAAATGTTCAGACTCAATTATTTTAAGATTAGAATGTTTTAGTATAAATAGTTTGGTTAAAAATGAGTTTTATTATTTTAAAATACGTTATCTATTTATAAACCATCTTTTAGCTCTTTGATTTCTGTCTAGAAGTTCTCATATTCTGTTCATCTATTTGAAGATCGAAGATCACTAGGATGATCCTCTTGACGAACTCTTTTCTATCATATCAGTACCTTCAAACGAGTAAGTTGAACTTTTGTTTGTTTTCTTGTGGATCTTTGCACGTGACCCTGCTTTGGTTACATGTGACGTTTTAATCATCAATATAATATAAATATTTTTGTTGATCAATGATCATAATAATATGTCATTATTGTTCTTGTGTTGTTCTTTGGTACAGAAAGAATAGTGTATAATTAAGTGTTCTTTGAAAATGTTGAACTCTTTTGTCTGATTGTACTCTTTTATCAAATAAAGGAAGGTAGTATTATTTAACTTGATAGTGTTTAACATGATAAAAATCTCTAAAATAATTTATTTTGAAACAAAGACGATCTTAAACGATTATAACATATAATTAGAGGCTCATGTACATAATTAATCAAGCTTATCGTATCAAACTAATTTTTTAATTAAATTGGCTTATATATATATATATATATATATATATATTATATATTGGAATAATTTCAAAAAATTGTATATACACTTTTTATTATTATTATTATAACATTCCAAAGTCAATTAAAAGAATAACATTTTTACTCTTTAATTTTGAATGATTATTTTAATTATTTTATATTTAAAATTAAGATATTATTTTGTTAGTGTTAAATACGTGGTCATTGTAGTGGATTGGAGGCGTGGTCAGCAGAAAATGACCCTTTTCATCCATAACTACGAAGCAACTTTCAAACCCACGAACAAAAACAGTATTGTTTCTATAAAACTGGAACAAATCACACAAATAGAAACTGATGAGATTATTTAGTGATGTGAGCAATGAAAGAATCCATTTCCATGCGAGAAACTCCACCTTCTTCCGTGGACTTACGGATCGCATTTTTAAGCATCGCTGCTCTCTCTCTCATCTCATCACCTTCCCTTGTTTGCATCAACCTTCTCACACCATTCTCAACATCTGAAGCACTCACCACCGAATTCCTCTGTGACCAATCCTTCACAACCAAACCAATCTTCAGAACTTCTGTTATCAAAGCTGCGTTTCTTGGTTGGTCAGAGTGCATGGGCCATGTTGCTATTGGCACTCCCATGGTTATGCTCTCCAAGCACGAGTTCCATCCACAGTGACTCATAAACCCCCCTGTTGAAGGGTGGCTCAGAATTTCCAATTGGGGTGCCCAATCCCTCACAACCACCCCCATTCCTTTCACTCTCTCCTCGAACCCATTTGGAAGATCATGTCTTTTTGCTTCTTTTTCATCAAAGATGTCTCCTTTATCAGCATCTCTCAGCACCCAGATGAACTTCTGCTTGCTTTGTTCCAACCCAGTTGCAACCTCTTGGATCTGTTCCACTTTGAAAGTTGTTGTTGTCCCAAAAGACACATATATCACTGAATTTGGCTCTTGTTTATCAAGCCACTCCATGCATAAGTGCCTTCCTTTTGAATCTTTCTTCTCAACGGCTAAAGGGTTGAACGGTCCCAGTGCCCAAATCTTCTTACCAGTGATACCCTCCATCAACTCAATGTAATCACCATCAATCTCTCTGCTTGTGTTGTAGATGGTTCCGTCACTGAATTTGAGGAGATTTCTTTGTGCAATAAGGAAATCGAAGAATTGGGTTGGGAAGCATCCTTCCAGAGAAGGAATTGGGTTTTTTTAAAAAGGTCACTTTGACAAAGAATTCGTAAAAATGGATCACTTGAATTTATTTTTGCAAAATAGGATCAAGTAGTCGTGGTGGAGGACGACATTAAAGGTGAAGTCGTCTTTCACCATGCCGGTTTCTTTTTTTTTCTTTCAAAAAAACAAAACCGTGCTCTCAGAAGCCGGTTTCTATATATTTTGAAAGTGAAGTCGTCCTTGGGCATGACGACTTCACTTTTTGGTTTTTTTTTTTTTTACACATTCAGCTTTATATATATATATATATATATATATATATATATATATATATATTTTAATTATATATTATTTAGTTTTTTTTAAATATTTGTTTACAGTAGAGAAATAAAGTGACATCTTCAATGGCGATTTTTTCGCTAGTTTCTTCTGATTTGGTCAAAACGTTCTCTATTTCTTCATTTGATTTTACAAATTTAGTATTTTATTAAATGATACTTGATAGTTAGTAGACTAACTAAACCACAAATAAAATAAACATTAACAAATTAAATATTCAAATATAATTATGGAAGGATTTTTTAATATTTTTTTAATTTGTATCATTTTATCTTCTTAATTTTGTATTAAGGTTTAACGATTAAGTATTTTAGAATTTTTTTAAAACTATT
>Ga0214542_1000249_pt1 | contig 90147 bp, 45 predicted proteins | sample CNSS1metaG_FD_160096 | JGI IMG/M metagenome (GOLD analysis project Ga0214542, IMG submission 160096) | Root nodule microbial communities from cowpea collected in UCLA plant growth center, Los Angeles, California, USA - CNSS1 | ecosystem: Host-associated > Plants > Roots > Nodule | place: USA... | reverse complement strand
ACTATATTATGCTCTTTTATATTTTTATGTTTGTATTTTGAGCACTATAGGCCAATTAAACTTTTCCCATTTTAGGGTTATCAATGAAGGAATGAAGACAGAGAGAATGTTTATTTTCAATATTTTATATATATATATATATATAATATATGACACAACCACACACACTTGTAATCATTTACATGATACTTTTCCCAGTCTGTTTAACATTATTTATATATATTATTCTTAGCTAATATTAAAGTAAAAATGGATGGCAGACTTCATTTAAAAATTGAATTGTTTGTTAACTACTATATTATGCTCTTTTATATTTTTATGTTTGTATTTTGAGCACTATAGGCCAATTAAACTTTTCCCATTTTAGGGTTATCAATGAAGGAATGAAGACAGAGAGAATGTTTATTTTCAATATTTTAGTGTCTTCTCGTTTTCCTTAGATAGTCTTAGAGTTACTTTCTCCATGCCTCCCAAACCTCAATCCAAAAACCTCGAAGATCTTCTTGCATGCCATCCAGGATCACCTTTCAGCCATCCAGATTCACATGGAATCCCAAGACCAACGTCAGAATGCCCTTGAAGCCAAAAACGAGTCCATCCAATCTTCCCTTTCCTTCCTCATAGACCAGGTTTCCTCTTTACCCCCTCCTTTTTCTCTACCTTTTCGTTCATCTACCCAGATTCCACCACCAACCCCCATAGTCACCTCAAGTTCGTTCATACCTAACACCCAGTTCCACGATGCCAATACAGTCACCACACAAGCCCTTCACCATCAATACCCATCACCCCTTTGATACGACCCCCAAAACTCCAACTCGTGTTTTTTGAAGGTCTAGAACCTTTAGATTGGTTATTTCAGGCTGAACAATACTTTGCTTTTTATCAAATACCACCACAAAAACGTTTATCCATGGTGGCCTTCCACATGAAAGGAAAGGCCTTAAGTTGGTTTAAATGGATGCACCAAAACCACCTATTCACACATTGGTCCTCTTTTACCAGTTCTCTTGAGCTTCGTTTCAGACCTTCCTCTTATACAAATCATCAAGCTGAACTATTCAAATTACAACAATGAGGCACTGTTTCGGAATACCAAGCACACTTCAAAAAATTATGCAACCATGTCATTGGCTTATCTACTGAAATCATCCTCAACTGTTTTATTTTTGGCCTTCAACCAGACATCAAACGTGAATTAACTGTTCTTAACCCTTACTCCATTTCCCAGGTTTTTGGCCTTGCCAAGCTTATTGAAGATAAAATTCGAGACTCCAAACCCCGACCCCCACGAGCCTTCCCCCTAACACCCAACACCCCTATCCACCCACATCTCAACACCGCCCCTCTTCCTCTCAAACTAACCTTCCTCCCACCTTTCCCATAAAAAAAACTCACCCCCACGCAACTTCAGGAACGTAGAGCCCAAGGTCTCTACTATAATTGTGATTAAAAATTTACCCCAAGCCACAAATGCATTACTTTAAGATTTCTCTTACTCCTTAATAACCCGAAAACGCAACTGACCCACCCTCGACAACCCAAACCCTGAAAAAACCCCTGAAACCATTCATTTTCATCTATCTCCTCACGCCCTTACAGGCAACCCTTCCCCACAAACACTAAAATTTACAAGCATCATCCACAATCTGCCAATCACAGTCCTTTTGGACTTAAGGAGCTCTCATAACATACTAACCCAAACTCGCTCACCATTTACACCTACCCATCAAGCCAATCCTCCTTTTTCAGTGATGGTAGGAAATGGAGCTTTTATAAAATGTCAAGGTCAGTGTCCCTCAGTTAACATTTCCCTCCAAACTGCAAATTTCACTATACCTTTTTACCTCTTACCTATTGAAGGCGTTGATGTAGTATTGGGAATTGAATGGTTACGAACATTGGGTTCCATTCAAGCAGACTTTTCTATCCCCAACATAGCCTTTACCCACCAAGACCAACACATTACACTGCAAGCCAAACCCAACCCCATCCCCACTGGAGCAAGCTATCACCAATTCCGTCAATTCCTTTCCACACGCGCAATGGCCTCCCTCCACTTATTATCCATGGAACATCAACCTAACCCCACTCTCCCAATAGAGATCAGCCTCCAAACACCCTCATCACCACTTTATGACTTACCCTTCCCTATCCAATCCCTTCTCCTACACCACAAAACCATTTTTCAAGCTCCCCAAGGCCTTCTGCCCTCAAGACCCCATGATCACCACATTCCCCTCATCCCCAATACCAACCCTATAAATGTTAGACCATACCGCTACCCCCACTCTCAAAATGACACAATTTCAAAACTCATCTACAAAATGCCGGCATAAGGGTTTATAAAACCCAGCACTAGCCCATTTTCGCCACATGTCCTACTCGTAAAAAAAAAGATGACTCCTAGAGATTTTGTGTAGACTATCGAGCATTAAATACAGCCACAATTTGCGACCGTTTCCCAATACCCACAATTGATGAGCTACTTGATGAATTAGGCTCAACTACAATTTTCTCTAAGATTAACCTTTACTCAGGGTATCACCAAATTCGGCTTGTCCCCGAAGACACTCACAAAACAGCCTTCAGAACTTCAGATGGACACTACAAATTCTTAGTAATGCCTTTTGGCTTAACTAACGCTCCATCTACTTTTTATTGGCAGCTATGAATGATCTACTCCGACCACATCTAAGGCGGTTTGTTCTTGTCTTCTTTGATGATATTTTAGTTTATAGTCCTACCTTGGAGGACCATGTTACACATTTGCAACTTGTTTTAGAGTTATTAGAAACAAATTAATTTTTTGTCAGGTTGTCAAAATGCATCTTTGCAAACCACCAAGTTCAATATTTGGGCCACCTTATTTCCCCCAAAGGAGTAGCACATGTCCTCGGGAAGGTTAAAGCAATCACAGAATGGCCTGAGCCACGCTCACTCACGAACTTAAGGGGATTTCTCGGCCTCACCTGGTTCTACAAGCATTTTGTTCGCCACTACACTACACTCGCAACTCTCCTCACCGATTTATTACAACAACAAAAGTTCACATGGCCACCAGCAACACAACTAGCTTTTATAAATCTAAAACAACAAATGGCTCATTTACCTACACTTCATCTTCCCATCTTCACATTGCCTTTCATTACGGAAACTGATGCCTCTATAGTGGCCGTAGGAGCGATCATCAGTCACCAAGAACGCCTTCTCGCCTTTTTCAGCAAAAAGATGTATCCCTGCCTCTAAGCTTCTTCAACATACATAAGAGAGATGTATGCAATCATAGAAGCAGTAAAAAGATGGTGATTCCCGCCAACGCATACTCAAGGAAATGCATGAGTCCTCTACAACAGGTCACTCGGGATTCAAACCCACACTCACACGGGTGGTTGCCTCCTTCTACTAGCCTGGTTGGACATGCGACAATCATAACTTTGTCCAACAATGTTACACATGTCAACATAACAAGTACCTTTCACACAACCTGTAAGGATTACTCCAACCTTTACCAATACCAACAAAAGTATGGGAAGATTTGTCCATGGATTTTATAACCCACTTACTTTTTTTCGCAGGACATACTATCATATGGGTTGTTTGTGATCGCTTAACAAAATACGCACACTTCGTTGCCTTGCCCACCCACTTCACAACTCCAACTTTGGCACACCGTTTCTCTATCGAGATTTGTCGCCTTTTCGGGTTGTCGAAAACCATTGTCTCTGATCGCGATTCACTATTTGTCAACACATTTTGGCACACCCTATTCAAAGCCCAAGGCACAACACTGAAGTTTAGTTCATCATACCACCCCCAAACAGACGGTCAGACAGAAGTATTAAATAGAGGGCTCGAGACATTCTGGTGCTTCGCCGGTGACCACCTCCATTCATGGTATCAGCACCTACACCTCGTGGAAATATGGTACAACACCGCATATCACTTGGCCATCGGTATATCTCCTTTCCACGTGCTTTGTGGTTGTCCTCCTCTGACCACCTTAGACATGATACACATACCACGCGATGACACCACTATCTCAGATCTCTTACAACAACACACCATGGTTCTCCATAGCCTCAAGTAGAATCTTCTTCGTACCTGCCAACGCATGGCCAACCAAGCCAAACAACACTACACTGATCGAAGTTTCAATGTCTGTGACTGGGTTTGGGTTCGACTACAACCGTATTGCCAACAATCAGTGCATCATCGGTCATGCCCCAAGCTAGCGTCGTGCTACTCTGGTCCTTATCAGATCCTCCGTCGCATAGGCAACGTAGCCTATGAACTCCAACTCCCTCCTACCTATAAGATCCACCCAATCTTCCATGTTTCTCTTTTACGACCTTTCAAAGGAAAATTCTCCCCACTCTCCACAACTCAGTTTTCAGCTTTTGAAGACACTAAACTTAGCTACCCATAATATCACACTTTAATTCAAACCTCACTTCCCAATCAAACTCATTAACTCTAGTGACCCCACTAACCAACCAGAACTTACCACGTCTACACTCTCGTAAAGCTTCTAAAATCACTCACCCACCGCACTACCTCGATCTCATCAATGTCATAACCTCTCATAAATCCCATGCATTAAATGTGTCCCATCCCACCTAACTTCCTTGAGCCCAACACCCTATTAACCCCTCCTCTCACACAAACCTTCCAAGAGCCTATTCCCATCACGCTGCCCCATGACCCGAACACACCAACCACAACCTTGGCCCAATCACCCTCACGAACCCACTTTGAGGACAAAGTAAGTTTTCAGGGGCAAACAATGATACAACAAATGGTAGCACTTCCAAAAGGCCCACACGTGAGCACCAAAAGCCCAAATGGATGACATTTAAAAATTGGGTTGTTTGTTAACTACTATATTATGCTCTTTTATATTTTTATGTCTGTATTCTGGGCCTTTAGGCCCATTAAACTTTCCCTATTTTAGGGTTATCAATGAAGGAATGAAGATAGAGAGAATGTTTATTTTCAATATTGTAATGTCTTCTTGTTTTCCCGAGATAGTCTTAGAGTTACTGTAGCAAAGGCCTAACAACTATACCACCCATCAACTTGGTCACTTGAAGATTGTTCAACAAATACAAATCAAAGACATTGGTGACTTTGAAATAAAATTTTCGACAATGGTTTTGTACTTCTGTTAGCATTGCAGTTTGATGTTGTTGTACTGTAGTTTTGTCACGTAAAACTGTCAGATTAGCTCTTTTTTTGTTAAGTCTGTTATGCATTCTTCTTTGTATAACTCATATTGTACAGTTCTATGTGATATAGTAAAATACATTACCTTTCTCTTTCTGTTTCCACTTACATGGTATCCAGAGCTTAGGTGATCCTAGCTTCCTTTTTGGTGAATCTTTACCTCTCCCTCCACGTCTTCTTTCCGTTGTAAAAACCACCATCAATCCAACTTTCCTTTAGCATGATCAAGAAGATAAAGAAATTGTTGCGTGGCTAATAGCCTCTTGTCTGCACCCATACTCACCAAAATGGTAGAGTTTTAAACATATTATGCCTCTCATATTGGTGCTCAAGTCAAGAAGCTAAAACTACAGTTACGCCAACAGAAAAAGGACTTACAAGTTCCTGTAAAAATGTGTGTGATTTGGATTTCTTAGCAAAATCAACAACGTATCCTAAATTATAAAAAATAAAATATAACTCTACAAATGTGTAATGGAGAAAGAATAGTGTTTAAATGATTTAAAACATTATGAGTACTTCGTAAACTCATCATATTTATCGATTAAAAAAATCTTCTAAGATATAACAAATAATTCATTAATGTAAAAAGAAATAAGAAATATTTATCAACGTAAAATTAAGTCAGACCTTTATCAATAAATTGCCTACCATTGTCAATTACGATGGTATGGGGGACACCATACCTGCACGTTATGCATTTCCATATAAATTTTTGAACATGCTGAGTCGTGATGGTAGCAAGTGGTTTTACCTCAATCCATTTTATAAAATAGTCTATAGCTACTAACAAAAAAATTGACCTAACCCCTCTCTAGATTAAAAGGGTCGAGTATCCATGCCCCATATGGCAAAGGCCATAGGGATGTGAAAGTATGCAAGTCTTGAGATTTTAAATGTATTAAGTTTCCATTTTGTTAGCACTTAACACATTTCTTAATGTACCTATCACACAATCTTCCTTCAAGGTTGGCTAGTAATAGTTGTCTCGTAAGACCCTTACCACCATGGTGCAAGATCTAGAATTTAAGAGGGAGTTTTGAAGTCACACATTTTAAGAGGGGGTTCTGAAAATTCTCGCTTATATAACTCTCTATCAATCAAAAGAAATCGGGAGGCACGCTTCCAGAGGATTGTTATTTCTTTGCCCTCTTGAATACACTTGAGAAGGAATGTTTTCCAACTCACACCCTCAAATGCTACGCCCTTTATAACATTGCTTTCTACCAAGGCAACAATGGGTTGATCGAAGGTGCAAGGATGACTGTATGATGTTATGCAAGGATGACTATATCTTTGAAAGAAGACCAACCCTTGAATTTTGTGACCTGTTTACGTGCTCCATCTTTGCCATCTTAAATTTGTCTAGCATCCCTCTTACCACATGGTAGTAGGTCCTTCACCTGATACATGCCATCTAAGTGTCCCACCATTATTTGTGAATTTGACCTATATGTGATGTTCTCAACCCTCATGTCAGTTGCCAAAATCAAACCCGCAATCAGCACTTTGTATTCAACCTGATTATTGGAAGGCTTGAACCCAAAACGCAAAGATTGTTCCAACAACAAATTATTCGACTCGTATAACACAATGTCAATTCCCCCTCCTTTAACACTAGAAGAGTCATCCACTAAAAGAACCTAGGAGTATAAGTCTGCATCTAAGACTCTAGTAAGCTCATTAACGAAATCAACTAGGCATTTTGCCTTGATTGGTCCCTATGCCTCACAACGTATATGGTACTCGAACAACTCCACCGACCATCCCACCATCCGACTTGTTAAATAAGGCCTCCTCAAAACTGTGTATCGAATAATCTGACTTGATTATACCTTCATGTCCCTGAAAATATGGCCTCAACCTTCTTGCCATTGTTACTAACGCCAAAGCTACTTTTCAACTACCTGGTACCGTACATCCGCATCATGCAACACCCTACTAATGAAGTATATAGGTTGTTGTTGTCCATCATGGTCTTGTACTATGGTCGAACTTATAACATCATTAGAAATTTCCAGATATACCAAAAAGGGTTTATCTTTAGTAGGCTTATGTGACACAATTCGTGAAGAAAGAAAATTCTTTAATTCCATTAAAGAGTGTTAACAAACCTCATCCCAAAAAATCTTGTGTGCCTTTTTCATTAATTTGAGCATAGGTCGTATCTTTTTTGCCAGCTTTGGCATGAACTGCGATAACGTAGTTAGTCTTCCCACTAACCTTTGTGTTTCTTTAACATTGATCGGGCTCCTCATTGACATAACCGCTTGACATTTATCTAGGTTGGCCTTGATATGTTACTTATGGATGGTCGTGAACACCTCATCAAAATCTTTGATATGCTGCTTGAGTGAGTCTGACATTACCACCATGTCATCTATATAGACTTCCACACATTTCCCAATAAGATGATGGAAAACTTGGTCCATCAATCTTTGGTACCTGACTCTCACATTCTTCAACCCAAAGGGCATGACTTCACAATAAAAGTTGGTCTCCTCTATAATGAATGTCATCTCCTCTTTGTCATACAGGTACAATGGAATATGATTGTACCCAAAATAAGCAACTAAGAAATTGACAACTTTATGCTCGACCGCATCATCTACCAACTTGTCAATACCAAGTAATGGGTATGTGTCCTTGGGATAAGCCTTGTTAAGATTTGTGTAATGTGTACACATTCTCCATTTGCCGTTAAATTTTTTGACCAGGACTATATTGGCCAACCAAGTAGTATAAGTGGCTTCCTTGAAGAACCCAACCTTTACCATATTTTATACTTTAACTTTAGTTGCTTTCCTCTTTTCACCCCCCATCTTCCTCATTTTCCGGGCAACTGGCCTCAACATAGTGATGAGATGTTGCATGGCCACTTCTGGGTTCAAATGTTTAATGATATTTTACCAAATCGCTTCATAAACCCCCATAAGGATAACCCCTTCTCCTGGCATATATTTATCAATGCCAAGGAGGTAAGATGATGAGGTTTGTTAGTGGAAATTAGATCCCAAAGCGTGTAGTTAATGACTCAAAGCAATCAATAGAATTAGGGGAAAGTCGCATAAACCAACTAAGCACGAGGATCTTCAAAGATGTTCGAAAAATGTGACAAAATATAACATCATCAATGGTGCCATCATACTAGCTCATGGTTATCCCCTTATAGCGCGAGGGGAGTTCAACTTCCATGATCCTATCCATAAGTGGATGGCGTTGAGATGCATTTGTTCACATACCGGTTTGGTTAGTGTTGGTTTGCACCCTAGATCCTTCTAGCCTCAATGTTCCTCCCTTTCTCCCTTGTCTCCTCTCTACATGAACCTTCCCCTCTCTAGGATGCTTCCTCCTCTTGCTTATGAATCCTTTGGTTCTCCTCTCTTAAGGTGTTGATTTCCTCCTTATTCTTTCGCCTCAATTCTTCCAATTGTTGCTTCATCTCCTGTTGCATCTCCTTCTCCATCTCATGTCGCATCTCCGTTAGTATTGCATTTTGGTGCACTATTGTTCTTGTTGACACTATCTCTCCTAAGAACTACTCGGCCCCACGGTGGGCTCCAAAATGTTCTTACAAGGAATTGAGTTGTCTCAAGAGTCTTTGATCTTCCTCGCCTAATTCATTGAGGTGACTCTGGACTATCTCTTGTTGATACCTCTAGGGGGTGCGTACTTGTAGGGACTCCAACGCTCAAATCAGCAAGGGTCCAATCTTAGATATCAGTAGTGAATGTATGTATTGATAGATATCCCTTACCTTGGATATTGAACCCGTTTTATATTACCTAACTCGAGACCTGACTTAATTGCCTCTAAAACTGTTTTTACTCTCTCATAAATACAATGAATCCCATGAATGCCTTATCATAACTTTCACAATATTCAAATTAGCCCATTATTGACACTTATCCTTGACCCATCTTTCAAATTCACTTGATTTGGCTCGACGAGATGTTCTCAATTTCCCCTTATACAAATATAAAATTTTTGTAATTTTTCAATTTGATGGCTTATCATCTTCGAGGTAAAAACATCAATGGAATTGTTAACATCGCTAATAATTATATAAATGTATACATACAATAAATAATTACATAGCACTATTTTTAAATAATGCAATTTTACACTTTTAAATAGGGGTGGGCAAAGAATCTAATTTTCTTGATCTAATCCACTTTTGCTTTGATCCAATCTATTTAAAATCCATTTTATTAAAAATTCAATCCATTTAAAATACATTTTAATGGATTTGGATTTCAATATAATATACATTTTATATATTTTATGGATTAGATATCCATTCTATAAATCAAGATTTTCAAATATGGATAATCCAAAAAATTCAATCCAAATTTTCAATTTAAATTTGAAGTTGGGTTAGGCTAAAGGTTGAGATGGACTAGGCTAAATTCAAACTCAGACGGTCCTTGCTTGATGACCTATACGGACCGGGCAGGACCAACGACCCTAAAGGGTCGGACGAGCCTGACTTCCAAAATAGGCTTTGCAGGCCTAAAGACATGAACGGGCTAGGCCAGCCCGACAAATCAGACGAGTTGATCGGGCCCAACGTCTAGAAAAAGTCGGGTGAGCCCGATGACCTGAACGGGCCAGGTGGGCCTGAAGACCCGAACGGATAGAGCAGGCATGATGACCCAAACGGGCCAGGTGGGTCCGAAGACTCGAACGGGCCAGGCGAGTTTGATGACCCGAATGGCCAGGCAGGCCCAAAGACCCAAAACCAGGTGGGCCTAAAGACCTGAACGAGTCAGGCGGGCTCGAAGACCCAAATGGGCCAAGCGGACCCGAAGACCCAAATGGGCCAAGCGGACCCGATGACCTGAATGGGCCAAGTGGACCCAAAGACCTGAACGGGCCAGGTGGGCTCGATGACCCGAACGGGTCATGCGGGCCCGAAGAACCGAACGGGCTAGGTAGGCTGAAGACCTGAACAGGTGAGGCAGGCCTGAAGACTCGGATGAGGTGGGATGGGTCGGCCCAATGATTTGGACAGGTCATGCTCGACATCCTGTACAGACTGGGCAGGCCCGACGACCCTAATGGACCGAGCGGACCCGACGACCCGGACAGGCTGAGTCGACCCGACGACCCAGACAAGTTGACTTGACCCGACGACTCGGAAAAATTGTGCCAAACGACCCGTACATACAACGCAAGCCCGATGCCAAAACGGGCCAGGCAGGCCCAAATACCTAGATGGGCTAGGCCAGACCGACCTGACGATTCAGACAGGTCGTGCCCGACGACCTGTACGAACTGAGCAAACTCGAGACAGCGAGCTCGACGACCCAGACAGTTGAGTGGTGTTGGCCTTAAAGTCACAAGTTTTAGAAAATTCAATTTAAATTTATTTTATAAAAAATGGATTCTGGAACTTGATCCAAATATTTGGATCTGGATTTAAAAAAAATCCAAACTTATTTTGCTGAAAAAATGGATTTGGATTGAAAATCTTATCCAATTATTTGAATCTAAAATAGATATGGATTTGATCATTAAAAATCCAATACATGCCACCCCTACTTTTAAACTTGATTTAATTTAACATGTGAATAGAAAATGGAATGTAAACCGTAATATATATATATATATATATATATATATATATATATATATATATTTAAAATTGTAATTTGTATGGTAAACAATACAAAATAAATAAAAATATATATATTAATACTACGACTCAAATTAAAATTATGGAAAACATTAAAACATTATAAACGATTAATTTTTTTTTTTCAATTAGAATTCATATTGACATGTGTTTTAATTTTATTTACAAACTATTGAAATTGAAAATATGTATAGAAAGAAATGACATATTTAAGCAATTAAAGAAATACAATATTACATTTCAAAGTGAATTCAATTTTATACGTGTTAACTGTCAGATTTCGTCCGGACAAATAAAATAAATTTTAAAAAAATAAAAAATTAATATTAAATGAAAAAATAATATAAAAGAAGAGTAAAAGGTAATAATAAAGTTTATAAAAAAATTAAGAGAAAGTTAATTGGTTAGTGTATTTTAATTGTACCCTATGTTTTCTGTTCCTATTTCCTTGTCTTGTTTATGACACGTTTTTTTACTAACCTAACCCTTTTTTTTTTTGTTTCAAGCCCAAAAACACACTTTCACACCTTGTGTCTCAGACGCTCCCCTCACGAAACAGAACACCTAACTCACGCCACTCATGCACACGGGACACTTATCACTCATTCACATTCACTCCCTGACGTACACTCTTTCACACTACCTCACGGAAACGCTATTCACGTTCACACACATATAACTCACCTCTCACATACCACACTAAACCCTCACCTGACGCACTGCTCACACCACTCATGCACTTCACAATTCACTCTCACACACACACGAAGGTCTCACTTACGCCAGCTGCACGAAGGGATGTGGAATGGACGTTTCAACTTTCAAGATACTTGAAACGCACACGTGAACATAACAGGGGAAACAAAGGAAAACCCCGGGTCTTTTTCTCCAGATTTTTCTGGTGGCTTCCAAGGTTTTCTCTATATATTTTCTATTAGCTTCTAAGGATTCATATCGCCAAGGTTCGCGCCACTCTCTATTGGAATCGTCGTCGCGGCACATCCCTGGAGTTTGGAGTTTGAGTTCAGGCCTCTCATTGATGGTACAGGAGAGGTATTTTCCCTTTCTTTCTCTGTTTTCTTGATGTGTTTCCGATTTGAAAAATTGAGGTTCGATCGAATATTATTATGACCGTCGGATTGAAATGTGCGTTTGCGTCGCTCTTATTGGAAAACTATATAACCTATATGCACATTTTATATTTTGGATTTTAACTTTTCTGTTTGATATTTGAACGAGATTGTGATTGTGATTATGTGATTAGATGTGAGTATTATGGTCCTGTTTCTTATTATCTTGTTTCGGTTTTGCAATTCCGCCACATATTGATTTTAGAGTATTTTTCTTGATGCATAACTGGAATGGAGTAGGATTAGAGTGGTTTATAAAATATTGATAAGGAAAATTGTTTCTAATGAGAGAAAGATGATTTCGGATGCTTGAAACTGAATTTTGGAATCAAAGAATGTATACTTGTTTTAAATTGAAAAGTTTATTTGACGCAAATGCCATATAAACGTAACAAACATATTTGTTTAAAATAGAGGATTTATTTGTTATTTGAAGCAGAATTTGTTCCTCTCAGCCTTGACTAATGTCTGGATTAATATCATGATTGAGTACGAGTAGATTATGTTCTTTTTATCTGGAATTTCTATTCAACACTTATCTCTTGATGTGAACGATTTTTTCATGATTGGAGAATAGTTTTAATATTAATATGGCATTGAAATTAGAGCATGACATTGATCTTGACATGTTAGTAAATTGTGGGATTCATTTGATAAATAGATCCTTTTTCTTTGGATTTATTTTATATAAATGTGTGATTCTTGCATGGAGTGTATTGTTGAAGGTGTCATTCTTGTAGTTATGGGCTATTCCTTATTATCTTGGTTCTGGATAAAGTTCGTGTTTGATCTCAAAAGGTGTTAGTGAATGTATGTGCGTTTCATTTTCTGACTTTCTTGATGTTTTTAGTATGTAATATTGGACAGGAATTCATTGCAAATATGAGTCGACGTTTTGTGATTAAGATACGTTTCATTTAATTTCCAAATTGATATACCAATGATGAATGATACATGGGTGTGATTTTGTGATTAAAATTAATATTCGCGGTTATCATTTGACATTATAATTGATGTTCATATGGAGTAATGAATTGAACTAATTGGCAAGTTTTTATCTATGCTTATTCTTGCTTTGATTATATTTGTTTAAGGGGACCTTTTTATCTCTTTTTGTATCACATTTTTCATACATACTTAATTAAATATTTTTAAAATAAAATTTGATTATTATATTAAGTTTTGGACTTACTTGATAATTAAATTTAAACTTTTATATGAAATTTTATTTAAATAAAATTAATTATCATGTTAAATCTTGGACTTACTTGATAATTACATATTTGACTTAAATAAAATTAATTGTCATGTCAAGTCTTAGATTTAATAATTAAATATTTTAATTTTAAATAAAAATAATTATCAAGTCTAGTCATAGACTTACTTGGTGATAACACTTTTATTATGTTGAGTCTCAGATTCACTTGATAAATATAAAAATATATTAAAATTAAAAATTAAAAAAGAGATATTAATCAAATCAAAGTTTATTTTAAATATTTTTTTTTTAAATTATGTAACATTGATTTCTCATCTTGAATAAGAATATGTAGAAGCACGGTTAAGTACCTTGTTGGACCCAAATATAAAAAATTTTAAAATGTTTTCTTTATTTGTATTTATATATTTTATTTGAGTTTTGGAAAAACACAAATATTTAAAAAATTTTATAGTTTTGCATACCCATGTAGGGTGTTAATACTTTCCTCACATGTAATCAATCTCCAAACTCGATCTAATTTCACAAACCATTAAATTTTGGTTTTTCATAGTTGTTCTAATAAACGATGATAGTGACTCCCTGTTCTAACTGAGTATATAGATTTTTTTAAATGATTTTTTATTGTTCCGTCACAATTTTTGGAACCCTAAACCCTAAAGTATAAACATTCAAAACAAATTAAAAAATATATTAAAACTGTTTCTTAATTACATTATGCAAAATAACATATCACAAAATTTAAGTTAAGAAATGTAATTAACGACCTTCTAACAGAATTTATCAAATTAAAATTCATTTTCATATGTAAAAATAATCTGAATATGAAAAATGATTTATTTTGATCTGTAAATAAAAAATTGAATGTAAATATAAAAATAATTACATTTAACTAAGCACAAAAGTAAATAAATTTGTACATAAACAATCTAAAGTATATAAATACAATTAGATATGAACATAAAAATTGTATTTTTCTCAAAAACAAGTTTTTAAAATACAATTATATTGTTTTAAACATTTAAAAAACGTAAATGATTAGAAGTCATATCTACATATAAATATGCAAATTGAATGTAAATATAAAATGATTGCATTTAATTAAACAAAGTAAATAAATAGACATGAATATTAATTAATTTTTAAGTTTTTAAACAATTAAAGATAAACATGATTATATTAATTTTAATTAGGTACTTAATAAATAAGTTCGTTTATAAATTATTTAATATATTTTAGAATTTATAAATTATTTAATAAATTGTTAAAATTTATAAATTATTGAAATAGGAAATGATATACAAAAAATGACATATTTAAATAATTAAAAAAATATAATATTACATTTTTAGACTGAATTTATTTTTATTTGTAAGAAAAAATGAATGTAAAAAATAAAAATAATAAATAAATGCATTAAAATTGCATCTTAATTCAAATTATTAAAACATGAGATTTGGAGAGAAATAAAGATTAACTGATGAAGGCTTGATCTCTAATAAGGATGATGGTTCATGGCAGATGCCTAAGAGATAGGGAGTTCCTTAGTTCCTTCTCACTGTTTTATTTTATTTCTTTGAATTTCATGAAGTTGGCTTGGTTGACTATTTTAAGTTGACTTGTTGACCTTGACCTTAGGTTGACTAGTTGACCCAAAGATTAGCTTAACATAAAGCCAACATGCTAGTCTAGCTTTATTTGTTCTGTAGGATAATTAAGGAGGTGGCGCACTAAGTGGACAAGTGATGCATGAAGACAAGCCCATGCGGAGGAGAGAGAGAGATGGTAAGGCTTTCTAGAAACATTTAGAAAGGATGACCACGTGCCTTGGCCACCAAGAAGCCTAGAAACATCTAGAAGGAGCATCCACCTTGCCTTGGCCAAGAAGGCTTCTAGAATGTGACCATATCACATTCACTTTATGTCTTGGTTGATGTATGCTCCTTAAAATTGATTTTGGCCTAAAATTTGAGGAACTAAGTGTCCAAGCCACCCAAAAACATCTTTATATCATCTTGTGAAACTAGTTTGTGAAAGAGGAAAAAATTTTGGTGCCTTTTACCAATGGGTCGAGAGCAATGTTGCTCTTTGGTGAACCAAGGTGGTATGCTAATAGTTTTCATATTTGAGTGTTGGGTGATATACATGATTTGAGACTTGGTAGTGCATGTGCTTTTCTTGTTTGTCTTGTTAAAGTTATCTCATAAATTCTCTTCTCTAGAGTTTCACTTTCTTGGCTTTGTACTTTTATTGTTTGTCTTTAGGTACTCTTTTTTTTGTTTTAGTAGTTTTCCTTAGAATTTCTTTGAGTGGTTTGCAAAAACTTTGAGTTTTATATTGGAAAGGTTTCACAAAATTAATAGTTTCTTCCACTCCTGTTGGTGGATATTGAGTGTAGTCTTGCCTTACTTATATTGGGAGTGTGATCTAAACACTTGGGTGAATTTCTTTGGATCATACTTGGTCTCGAGTTTGGTTACCAATTGTCACTAACAACTTCTTTTGTCTCAATTTTTTTTAGTGTGTTGTTGTAGGAATCATGACAAGTTCATCAAATGCACCTACTCCAAACAAAGACCCTATGTGGTCCTTTATGGAACAATTCAGAAAAGATAGGGAGCAAAGGTAAAAAAGATTCTAATAGTTCATCTAAGGGCTTGATGCTAAAGAGAAAGAGAGAGATTAGAAAAAGAGAGCATTCTAAACGCAAACCATCATAAAAGAAGGAAACTCCAACTATTCCTAAATTCGTCAATTTAGGACATATTATAGAAAAGTCACGTAAATGATATGATTACCTTTAGAACTGACAATAATAGTCTATTCTAGCAACTACAATTAATCCCACAGAGTTACATTTTAAACACTTAAGCAACGAATATTAAAATAAAATAAAAAAATCTCACAAAAAAGAGTAACCTTAGGAGATACCTCTACAATAAATAAAAATTAACTACAATTAATACACCCGCTTAAACATAGGAGTAGTGATAAAATAATGTGATATAAATGTGTTGCCACACTAATGAGGGTGGAAATTTGAAACCAAAACATTTCCTTAGGAAGAAATAGAAGGACATCGACCATAATAGTAGTTAAATAGTACTGATACTAAAACTAATTGATATAAACAACAAAGATTGTTAGCCTTTTTTTCATCTGAGTTTTCATGAATCCATAATTAACATGAAGTTTAAATATTTGGTGCAGAAAGATTATAGGAGCTCGTTAATACTTGCACGGTTACGAGAGTGCATTTGGCCCTCTAAACGAAAAAGAGGACTACAAATCAGTTCGTGACAAAGATGGTCATGGAACACACACAGCTTCAATAGTTGCATCTGGTGTACAACTGTAATCGTATTTTTTATTACTTGAGCTCTTCCCTGCTTCTTTGCCTTGTTTAGATCAGCTATTGAAAAGTGATACATTCTCTTATTTTTTTTATACTACCTCATGATATTGTTGTCAAAAACATTATGTCATGGTAATTATCTTAGTTTATTTATAGAAAATTCTAAATTTGATATTATCTTTTGATTAGTGCTTCAGTGTTTGGTTAATCAAAGAATTAAAGATATCTTTTTGATAATATGAAAATGATGACATTGGACGTTTGTTGGTTGTTTGTCCCTTGATTCTGTTGTCAATAAGGTTATTCTTATCAATTCCAGTGGAGTTTGCAGAGTTACCAATAAGTTTTTGTGATTGCATTTGATCATTCATTTCCTGCTTGCAGATGTGCTAGACTATCAGTATCATGACTTTGATATTTTTTTTTTATTTGCAAGAACTTCAAATGAAGGTTATTGCACAAGTCATTTTTTTCTATTGTTGATCAGTATCTGGGGGCAGAACATGCAATTCATCTGTAGTGAATTTATGCAACTTTTGATTTCTATTTCTACATTTTCCTTTGGTGTATATGAACTCATGTTCAATTATAATTTTTAACATACCAGATTTTAAATTATTTGAATATTCAGTCTATCTCACTAGTTGAAATTAGCAAATTCTAGGAGCCATGTTATCTCAATTGCAGTTTTCTAGTCTCTGTCCTGGTTGAATAGTCTTATCTTCTGTAATTAAGTTATATTATTCTCTTAGTTCTCCAATTGTATATTTCCTCTGTTGTATTGCAAATAACTAAAACATTTTAGGAGGATGAGACAAAAATTCCACTGAGAATAAACATAAACATGAGAAGAAATGCTACCACTACACTCTTTAACATACTCTTTTCAACTCACTCTTCAATCTCTACTATAGAGTGAATTTCATTTGAATGCTGCTACATATTTTGTTAATCCTTGGTTAAGACCCATCAGAGCTGGTTGGGATTTCTTCTTCTTTTAGCTGCCATATAATTCAGTATCTTTCCCCCTCAAACAATTCATTAGTAGCATTAGTTTAAAGTTAAAGCAGTGAATATGATATGACCTAAGAAAGCATGAAATTTTCCCTTATGGTCAATGGTTAGAGATTAAATATGATGGTTCTAGTATGGACTGCCATTTATTCGAGCTGGAAGTATTCCAAATGGAGTTCTTAGGCGTCTTTTTAGCCCAAATCCATGCTCTTCTGGTGCATTTGAAAGTTGGACTGTCATCAAGGCATGAGCTCTTCTATTGTTAAACTTTTCTTTAATTCTTTAAATTCTTAGTTCTTTCATGGAAGTTTGATTCATCTATTATTTTATCTGTATATGCATCCTATTTGTGCATGCATTTGAGAAATTACAGGGTTTGCTACACTACAAGTGTGTTTGGTTTCAAGGTGACAATTAAAACAACACCGAACATGTTTTGTGCATCTACTTTAAAGAATTGTGTCAGAATATTTAAAGTTATTCAGTACCATGCTTCTCACAATTTCTTCTTCTCAGTTTATTTGTGTGAGGTCCATTTTGAGCAATGGGAAAAATATCTAAAGAATTGTTAATCTTGTTTATTCGGACCAGAAATCGCAACAAAGTAGAAAATGATCAAGTTAAGGAATGGAATTAAATGTGCAAGTGCAGTAGCTATATATACTTTAAGTAATAAACAATACAATGTTGCTTCTTTAACTTCTTTGTTCATTGTTTTGCTCTTCTATCATTATGTTTAATTGCTTCAAACATAAGATAAATTATGTCGCCACCAAGTTTTGATTGCAAAGTAAGAAACTTAAAATATGAGATTCAATGCTGATAGAATGTTTACATGAGTGTATTTAAGAATAGAAGTGAGAGAGAATAAGTAAGGGGCTTAAGATACAAGAACTGGTCCCCAATGGCTCCAAGGTAGATTTTTCAAACAAGTTTGAAATGCTGCATTCTTTTGCATTTCCTTTGCAAGAATTACTAGGATTATGATTTAATTCCATTGATGAATTTTGCAGGTTGATTTGGTCACCATGTTGGAGAAAGCAATTAGTTATGTGAAGTTTCTTCGATTGCAAGTGAAGGTGGACTAGCACACAATGCACTAATTTCCTTGTTATTTTGATATGCATATTTTTGGTCATTTATATGAAAACCAAGGTCTATGAAAAGTGTTGTTATACTAGTTTACAAATTTTCTTTCAATAAATCTAAATCCCTAATTATAAATGTCTCTGAGTACTGATGAACTTGGTACTCTATATGATAAATATATAGTTTGAGTAAGAGGTTAATTAAATATATATATATATATATATATATATATATATATATATATATATATATATATATATATATATATTCTCGATCCTCATGTGTAAATTTGTGGCAAAAAAAAAACTTACTATTTTAGTTTTTTCTTGGAAGACAAGGAGATTGGGAGAGACATGTTAAATATATCATTATGTCATAATTGTATTATTTATGCTTTATTTATACAATCCTAAAATTATTACATCTTCTAAACATAATTTCTAATAAAGTCAATTATTACATTTTATTCGAAAGACAAAACCATTCCCATTCTTTTCTAAAAATCCCAAAAGCTTTTTCAACGAGACTCCTCACAACTATGCTTCTTATACAATCATCACAGGTGGAAACCATAACCACCAACATGCAAGAGTGAGCTATAAAACATCACATAAGAATATATTGCCAACATACAACTCACCCAACATGATATGTTCATAACTCAATAAATTCATATTACCACCAAGTAATATGATTTGGTATGTTATTCTGTCATAACCAACCATTTACCTTCCTTGCGCACCAATGCTTCTTGGAAAAGGTTGTTCCTCTACTGTCGCAACTGAAATCGCGACGAAACGACAAACCAAAAAACAAATAAAAAAAAGAAAGGTTTGGAATCGCCACCATATTTATTATAGGAAACTATGGAAAACCATAAAAAAAAGAGCAAGGTCTACGAAAACAGATTTGAGGTACGGGAGTTGGTTATGTGTAAGGAAGGTGTTAGCACCCTACAGCATCCGTCCTAAGACGATACCTTTAATTAAAATACAAATGGATGTGGTCTCCTTTAAATGTTTATTTTCTAAAATAAAAAATAATGATAAATAAAGAAGACAAAGAAAATTCAAAAGAAACAAAAAAAATTGTTTTTTGGGTTCGACAAGGATTACTCCTTGCTCCTATGTATCTTCATTCATATTGGAAAATCAGGGTCACGTAGTTCTTTTGAAAATAACTTTTAGAAAAAAATTTTGAAAACAACTTGCTTGTTTTGTTTTTTGAATGAAAACGTTGATATTTTAAATTTTCAGAAATATGTTGAATAAAACAAAAACATTAAATACGAGACCGATGCAGATGATCATTACAATATTTCTTTTTTAAAAGCAAATTTTAATTATTTACTTAGAAACGAAAGTCATTATAGAAATTGATTATAATATGGACCATTTTCAAAAGCTATTAATATGATAAGGAAAAACATGGAAAAGCTAACGTTCGGCACCAAAACCCACATCAATGTATGATTCTTTTTTCAAATATATGAACGATATGCAAATATATACTTAAAAAACGGGACCCCTATTTATCATCATTTTGATTGAATTAGAAAGTACAACTAAACTTACACCACTTTTTCGAATATGCCATTATGCTTTGAATCCAATCAAGATTTTAGATTTAAAGGGTTTTGAATAATAAAACAAATGATTAAATGGTTATAGGCTTGGAAAAATCATGTATGCACTAAAAGTTGTTGTAAAAACATCAAAGACAAAAATCAAATCATTCTCAACGCAGATAAAGATTAATACAATCTTACCAATACTCTTCCCTGGAACGAAATTTGCCAAAAAACAAACGTCTCGATGAAGCTAGCAGCAAGGTGGGGTGGTTGAATGAGTAATTTTGCAAATGAGGCAGTGGATTTTTGGTGCTTAAGATTATGAAAAAGAACTCAAAAGAAAGATGAATCGTGGGTGTTTAAAAAACAAAAACAAATTAGAATTTATTTTATGTTTCTTGTCTCATTTAGGCTGAGAGTTATTGATGCACTAATGATGAGTCACTACTTCTATATCGATCTTAATTGTTCATTCATGCCTAATTGTCTATTGTCAGTGCATTTTCATTAATTCGGATTTTAATTAATTTGAATTTACTAGGTATAATTTTTGTTTATTTGTTATTTTCAGGCTTTGTTGTGAAGCAATTTTGGGCCACGTCATTTGTTCCCCGCCAGCACAACTTGGACCCTTTTTCCATATCAACTTTGTTTGAATTTTTGTATTGTTTTTGTGGGCCAAATTTGGGCCCATACCTAGGTCAGACTAGGGTTTTTGTTGGAGGTCTGATGTGACAACATGAGGAGCTACACACTTGAGTTTTTCAAAATTTTTAATATACAAAGCCACCCACTTGGGTGTTTTAACGTTCTGCATTGGGTTCCTTACGTTTGGAGACCCTAAGACAACCACCTATATTAGGGTTTTTCGTTTTCTCTCTACATTGCACATTTTCAGCTCATTGCCTCCTTTAGTTAACATTTTCTCTTCTCTTTATTTCCAAAGATGATTTTTCTTTTGCTATTATATTGTAACTCTATATCAATGGAGAACTAACTCTTTGTATTGATTCCTTGAATAAAATATAATGAAACCTTGAGGTTCTTATTTAGTAATGTATATTCTCTATTTCCATTGCTCTTCATCTTTCAATATGTTCTTAATGAATGAACAAGAAATTTTCAAATGACAAGGTGATTGATGAGTCATTCTTATTTCATTGCCTTTTTGTGTCCATCTTGATTGTTGTTTAGTGCTTAATTGTCTATTGTTAGTGTATTTTCATCAATTGGGTTTCATTAAGTCATATTCCTAATTTTGATTAATTTGGCATTAATTGGTCTAATTTCGTTTCTAATTATTTTGTAGATATTTTTGTGAAGCCATTTTGGAGCTTGGACATTAATCTTAAGATGAAGAGATCTTCCACATCATTTCCACGTCATTTAAGTGATTGGGCTAGCATTTTAGGTCCAAAGTGGCATTTTTGTAATTCTATAGACTTGAGTGATATTTTTGTAAATATTGAGCGGCAAAGTGATGTGACCACGAGTTTAGATCTCATTTTTGGTGTGAAAGCCCTCACCTTCTTCCTCATACTCCAGTTTCATTTTTTTTTAGCTTTGTATGTTGTCTCATGGAGGTGCCAACCTAGTTTTGACGTTTTAGCACTCTTTTATCACGTTTTATGCATTGTTGACAACACCCATTGTTGGATTTTATGTTTTCTGCACATTTAGTTTTTTTATTTGTAGCCACTTGGAACAATACCCATGTATGAGGTTTGCGTTTTGTATGTTACCAACAACCATTTTTGTTCCATTGAAGGTTTAGAAATCTTGTTTTGCTCTTTAATTTACGTTCCCATATGACCCAACTTAGGGTTTGATGTTTTGTTTTGGTTATTTGCGTTTTTGAATCTTCTCCCATGAGGTATTTTCGTTTTAAAGTGTTTTATTGCTCCATTTCTACGGCTTGCTAATTTCCAAGTATTGACTTCTTGAAGATAATGCAATAAAGCTTTGAGGTTTTTGTTTTGTAATGGCTAATTTTGTTTTTCTTCTATCTTCATCATTGAATTTGTGTGTTGTTGGTATGCTTGTGTTGTTTATGCTTAATAATCAGATTGGGTGTATGGGTTCTTGTTGTTTTCATGCTTAATGAATGTAGTTGGGCTGTCATAGATTAATTGGTGTATGCATTGCTTAATTGCGTATTGAAACTGGTTTGCAACTTTCTCTTAGTGGGTTATTTTCTAGTGGATTGAGAGTGGAATTGTATTTAAATCAAGGAGTATGTACCTTTTAATCACTGTTTCATTTCATTTAATCTATTGTTAGCATTTTGTTAGTTTCTTTGAATTTGCCAACACCCCCCCATTTGTTGTGTTTGAATCTAGAACCTTTGAATGGAAGTATTGGTCGTCGGGAGACGACCTTGGGTTAACTCCAAAGTACTGCATTTAAACTGTTTAATTTGGTTGGGTATGACCTCGACTAGTGATACAAATATCAGTCCTAAATTGACCAAAGGAATTTAAACATTGAAATTGTTGACCAAGTTAAAAAGAAAATTGCGTAGCAAGTCTCAAAATTATTAGAAGATATTCTTATTGAAGATTTAATATGAAGAATATCATAGATGATTGAATAACTGAAGAAGGAAACATTCTCTGATTGAATATTGTGAATGTTGTCATATATTTATCAACCAATCACAAGAGAAATACTTTGTAGATCAAAGACCGTAAGAGGATATCCATATGATTGCAGTCAACAATTATGATATTTGAAATTCAAATTGTTGAATGGTTGAAAATGAAAGAACTCATAACTCACAATTACTTCCTAATGAAGATAGAAAATATATAAAGAATATGCTGAATTCAATACATATAAATGGTCAAATGGAACAACACGACTATAAGTAGGGATGTCAACGGGGCGGGTAGGGTACGGCTAGTAGCTCCCCCGTACCCTACCTGCTGGATAAATATATGCCCCGTACCCGTACCCATATCCATCGGGTATCCATTGTACGGGTATTCGCCTATTTTTTTCAAATCCACAGGTATCCACGGGTACCTGCGGGTGTTTACAAAGTCACTACTACAAATTCTCATATTACATGAGAATTTTCTTGCAAATCTGTTAAAAAAAATTGCAAGAAAAGGTTTTTTCCTGCTATTTTTTCTAAGAATTTTAATTGGCAAGTAATTCCTTCGTGGGTAATTATTTCCTACAAAATTATAAAATTCGCAAGTATTTCTTACAAAATTTGTTGCGAAAAGTGTTTTATACAAAATATTTTGCAAAAAAGTTGGCAGCAATTTCCTACAATTTTTTTTTTCATAACAAAATTTATAAGTATTTCATACAAAAAAAATTTCAAAAAAAAATTAACAGGAAATATGAGGTTTTTTAGTAGTAAGTTATTTAAAAAACAAATATTTAATCATAAATTCAAATAAAATAAAATAAAATACATCACTGTCATAAATTTTAAATAAAGTTCAAATAAACTCAAGTTGATACAAATACAAATAATTGTAAAAGTAAATATAAAATGACGTTCAACACAATGGAAATTCTTTAATTAGTTCTTTGATCAACAAACTCACTTTCTCCGATTAGTTCCTGAGAAATAAACAAAATAAGCAAATAATAAACCTCAATTGCCACATGTCAAGTATTCTTATTTTGATTCCATCATTTGACAACAAGCATACTATAAATGTCATTGTTTATATAAGGTTTGATGTATATACCCAATTTCAAAGAAAGGAAAGAGAAGAATGTCAAGGGGTGTAAGTTTAGCGGGTACGGGTATCCACGGGTACGGATACTATGATACCCGTACCCGCCCCGTTAACATGTGGGTATCAAAAATACCTATACCTGCGGGTAATGGGTATCCATTTTTAATATCCGTTTTCTACCCGTTGCGGGTTTTATCCGCGGATACTCGCGACTACAAATTTTTTTGACATCCCTAGCTATAAGTACCAAGACCTAGATGATGAAGAAAAAAATAATACGAGAGAAAATTATCGAAGTCTTGAAATATTGTTCTATCAATTCTTGAAGAGAAAAGAAAAGAGAGAATACTCTTTGAGCTTAAGAGTCATATTCATTTTTGTATAGAGTGATAATAGGTTGAGTGTAAACCATTTTAAATCCTTCACACATTGAAGTTATACCTTGTAAGCATGATTGTACTCTCCTACATGAAGGATTATTTTATTCATTATAACTGTGACTTCTCTATCTCAGCGCGAGATTGAGAATGGATACCTAGAGAGGTAAAATAATTGTAACCTAAAGAGGTTTGTAGACGTGTTTCCTGTAGAGGGTTAAACTTGTGATACCTGGAGAGGTAGAATACTCATTGCTAATCAAAGGTGTTGACTAATGAATTTCTTAAGTAGGTGGCTTAAGAGACATGATGTAGCCTTAAGTGAAGGTGAACTAGTATAAATCCTTGTTTGCATTCTTCTCTGCCTTACTCTCTATATTATTTTATTTACAATAGTATGTCTAGGAAAAAAGTTTGTAAAATATGTACAAGCTCTATCCAATCCCCCTTTTAGAGCCATATTGCACCAACAATTATCTATCATTACACGATCCTCGAGTAGACAACCCCTTGAGCAGGCAATCTTCCATAGACAACCTATCTATCAAACAACTTTAGCATTGGATGATAGATAGTTAAGTTAGAGCTCTAGATTATAATCCACTATCAAGCATTAAATGATTGTTTGAGCTTCGAGGTCATTGTCCCTACCTTCTCTAGACGTAGGTTTTCTTCTCCCTTCCACTCACATTAGTGACACTTGGCCAGGGATGCTACACATTGAATTATCTTTATGATTTTTTTTACTCTTAACATGCAAGGTGCATAAGTTTCTACTATGAAGTGTTTTGATTCTTTGCATGTTTTCCTTTGCTAATTACATTGATTAAAAATTTAAATCTATTGTTGAACCATATGTTTTGATGAGTAAATTCTTTACTCGTGTCAATTGTTTAATGCACTCCTTTGGCCAAATGTGTTACATTGTTTGTATGTGCAAAATTTATGTTAATGGAAAAACAATGGTTTTGTCTGTAGATATAAAATATGATAAGTAATATCAATTTAAGATTGCAGTTTTTGTTCATGAAAAATAATTGAATCATGAAAGAATTTAGGATATTATTTGAATATATTCATTTTAGATTCAATTTTTACTCTATTTTGGTGATTTGAATTGTTTGAAATTTAAGTTAATCTATCAAAAGAAATGCATTCCAACACTACAACAAAAACAACTTTAGACAACGACATAAAATTATGATATAAATTATAAAAACCGTGGTCTAAAGATTAAACCACAATTTTTTAGGCGTGGTATAGGTGAGTGTAGCTATAGGTAATAGACAACGGTTTTTAGTATGACAATATTTTTAAAATCGTTGCTTAAAATTCTTACAATAGACAACAATTTTACATGTTGATTTTATACCTTACCTATGTTTTTAGACCACATTTTTACTAGTTTTGCCCACATAGTTTAAAGCAACAATTATATAATCATGGACTTTCATGATATTTATACATCATTTATAAAAATGTTGTTTACTATATGTTTAGACTACATTTATTTAACCGTTGTCTATTTTAGTGTGGTCTAAACTATAAATTGTTGTAGTGCAAGAGTTAAAACCACATTTTTTTTTCTATTTTCTCATATAAGTAATTCATTAATAATGATTTTAACTCATGATTTCAGTTAAGTTTATTTCTTGAAGTTTTAAGGAGGTCACACTTGTTTGAATTGATTATCTTATTTCTTTCTCCTACACATGTTTTTTAATCTCTTTTTGAATAATGCCTCAAAGGGTAGAATTCATGAGCATTTGTGTTCGTGCATGCTTGTTTAGAGTATTTTGGTTGCACTCTTAGTCTCTATGCTAATTTATTTCTTTGTATTTTATTCAGAGGGAGCATTGCGAAAGGGGGAGTACCTTTATATGTTGTTCTACTATGCAAAGTTTTCAAAGAAAGTTGTGTTTACATCAACATCTAGCATGAAATCTAAAGTGAATCATAATTAACTTTTGAAGTGTGGGTCATCACAAAAAAAGAAGAAGAAGATTGTTCAACATGAAGAGAAAGTTCAAATTCTCTAGTCTCATGTCCCAAGTGAAGATATTTAGATGATGTGTCTAATAGCCTATGATTTGTTTCTTTAAGTGTAATTTGAATCTTCCACACAAGGTACTCAGAAGGAACTAATTCAACGTATAGCCTATGATAATAAGTGAAAATGTTTTATAGAAGCTAAAATTAAATATAAAATGAAATTCAATGTTTTTAATCGATTAAAATTTTTAATAATGGATTAAAATATTCTTAAGAGGTTTTCAGAACAAAAAAAAAAAATCAACTATTCATGGAAATAACCGATTAAACTAAAGAGTGATTTAAGTGTTTTTCAATCTCTTAGTAAAGTAATCAATTAAGTATTTTCACAATCGATTAAATCAATTTTAAACATTTAGAGATGAGTGTTTTTAATCGATTAAATTATATGATAATAGATAATTTCAGAGAGACATTGCAAAGATTTTCAAAATTCAATTAGAATAGTTGATTAAAAGTTTGAAATAATTGATTAAATGCCTCAATACTTATTTTTTGTCATTGTTTTGAAATTTGCACAAATAAAGACCCTTTCTCAATCTTTGAAAGAACATGATTTCAACAAATCAATTGGAGATTTATAGAGGTGTTTTATACTTTCAAAGTGAGCTTTCACGATTTACAAAGAAACAATATAAATGTTGGGTTGTGTTGAACCCTTGTGTTGTTTTTGCTATGTTTGGATTCTTTGTAAACTCTTTCTATTTTGTGTTTGTTAGAGTGTGTCTAGTATTGTAATTGTTGTTGAATTACTAGAGTATTTCAAGTAGTTGTTTGTTGTGTGTTGGCAACAAGAGTTAATAAGGCTAAGATCTTCTTGGTTGATTAATGAGTGGATGAGGGCATATGTCCTCTTCAATATTCAAACTTGATTGAAGAACGATGTCCTCTTAGTTGTGATATCGTGTTCAAGAGTTGATAGTTGTTGAAAGTTTCTAGTGTAGGTTGCCTGTACAAACTTTATTTAATAATGGAATATGTTTTTTCAAAGGTTGAAAAATAAAGACCAGATGTCTGATTATTGGTGATTTGAACCTATATAAAATTCTCTTATGCTTTGCATGTCCCTACTTTATCTTATTTAATTGTATAGCTTGCAATCTTTTATCAATCTTGATTCTCCAAACCATTTGCATTCAATTTTCAAATTGGAAGTATTTTAAAAAGAACATAAAAAAATAAAATCTTTTATGAACAAATTTTAAAACCACTTCACCCATGTCGGTTAAACAAAGTCATCCTTATTTTTCTTACAATAACTATTTTTTGTAAAATACGCTTTAACTAATAGAGAAAACATGAGAACAATGTTTCCTACAATTAAGCTAAAATGTCACTTAATAAATATCACTTAAACAATGCTAATTTCTCTAACACCGAGAGACAAAACATTTTAATGACTATCATTGATGCTAGAACATACACATATTGTACTATATGATTTGAAATAGCTAGATGGTTCAAGAACCTTAAGAAAGTTTTACTAAATCAATCTTTACACACCAAAATGATCAAATTTCATCATCACATTTTTTTTATCCCACTATGGATAACCAAGAAGTCACATAACCAAAATTCGTCTACCATGAATTCTTGCATATTAAGTATATTGAATCTTTTTCTTTCTAGTTGCTTTATATATCTTCATCTATTGTCATAGATGGTCTTGTTTAAACCGTCCATTTTTCGTTTATCTAAATAGCTAATAATTTGATTGTAAATTGCATTTTAATGTGTGTGTAGTTGCCTAAAAATAAAACTTATTAGTAAGCAAAAACGAGATCCGATCCAATCTTGTGTTTTTTCTTCTCTACAAGCTCAATATGACCATCAGTTTGTAGGTAAAAACGACAAAACGTAAAACTACACACGATAGTTTTAAATGTTTATTAAAGCTGAATAACACAACAAATTAACTTAACGATATTTTCCATAAAATATTGCATAATTCAGGTGCTTTAAGTTATAACGAATATGTGAGAATGCACTGGAACTAGAAAATCGAAATGAGTTCTCCTACGTTGATCGTGGACATTTGAAGGGCAAGAAAAGAAGGTTAATCAGAAAATGCATTGATATGAAGAGATAACGTAGAATCTTTGTGAATTTCGTGTATATAAAATGATGAATTAATGGTACACGGGCACGCCTAAGAGAATATGTTAACTTTAAGGTGATGCTACGTGGGGACCCAATTCAATAAGACAAGAGATTTGTGGAGCATTAACATGATTATTGGAAGTGTGAGTATGTATTTGCCTCAACAGGAATAAAGGGCTTTGCCTTTTATGCTGTAGGAGACTACGCCAAACAAATATATTGATTTGGATTGAAAAGCCTAAAACTTTGGGATGTGAATTAAATAAATATCTTTAATGCTCTATTCTAATCATCATTTTCTCAATCGAAAATGAATAGCACACCACTTAAAGAACCTCAAACTTGGAAAATGCATATCATGAGATTCCCAATATATTCCACTAACTTCATCAAAGCGAGAAGTGGAATGGTACTTCAAAATCTATTACTGTCCTTTCTGCCCAATTAAGTTACTTGCCACGAAAAAACGATCTTATTGGATTCATCCTTTAGAACAGTGTTAGTGATAAGTATATAATACATTCCTTAACCAATATTTATTTCCTTTCTTTTATTATGAACTCATACAAAATTCACCTACCAACAAAGTGTATGTTAAAGAATTATGATTAAAGTACGCTGTAGTATTTTCTCTTTTTTAAAAAAGAAAAATTATGCAGAAATATATCATTTCTGAACAAGTTGTTTCTATTGGATTATTAGTAGGACGAAAACCATGAGAATTAAATACTTTTAGTCAAAATTTATTAGACATGTAGTTTGTTTAGTAGTTACTGTATTTATACATCATATTCTTTGTATAATTGCGTACGGTTATATAGCAATTTTATAATTATCTCTTGATTACGTGAACTGTGAAGGCTGAAAATCACATTTGAAAAGAAAAATATTCTCCCCCTATAAATGAGACCTACCAATTCACAAGTATGGGATTTTTTTACACGCATAAGTATGGTATTCTTTATGGCAAAATGTCTTTAATTAAAGTAATTTTTTTCATAAATAAATATTCAATTGTATCAGTTAAAAACCATTCAATTTAATTTCTGAAAAATTAGTAATTAATTTTTAAAATTATAATATTATAAATTATAAATGTAATACAAGTGTGAGTCCTTCGAGATTATGTAGAAAAATTGATCATAGATTGAATAAGAGAAAAAACTAACTTATTTAGAGGAGCAAGGGAAGAGTTTCATCAAGTCCCATATATAGGATACAAAATATTCTTACCTAAAAGATGTGTGGATCATCCGAGAAGACAGATGACACGAAAATATTGATAATTGATCAATCAAGAGGGGGAACTATTTTGAGAAAATTCTCCGTTCAAATTAGTAAGAACATAAAATATATGAATATGTAAAGTGAGTATGAGAGAAATAAAGTATATACTTAGTATGAGAATGTGTGACATCCCATTTAAATTAGGGTAGAATCTACTAAACTAAATCATCACATAGTTATAATAATGAGAAGTAATCATAATGAACATAGAATATAAGAAAGGTAACTATTACAGTCATCCAAGAGTATACTGTGAAAGCAAGCTTGGGCATACTACTATGCCATAACAAAAGCAAAGGAAGGCCAACAATTTTACAGAAGACGATGCTCCTTTAGAGCATGAAATTACTAAAAGGCACTAGGGCCATAGAACTGCTCCTGAGAGTCACACATACTGATCCCCTAAGCTGCACTACTGCTACCACCAGGCCTACTCCCAGGATTTCCCCCATCTGCTCCCACCAAGGGTGATCATCGCAAAAGAGAAAACATAACAGGAACATATACAAAAATGCAAGGGTAAGCTAGTGTAATATAAATCTTATCATGGTATAACGAACAAGTACTTGAACATTCCATAGCATGCAACACAGCACATAGAATCATGTTTGTAGCAAACAAGCAGGACACTATGACTCAATTATCCGGATAAATATACTAAGATCGGATTCACTGGACGCTTGCACTCGTGGTGGCCTCTACTTCTCTGCAGAGCCATTGCCAATGGGTTTCACCCTACCACGCACAAGGTTAACCTTCAAGCATCTAAGGCCATTATCCTACCAAAGACTAAGGCCTCCCGCCACTCTCACCACTTGGGTCAGTTTGCTCTACCTGAGACTCATTGACCCTTTAGAGTTTCGGGATGCGATCCTTACTTGAATCCATATCTTAATATATACACTACACACCACCATGAGATCTCCCCACGAGACTCATGGAATTACGCCTATCACATACAATTTTCATGTCTCTCATGCCACAACCACCACTTTCATCTCATACATTCAATTCTCATTTCACCCAACCATTATGTACAATTCCATGCCATCACTCATACCAAACATACCAATTCCAGTGTATATAATATATATATATATATATATATATATATATATATCAGGAAATCATGCATATTCAAGTCATATAGCCAACACACAGATAAATCAAAGGAAATAGACCCAAACCTGACCCCTTTCTCGCTTAGGCTAATTGTCTTCGCTTAAGCTACACAACTGTCTCGCTTAAGCTAGACGAAGTCGCCTGAGCAAGATCTGTAACAGGGGCTCGCTGCGAGCTCTCGCCTAGGCGAGACTCCCTCGCCTGAGTGAGATCACTCTTCGCCCAAAATCAAAATCCCTCGCCTGGACGAGAACGCGAGTAGAGGACACCAAGTTTTCTTTGAGAACTCGCTTGAGCGAGTCACTCTTGCTTGAGCGAGACAGCGTGCCACTCAAAACAAGAGCCCTCTGCCTGGGCGAGCTGCTCGAACAGAACCTGGGCGAGTCTCAACTATTCTCGCCTAGGCGAGATGAGCTCGCTTAAGCGAGAATACCAGTACTCGCCACTGTTACGCGCATGCAGCAGGGACTCAAACTCAATAGCAACATACCAGAACGCAAACAAGCCAGTTCATACTATCCAAAACATCAATCAAGCATAAAATCATGGTACAAACCAAAGACATGCAGAAATAACTCTTAAAGACTCAAAACCTAGCTTTCCTTACCTTGCTTAGATGCTAACCAAAACGCAAACAATCTCGAAACTAAGGAGTACTTCAGCTCCAAGGCCAGAGTAGTGAGCTGAAACATGAAGATTCGCACAAGACGAGGTTAGGAGACTTAACCCTAACTTGACCAACGTGGTCAAACAGTGAGTTAAAGGAAAAGAATGGACCAGAAGCTCTAAAGCTCAGCTTACTTGGAAAAAGAATGAGTTTTGCTAGCTCCGAGACGGACAAACTTCGTGCCCTAGTAGAACTCCTAGCAGAGGACAAGAGAGATGGGGAGGAAAGTTGTTTTTCTGAAACAAAGGTAAAGTGAGATTGTGAGGGGACTGACGGGGTATTGGGGTCCTTCAGAAGGGCTGACCTTGGGCTTACGAAAGGTCAGGCCCAACCCTTTTTGAGACATAAAAAGGGGCTTACAGAATGCGTGACATTTATTGTGAGGAAGTGCACAAAAAATGTAGAAGTGACAATTAATTTGTTAAACAAAGTTAATTGATAGAATATTATACTTGATTTCTTATTTTTATATGTGCATTCAGTATCAAATTTAATGAGATCCGTGAGATATTAAACTGATATATTTATTATGGTGTAATATTTGTAATATTTATTACAAGAATAACATAACATGTACATATATTAGATATTTGAGGATATTATAAAAATAAGTTATACTTAATATTATTTTCTATTTTAGATGTAAAATGTCATTATGTAGATAAATTGGTTTATTTAGATTAAAAATTAAAATTTACTATAAATGATATGATTTTATGACATGTAGAGTTCCTCTTACTTTGTTTTTATCTTAAATAAGTTTGACATGTATTGTTTGTATATGAATTTGATTTGATAGCATGTTTTTCTTGTTAGTATTTCCTTTAACAATATTTTCTATATAATGGAAATGATTGATGTGATGAAATGATTTGTATGTTTTTCGGTGATTTGTATGTTTTTCGGCACACAATGATTCACTATTTAAATGTTTTTCTTTCGAAAAAAATAGGTTAGACGTATCTTACTATAACTTTATTTATCTTTTGTGGTCCACCCATGATGTTCCCTTCCGGATTTGTCACCGTGTTAGAACGGATTAACTAGCATAAGGTTTACTAACTAATATCTCTTTCCATCCTCTATAATTACGGATTTAGTAGTGGGCCTAGAGAAAATATAAAAAGAATTGAAAGAAAGGTTAATGAAGATTTTGGTAATATTATAATCCTATGAAAATTTTATAAAAGTCAATGATACAATATAACTATAATAATTAAAAAAGTTTAGGATTAATGATTTACGATTTTTTATTAATAAGTAAGAAATTTATTATAAAAACTATATTAGAATAAATGTTGAAATAAAAATCTAAATTCAAAAACAAAACACACATATATATATATATATATATATATATATATATATATACTAAGAAAATTGTAAAGAGATTTAGTAAAAAGTTTGTGTGTGCGTTTTTTTTTATGTGTTCTATGTTTGATGGTAAATCACTGATCAAGTGATTAACCACCACGACAATGAAAAGACGGATACAAGATTAGGCCTCATATGAACTTTACATGCCCAAGATGTTTTTCACCTAACCTAACCTTAATCAAAATAGTGTAAAAAGCATAGTAGGAATCATTTGTGGACCTTGTATTTTGGACCTGAGTTGGGCCAATAGTGTAGGTTTTATGGGCTTGTATTGGGGCCTTAAATAAAATAGGGTTTGTCCAGGGTAGAGCAACCTACCTAAGGTTCTAATTGGGTTCAGTTGGACCTAAGAGAAACCCTAGGCAAATCATTCATAGCAAGGGATGTGCACATGCACCATATTTTGCGCATGTTGTAATGTGGAAAGCATGAGTGGACACATGACATGTGATCCACCCTTTGGGTCGAGCTTTTAGGACCATACAGGGGAATTCAATTGAAATTTTCCTCCCTTTTTTGCTTAGTCTTGACCATGTATGAACCCTATAAATAAAGGTACTTCACTCATGCAAATCACTCTTGAATGAGAAGAGTTATTGATGAATCCCAAGTGCTTAATTTGTGTGAGTTTTAGCTTTTTAGGACATTTTTGTAAGACCCGGGAAATTTAAATAATTAAATAAATAATTATTTAATAAATGCGGGTAGTAGGAGCCTTTATGGCATTTAATGTGGATTGTTATGACGTGAAAAAGTACTAGCTTAAATGGTTGAGCGTACTTGATTGTGTGAGAGGACTTGGGTTTGAGTCCTATGTATGCCAATTGTATGTTATTTTAATAAGTGAATTATTTTAATGTTATGTTTGAATGTGAGTAGTGATAATGAAATCCTAAAATTAGAAGAATTATCACGAAACATGAATTTATTGAATTGGTTGTGCACTTGCTTGGTTGCCATTTTAAGTGCACTATGAGAGGAGGTGATCAGAACAACTATCTGCCACATAGGCACAAGGTATGCAGACTAAATTGGTGGTGAAACAAAGAAGGACTCCTGTGGATCACAAAAAAAGTTTGGGATTTCAAATTGAGCAAGGATCAACAGGTAAGTGAAGCTGTTTTCGTATGTTTTAATCGTATATAATGTATTGTGCCTTGTATAAACCAAATTGCATGAAATCCTTCTCTGTTTACGTTGTTTTCCGCAAATTCTGGGTTTTTTCCTAGAAACCGCCTAGCGGGCATGAATGTGCCGCCAGGCGACACAATAGAATTGACTCAGTTTCTGGGTTCTGCTATGAACCGCTTGGCGACGATGAACTACCACCAGGGGCGCGACACTGTTCTGTGCTATTTTGTGGTGTTTTGGTGCAAGAGTCATTGCGACTTCTGGAATTGGTTGGTGTATACTGTGTTTGATGTTTACTAGTGTAAATTGAATAATTGGATTGGGTGATAAAGCTTTGTAGCGAGGGTGTGGGCGTAATCATGGAACTATGATAGGGTTGAAGTAAGGTTAATTGGGAATCGATTTCCAGTGTCTGATTGCTAATTATTTGTATCCATAAATGTGCATTTTCATTTTCTGGATATGTGTAAGAATGAGGCCTAGTGGTATGGGGACTCGGGGTTGGGGAAGCAAAGAGACGTTTTGCATAGAGGGAAAAACTGGGAAATTCCCAGAATCTGTTACGTCGCCTGGCGGCGCATAATCTGCCGCCAGGTGATAGCTTGAAGCTTTCCAACTTAGTGTTCGGATGGTGTAGGGTCGAGAATTGTGTATAGGTCATCGTGACGAATTGAGGTGGACGAGAATATTAAATTTAAGCCTTGATAAGTTGGAACGCCATAATGAAAAAATTATGAAGGTGTGTTTATAGTACTAGTATGAGAGAATTGGTATGGACATGGTTTTGAGAATAGAATAAAGGATAATGGTACTGGTCATTGAGATTGGGGTATGCTAGAAAGGATGGAGTTTTGTTGGATATAGAATTATAACTGTTGGGATACTTACAATCTAGTAGGGTAAGGTATCAATCATAAATTGTGTAGCATGAATTGGAAGGTATTTGAGGGGAATATGTGGTACTATTGCAATGTGATATAAGCAGGTTGTGTGCTCTGAGATACTAGATTGTGCGTCACTTTCATAAGTTAGATTAAGTCATTGGATAATGATAGAAAACTTGGAAAATCCTATGTCTTGAATAGATGGATTGAGAATGTAAGTTATAGGTAATGGAACCTTGCGTGGAGTGACAAGTGACCAAGAATCAAACTCTGATGTATGAGAGTACATTAATACCATTGGAGGTGTTAAGGGATTGTAGGATAATCTTTTTTGGGTGCTAAAACAGTAGCTGGTACGCTACTGGTATAGCGCTTGGCCGGACGGGTGTGGCAGCTAGGCGATAGGAGCAACAAGGATGTCCCTGCACCGCGTGGCGCCTGGCGACAAGGTGTGATCCACCAGGCGATAGACCCTGAAACAGTGGGTCTGGGATAGGTCTGGCGCCTGGCAGCAATGGTGTCCCGCTAGGCGATAACGCTGTAGGTAGTGGTTTATGTGTGTTGCTTGTATGCAGTGATGCGAGACTTGGATCAGGAGATGTTGTGCCATGAGCGGGTAGGTTCATGGATGGTGGTGAACATGTGTTGATATGTGTGGGGAGGTTCATATCATGTTACTCTCGTGTGGGGATACGAGCGAGGAGGTTCGTATGTTCCATGCTCACACTTAAGAGATGCTGCGAGCGGGGAAGTTCGTAGCTAGTGGATCACGTGTGTTGGACTACGGGCAGAAAGTTTTGTGGAGTTAGACTATGAGCGGGGAGGTTCGTAAAGGCAAGACTACGAGCAGGGAGGTTCGTAGAGGCAGCACCACAAGCGGGCAGGTTCGTGTGAGCATCATACATCCTGAGTCCATGGTTAACTATTTGTGTGAATTGAAGGTTGAAAAACCTTATGGTATTAAGGTCTTGGCCAAGAACTAACTAGAATAAAATAGTTGGGTGTATATTGATATTATTAATTTATATGTCAATTATTTATGAACTCATCATTTATGTTTGTGTTTGGCGATGATTGTGTGATTTATCACACGGGAGCAGATGATATTCCAAGTGATGTTGTTGATGCATAACGATGGAGAGGGGGCTAGCTTAGGGACTCTTGAGCTAGGGATTTTATTGTGTTTTTTACTATTTTGTCGGATTTAGGAACTTGTAATAATTTTACTACTCTAGTTTCATTTAAAGTATGGCGTGTTGAAAGATATTTAAATTTTTTCCATGTTTGGGAATAATAAAATTATGATGTTTGATTTTCAATTGGTATTTATTTATTTTAATTAAGTAATTTCCAATAGAGATGTTACAATTTTTATTGTAGATTAGGTAGTCTTTTACTTTAATTTCCTTTTAATTTGTAGTTTTCAGACCACTTTTAGTGAGAATCTAGAGTAGAGTACTATTGTCCTTAATTTTCCTAGTTTTGTTACTCTAAGTTTAGAATTTATTTGATAAAATATGGTGTGTCTATAGTTTTTCTTGTCTTTTCATTAGTTTCACTTTCTTTGCATTATTAGTCTAGTTTTAGCTTGATTTTAGTTTTGTTTATTGTATTTTAAATAGCTTGTTAGAGGTAGGATCTTGTAGTTGTCATTTGTTAAAGTTTAGATTTAAATTCTCTATTTTAGTTTCTGCTTTGAATTTAAAATAGTTGATCCCTTTGTTGCTTTTAGAGTAGGAGTTGATTTAGTTTTGACTAATTGCATGATAGTTTTAGTTTAGGAAGTAGTTTATCTTTTACTCTCTTTTTATTATTTATATGTTAGACTTTTATCCGTTTAGTATTAGGCAAATTTTCTATAGTTTAAATAGTTAACAAGTTCTTGCATTTAGTTAACAAATAATTGCAATTGTACATAAACTCTCTTTTCAAGATACATTTGTTGAGCAAAAGGGACCTATAATTGAAGATGAACACTGCACTTAAAAAAGAGAAAAAAATTGAGACTTGACTTGTATTTGCTAAACATGTAGGTGTTATAAAGCTTGCTGCTAGATGACCTGGGAAAGCCTAGATTGAGAACAATAGCTAGACCTGGAAACTTGCTACCTGTTGGTCGGTGTCGTACCCAACCAAATTTATAGTTTAAAATGTAGACTGATAAAGACCCATTTTAGAGTTTGGCATTATATGGTGTTTTGGGGATTAAGAAAGCTCCTTGAAGATTCACAATAGACATTAGGATAACAATGTTATCTAGATGTAAGGTGCACTTTTAGGAGCTCTCGAAGAGAATAGAAGTTTACTTAATGAAAATTAAAACAAGAATACCAAGAGCATAGTATAAGCAAATTGGAATGAACATAAAAAGATGATAGATGATAAAAGAGGGGACAAGAGCTCTTGATGAAGGCACACCACTCAAGGGCAATTAAGGCTCACTAAGGCAAGATTAGTGGTGTATGTCACTACTTGAGAGCTTTTCTCAAGATAAGACAAAGAAAAGATGACACTCCTAGGAGAGTATATAGAGTATATAACTTCAAAATATTCAAATCTTCCAAAGTTTTAAGACTGCCCTTCTTATAGATATGGAAAAAAAGGCCTCTTATAGAAAACCAAAGCTAAAGATAAAGGTGCAATAACACAAAAAGCTTCTAGAAACTATATCTAAAATAGGAGACTTGAAACGGTGACTATTTTAGCTTGGTCTCCTAGCCTTCCATATGCGCCATTGATCTTCTAGAAGGGAAGGTCAACTCCTCATGCTTCTCCTTATGCAACTAGGTGTGCTTGGCTCTAAGAGTGAGCTTCTCCTCCTCTCCATGTAGTCTTTTTCCCTTCTAAAATAGCCTAGCATGTCCTACAAAACAGAGTCAACTTAAGTCAAGTTAACTATTGTCAACAAGTCACCCAAAGTCACGTCAACCAAAGTCCACTTAGGGAAAGTCAACATAAAGAAATAGAAAATAAAGACAAAGAAGAAGGGTGGTGGTTTGTGGAAACTTAATGGTGCTGGAAGTATGGTGCACATATGGGGGTTTTGATGAGATGATGGATCCTACTCCAAGCTATATGAGTTAAGCAAGAGGGAAAGGCTATGGTGGTGTTTGAGTTCTCTCTAGAGAGATTGGGCTAACTCTTAAGGAAGAGTAGCTAGAAGAAACCTAGAATGGGTGTTATAGCCTTGGTGACCTAGGTTGAGTAGTATGGCACAATTTCCAACATAACAATACTTAATCCAAAGATAGTTATAGATGGTAGAGACACCGTTTGTAAGCTTAGGCAACCTTAAAGTGTCTCAAAATGGAGAAGTAAAACCCTAATTCTACAAACTTGGAGACCAAGGAAAAAATCCTCTCCGTTAGGAAGAGGACACGTGATGAGGATTAAGTTGATTTTTTTATATATATTTTTGAGAATATGGTGATGAGTTATTTAAGGAAAACCTAGAGAAGATCCCTACTTGACATTAATATAGCAAACTATTTAGATGTGAATGTTCACTTCTAAAGGTTCTAGAGAATGAGAGAAATAGATTGATTCAAGAAAAAAAAACCCAAATGATGAACATAAGCTTAAACTGAATTGAAATAAGGAAGAAACAAGCAAAATGGAAAGCATAAAAGATGATAAAAATGGAAGTGAAGCATTCCATTCATACACAAGGCTAACCAACTCTAGATATGAGTGAAGGAATGTCGCCATTTGCTAGGCAAGATAAGGCCAAGGTGAAGCCTTCACTCCTTGGAGGAGAAAGCTCTCATGGAAAAATGGTTGATACAAAAGAGTATTTTACTTTAAAATGTTCAACCATTTAGAAGTTTAGGAGCACCCCTTATATAGAAGAGTTTAGGGGCCTCTAAGCAAATAAAATATACATATGGATTTCTCTACAAAAATCTAACCCTAACTTCTAGAAACTAGGTCAACTAAGGTTACAAAAATGAGAGACAAATAAGCTAATTATGGTGTGTTCAATGCTAATTTCGTTCATTCTCTAAATGAGACAAAGAAGGTGTCTCATATGTCTCCAAAAGGCAGCCTAAGTGTGCTAGAAATAAAGGAGACCAAAGGTACAAAGACACATTTGCTTTATGCTTTATGCTTTTTACTTTATACTTTTGCCTTTTCTCTTTCTTCTACCTATGCTCCATATCATCTCCACTTCTCCACTAGGGTTGTGCCACATCATCCACCGTACTTAACCTTGATTAAACCTGCAAAACACATAAACAAGGATTTAGCATGTTGGCTTAAGTCAAGTCAACTCTAGTCAACAAGTCAAACATAGTCAAAGGTCAACAAGTCAACTAAGATTGGGTCAATTAAGTCAACTTAGTGAAGTTCAAACACAATGAAAAAAAAATAATGAAAGAGATTAAGGAATTGCTTTTCTCCTAAGCATTTGCCATAGTCATCATCCTTGGTAGGGGTCAAGCCTTTATTATCCTCCTCTTCTTGGAGAGAATGTGACATCAAATTCTTGAAGTCTTTGTTGATGGAGGATGAATGGAGGTGATGAAGTAATTTCTCATGAGATCTTTCTCCATCTTTAATGATTCCACCCCTAGGTTAGGATAGGCCATTTAAATTTTCTAAGCCACTCTTCCCCTCTTGCTTGCACCCTTGTTCTTCTCTCTTGGTTTGGGAATAGAAAAACTTTTGGTGCACCTTTTGCTTTGGAAAACTCTTTTTGTAGGCAAGTAACACTTTGGTGGAAACTTGCCCCTTTTCTTCTTTATCCTTTTTTACTTTATTTCTATCCTTTTTAACTTCTTGAGGTGACAGGGGTAGTAAAGTGATCCCTTTCTCATATGTGAAGAAAATGTATTGGTTGGTATGCCCATCATGTGAAGTTTGTTCATCAAATTTCCATGGCCTACCTTGTAAGATATATGTAACTTCCATGGGAAAAACATCACGTAGGGCCTCATTTTTTGTAGCTTCCTATAGAGAAGTTAATTAGGACTTATTTGTTGCCATATATTTCTTCTTACTTACTTATCTATGTAAGTTTGTAGGTTTTATCATGAGAAATGGTTTCTAAGTTAAGCTTTCCGCCAACCTTGTGCTAGCCACACTAGTACTACTTCCTGCATCAATAATGAAAAAGTAAACCCACTTGTTAATTTTGTATCTTGATTGAAAAATGTTTTCTCTTTGAGTTGGCTCAAGTTCACTTTGATCTTGGCCTATCATGCGCCTTATTAGCATAGGGTCTCTCTCACACATTTCAGTTTTACTAGAGGAAGAAGATTCTTTTGAAAGAGAAGGGGGAAATGAGTGTTCAATCTCAACATCATTACTCTTCTCTAAGATCATGGTCTTCTTGGTTTGGCAATTCAAAACAACGTGTTTATACCCTAAACATTTAAAACACTTAATGGAACTTGATCTTTGAGAAATGGAATGGTGAACGTGACCAAGTTATCAAGCTGTTATGGAATTTCTTGGTTTTCTCTTTTTAAAACTTGGAGTTCTCATAGGCTTCCATTCAGATCTCATCCAATTCATTCATCTGAAAGCTTCCTTTCCTCCCTAGCTTGGTCAAGAGAGATATTAGGACTTCACAACTCATTAGGCTCATTGCTCTATCTTTATAGGACGATGACATGCTTTATCGAAGACAACCTGATAATGAGACATCCCAACGGGTACCTTATAAGCAATCCTATATGTCCAAAGAGTGTCTTCCAATCTATTGCTGCAATCCTTCCTATTGGGTTGCACAATCTTTTCCAATATCCTCTTAATCTATCTATTTGAAATCTTGGCTTGCCCGTTAGTGTAGAGGGTGATATGGTGTGGAAATATTGTGCACAACCCCATACATTTTTAGAAAAGCCTACATGGATTTGTTGTAGAAGTGTGTGCCTTAATCACTAACAATGGCTCATGGTACTCCAAACCTACGAAAGATGTTAGATCTAACAAAATACACAACAACACAAGAATCGTTAGTCTTAGTGGCTTGGGATTACACCCACTTTGAAACATAATTAACAACAAGCAGAATGTAGGAGAAGCCAAAAGAGATAGGGAAAGGACCCATGAAATCTATACCCCAGACATAAAAAAATTTACAGAATAGCATAGGTTGTCAGGGCATCTGTATCTAAGAAATGGATTTACCAGCTCACTGACATTGCTCACAAGTGTTACAAATCTTCCACACATCCTTGAAGATGATAGGCCAATACAAAACCACAACCAAGCACCTTACGAGCGGTCCTCTAAGTGTCGAGGTGACCACTAACTACGGAAGAGTGACAATGTTGCAAGATCGAATCAATCTCATGGTCTAGAATGCATCTTCTAATGACCTGGTCACTACACAACTTCCACAAATATGGGTAAGCCAAAACATAATACCTTGCATTTGTCTGAATCTTGTCAATTTGAGCTTTGGATGCCAATGGAGGGAAAATAGAAGAAATGATATAATTAATAATATTTTCCAAGTCAAAAGCATCATCAGCAACCCTTTCAATCTTGTTCAGATGGTCAACCACTAAATTTTGTGTTTCGCTCTTATCACAAATGTCTAAGTCAAACTCTTGGAGCCAGAACATCTATCTAATCAGCCGAGGCTTGGATTTTGCCTTTTTCAACAAGTACTTCAAAGTTGCATGGTCAATAAACACAATAACATGAGAACCAAGCAATTAAGATCGAAATTTATCAAGAGCAAACAAGATGGTGATAAGCTATTCTCTATGGTAGTGTAATTTGGTTGTGCAATATCTAAAGTCCTGGAGGCATAGTAGATCGCTCTCGACTACTTGTCAATCTTTTGAGCAAGGACAACCCCCAATGCATGATTGGATGCATCACACATCAGTTGATATGAGGTTGTCCAATCAAGCGTCTGAATGATAGGAGTTGATGAAGATGTGACCACCTCATCAAGTTCTATGGAGGCCAATCCTAGGAGGATCACATGAAGCATGACAAAAGGGAAGGTATAATCCTCTTTATCTTTATTTTGCATCACTCTAGTTTCAATTCCATGAAGTTGGTTTTGGTTGACTATTTTAAGTTAACTTGTTGACCTTGGCTTAGGGGTAACTAGTAATTTACTAGTTTTTGGCACTCTAGAATAGATTCCAATGAACCTATTTACACAAGACACTCAATTCACGCAAAACATGCATCCATGACAAGTAAATACACTTTCATATCATTAAGTTGAACTCGAGTACACAATATCACATGGTCATACATAAAACATAACAATATCCTTGTTTTTATACATCTCGGAGAATCATGATAAACTCACATAAAACCATCAAAACAAAGTATTATACCCAACACACAATCCTGAACAACCAAACAATATACAAACCAGGAAGAACACATAATCATTGCCCTAAAATATCGCACGGACAATAAAAATAATAATAAAATAAAATGAAACAATAATAATAAAACAATAATACTAATAAGATAAAATAATAGTAATAATAAAATAATAATAATAATAATAAAATAAAGAAATAATAATAAAACAATAATGATGATAATAAAATCATAAATAAAATAAAACAACGATAATAATAACAATAATAATAAAATAATAGTAAAATGAAAGAATAATAATAATAATAATAAAAAGAATAATAATAATAATAATAATAATAGAAAAAATAATAATGATAATAATAAAAATAATAATAATAATAGTAAATATTATAATAGTAAAATAAAATAAAAATAATAATGATAATAATAATAATAGTAGTAATAATAATAAATAATAATAATAATAATAGTAAAATAAAATAAAAATAATGATAATAATAATAATGGTAAAATAAAATAATAAGAATAATAATAATAATATAATAAATATTAATATTGATATTAATATTAATAATAATAATAATAATAAGTGTGGCGTATTTAGAAGAAAAACTCTAAACATCATGTCAAGCTAGAAAGAAGAATAATAATAGTCATAACAGTGATGGGTCACAAAGAGAACTCAATACAACGAAAACCACAAGCACATGCATACTCTCTCTAAAACCACATACAACAAACATCAAGAGATTAAACGATAAAAGAATTTGGTTCAGGAGAAGGCTTTCATGCATCAAGATATAATGCAATTGCATATAATATCATTAAAAAAGGAAATGACAGCTCCCCTAACTTGGATTCCTCGCTCCAAAAGTGTTTCTAAAACTCTTTGCTCCACATCGTCCTTCCTTTGAACCTCCAACCTTGAGACCTTTTCCCAACCCTCTAACACTCTCCACACTCCTCTCTTTAGGGTTCTAAACTCCCTAAAATTCACTTGATTCTCCTCACTCTTCAGCCCTAAAACTAATTATATTAAATTAAAACGAAATTAATTAAAATCCCCTACTTAATTTTGTCCTTAAAGTCTAATTAAGTCTCATTAACCTCTTTTTTTGTGTTCAGATTCGTAAAACCTACTTCCAGCTCTTCACCTACGCAAATTTGTCACCAAGGCAAAAATAACATATTACAATTTTATTCTAGCTTAGGTTCAAACACACAACCCCCCTCTTACCCAGTCAAAGCACAACCATTCAACCAATTCATGTTTCATGATAATTCCTACGCATCTAGGATTATATTATCACACACCATGATCACACATATTCTCAAAAGAATAAAACAATTAATTTAACACACAAATGGCATACACAGGACTTGATCAAGTCCCGTCAATACAATTAAGTTCTCTCAATCATTTAAGCTAGTATTATTCTAGATATAATTCCCAACATTAAATGTCATAAAAGTTCCCACTACCCGCATTTATTAATTATTTATTTATTTAATTAATTAAATTTCTCAGGTCTTACAACATACATCCATTTATTTGTGGCAGCAACACTAATTCATTAAGCATGAACAAACTCAACCAAGAATACATTACCCAATCTATAAGTTAAGCATTAACAATTTCAAGACTATCCATTCATCATAGAATCAAGATGAAGAGAGAACAAAAACGCAAATGCAAATCAGAACCTTAAAGCTTAATTGCATCTCTTCCAAGAAGTCAATACACGAAATTAGCAAACCATGAAATTGAAATTACAAAGATGTGGAAATGATGTGGAAACTCTATTCATATTAAGATTAATAATGTCCAAGCTCCAAAATTACTTCACAAAAATACCTACAAAATAATTAGAAATGAAATTTAGACCAATTAATGTCAAATTAATCAAAATTCGGAATAATGGCTCAATGAAGCCTAATTGATGAAAATGCACTTACAATATACAATTAAGCACTAAAAAATCATTAAAATGGGCATAAAATGGCAATGAAATAAGGAAAAATAATGACTCATCAAAGACCTCTGAATATGGATAAAGAAATAAAGTTGGGGTATGTTGAAAGCATACTTAAGAATGCAAAGAAAAAAATGAAAACTACAACAAAAATGAAATTGAATTGGGACACTCCAAATCTGAAAAATATAAACAAAAAGCAAGTAATTAGAGATGTAGACAAAAGGAATGAAGATAAAAGAAATTGGATTGTAGTAGAAGAGAAAAACAAAAGAAAAAAATAGAAAGAAAAGATGCTTAGAGTAAGTTAGACCCATGGAAATTGCGCATTGTTGTTTTCCTTTTTAGCAATGAATCTTGCTTGTCTTGAAAAAACAAAGTTCTTCATTTTCCCAACGATGTTACAAGCCCAAAAGACCTAAGTGATATTTGCCAATCATATGTACATAGTTGTTGTGAATGAAAATACAAAGCTAAATGGACAATTGCAATGAGTGCTAAGAGAGCAAACACTTTAACCACTTGGGAGGATGCAATTTTGCACGTACACATAAAATACATTGAGAGACCCTATGTTTGATCTTTTTCTATGAAAAATGAACTACATTTGTGTCTAACTTATTACATTGGTTCCAATTCAAGTACTTGATTGCATTTCTATTAACCTTTTTATGAAGTGTTATAAATTCCTAAAATAACCATGATCAAATCTTTTTGAAACCATTATGTGGAACTTTTTCAAGCTTTTCTTGGGGACAAGCAAAGAGCTAAAGTTGGAGCATGTTGATAAGTGTCTAGTATTAGTTAAATTATGTAAGACTTGAGAAATTTAATTAATTAATTAAATAATTAATTAATAAATGCGGGTAGTGGGAACCTTTATGACATTTAATACTGGGAATTATACGTGGAGTAGTACTAGCTTAAATGGTTGAGAGTAGTTGATTGTGTTGTGTGTTATATTAATTGTTTTATTCTTTTGAGAATATGTGTGATCATGGTGCGTGATAATATAATCCTAGATGTGTAGGAACTATCAAGAAATACGAATTGGCTTGATGGTTATGCATGTACTTGGTAATTGGGTTTGAACACATTGGCTAGAGTAAAATCATAATATTTTATTTTTTCCTATGCAATTGTGTTATATATTGATGCATGAAAGTCTTCACCTGAACCAAATTCTTTTATCGTTTAACCCCTTGATGTTTGTTGTATGTGATGTTTAGAGTTTTTCTTCTAAATATGCCACACTTATTATTATTATTATTATTATTTTATTTTTCTATTCTTATTATTATTATTATTTTATTTTGTTATTATTATCATTATTTTATTTTATTTATGATTTTATTATCATTATTATTGTTTTATTATTATTGCTTTATTTTATTATTATTACTATTATTTTATTATTACTATTGTTTTATCTTATTAGTATTATTGTTTTATTATTATTGTTTCATTTTATTTTATTATTATTTTCATTATTTTTATTTTTATTGTTTTGTTTTTTTATTATTATGATGATGATTATTATTATTATTATTAGTAATATTATCATTATCATTATTGTTCTTGTTGTTCTTGTTGTTTTTATTATTATCATTATTACTCTTTTATTGCCTGTGCGATATTTTAGAGCAATGATTATGTGTTCTTCTTGGTTTGTATATTGTTTGGTTGTTTAGGATTGTGTGTTGGGTATAACACTTTATTTTGATGATTTTATGTGAATTTATTATGATTCTCCGGGATGTATGAAAGCAATGATATGATTGTGTTTTATGTATGACCATGTGATATTGTGTACTTAAGTTCAACTTAATGATATGAAAGTGTATTTACTTGTCATGGATGCATGTTTTGCGTGAATTGAGTGTCTTGTGTAAATAGGTTCATTGGAACCTGTTCTAGAGTGCAAAAAACCATTAAATTACCAGTTACTGGTGTGGCGTTTGGCAGAACTGTGTAAACCGCCAGGAGATAGGCCACAAAGCGAACTTTGGAGCAAACCCGAGAGTTGGCGCTTGGCAACGTAAGTGGTCTCGTCAAGCGGTGTGTTGTAAAATTGAGCCTGAACCAAAATCCAGTGGACTGGCACCTAGCGGCACCAAGTGTCTTGTCAGGCGGTTTGGAACCAGTTTTCTCCTCACGACGCGAGTGATGTGCTAGGCGGTTTCAGGTGTAGAGTTAGATTGCAAGGAGGATTCTACACAATTTTGGATGGAGGTCTTGAGGTGATGCTTTGTTGGGAGCCCAGTTACGAGTGTAGCTTGTATTGGGGTAACACGTGGCCACTCGAGGTTGTAGCCTGGTGGTTTTGGAAGTCCAGTGGAGTGTGCGAGATCGTGGCTCGTACGGATGGGTTCCAGAAGATTGCCTTCCTCAGTTTTATCTGATGAGTTTGGTAGTCTTGGGACAAATACGGACTGTGGTTCGGACAAATACGGACAAATACAGACAAATACGGAGACTTAGTGTTGCAAATTTATTTAAATTAGTAATATCTAGCCGGGATGTTACAAATTACACATCATTTAGACACTTATCTAAAACTAAATCAATGTAAAAATCATTAGAAATGCCCTAATTGTATATAAATACAAAATGTGGTTACGAGAAAATATAAAAAGTGGAATTTGATACATTTTGTACTATTTTTGTAGGTAAAATGAAGGAAATTATGAAGTTGGTACTAAGCCCCAAAAGTTACAACTCAAGCCAGAAAGATGAACTAAGGAAAGTAAAATTTAAACCTATGGTTGAGTAGCGAAATTTTACACTAAGCCACATTTTAAGAAACCTTCACTTCAAGGAAACATCATGCTCCAAATTTGTAGTTGAGCATCAAAGGGAAACCTCCAAGGCAAAGAAACCTCCATTGTTGATCTCCTAAAGATGGATGTCCAACCTTGGAAAGAAACCCACTTAGGGAGGAAAATTCTATGGCTAAACTTCAATATTGGAAGCTAGAGCAGCACTTAAAAATCTATAAATACAAGACATGTCCCTGGGATTATTATCTTGATTTTGTATACTATTCTAGAGAGATAAACTCTTAGACTAGATTAGTTCTTATAGTATATTAGTATAAAGTTGTGGAAGGAAGGAAGCTACTTCATGTTCATCTTGTATACATCATCATGAGTAGCTAATTCCTCTATAGTTGGGATTGAATGTAACTTCTAATTCTCTTTGTACTACACTTGATTATATATTGTAAATATTGAAATGTTTAAAATGCCAAGAAGGAGGGGTTGAATTGGCTAGTTAAAAAATATGGTGACGTTTAAAAGCATAAAACAATTCACTTGAATTAATTAGACCACGAATTAAGGATGCATAGGTTGCTGAACTGCACACTTTTAATAAATCAAAAATAGAGATAGTCGATTGATTTCATTAAACAGATACAGCACTGATAGAATCAACAGATTAAATCCCAAAAACAATCAACTAAAAAAATGGGAGAATTGTAGAAATGCGAATTTTTTATTTAAACCAAAAACGGTATGAAAGATCAAATAAGATTGATTCCTATGATTGATACAAATATGAGCACAACTTCAGATTATGCCAGAATACACAAGAATATAAAAAAGATGGTTCAATTCAAATTTATAAACTTTAAAGTGCAATACAAAGTGAAAAGGGTTAGAGAGAAGAACAATGCATAAGATTTTTATATTGGTTCATTCAAACCTGAGCTGCATCCAGTTAGTCAAGGCAACTCGAGACTGACTTTGCACTATTTTAAAAGATTTACAAAGTTTACAACATTACACTTTAGAAATATGCAAAAACACTCCACAATGACTCTTTTGAATCACACAAGAATCACACAAGCACAACAAGACAACCCTTTTTAACATATTAAAAAACACCATCTAATCTGTTGAAAAATATTTCAATAGATTAATAGACACAACAAAAACCCTATACATTTATACAATGCTAAATGGTCTACAACATGAATACAATTCTTCAAGCTTGTTTTCTTCATGAATAATCCAGATAGAGGACACACACACAAGGCTTGATCAACACATGAAACATCAAATCTTCACATCTTCTTCAATTAGGCATGATTCCAACATGTTCCAAGGCAATGGCTTCATATCTCTTCATCAAATCTTCAAGCACCAAAACATCTAGGCTACTTGTGGTATGATATATGTATTATGATTCTTGTTTTGTCTGTTGGTTACTTGATTTGTATTTTACTCGGTAGTGATTTGACCAATCATCATACCTCATCAACGTTAGATGCAGAGGAATATGGTCTAGTGTTTAGATCCAATCAAGTCTCCTAATCTTAGGCATATACTAGACATGGATATGTGGGTTTAGTTAGTTTAAAGAGTCTTATTCTCGAAGCAAGTGTTCCTCCACCTGGATTGGGAAATTCTGCGTTTGACACCCTTAAGTTCTAAAGCACATGAATGTGGTTAGATCTACACATAAGCGTACTTTTAGAAACACTAAAATAAAGAACACAATATATAGATAATTAAAGGGCAGTACAATTGTAGTTAAGAAGACAAGTTGAATCCCAACATCCTAATCAACATCACCTCTCTCATATTTACTTAATTTTATCTTTATCAAAACCAAAACCAAAAACTTTGTTATTGTTCCATTGTCAAACTCAAGTTAGATTATAGAATATTGATCTAGTTACCAAATCTCTATGGAAATGACCTTGTTGTGGTACAATAGACCCAATGCACTTGCTAGACAAATTCACACACCCACAATTGGGTGGCAACATTGTGTGTTCAAACTTTGGCTAGAGTAAAATTGTAACACCCCTTCCAAGATGCCATGAGAAATTTTAAAATTTCCAAGACATCCAAAAGAATTCACAATTACAAAACACTCTTAAGCAAAGCACCCAAGTCTTCCCCCACGAGCTCCTCATAGCTATGTAATTATCAACATATGAGCACCAAGTAATATCAAACAGTATGACATTCTCTCACAACCAACCACTCTATATTTCCTGCACAATAATGCCTCTTGGAAAAGTCTCTTACCCTGCTTTCCATACACTTACAAGCAACAACTTCACCCGCTCAACAAAGTCTTAGATAGGAGCACTCTTGCTAAGGTCATGCCAAAGACTTATGGCGGAACAAAACCCTTTTACCTTGACTCGACAAAGCCCTATAGGTAAAAGAACCATCTTGGCTTTATAATTATCAGAGAATTCATATTGTTCCTTCACATATGTACACATATACATATCATATCACATCACATAATGCACCGTACATCAACTCATCATGCCCAAACATCTAGCATACTATAAATAGGGCTCCTGTCATAATTTATCACAATAAAAGTATCAACACAATACAATTAGAAAAAAACAGCAATCATATGTGACATATACCTCTAAATATAAACCTCCAAATGAAGATCACACCGGTAAATATGAAGAACAACATGCGATCAACAGTCAAAATTTCAACTTAATCCACAGTTAATGAACCGAGAAACTTAATTTTACAAAATGTGTGCTTACTAGAAAAACCCAGTGCCACCCAACGCGCTGATTCTAGCGCCCAACTTCTAACATCCCGACATTCACCGTCTAGTTGTAGTGAGCCAATGCCTAAAGCCCCAATTTGGGCAAAAACACGAAACAAATAGCATTTTCCATTAACAAGGCACTTATTTCACACATTCCGGCAACCAAAAACATGAACGCAAATATTCTAAACTTTCCCCCACCATATAATTACCTCTTAGAAGAAAATACACACATCAAAATGCTTCTTATACTAGTATCCTCATGCCCAAGCATACACATCTCACATCAATTCTACAAATCACATAAACCATATATACATATGCTTACTTTACCTATGAATAAACTTACAAAAAATCCTTCACAACCTAAACCCTGTTGCACCATAACATTCTACACATATTTTTGTCACTTCAAAAGTACTCAAACATAAACATTATACCAAAAGACCATTAACCATGCATACTACTTTACCATACTATATTCCTTACCTTTCAACCTTCTATTTCATGCACATCATTCACCAATTCAACCAAGAATTAAAATTCACCCAATCATTGACTCGAACTCATGATTTCTTAATATCCACAAAAAAAATTGCACCCAAACCAATTAAATGGTACACATTGGAACCATATTCACTTTATAAACCTCCATTCAATTGATCGAAAAGGTAAATCTACCAGGCTAACTCCAACACAAACCATAATTTCATCATAATAAGGGAACATCCCCAATTGCTATTACACCATGGAATTTCCCATAAGCTCAAGAATAGGAAAAAAAAACACAATAAGATCATATCATCAAACCTTCAAGTTTCAAAGAATTTCTCACATGCCAAAAGTTAAACAATTATATTTCATACAACCATTCACCTATACTTTCCTAACGATAAATCCAGGCCATCAAATACTTAAAAAAACCAATTAACTTACCTTCGAACACCCTGCACTTCACAAAAGATTTCCATGGCCACATCTAAGAACCCATTATCAAATCATGCTTTCTCCAAACCATAATTAACATTCCCAAAAAAAAAAAATCATTGACATCCATTGCTCTACTCACAAATAAAAACACATGATAGCAAGACAAAGATCAATTCTCCCCAACTACACCAATGATTCAACCATAAAAAACAATCATTGAATTCAACACCTTAACTCTCCATCAACGAATTCCCCATCCATAATAAGAACATAAAAAAAAACTTTGTTTCCCTTGTAATTCCATGTTTGCAAAAATACATAATAACAATATTTAAACATAAATACTCCAAATGCATATTGGCCACCAACCCATGACAAGGCTTTCTACCCAAATATGCTACACTTCACTTTCATAAAGTTATTTCATTATTTATGTATTTAAATGATACCCCATGCCCCAAAACCACCATTGAATAAATAATTACTTTTCTTGAGTCTTACAAAAATGCATACATATTTGTTTTCTTTTTTATTTGTTTGTGGTACTCTTAGGAAGATGAAAAGTTTAAGGTAGGTTTGTTGAATCTGGTCACAAACACATAAAGTAATTGCTCATTAAGGTGTTTATAGTGTAGAAATAAACATTGATTATTTTACGCTTAAATTATTTTTAATTGCTCATTTTTAAGCTTAATAATTGCTCATTTTTAATTATTTTACGCTTAAATATTGATTTGGTCCTAATATTTTCTCTATTTGGTCCTAATAATATTTTTTTGTTCAAATTGGTCCTAATATTCATGATTTTTGTTCAATTTGATCTTTTTTGCTAACGTAGTTAAAATAATTAACGAATTGTGAATAGTAACTGACATGTGTCATTTCGTGATTTTTTTAGGTTTTTATTTTATTTTTTTTTATTTTTAGAAAATGTCTATGTATCAAGCCAATATCATGCCACGTGGCAATGTCAATGTTTTATATTCAATTTAGTTTTGATATTCATTATTTTTGTTCAATTTGGTCCTAATTTTTTTTTTATAATTGAGCAATTTTGTCATCTCAAAATTGAGACCAAATTTAATTTTTATATAAATGTTATACTAATATTCTTATTAAAATTCACATTTTTATTAAATATTTTTTGTTTAGGGTTAGACTTGGTTTAAAATTAGAAGGAAAATTTTAAAAGTGGATAATAAAACCATTGGTTTAAAAATTTAAGAGGTTAAAAACAACACAAAGAATTAAAAATGACATATACCTTATATTAATAAGTTATATTACTTTATATTATTTTTTACCTCATAAAATTTTAAATCGATGGTGTTATTTCGTACTATTAAAATTTTAATTCTAAACCAACTCTAATTCTAAATTAAAAGTTAAAAATGTGAATTTTAATAAGAATATTAGTATAAAATTTATATAAAAATTAAATTTAGTCTCAATTTGGAGAGGGGCAAAATTTCTCAATTTAGTAAAAAAAATTGGGACCAAATTGAACAAAAATAACGAATATCAGAACCAAGTTGAATATAAAAAACTTAACCCTAACATGTGACATGATATTGACTTGACACGTGGAAATTAGTTTTAAATAAATAAAAATTTACAAAAAAAATATAAATTAAAAATAAATAAATAAAAATTATGAAATGACCCATGTTAGTTACTGTTCACAATTCGTTAATTATTTTAGCGATGTTAGCAAATAGGACCAAATTGAACAAAATTGACGAATAATACAACCAAATTGAACGAAAAAATTTATTAGGACCAAATTGAAAAAATTGAATGAATATTAGGACCAAATCAGTATTTAAGACATTATTTTATGAGCACAAAATTGAAATGGTGGTCATAATTATTTCTATTTTGTTGTGGCCATTAATTGAATTATTTTGTTATTTTAAAATTGATTATTAGAAAGGGAAATTAAGTCAGATTTTTTTTTTTAGAGGAGATAGGTATCAACGTTGAATTTTAAGGGAAAATAGAAGGGTTTTTAGCAAAGTTGAAAATTTGCCTGTGAGATGTGGTAGAGCAGCGTTCAATTCTTAGAGTGAGTAGAAAAATTTTGTGAGTGCAAGAGAAGAAAAGAAGGAGAAGGTCACTTTGGGGACAAAATTCAATATTAAAAGGAAGAATCTTGGTTCAGGAGTATTCCAGGTCAGGGGAGTTAAACCTTTCTTCTTATTATTTTTTTGTGTGGTTAATTACATAAAAATATTTTGAAGTGGGAATATGCAATTGTAAGGGAAGGGTATGTTTTTTTTTTCTGTAAAATGTTTGAAGTTGGGATGATAAGATGAATTTTCTAGATGATTATAATATTATTTATGGATGTCTCTTTTATTCCATGGATGAGTTTATGGTGAGACGATGATACAATGTTGTTGACATGATAATGTTGGTGGAAAGATTAATTCTCTTGTAAGTTGATATAATAATTTTGTTTTGGGGTGTATTCTTTGGGTGGTAGACTTGGTGGTCCAAGAATTTGTTATGGTATGATAAAATTTTGTTGTCATGGTTAGAAAGTTTTTTTTAATGCTAATTTGTATGATGAGGTGTTATCCTTGTTGGGATATAGGGAAATTTTAATTGTCAATATGAATTTTTTATGGCATTGGATAAATATTGTAGTATGGGCAACAAAAAGTTTGTGTTGAGAAATTGTTGGTGGCAAAGATTGCTTATGGGAGGTAAGTTGATTGATTTTGGGTTCATAATTCATGTGCACTAATGCTTATGATATAGATTCTTGGCATCTGATAGGTGTAGTATAGTTTGTTATTTTAAGATTGAATTTGTTGCTGTGAATATAATGTTGAAGTGGTTTGGTGGTAATATTATGTCCCTAATTTATAAGAGTAGATTTTGTATGGTTTATTGTTTGTATGGTTAAGGAAAAATTGAGTAGGTTTTATTATGTATCATAAAATGGTAGGTGCAGAATATTATGGTGTAGTGTGAGTGTAGGCTTTAAAAGATTGTGGTAAGTTTTACTAAGTGTCATGAATGTATTAGGTGCAATTTTGTTCTAAATTGGTTAAATTTAGTCTTTGTTGAATTGGTTGTGTTGAAGCAATGAATGATGTGCATGAAATGGAAGATTGAAAGGTAAGGAATAGAGTATTGTGAAGGTTTATGCATGATGAATGGTCATTTGGTTATTTGGTATGTTTAAGTGCTTTTGATGTGACCAAAATATGTGTTTTACACGGCTTTACGTATGTTGGGTGAGTGAGATTTTTCTAGTCTGCACAATTTTGGTAAAATTACGTTTCCTGGTTCATTAACCATTCGATTGAGCTGAAATTTTGACAATTCATTCGTAACATATTTTTCTTCATTTTTACCATTGTGATCTTCGTTGGGAGGGTTTTTACTTAAATCAATGTGTCACGAACTATTGCATGACACGTTTTAATATGCTTGGCGAGTGTGATTTTTCTTGTCTACGTGCAGTTTTTGTAAAATTTAGTTTTCAGGTTCGTTAACCGTTGGATTGAGTTGAAAATTTGATAGTTGATCGGTAACATGTTGTTCTTGAGTTTGACCAGGGTGATCGTCTTTTGAATATTTGTAGTTGAAGATATATTCAACACAAGATTGCTGATTTCTTTTCATATTGTATTGTGTTGATGCTTTTGTTATGATAAATTATGATAGGTCCCCTGTTTGTAGTATACAAGTTTTTGGACTTGATGAGTTGATGTATGGTTAATTATGTGATATGACATGATATGTATAGGTTTAATTACTCGGATGATACCCACTTTAGTACAGGTGTGTCAATTTGGTACCTGCTTTTAAAAAAGTGTCAATTGCATCCCAACTTTTGAAAAAGTACTTCAATTAGGTCCCTTTCAGATGGAGTTGACTAACGTCGTTAGTCAACGTACCACATGTCAGTATGACACTGACACTGACACGTGGCATTGTAATGCCACGTGGCACTGACAATGCCACGTGTCACACACATAAACCTGACACGTGGCATTTTTATTTTTTTTTTCAAAAAATTAAAAAAAAATCAAAAAAACCACAGACTGACACGTGGCATGTTGACTAACAACGTTAGTCAACTCCGTCTGAAAGGGACCTAATTGAAGCATTTTTTCAAAAGTTGGGATGCAATTGACACTTTTTTAAAAAACGGGTACCAGATTGACACACTTGTACCAAAGTGGGTACCATCCAAATAATTAAACCATATGTATATATATACATATGCGATGAGACAATATGAATTCTTTGATAACAATCAAGCCATGATGGTTCTTTTAACCAGAGGGCTTGGTTGAGTTTGGGTAAAAGGGTTTCTTTCAACCATAAGTCTTTGACATGAGCTTAGCAAGAGTGCTCTTACCCAAGTCTTTGTTGAACGTGTAGATTTGTTGCTTGTATGTTGAATTTATATTATTATGCATTGTTTTTATTCGTATAGCTCACCTTTCAATGTTTGTGGTTATGGTTTCCAACTGCGATGATCATATAACTTGTATTGTACGGGAGTAGATGTTAATGTAGATGCAGTTAGAGAAGCATAGTTGTGAGGAGCTTGGTGGGAGTTTGGAACTTGGAAGAAATTGTAATAAGTTTTCATTTGATTACTTAATTTGGTTGATTTATTTTAATGAGGTTTTATTTTGGAGAATAAAACTTGTTTCGGATAAGATTTTGGCAAGTGATTTTCGAGATACAAAGATACAAAGATAAAAAGAATCTCCTATTAATAGATTTGAGAAGTTGACTCAAGTCTAAATGGAAGAAAGAAATATACAAAGAATCTGAAACTAAAAAGCTCTAGAACTTTATTCAAGAATGACTAATCAGTTGTCAAATGCATGCACCTCTTTTTGCTTCATGAGCATGCTAGAGGATGCCTTGGTCCACAAACAATGTTCTAAGGTTACTCAAGAATCCAGTTGAAAAGCCAAAACTACATCCTTGCGCACTTTGATTTAATCTATTTACTTACATAATCAATTAAATTGTAGATGTTCTGCTACTTTGTAGAACAAGCTTGGTTTTAATCGATTATATAAGACCGAAAAAAGAAATATTTACTTGGCCTAAATATAAGACCGAAAAAAAGGCTTATTTACATTTTTACAATACTAAAAAAAGGAAAAGACAAGTTAATAAATTATTCTCCACAATAATAGAGTTTTTTGAAGTCCTTCCTCTTCTTACATTCACCTAACCATGATTCTAGTCAAAGGTCCAATGTGACTCCTTCCAGATGGTCCTTCGTCACAGTGTTAATCTGGCACAAATATTTATTGAAAAGAGTTAAAAGTTGTTTTTTTTTTTTACTTAGAACTTGCTAAATTGACTCTACCATTAGCTAAATCATTTAAAAATAGTTTTATGGTTTTTAATTTTTTTTAAGTAAAAAAAAGAAATCTTCTCTATTATTGTAAAGTGGATTTAATTGATTTTAATACCATTATAATTAAAAAAGAATAAGATTACACGTTATGTTTGTTAAAGTATGGTTACTATTTTATTTTATTTTTTCCCTAAGTTTTGGTTACTACTACAGGTATTTAAAGTTCAAAAAAATCTACATACATTCAGATAAACGTACAACTTGTTGGTGAAAGAAAACTAAAAAATAGCTTTTCTAACAGATCATGAGTAGACAGCAAATAACATTATTTACTTGCTAAAGTTCGACATAGAAAAAGCCATATTTATTTTTTATTTCTTTCAAAGATACGAGTTTAAAGTGTAATGCTTTTTAGCAGTTACGTATATATGCATCATAAAAAAATAGACAGCTAAAGATAGTGAGAACCAATAGTACTCGCTTTAATTTGAGAAATGATTATGATAAAGGCTTTGGTTAGTGATCAAGTTGCGGAGGGACATCTCCCGCAAAAATTTAGAACTAGATCTTTACAGTAAAACGATCTCTTTTATTCATATCAACTTCATAACATAAAGATGCCAATATTCCATGTAAAAATCTTGAATAATTAAGAAATGAGCCACATATATTTTTAAAAAAATAAATAAATTATGTAAAATTGTGCTTGCAGCTTAATTAATTACGCTACGGTTTGCAATCCGGTTTTCCCTAAAGTTGTGATATGAAAAAAAAAAACGAGAGAGAACCTAGAGAATTAGAAAATGGTGCATATCAAAGCAAAGCAAAGCAAATTCATTACATTACCTTACAATAATTTACATTTTACAATTTAGAGACATAAAACCTTCTTAATACACTCTCTTCTTACATCCACTTCTAGTCAACGAGCACTGGATAATTATTTACTTTAATAATTTGATACTCTTGAAAATAAAGTGAAATACAACTTAGAGATAAGTTTCATGATTAATCTCAAAGTATTTCACTACACATTTGAGTACCAAACTCATAAAGAAAAGAAGGAGAAACGATGACTTACTTTAACATCAAACATCGGATGCATTTAACATGGTTTGGCTCAAGGACTTACCACATTTTTTATTTATTTTTATCTACGAACCACTACGCATCGCAGAGGGGTCTTCATTTCCATGGAAAGCCTAAGGCATTCCGAAAGATCCACATGTTCCGCCGGGAGCCATGTGAAGTGGCGGAGAAGTTGCGCGAGCCAGAGATGGGCCGTGACCAAGCCCAAGGCCCTGCCCGGACACACCCTACGTCCAGCTCCGAAGGGGGCCAGCCTCAAGTCCGACCCCATGATGGAAACGTCTTCTGCTAAGAACCTCTCGGGCTTGAAAGCCCATGGGTCTTCCCAGATGGAGGAGTCATGCGATATTGCCCACATGTTAACCATGGCTGTTGTGCCAGCTGGCACAAGTACTTTATCCACGTGGACATCGTGGACCGCGAGGCGGGCCCACGATAGTAGTGGACCCGGTGGGTGCAGTCGGAGAACTTCTTTCACTATGGACTGTAGGTAAGGCAGGTTCGCAATATCCGAGTCTCGCACGTGACGATTTTGGCTGACGCACGTGTTGATTTCTTCGCGGGCTTTCTTTTGTACGTCTTGGTGTAAAACCATCCTGGCCATGACCCATTCTAGGAGTATTGCAACTGTGTCTGTTCCTCGAAATACCATTTCCTGCTCAAATAACAAGATCATAGCAACACATATAAGCACATCACATCACAGATTTGTGGTGAGTTCCAATCTGAATCTTTCAAAGACCGTTTATTCATAACATTACCTTACATCAAAGGCTTTTACTTGTGCATGCCAATTATGAACAAGAAAGATTATGTATTAATGTTTTTGTTTGGTTGTTTTGAGGAAAATGTAAGCTATATGGCGTGTGGAAAAGGATGCATGCTTTTATACGGTTTTACTTTATTTTTATTATTATTATTATTATTATTATTATTATTATTATTATTATTATTATTATTATTATTATTATTATCCATGGATGGAGGTCCACCGAGTGTGGGGTTTGGGAGAAGAAAAATAGGTAGAGTACTTACCCACAGAATAGCCACCATATCTGAATCATCCAACCTTTCTTCTTTGGGTAAGGATAACAAAGTGCTAAGAAAATCATTCTTCCCAACAAAACTCCCATCTCGTTTTCGCTCCTCCACAATTTGCCCCACAACACTAACCACCTTAGCCGCCAACTTGTGGCACCTTCTCTTCACCCCATGAAAGTCCAAAAACTTAAGAGGAAAATAATCTTCCAAGTTGAACTTCGCAATCAACTCGTACCCTTCCTTAACCATATCACCCAACTCCTCACTCTTATCATTATTCCCAAAAACACTCTCCAAAATATTCAACAGAGATCCTTCCTGAAGCATGCGCCGAATTTCCACCACCCCTTTCTCCTCCATCTCCTTCCACGCGCTCTTCACCATGTCATCAGCCACTCGCTGCCGGACGCCCTCCAAACCCTGAATCCTCCTCGGAGAGAACATATGGAACGCCGCGATCCTACGAAGCTGCCTCCAGTAGGTGCCGGAAGGAGCGAAACCAATGGCACGCTCAAACATGAGAGCGCGTGCGGATTCTTTTATGGGACGATCCGAAAACGAGGATCCGAATAAGATTTGTCTGGCAGTCTCGGGGTGGCTGCTTATAACAACCGGAGTGGGTCCCAGGCTGAACGCCATTATCCTCTTGGCATTTAACGACGCGGCTAAAGCAGCGAGTTTGGCGTGCGCCAGAGATCCCATTAGAGGCAGAGAGCCCAGTATGGGCCAGCCCATAGGCCCAGAAAGCTTTGCGTTTGGTTTTTCGTTGTTGGAATGATGTTGGAATCGATAGTTTCTCCATGCAAAACCTCCAGGGACAAGCCAGTAGTTAAGGGAAAGAGCGAAGAGGGTGACAAAGAGAGTGGCGAGTGGGGAAAAGGAGAGGGTGTTGTGGAATTGGAACTTTGTCGTTGTTGTCGGTGTAAGGGCAAGCGCTAGGGCAACAGAAACAAGTATCGAGGTTTGGAAGGAGAAGAATGTTGTCGTGGGTTTCATGTTTGGTCAAAATAGGAAGAAAAATAGAGGAAGATGGATGGACAGGGAATTGTTGTTATACTTTCAGAGATGGACGTGTGTCATGGGATGTAGAGAATGTGGGGATCAGTTGAATATATAAGCACGGAAAGTGGATAAGTTAAACAGCCTTGGTTAAGGTAACCATGGTTAAGAACTAACAAGCCCAGGTGCTATCAGGTTATGACGTGTAAATATTCCTATGAACTTGCATACAAACATCCCAACTTTATGTCAGTATCACACTCCATCTTCTTCCCTTCCCTTTTTTTTTTCTTCTCTCTATTTTTTTTTTTATAAATAAACACACCCCTCCACCCCTTCATTTAAAAAATAATAATAATAATAAGAATTCAATACCAAATGTCGATCTGCCTTATACATTATTTTAAGGTACTCTGAATTTAACACTTCTCGAGTAATTCGACTGGTAAAATACATTTCAGCCTTCCAGTTTTGTTTTGTAATCCAATCAAAGTAATCATTTTTTATATCAGTATGCAAAATTGATACACTGGTAGTGTGTAAAAACAAATATTATTCTAAAAAATAGAAAGTGTATTTGATTTAATTAGTTTGACCAATGACTAACTACTGAAATCAGCGTCACAGTATCCTCTCGTATTATATTAATTAATGTAATAATAATTAAATGTCGTGTATGTTGAATTAATGTAATTTAAGGATTATATTTTGATGAAATGTACTTACAAAATTCAGGTATTGTTGAATGATTATAATAGTTTGACAATCACAACAACATTGAGAGAATAAAATAAAGAAAGAATATTCAGATGCATTATCCTTATTATTTTTATGTACATTACTTTAATTTGCTCATATTTCATCTTTTATAGATTACCTTTATATTCAATTTCTGTACTTATTTATTTTCAGATACGGTTAATAAATCATTGCGACCTGACTCAAGCTTCGTGTCTATCCATATACGGCTTTTTTATGAGTAATGTCACCCCAAAACATTGGCCCAATTTCTTGGAGGCTTTATGATTAGGATAAAAGTGGAGATTTTTTTCGGCAAACGTTAATATACTACTTTGAATTATAATATACAAAATGTGAAAGGAAAAAAGAAAAATATTTTGGAGGGAAATTTACTTTTTGAATTCTTTCAACTTGTTTCGATCTGACTCAAGTCCATCAGGTAACATCATTATTAGAAACAACCACCATGTTCTTGAGGTATTGTCTGTTTTGGAGCGTGGAACATCGTCACGGTTTTAGTCTTAAAAGGTGTCTCGAAGGATGGAGGAAGGAATGAGTATTTAAATTGCGCTTGACCTCGACTCCTAAACAATTTGGGACTTATTGGGTGTATCGGATAAGCCCCCTAGTTGAGTGCAAGGGGAGTTGTCGATCCCCACAGATGGAGCCAATGTTCCGATCCGACACAACTCCGTCTGGCAGCCATCATTAGGCACAACCACCACATTCCCGAGGTATTGTCTGCTTTGGAGCGTAGAGCTCCGTCACGATTTTATCATTAAAAGGTGCCTCGAAGGGTGAAGTGAGGAAGGAGTATATCAACTGCACTTGACCTTGACTCCTAAGTGAAGTGTGACTTAATGGGTGTACCGGAACACAATTGATATACTAGTATCATCCATCTTCCAGGACGTATTTGACACATTTCATTCACCTTTTTAGATATTGTTGTGTGATTTAATATCCAATTGAGTAGGATGAAAGATGTAATACCCTAGTCGGATATTACTAATTTAAATAGAAATAAAATTGCAAATAATAATAAGACGTCAACTAATACAACCTCTCTCTCAAAACGCGAGAAAATTTAAACTTTATTAAACGTGCCATAATTCAAAACTTAAAACCAAAACATATATAGTCCAAAACACTAGGTCCAATCATAAATACTGATTACCAAATCATAAACATTTTCCCATGCTAGCTAATGAGTCATTATTTTCCATTATTTCATTGCCTTTTTGTATCCATTTTGATGGTTGTTTAGTGCTTAATTGTCTTTTGTTAGTGCATTTTCCTCAATTGGGCTTCATTGGACCATTATTCCGAAATTTGAGTAATTTGACATTAATTTATCTAATTTTTATTTCTAGTTATTTTTAGGTACTTTGTGAAGCATGTTTTGGAGCTTAGATGTTAATCATAAGCTCAAGAGAGAGTTGCCACGTAATTTCTACATCATTGCCATGTCTGCACCATGTCAATGAGCCTATCCATGTCATTGGGCTAGCATTTTCAGCCTATAGTGGCATTTTTTTTTTTAATTATGTTGACCAAAATGACATTTTTGTAAATATGTTGAGTTTTAGGTCTTCTTTTTCATGGGCAGCCACCATCATTTTCCTCATTCTCCATTTTCACATCCTTAAGCTTTGGTTGGTGACCCATGAAGGTGTCTTCTTCATTTTTCACATTTTAGCACTCATTTTTAACGTTTTTATGCATTATTAGCAGCACCCAATGTGGGTTTTACGTTTTTAGCTCATTTGCGAGCATAGGCATTTCGTTTTTTGGATTGTAGTGACTTGGAATAACACTCATGTATGGAGTTTTTGTTTTTTTTTATATCACAACAACCATTTTTATTCCATTAAAGCTTTGGAAATCTCGTTTGCTCTTGAATTTGCGTTTCAATAAGACCTAACTTAGGGTTTGATGTTCTATTTTGGTTATTTCCGCTTTGAAGTGTTTAATTGTTCCATTTCCATGACTTGCTAAATTCGTGTATTTACTCCTTGGTAAAAAATGCAATGAAGCTTTGAGGTTTTGTTGGTTTTGTTAATTTTGCCATCTCTTTGTCTTGAATTCGTGGAATGTATGTGGTTCATTGTTTATGCTTAATTTACAAATTAAGTGCCTATGTTTGGGTTGGGTTATGTTCATGCTTGATGTATTTAGCTTGCTTGTCACAAATTCATGGATGTATGCATTGCTTAATTGCGTAATGAAACCGGATTGTAACTTTCGCTTAGTGGGTTATTGTCTAGTAGATTGAGAGTAGGCAGAGGTGTTAATTTGGTGGCCTATGATAAGTGGAATTGTATTTGAATCAAGGAAGTCAATACATTTGAATCGTTGTTGCATTTCATTTAATATGTTGTTAGCATTTGAATCTGCCAATCCCCCCCTTTTGTGTTGAATTGCAATTGGAAAGCTTTGTTTGAAAATAATGATCACTAGGAAACTACCTTTGTTGAACTCCTGAGTATTGCATTTATATGTGTTATTTGGTTGGGTACGACTTTGATCACTAGCCCCTCTCCGGCTCTATGTATCACTAGCACCATCTGAAACATCATCTGCTCCCATGTAACAAGTTACATGATCATTGCCAAACACAAACAAAAAGGGTGAGCTTAATATAATCAAACATGCATAAAGAAGTATAACACCCTCACCCGCAACATAATAATTTATCCCAAAACCTCTTTTGAGAACCTTTCATTATGCACTAGAAAACATGGCCATCTACCATGTTCATCCAGCTTCTACACACTTTGATAATGACCTTAAGATGGCACATGCTGCCTTGAGCCACAACTCGTGATTCAACCTCTGTAAGCCTCCACTCGTAGACCCACATGCGTCGAAATATTACATTACGAACCACCATCCGTAACAACCAAATGGAGCTAACCAATACGAACCACCATCTGTATTCTCACACAAGATTCCCCACATCATCGGCCACAACCCGTGAGTGATAATCAAATGGAGCTAGCCAATACTAGCCACCACTCATATGCTCCGTCATGATTTCCAGCATCACCGACCACCAGCCATGATTGCATGTGTTCATAATACATTACAAGCCACTACTCGTAAATGGGTCTCAACACGTCTCAAGCTAAAGCCATCATCCAAAGCATTGTAAACCACGCAAAATTTTCAAATAACAGTCCTTGCCCCATATCTTATCGTCTAGCATAGCCTAAGCGCCGCTAGACGATAAGTTGCTACAGGCAACCTGGTAGGCACTACCCGCCGCTAGGCGCCACGTACTCTAGAGCTCACTATTTTGGCAGTGATTGCTAGGAAGGATCATCCACCCCGTGAGGCGCCACACGTTCTAGTGACCACTGCCTACGCAGTTATCGCTTAGCGGGATCATCCTCACCGCCAGGTTCTACGTGCTCCAGGGACAATTCTTAAAGGATACCTACTTGTAATAGCATTCACAACCAGCAACATCCAGTGTACCTTGAGGCATGTTCAGGCAACTTAATATGACTCTAATGCTCAATCATCACATTCATCAATTATATATATATATATATATATATATTATATACATATATCCATTCACAAATTTAAACCATGCCAAAACTTACATTTACAAGAAGTATAACATGCTCATAATGAAATCCTAAAACATAACTAAACACTACATACATCTCATGCAAAACATAACTTACCTCTGCCCCGATAATAGTTTCTTAGTTCTGTTTACTCTTACTTATTCTCGTTTAGCATCATTACATACTACATTCCACACATTAGACTCACAACAGCAACCACATGTTCATTATTCATCAACAATATGCATTCAAGGAAATTTAAACAACACAATCCGCACCCCCACCCTATCAAGCCCTAAAAGATTACTGGTCAATGATTGTCGCCTGGCGGCAACCTAAGTACCCACTAGTGCAGTTTGTGCTTTTTACAGTGCCCCATATGCCTTGGTTCTAGCGCAAATGAGGCATATAAAGATGCATTGGCTTTTTTGTAATATTTGAGGAAGTTTATGCCTTGGTTCTATAGACAATCGAAGCATATACATGTTTATGCCTCAGTTGTACAAACAACCAAGGTAGATATTTCCCAAAATTTTTATGCTTTCCCGTTGTTTTCACTTTTTAAAATTAAACACAATTTTATGCCTCGGGTGCACGCCTAATCGAGGCAGATAGTCTTTTAGGCCTTGGTCCAATTTTAATCGAGGCATATTTGGTTACATTTATGTAGTAGGTGCTACTTAACCGAGACATATACTTGTTTATGTCTCTATTTAAAATCAATCGAGGCAATAAGCTTTGTTATGGTTAAAAACAAAATAGCGCACTATTGGAGCGTCTTCTTCGCGTGGTGTAGCAACAACGTCTCCATTGTTGCGTTTCATCTCCAACAGTTGCAGACGTGCAGGTTCCCTTCTTCTACACAAGTTCCATTCTTCCATTATTTTAGAGCACACAAGCCTTCTTCACTGTTGTAGAACATGTGGAGCTCAAGCGTCGCCTCCATTGTTGTCGTTCATGCGTGGGTTCGAGTTTGCGTTTAATGGTGAAGATATGATGGTCTGCGGTGGATTGCTACTACATCATTCTTGTTCATGCGTGGTGGCTGGTTGCATATGTGCAACAAGAAAGTCTGGTGTGTGAACTTAGACTTGCTTCTTTTTGTATATGTTTCTCGTGTAGAAGAAACATGACGGTGGTGGTTTGTCTCCGGTGCAGACAAGCAATGGTGATTTGTATGCATTTCTTCATGTGCATGTGCGTGGGCGTGGTGGTTAGTGAAACATTTTCCGACGACGCGACTGTCGGCATCCATGGTGGTTCATTCATGTATTATGCTCACAATGGCTAGATGTTGGTAGCCATTCTATATTATGCCTTGGTTGACTTTGAAACCGAGGCAATAAGGGTTAAATATGCCTCGATTCATAACCGAACCATAAAGGTCACCATTTTTTTCCTCGGCTGGATATGACTCGGGTCTTAAATTGAGGTCAAATGACCAAAATAACTACAGTGGAAACACTTGCCTGCATTAGTGACCGCCAGGCGGTGCCTCTAATTCTGGGAAAATCCTAGATTTTCTTTCATTATGTGAACCTTAAAATCTCAATATCTTTTCCTATTCATGCAATTTTACCAGAAAATTATGCGATCGTGGTTCCAGCTTTCATACAGGTTCAATTAAATTAAACAATATATCATTACCACAACTTTATAACATAAAATCATGCTTTCCAATCATTCTCGAGTCCCAAGTTTAACCCCATGCTTATTCACTCAACAATTCATCCAATTCCAGTCATCACAACACCATACAACACACTTAATATATCAAAACATTTATCAAAAGTACAGGAACCCCAACGAGATCCTAACTTTCTCAAAAAATGCACGGAACAGAGAAAACAGACCAAGTCTGTGCGAGTCACCTGGCAGACATCGCTGTCAGGCGGTTCTTAGTAGAAAACCCAGAAACTGGGTTGATTCACATGTGTCACTTGGCAGCATTGAAAACTCGCTAGTCGGTTTTCTGGAAAATTTCCAGAAATGCAACAAAATCCAGAAAAATGCATAAACAAGCACCCTTGTTTTTCATACAACTCGTAATTACACAACAAAGAATTAAAATCACAAAGTGCAGTTCCCCTAACTTGGAAATTCTGCTTCAATGTACTTTAAGTATTCTTCCTTGCACAAAAATTGCCATAACTTTAAAACCCCTCCTAGCCTTTGTATAAAATCTCTCCAAGACCTCCTTTATCACGCTTTCACGCTCTCAAAAACTTTCCTCACCAAGAATAGAGTGTGCATTTCGTAGAAACTGGAGTTGAGGAAGAGGATTCTGGAATAAGGGTATAAAATTGTCTTAGCAAACATCCAAGTATGACTAAGATGTATAAGAATCTGAAGGAATCCTTCTGGTGGACTGGTTTGAAGACAAATGTGGCAGACTTTGTGGCATCATACTTGGTATGCCAAAAGGCGAAGATTGAACACCAGAAGTTGGGGTTTACGCTAAAGCCGATGGATATTCCTTAGTGGAAGTGGGACAACATTTTCATACACTTTGTGACTCACTTACCAAGTTCAGCAAAGGGTCATGACTCAATCTGAGTGATTGTAGATAGATTGATGAAGTGTGTTCATTTCCTACCAATCACTCAGAGGATGTCATTGGATAAATTGGCTGAGTTATATGTCAAGGAGCTGGTCAGGATGAATGGGGTACCCACGAGCATCATGTTAGATCGTGATTCGAGGTTCACGTAAATATTATGGCAGTCATTGCAAATAGAACTGAGTACACAATTAAGGATGAGTTCATTATATCATCCTCAAACGGAATGTCAATTTAAAAGGACCATTCAATCCCTGGAAGAATTGTTGAGGGCATGTGTACTAGATCACCTGAACAGTTAGAGTGAGATGCTTCCCTTAGTGGAGTTCACTTATAACAACAGCTATCACTCCAGCATCAAAATGACACCATATGAGGCTTTGTATGGAAGACAATGCCGAACACCTTTGTGTTGGCATCAGGATGGAGAGTCGATTGTTCTTGGTTCTAAGTTCTTACAACAGACAACAGAAAAGGTAAAGGTGATTCAAGACCGGATGTAGGCGACTCAAAGCAGGCAAAAGTCCTATGCAGATAAAGGAAGAGGCCGCTAGTGTTTGAAGTCGAAGATCATGTATTCCTCCGAGTCACACCAATTGTTGGTATAGGAAGAACTATCGAGTTGAGAAAATTGACTCCGAGATTCATCAAACATATTAGATTACTGGAGGATCAATCCAATCGCATATGAGATCGCCTTGTCATCGCACTTGGCGAACTTGCATAATGTATTTCACATGTCAAAGTTGAGGAAGTACATTGCAAGTCCCACACATGTGCTGAAAGCGAACGATATCCAAGTTTGAGAGGATCTGACGGTAGGAGTCGGACCAATGAGGATCTTGGATTCTCAAGTCAAGAAGCTAAGAGGGAAGGAGATCAAGATGGTGAAAGTCCTTTGAGACGAGGCAACCCAAGAGATGACTTGGGAGATGAAGGACCTCATGAGGCAGTCATATTCAAATTTGTTTCCTGGTAAGTACAATTTTCGAGGACAACAATTTTTATAAGTTAGGGAGAATGTAAGACCCGGGAAAATTAAATAAATAAATATTTATTTAATATAAATGTTGGTAATAGGATCTTTATATTAATTAATGTGGGGGGTTATACTACTCATTTAGGTCACCAAAAGGCTAAAGCATCCCATGTGGTCTCTTCTAGCCACCCTCCTCTTGAGTTGGCCTAACCTCTCTTGAGAATACATAGACTCTCCCTTTGTTTGAGTTATATAACATAGAGGAGGAGTCACCATCTTACCATCCTCAACACCATAGACTTGTACCAGCTCAGAGAGACTTCAAGGGACATCAAAATACAATTGTTGGGAGATGGAAAACCTAGGAAAGAAGGCTAGATAATGTAGTTGATTTAAGTAGATAGGATAATGTAGTTTAGTTACATTATGTTAACTAATTAACTAGTTTAGTTTGTTTAAGTAGATAGAGTAATGCAGTTTAGTAATTATAATAGAGTTGAGGTTAGCTTAGTTTGGTATTTTCTTAGAACACCAATATACTAATTTGAGTTTTGTGAATTTGGTACAGGTTAATACATTCAACCCAGTGGTTGAATGTTAATTAAAGGAAGATCAATCGCAAATTACAGCAAATGCAAAATCCGAAAAATAGTTGGAGCTTGTTGAAATTTGACCTTATAATTGACTTTCACATTTAAAACTCAAATCCATGTACTAGCTGTTGGAAACTCTAAGAGACATCTTATGTGACATGTTGAAGGAAAAAATGACCATTGGAGAGCACTTAACTATTGGTAGTTGAACTAGAGTTCACTAAGATTAGTTTAAGAGATAGTCTAATTTCATTTAATTAGTTAATTTTCAATTTTTCAGTTTTAAAAGTTAGAATAGTTAACTATACCTAGTTAGTTGATTTTAGGGTGTGGAAACATTGTATATAGTGTAAGACCCAAGAAAATTAATTATAAATAAGTATTTAATTATCAATAATTGTTGGTTAGGGATAACCCTAAAGGAATTAAATGGTCAATCCTAACAAGGAACATAGATAGCCTAAGTGGTTGAGCATATTGGATGGTGTAGAGAGAGGACTTGGGTTTGAGTCTTGTGTATGTCATTAGTGTGTTAGTTTAATTATTTAATTGTTTTGCATGTATGCTTGACTGTGGAGTCTGATAATATAATCACAGATGTGCATGAATTATCACAAAACATGAATTGGTTTGTTGATTATTCATATGCTTGATAATTGGGTGGTTGAGGGTTCAATTCTTGGCTAGTGCTAAATAGCTTCTTTCAAGTTTTATATTTTTAGTTAAGGTGCATTTGAATGGCCATTACCATGGTGTAGTAAATTTTCGTTTTTTATTTTATTTTATTTTTTTGGCTGAAAAATGATAAAAGAAAGAGTCTAGTGAAGAAAAAACAGAGGGACATACTTGTCGCAGTAGAGAGAGGTTCTAAGAGAGCATAACTCCGCAACCATAGAGTGAGAGGAAGGATAGTAAGGGTTCTTGGTTGGAAAGGGCAAAGGTCTATCAATTTTGAATCAATAATGAAGTTAGCAGTGCAATTGGATTAGAAAAATCAAATAAGGGGAGTTTCCCTATGTACTATGTTATAGTTTTTGGTTGTTCTGGAATGATGAAAATTTGGTAGATTTGTACGGTGGTGAATCTAAGGCATGAATGTTTTTTTTTTGTCCAATTTAAATGTAGGGGTTAACTTTATTGGTGAGTGAATGTATACCTATATAGATAGAACTAATCCATATGTAATGGGTGGACTCATCAAAGTTCTTATCAAGAAGATGACAAATCTTTGTAAAATATATGGAGAAGGAAGGACAAGTTGTCAATAATATAATTGTTTTCAAACGAGAAAAGTATGACATATATATGGAAAAAGAATTTACACATAACCATTTTTTTTGTTTATGTCACCCTAATCTTTTTTTTTTTTTACATATTTATGTCCTTAGATTACAAAACGTAATAAAGACTAAATTATGTTCTGAATTCCTAATAAATTTGAGAATTTCAATTCGAATCCCTATTAAATTCTTTTGGTACATTGAACCTTTAAAATTTTAAAATATTTCAATCAAGTTTTTAGAATTCTATGTGAAAAATTATAATTTTTTACTTTTTTAATTTTTTAATTTTAGGATTTTATAATTATATATATTTATAATTTTCAAATTCTATAAATTTATCGGTTTATAATTTTATAATTTTATAATTTTAATTTTACTATTTTATAATTTTATAATTTTATAAGTTTATAATTTTATAATTTTACAATTTTACAATTTAGCACCTTTAGAATTTTAGAATTTTAGAATTTTACAATTATATAATTTTATAATTTTATCATATTATAAGTTTATAAGTTTATAATTTTATAATTTTATAAATTTAAAAGTTTATAATTCTAGAATTTTAGAATTTTAGAATTTTAGAATTTTAGAATTTTAGAATTTTAGAATTTTAGAATTTTAGAATTTTAGAATTTTAGAATTTTAGAATTTTAGAATTTTAGAATTTTAGAATTTTAGAATTTTGTAATTTTAAGAATTTAATAATTTTATTATTTTGTAATTTTAAGAATTTATAATTTCATAATTTTATTTTTTTGTAAATTTATTATTTTATAATTACATAATTTTATATTTTCATAATTTTTTTAATTTCGTAACTTTATAATTTTATATTTTTATAACATTATTGTTTTATAATTTATAATTTTTATATTTTACTTTTTTTAATTTTGTAATTTCATTGTTTTATAATTTTATAATTATTTGATTTTATAATTTAATATTTTTATACTTAATACATTTATGTATATTTTAAGTTTAATAATTTTGTAATTTTATAGTTTTATAGTTTTATAATTTATAATTTTGTTTTTGAGAATAATTTTCGTTAAATACAACAAATTCTTGAGGGAGAGCTCGTCATTATGGTATCTTATTGCAAAATATTGTGATGACAATTAAGCATGATGACACGAGATCTCGTCATTATGGTATCTTTTTGCAAAGTATTGTGACAATATTTAAGCATGACGACATTTAAGGCCTCGATTAAAAATTCTTAAATTTATTAAGGACCCAAAACATAATTAAGCCTATAATAAATTATGTGCTCTTTTACTAGGATTTATAAATGACATTACTATTATTATAAAAAAAACAAAATAAAATATGGTCATAGTTAATTAAGTAACACAATCAATTATTACAATTACATAATTGATTAAACAAGCCACATAAATTTTAAGAGAACTACATAATCAACAAACTATAGGAATTAAGAAAATTATCATGTCTTATTGTATAACATTATATAATTAAATTTAGGGTATTATTTCAGTGTCCTTTTCAAAGAAGCGATTTTTGTACTCTTTTATATACGGAACCAATCAAATCATGTCATATGTAATAATTTTAAATGATGTGACGCTACTTTACTTCACCTTCCACGTCCTCACCCACCTCTCCACTCTTTTCCCAACATCCATTGGTCAAGTTAGGTTTAGACCTATACCAACGACATGTACTCCAACATCACCTTCTCTTCCGTCAATTGCGACTACAATAGTCATCTCTAGTGCAACGATGTTGGTGGTGCTACTCCCGTTGTAAGAACATATGATAATTTTAATGTGTGCATTCTTATTCGTTAGAGGTCGGTATAAATACACAAACCGTATGACCTAAAATAGGTATCTAATTATTCAAAACATAATTACAAGAGATTAGTAACCTATTTACATGAAGATAATTAGCTTAATCATAGGAGAATAATTTCTAGTTGGCTTAATTAGAGAAGAATAATATCTAATCTATCACATCCCCCTCATTCAATATCCATCTCAATATGTTTTCTACGCTAATGTTGCATAGGATTATTTGAGAAGAAAATGAATTTCCTAGAGAAGACTATGGAGCCAACAAGATTCAGAAATAACATTGGCGACACCTTTATATTTAGCCTCTACACTAGAACGAGAAAGAGTATGTTGGCTCTTTGAAGACCATGAGATGAGGTTGTCACTAAGAAACACATAGTAACACGATGTGGAGTGTTTGGTGTCAGGACATCCACCCCAATCAGCATCAGTATATGAAATAAGTTTCTAAATAAAGGTCCAATAAAGATGCAAAAAATATCGTAAAGTACCCTGAACATACCGTCGAATGCGTTTCAATGCTGCCATGTGCTCGATGCAGGGGCATGCATGTGAAGACATACCTCCTAAACGACTATAGGGCACCGACAAGACTCTGGTACATAGTGTGATCCTCATAGGGTTTGTCAAAGGCTATAATGAGCTTCAGCTTGGTATCAATCGGAGTAATGAAAGGATTACAATAGGCCACATGCATGTCTTGTCACACAATCTCGAGAAAATAACTCAAAGGACCAAGATCCTTCATAGCACATTTAGATGCAAGGAGTGATCTGAAACACTATGCTAGAACCAAATGTTGGAGACGTAGTCAACAAAGCATTGGTACCAAACATGAGGCGCTTGCTTCAGACCGTAAAGAGATTTCCTCGAGCGACAAATGTGATTAAGGTGAAGGGAATCATAGAAAGCGAACGGTTGGTGCATGCATACAGTTTGAATTAAATCACCATGGAGAAATGCATTATGAACATCCAATTGATGAATGAGCCAGTATTTGGAGAGAGCAATGGTGAGAATCATGTGAATGGTCGTGGGTTTACAATGGGACTAAGCGTCTCATCACAATCCACACTTGTAATTTGAGACTTACCATCTCCTATAAGGCACACTTTGTAATGCTCAAAACAACCATTATATTTCGTTTTATGTATGAAAATCCACATACAACGAATGATATTAACATCACGAGTTGCGAAACCAAATTCGACACATTATTTTTAATTAAAGCATTAAATTCAATTAGTGTCCAATAAAGAAAGGGTGTGATTTTTGGAAAGAGGTGATATTGTCAAATTGGCAATGGAAGTAGAAGGATTAAAGAGCTTTCCAGATTTGTAGACACTAGTCTAGTACGGGTGGCAATCTTTCTACTAGAAAAGATAGGTCATGATGGAAGTGTAGGGTTCAGAGGCAGGGCAGACTGGTTTGAAGTAGGAGAGGTAGAAAGGTTAGCTGTTGACTGTGATGTGTTGGATGAAGAGGATGATAATCTTGTAGGTCTTAGGTTAAGCAAAGGCTTCAGGTCAAGGTTAAGCCAAGGATGAACAAGAAAGGGATGTATTTCATCAGTGAAACAATCATAAGTAGAGCTAGGGGAGGAAAACATATAGGCAAAAGAAAATTGTGTTTCATCAAAAAGACATATTATGATATTATTACCTTTCTATGAGACAAATCAAAACATTTATAACCTTTGTGATTAACATGATAGCCTAAGAAAACACACAGAGTCGATCAAGGTTGTAATTTGTTAATGGTAGGAGAAGGGAACAAAGGATAAAAAAGACAACCAAAGACTCGTAAATGTGTATAGAAGGGATCATGATGATATAGAAGTTGAGTGGAAGATTGATGAGGCGCCTTCCGAGGAAGTATATTAAGCACTAGAGCTTATCTTTTACTTGACTATATTTTCATCCTTATCACAGTCAAAAACATTTTTCTATAATTATTTGTTGTAAATATTTTATTGAATTAATGTTATGATTAATTTTTTTCCTTTTCTATGATATGAAATCTGTAAGTTCCTTTTCTTTTTTATGATATTTACAAGATGAGGCCAAGAATTATGTTTCTGTTTAATGTTTGTGACATTAGTGTTGTTTCTTGACATAATTTTCAATGGCGAACTTCTTGATCTCCAATTCTAGACAAGGGTTGCCTTAGAAGTTAATTTTATTGAAGCCTCCATCGATACACTAGAGATTTAGAGTACATCAACAACAATCCTTTTCTTCCTAGCCCCTTTCTAGGATAATTATGAAGATATTGAAATTACTTATGTGGTAGAATCCTGGGTCCGTGAGTTCATGGATATAAACATCTTTATTTCTATTATATATGTACCTTGTTAATGTAATTCATCTGAAGCACATAAGTTTATTTTCACTTCAGATTGGTAGATGAACTTGTTGTTGTGTATAAGGAGGCAACATTGAGAACAACTCGGGAAGATATTAGAGCAAATATATATCATATACTAATCCTACTTCAAGAGTAAGGCTTTATTTTTCGATTGATTTCTTTGTACGAGTGATATATCCATACCCTCATTTAGTTCATGTCCTTTTATGCATGCATAAGCAAAAGGTCTACATTTTGATATGGCTTAGGACATGCATCAATCGTACACGTTTTATTAATATCCTATTTTTGGTTATGTCACATACTACCTCACTATTTAATGTAAATATCACCCAAGCCAACTTTAATATGAAGGAATCCTTCACACCTAATGGAGGCCCTTAACAGTTAACCCAATTCCCCAATTGGCTCAAAAAAACATTCAATTAGATGAAGGACAATTTTCTCAGCTACTACTTATGCAAAACCAAAGTAGTAGAACCAAATGCAAGAATTGCACACAGTTCCTTCATCTACTTTTTTTTTTTTGGTGCATTGCCTTCACTCTACTATTCAAAGCCAAGAAAAGGTGTATTAGAAAAAGGAGAAGTATATATCGTTTTACCGTGTTGAACAACGGCATAAGAGGTGGCGCCTAAGCTCCACGCGTTCTGCAATAGTGAAGAAGGGATGTGTGCTCTACAACAATGGAAGAAGGGAACCAACACGTTCTGCAACTGTTGGAGATGAAACACAACAATGGAGACATTGCCACTACACGCTCCAACACTGCGCGATTCTATTTTTAACCCTAACAAGGCTTATTACCTCGGTTGATTTTAAACCGAGGCATAAACATGTATATGCATCGATTAAGTAACACTCGCTACATATACTCTTGAAATGTAACCACATATGTCTCAGTTAAAATTGGACCAAGGCCTAAAAGATTGTCTTCCTCGGTTAGGTGTCCACCCGAGGCATAAAACTCTGCGTTTAATTTTAAAAATTGAAAACAGCGGGAAAACATAAAAATTTTGGGACATATCTGCCTCGGTTGTTTGTAGAATCGAGGCATAAACATGTATATGTTTCATTTGTTTGTAGAACCGAGGCATAAACATTCCCAAATATTGCGAAAAAGCCACCACATCTTCATATATCTCGTTTATACTAAAATTGAGGCATATTGGACGCTGTAAAAAGCCCAAAATACTCTAGTGACGAAAGAAGAACTAACGAATTAGCGAGGAGAGTGGGAATCATGTTGTTAATGATTTGAATTTTACATTTAGCTTTTTTCATTTTGAGAAGAAGTATGGGGGCAAAAGAACTAGAAAAGAAGACATTTTCATCATAAAATCAATGAAACAAAGCATAAGACGTGACATTACTACTACCAACAATTAATGTTTGATTTAAATGACTCAAATTAGAATAAGACGTGACATTACTTTGTGATGTCATTGTGTGAGACGAAGCTCTAGTGTCCATGTACCACTTGTTGTCAAGAGGTGTCAGGGACATGGTGCACATAGTAGTGATAATGTTTGTGGGTACTTGGGAAGTTGTGGTGGGGTAGGTCTGAGGACACTAACCAAGAATGTCGTACAAGTTCAAAGAAAATTGGCATTTTTGTTCTTCACTCTTTCTATGGAGGTGCCTCTGTTATGAATTTTGGTAATCTTTTAATTCAAATATAGTTTTGTTATTTTACTCAAAAACTTGTGGTGGTGGTTTTTTATGCTTCAATGGTCTTATTGGAATATTATAGGATATGCTAGCTACTATTAGGAAGGGCTTCCAAATTATGTCTCATCATTTTTCTAGCAGTTTGATGGTTAGATTATAATAATGTCGCATCATTTAAAATTATTACGTACATATAGCATGTTTTTATTGGTTAGTTACACGTAGAAGGATATCAATATCTTTTTTCATTAACTTAATAATATGTTAAAAAGTCATTTTTAATAATATACAATAATGTATTATCTTAAAAAGTCATTTTTAATAAAAAAAAAATATCAATGTAACATTTATACAAATAATAAATTTGGTCTTAAATTGGAAAGACATGTGTAGAAACTAAATTGAATCAAAACACTAACACTCGATAGTGACACTTACACTAACATTGTCTTGCCATGTGGCACTAACAGTGTCACGTGTCAGTAGGGACTTGACACGTTGTAACAAAAGTTTTTCGCAATAAATAAATAAATAAAAGAATTAAAAAAAATAAAAAACCACATATTGAAAAGTGGCATGTCGTTAATGTTGTTAGTAATTTATTTATTTTTAAAAAGACCTAATTGAGACACTTTATCAAAAGTTATAACGTAATTAAAAATTTTTTAAAGCGGAAACCAAGTTGGCACACCCCACCAAAGTGGAGACCATCCAAGTAATTAAGTATTTTTTTTTATTAAATATACTTTTGGTCCCTTAACTTTTAGTGAAAATTGGAGTTAGTCTCTCTTCGAAACTTTGACCTAATCTAGTCCTCTGGCTTTAAAAATGTGTGAATTTAGTCCTTTTAACCAAATTTTATTAAATTTATTTGTCATTTCAAACGTATTTCGTAATAGTACTTGAAATGTTTACTCCATTTAATACATTTTCGCTTTAAATTGATAAATACGTTTAAAATGTCAAAATAAAATTTAGATAAAAAAATTAAATTTACGCATTTCTAAAATTTAAAAACTAAATTTGATTAATAATTAGAAAAGAAATTAATTTTCATTAAAAATTAAAAATTAATGTACAAAAGTATATTTAACCTTTTCTTTTAAGTACCAAAGTCAGACCCTTAACTTATAGAAGTCATATAATCAATTATAAAAGTCATATAATAATTATGTAAAGTTAAAACATCTTTGCACACGTTTGCATATAAAGTAATTTTAAGTTCCTTGTAACTATTTTTGCATAACATCTCTATCAGACTACCTTCCTCCCATATTGTTTTTTTCTTTGCTCTTCCCTCCTCGCATCACTCTGCCAAACGAACCAGTAGTGAATTAGAATGGGAAAAAAAAGAAAAAAAAATGATAAATGCAATAACAATGTAATATGAAAGAAAATAAAATATTAAAAAGTGAAAGAAGAAATTAGTATATATATTAAATATTTCATAGGATAACTTAGCCTTCTGTTCAACCCCATTACTTAAAAGTGGTAATCGACTGTAGTTTTGGGTTTTAATGCCCTTCCCACTCAAAACAAAAAAGATGCTAGAGGATGGGTGATAGTGAAAAAGGAAACACTAATGGTACACATTCTTTTAACACTTATCTAAATTCATTGAATAATGTGATTTTATATCATAGATATTCATTGAAATACTTTTTTAAAAAATTCATTTGAGGAGCTAAACATGTAATATCTTACTTACCTGTTCTTGTCAGAAAAACATTTACCTAAGATAACGGTAATTTGGAGAAAACAGCACTTTTACTTTAACCATATATTTGATTCATCATGTTACTCGCATATTAAACAAACATGTTTGCTGCTTTCACGAAGAAGATCAGACATTCGCTCACAGTAGACCCATGTAAAATTGTCCCTCATATTGCTTAGTACAGAAGAATACAGATGCTATAATTAAGATTAAGATGAATGGATCAAGAATTTATATAACCAGATTAAGTTATCTGTATGATAAAATAAGAAAAAACTGACACATATTTTTAACAATAGTAAAACCTTATTTCACTAGTTAAAATTGGTTACATAAACCCACACAATATCGTTCAATTTAATTATATATCACGAATTTTAATGTGATATGTATTTTTAAACAATTTCAACCGGCATCCTTCTCGACTTCTTTTCCACCGGTTAGCAAGATTGAAATTTTCGTAATTTATTTCCTCATAAAAAAGCATTAGGTTTAATTATCGGAATAAGTTGATCACCGTCCAACTTCCAAATAAGCATTTATGCCAGGCATGTATGTTATAGCACGAAGATTTTATTAAAAACAAAAAACAAAAAGACATAGGGACTACATCAAATTTATGATATAAATACATCATAGGTAAAATTATTTATTATTAAAAAAAACTAAATAATTACATAGATGGATAAAAGTAAATCAATATAACACTAAAAAGAAAATAAAACTCAATAATCAAATTCTTCGGTATATTAATGATAAAAGTCCTCTGAAACTTATTAATATTTTTTAGTAATCCTTGTTTTAGATGATTTAGTATTAACTTTCTTTAGTTTTACCTCAATTAGGTTTTCTTGTCGTTTGACCTAGTTCATCACCATTTAGACGTTATTTTCAATTCCTCTACAAACGAGTTTTCCTAAACATCAAAAAATTAAAAATTGTCTCAGAACTACAATGAAGTGAGTTTTGATAATTGACATTATCATATTTTTTATTGTTATTTTATTTATCTTTTTAGATATTTCAGGTTTTATGTAATAAATTTGGAAAAGATAAATATTTGATTTATATCTTTTAGATAAGTGAAAATCTTTAGGGATTTAAGAAGATTATCAACAGAATCAAAATGGAGATTAAAAGAACATATCAAAGCTTATCCACTGAGATGTTTACTTCAATTATAAATCATAAGATTTGAATAATATATCAAAGATATGGAATCTCTAACGTATATATATCAAGGATTATCTATTACAATTTATTCAAGTACAAAATCAAGTTCAAATTTTAGGCCTAGTCAAAATTTGAAAGTGTATAAATTAAGGGCCTAGCAGAGGTCAAAACACACACTTTGAGAGAAAGAAACTTGATCCAAATACACTTAATGGTAGAAGTGCATTCTAGTATTCAATATGTCTAGGAATACCTAACTCCCTCATTCATGGAGGTTGATTGTAATGTATTTTTAATTCTCTATGGATTAATCATTCAATATAATTATTTTTCATCATCTCTTGTATTTTATTCTTGTTTTAACTGCATAGTCTAGAAATTTTGCACATGCGATAGTACCTACTGATCCAAAAGATAGTTTGGGAAACCTGATTATGATCTTCAAGTGCATATTTTAGATATGTGCATATGTGGGAGTATTGGCTAATCCAAAAGATAGTTTGGGAAACCTAAATAGGATAAAACAACTAATTCATTTCACATGCTAGACATAGACGTGGTCATTGGTCATTCTTAACATCAACATATATTTCATTAATGCAAACTTAATAACAAAAATTGTTAAACATAAAGTTTTTATTATTCAAGTTTAGGCTTGTTAAAAAAGATGTAAATGTGAGAGAAGGAAGTAGAAATATATTGTTTGTTGATTTTACTTTGAATTGAATCATGAAACTCAATTCCGATGAAGCTTTTATCATATAATTTCTTAAATCGAGTTGATTGTTTCCATTGTGTGAATTTCTGTTATTTCTTTATTTCTGAATTTATTTTTATTTTTATACACCAAAATGTTTTGTTACTCTTCTCCTTTATTAGTAAACAACCAATTATTTTAAATCACATTAGTCTCTGTGGGAAACGATATATGAACTTGTCCACTATATTACTTGTACAATTAGATACACTAGTCAATTACGTAACAAGTCTAAACGTTATAAACCCTGTAAACTATCGACAATGGAAATAACATCCTCCAAAGAAGGCATATCAATCAAAGAATCAGAATCCATTGTCACACCACCACCAATGGAAACATCAATTCTTAACAATATAAGATTCATGCTCAATAATGAAATGTTTGACTATTTCACAAGTTTATTTATAATTTTCTTAGCCACAAAGTAGCCATAGTTAACGCTTCCAAGACAAAAAGATGATTTAGTCCTTATAATATTAAATTAAGATGGTTTTACCATAAGTGTGTATGAATAACTTTTCAGTTAACTGGTGTTTGTTCTTGCTCTTCTGCACTCTATGCTTTATGGGGAAGAAAATCAGAAGGATAAGCACAAGTGAATAAAAAGAGAAAAAGAAAAGGAATGAAAAAGAAAAAAAAAAGTGAAAAGAGTGTTCATGAGTGAACCAAGTCATCTTTGTGGAACATGTGAACGAAAGTGGAAACAAAGATCACCTGCAATCTACTGTTTAAATTTGGAAATGTTAATTTTACCCCTAACAACTGAAAGTCACAGTAACCCCTCTATTAGTAGTTAATGAAATAATGATTTAAATAAGTGTAGAAATTATAATGCAAAGTTGTAGGATAGAACATAGGTTGTATAGGGTGTGGCATCTATGGTTGTAGCATTGGAGGCAGAATGAGCACACACAATCTATTGACTCTGAAACTAAGATTTGCTGAACCCGACAAGCTCTCGAATAAAGTTTCCACTTCCCCGTGTTACCGGCAAACAATGTTTAGTCAGCGGTCAACCACATTGCATTCTAACTATTTTTCAAAATAAAACCAAATCCTTTTTTTTTCCTAAAAACATACTTATTAAACATAAATTCTTATACACGACACGCGTTTGAGAAATAACAGAGGTGCATTCATGTTCAGGTTCAGGTAATACTATATTAGGAAACTACTTCCGCGCAAGAAAGTAACAGATAAGGAAGAACGACATCATCTCTTCACTTTTCAGAACTACTTGGACGCATATTTGCAGAATACTAAAAACGGCAACAAATAATCCTATTGGAAAGGGAGTCACATAATAAAGGACCTGTTCACAAAAAATAAATAAAAGTAGATTAAAATAAAGATATTTATCGAGTAAAAAACACACGTTATAACAATTCATACTATTTTTTGTTGATGGTTAGTTATTAACACTATGTTAGTTTTAGATTGGAAATATAAAATTAATAAATATTTTATTATTTCTTCACGTTAGAGGCGTTTTTCATTTTAATTTCATTAGTTTATATTTGAGAATATGCACTTATTTTGTTATATGAATATTACACTTATCTCTCACATCATATTTCTAAAATTGACATTTGTTTTACTTGTATTATTAATAAAATAATATTTACACTTTTTAGTAGTTTTTAGTAGTTTTTAAATAAATATTTATTTAACAATCAAAACATGAAAATGATATTTATAAAAAAAAAGTAAGTAAATATTAATTTTGTTAAACAATAACCTCTCTCATTCTTCATTCCAAACCAACATTATATCTCCCAAGTATTTGTGAAAGAAATTGAACCCACAACTTCTTATTTCTCTTTCAATTTTATTACTAAGTCAATCTATATCTCCAAGAATGTGCTTATATGTTTATTTATATCTATCTATCCTAACATTCTTTCTGTGTAATATTAATGTTTGATCCTTCTTTTCGGACTTTCTTATGAAATGTTAAATTTTTTTTGTAAAAGGTTAAACCTTTTTAAACTTATTGAAATACGGTCACTTTCAATTAATATATTTTTTATTATCGATAAAAAAAAAATTGTTAAGAAGTAAATTTTAAACTTAAGTCAATCCCATAAAAATCAGTTTATTAGGTGAGATTTACATCACATTTATATATTATGAAATTGTCTTATCTCTTAACCACTTTTTCTTGGACCATTCGGTTGTGAACTTCCTAAAATCACTCCAAAGAAATTGTTTTCACATCAACACCTCACTGGATAGTCCGTCTGTAGTGGGTGACCTTCGATCACTTATCCTTAGACCGCCTGACCGAAGGGATGGATGAGGGTGTTGATAGGTCATACGATACGTCTCTAATCGATACGAGACTTAAAAAAAAAAGATTAAATTCACAATGAACTAACAAAACCTGGTGCGGCCCATTGTTCATTTTGGAAATAGGTGACTTGAGTCGCTCTGGTTTTGAAATAGGTGATTTGAGTTGGTGTGGTTTTAAAATAGGTGACTTGATTTAGTTTGGTTGACTTGGGGCTAATTTTTATTTTGGTCTGTTGTCAGAATAACTTTTAAATTTGAGAAAGTTTGGACACCATTACTAAATTATATATCTCTCCAAAATATGATAATTAAATTATATTTTTGCTAAAAATATGAAATAATGACTTGTTGTTTTTTGTAATTGGTTGATTAAATAAATTTAGAATGTTATCTTTATGAGAATGGAGCTGTGATCCGAATGAAACACCTATGGTGAACTGCGTCCACATATAAAGTAGTGAAGAAAATGCAATGGCTTTATCTTTAACAACTATAGATTCTTCTTTCAGTGTAAGCTTTTTGGGTTACTTTTTCTTCTCTTTAGTATATGAAAGGACGATCCCTTGCAATGATATAAGAGTTCAGCCACATTTCTCAGTGCCATGTGTACTGCAAATCTTACGGAATGATATTTGTGAGTACCCAATAATGGAGTGTGAAAACACATGCACTCATCACACTTGGAATAAACAAAAACTGCACATGTCTTTCACCGTGCCATCGCATGTGCACTCAGTTTACCTCGCACCTCAACCAGTCACAATCATGTCTCTTGTTTTGCCTACTATATATCTTTCTTTTATTTTCCTACTCTTTTATGTAAAAATGAATTACAATAAATAAAATAAAAGATTTTGTTTATTCATTAAAATAAAGCAAAACATTAAACCTTGAACAATATATATATCCATGATTAACATGATAGAAGAAGAGGTCTTAGAATACTCTTCTATATTGGAAAATGGAAAATAAAATAAGGTTAAATATATATTTAGTACGTAAATTTATACAAAAAATTTGAATTTGTTTTTCTTCTGAACTTTGATATATTTTTGTTTTTAAATTTTAAAAAATAATGAATATAGTTTTTCTAACTCAACTGAATTAAATTTTTTTATATGTCAAAATTATTTTTAAATGACATTTGAGTTATTTATATTATTTTTTATTTTTCTTAATCTTTTATAAATTATACAACTATACATATTTTCCTTGTAATTTTAGAATTTTGTAGAAATATAGATTTGAATTTTAATTAGGCTTCTAATTAGACCTAGCATGCTGAACCCCATAAAGAAAAAATCAGCCAAGCTTTAGAAGAAGAGAAGCATGAAACATGAAATCCCACATCACCTATAATAAGCTAGTTTTAGTTCACACTCTTCTCTACTTTTTATGTGTTTCAGTCTCTATTTATATCTACATAAATATTGTTCACACGTGGATGAAAAGTGAGGAAACACTTTGTTTGTTTCCATTCATTTGTGCTAAAATGGAGAGACAAAAATGAGGGATAGCTTAGACGCACCTTTGTTCAATGTGTAAAAAAGTTTTGAAAGCTAGGTGTACATATGTGTCGCATTACCATTTTAGCCTTGCGTACGTTTAACCTTCCTTTTTCCTGTAGTGCAGTGATATTTTTCAGGTTTCACTTGGTTTTCTTATTCACACTTTTGTTTTACATAGTTGCACTGTTTTTTTCTTCCTTGTTGACGTGTTTCCTTTGCCGGTTGCTTCATTGGTTTAGGGTATTCGGTTATTTGGTTTGTTTATTTGTGAATGTCAATTAGGTAAGAACCCCTTTCATGTTGGCATGCATATACGTGAATGTAGCGAGTAACATATATAAGAGAATTCTCTTATATGGTATATCATATAAGAATCGATTTTAATATAATAATAACAATAATAGTAAAATATAGTAATAATATAACTCTATATAGAACCCTTGCCCCCATGTACAACTCACCCTTTCTGAATGAGAATTGAGTTCCACTTATGATAGCATTATTTTTATTCTTTAACATTGTTGCAGATAGAACTTTCAACTACAATTACAAAGGGTTTTTAACAACTGTTCATGACCCATAAATAAGCTTGTCGTTGTAACTCAAAAGTAATCGACTACGGTTATAATCATTGTAATTTGAAATACTAATAACAACGATTTTAATTCAAACTGTCATTATAAGTAGTAAATAAAAAATAAAAATATTAAAAAATAAAGACATAAAAAATTTTCTAAAAACATAATAGAAACAATATAATATAACCTCAAATTTAATCTAATTTACAATTAAAAATATTAAATAAAAAAAACTAACACATAATAGAAAGAAGAGGTGGCGGTAGTTCAAAGGTGAAGGTGGCAAGTATAAGGCGCAGGAGAAAGACATCAACAATCGATTAAGGTTACGACGAGAGGATGACGAAAACACAATCACAAACACAAAAAACGTATAACGATAACATAAAGAGTTATGAAAACAATTGCATCGTTTTGGTGTTTTTGCCTAAAAAGGGAAAAAGTGATTAGCCCTAGAGGGTTAGGCTGCACAGGATCTAAGTTAGACTAAACGTGAGCAAATTATGGGGATACAATGCACAATCAACTACATGAAACAGCACAGTGAATTAGGTTGGAAAATGATTATTTCAAATGCCATATGCAATTAAAGTTTCGCATAAAAAATAGTAAAATCTTCTGGTGTCTTCCCCGCTGTTGTATACTTGATTTGCCCTCAGCAGTGTAAAAGCAGAACTTGAATAAATCTAAATTACAAACACTAAGTTACAAATATGATCCTATAAGTTACAAACACTTAAACCAAATACTCGCTGTAGCATTTGTTTGCTTCCACTTTTTCACGTGCACCCTTTATTTGTACGTCCTCCACATGGTGAATTGGGAGTGGTCTTTCCCATCTTGCATGTCTTGCTTACCTGTTTTTAGGATCATTGCCACGATTTCTTTCAATTATTGTGTCAATTAATGTTCTTTTCATTTTTAGATCAATCATTTTTATTATGCAATAAGTATTTATGTTCAATATTTCATGTATTGTTTTAATATATATTTAAAATAATGTTCATAAACAAGACATACTTTTGCTTTTTGTAAAACTAAATTTGGTTCGAAGTCAAATTTAAAATTGGTGTAAAAATTTGTCCCTTTTTATATTGTTGGGCCGATATCAAACCAACTCAACCCAGATTCTAAGATCAATATATGTTAGTAGAGGCAAGTTCTTTCTACACCTCCATACATTTCTCTCTCTACTTTCATAGGTTAAGTGAAAATATATTTTTGTTCTTATCTTCTTCCTTCATCCTCTTCATCCTACGCATCTCGTTTCCCATCTTCTTCTTCCACCTCCATCGCAACCCTTCTACCACCCCCACTCATCACTTTCTTCTTCTCCAACGATCACTTTTCATATTTTATGTTTTGAATACACAATCCGTATTTTAAATTGTGGAATCTAAAATATAATTTTAAATTTTAGAACGCACAGTCCGAAATATAATTTTTGTATCGTGGGATTATGTATTTCGGTCCAAATTCCAAAACTTCAAATGAAAATGGGATAAAATTAATTTTTTTTAAAATTTATAGAATTGCAGGAAGAAGCTGGCTTTAGTAGAGTGTGATAAAAGTTGTCTCATAAAGTTAATATAAAATGAGTTATTATTTTCTGAAAGTAAGTTGAATTAAAAATGCATTAAGCATTTATCTAAATTAATAAATAATAGAATAGAGATGTCAATTTTATGATTGTGCATGTGCCAGCACTAGTTTAGGACAGATGTTAAGGAAGTGTTGTATTGCTGATTTAAGATAGATGCTGATTAAGGTTTTTATAATGCAGACGATAGTAGTGTGTGGTGTTGTGAGAGAAAAGGAGAAAACGGTGCGCAGTAAAGTAAGTATGTGGGAGATGATGGAATGCAATTTGCCAATTCATTGGTTCATAGTCAATTAAAATTCAAAAGCCAAAACCACTTGAAGTGCTTGTGTAGTTATACATTTTTTATAACAATATTTAACAAAGAATTAATGGTATTACTTCTGAGGATTTCATTGCAAATTTCAGAGAGTGTTACCACTTTATTCTATTCTTTGAGAATTTAGGTCTTCTAAGGGTTCCTAGATGGTTTTCTGGTTATATTCGTTTCCACATACACGTGGTCACAAATTTCAAGTAATGTCACTACAAATTAATTATTATAGGTTTCTATTTCACAGCAAAAATTATACAATATCTTGGTTAATACATTAAGAAAAGAAGATTTGGAGTGACGCAAGCGTCCAAAAAAATATTCCACATCTATCCAATATTTTTGTGTGGAATTTTGGTTAATGATGTCCTTTGTGGAAGTAAAATATCTTAGCAATGTGTGTATAAATTATATTTTATCCTAAAGCAAAAGAAGACGCGTGGCTATCTTCGCACCCATTCAATCTAATTGCTCTTGTCGTTTTTGTGAAAGCATGGATCATGGATCTAAAGTAACAAAATTTTGAATGCCCTTTAACTTATTTATATGCCCATCATTGTGGAGCGAAATGGTGATTGGATGAAAGCACCCAACTTATATGTTTTCTTAATTTAATTCCAAAATAATCAAGTTTTTATGCAAAGGAATATATATTAGATGAAATTGGAACAGTACCAGATTCTTCGGGAGACCCTTGGAAGAAAACCTAAGTGGAATGAAACTTTTTGATACTTTAATTAATATATATAATCGTAGGTGCATGATAGATAGATTAAGATTATAGACTCATATCCCAATATAAGTGAAGGTTAATGGGCGTTGAATAATAAAAATATGTGAATTGTGGTTCCCCTAATTGGAAAGTGACCCATAATGCGGGTTCCATCATAGGAAGCTGAAGCACTTGTTCATACCGTTAAAAGAAAGTGGTGGGGCTTGACCATGACCATGACCATGACCATGCCCATGCCCATCAACTCCAACATTAGTTATTCCAATTTCCTATGGATACGTGTATTCTACAAATTTTAACAAAACAAAAGGTGCATTCTACTCACCATTATACTTCCTGTCATTTTTTCTTTGTGCTTTTGTTTCCACGTTAAGCCACTCAACAATTCTTTAGGATTTTCTCAATAGTATGCATGCCATTAAAATTATAGGGAAAAATCAAATTCTAACCAGGATGTGTTTCTACGGTGTCAACTGATTTTTAGTTTTTTTTATTAGTTGAATAGTTTGCCTCAATAATTAATTTTATATTCCTTTTCGCAGTCACTCTCTTAGACCATGACTCACCCTTTTTCTTTCCACTCTCATTCATCCTGCTTCTCGGTAGCGCGGCCACCAAAGTCTATCTTTACCATTCATCCAAAGTCCATATTCTCTCATCATTTTCTGTATTCTTTTTCTAATAATATAAAATACTAGGTTAAATATTTAAATTCGAATTTGTTTTTGTTTTAATTTTGATATATTTAAATTTCAAATTTAAAAAATAATAGTTTTTCTTTTAATTCAATCACATTAAATTATTTTTGTGCAATGATGCATGAATACGATACATATATGATATAGCGATATATTTATTTTGAAAATAGTATGATATGTGATATATGTATTATTTTTGTGCTATGATGCATGAATACAATATATATATATAGATACCATACATATATGATACGATACATTTATTTTGAAGATAGTAAGATATAGTATGTGATATATTTATATTAGAACATATACAAAGATTCTTAAAAGTATGATATATTTGATTGTTATTATGTGAATCCAAATTAAAATCATGTATTAAACGTGATAAAAAAATTATAAATTAGTGTCATCATACAAACTACTACTTTATAAACAAGTTTTGATAAAATATCATAAAATATCAAACACCAATTTGTGTCGAATACATATATATGTCTCAAATTAACGTATTGGTATGTCATAGTTTTTATATATTAAATCGTGTTTCAAAATAATATTAAAGTTATAACATATTAAATGAAATATTAAATGAAATAGTTCAAATATCAATATGAATTACCGTTTAAAATATCAAAACATTTAATTTAGTTAGATTTGAAAGCCTATAACATCCATTTTCAACCTATATTACATTTAAAATAGAGTTAAGTATGTTTTTAGTCCCTGAACTTTGACTCAAAATTGGAATTTGTCCCTAGTCAAAACTTTGATAAATTTTGGTTCCTAAACTTTAGAAATGAATGAATATAGTCCTTTTAACCCAATTTTGTTAACTTTTTTTAAGGTTTCGAACGCATTTCTCAGTGAATATTGAGCCGAGAATGTGTCAAACGGCGTAAACAACTCCAATATTTACTGAGAAATACGTTCGAAACCTAAAAAGAAGTTAACAAAATTGGGTTAAAAGGACTATATTTATTCATTTTTAAAGTTTAGGGACCAAAACTTATCAAAGTTTCAACCAGGAATGAATTCCAATTTTGGACCAAAGTTCAGAGACTAAAAACATACTTAAACCGTTAAAATATATAAAAGTTTCAATTTGCAGTTTAAGATTAAAATAATTTTTAATCCTAAAATATTTAAATTTTAAAATTCAATTATAGATCTATTAAATAAGAGAAATATAATTATCATTTTTAATTTATGAAAAACATTTTTTATTGTTAGTGTTACTTTTTTATTGATTTGTGTACGGACTACAGGCAGGCAATCGTACTGCCCACCTAGAAAATGGATAAGATTTTAAAATTGTGGAGTGAAGTAATTTAGGGCATACCACATGTATTTGAATTTGTTTCCCCAAATTGTACCAAAATTACACTCATGATATTCAGATATTTTATTTATAGAGATATTATTTAGAATTTTAAAATTTGAATTATGCCCTTGGTCGTGCTTTTTCTGTATAAAGTAAAGCAGCTGAGAATTACAGACCTCCAAAATATTCGTATCCGTAAGTAATATAGGAATGCATAGGAAATAGATATTATAAGAAATTTTTTATATCTTCGTATTAAGGGGTGGTGACGGATAATATGGATATTCGTACTTTCTATACATTATCATTTAAATTAAAAAATATGATTAAAATATTAATAAATTAATTTAATGAGTTATTTTTTATTAATTAATTTTAAAATATTTTTATTTTTTTAAACTGTCGTTTAATTCTGTTTGAATGAATTATTTAGACTTTATTTTAAATTTATATATTGTATTTTATTTATATTTATAATTAAAATATACTATTATATATTTTATTTTATTTTTTGTAAATATATATATATATATATATATATATATATAAAGATCTGTAAATATATATTGAAAAAATATACAAATATTCACATGATAAATATGAAAAAAATAAATACAAAACAAATATTTATTCACCTATTAGAGTAAAAGAGAGTTGATTCTATTCTCAAAATTTGAGTCCATTTAACTCTAGTCTAATAAAACACGGAATAAGGATAAAGTAGTAGATGATTGAAAGACACGTACATGCATAAATACAGCACTTTATCATAGTGTCCTATATGCTCAATTCAAATATCGTTTCTTCCCCTTTTTGTAACAACCCAAGTTTTGGTGTAATTATTCAAATTAAATTATTGAAATAATAAAATAAAATATATATTAATTATTCAAAAGTGTTAAACTAACTTATTTTAAATATAAGAAATATAAGATTTTTTAATTGAATAGCTTTCAAATAATTATATATAAGTCCTTAAAAAATAATTATAAATTAATTCCTAATATTTTACGTTTTTTGTAAATTTGTTTTTCTATTTTTTTTACGACTTAGCTTATGAATACTTTTAATAATTTTTAATATTTACAATTAGGTTATTGGTCAGTTAATTTTGATGTAAAATAATTATTTAATCTTTTAGGTTACATTAATTTTACATATAAATTTAACTAAATTTTCCTGGAATATTAAAATTAAATTATTTTGATTAGTAATTTAAATATAATGTGTGAATTAAATGTTTCTGTGAGAAAATATTTAGAATTTGATTTTTAAATATTTTCTTACTATTAACAATTTTAGTATAATTAATTAGTTTAATTATAACTTACGTATTATTTGACATAATTTAAAATGTAACATCTCAATTTTAACAACTTAAGAACTAATAAAATAGGATTATTTCACTATAGTAGTCAAAACAGAAGATTCAGTGTATAAAGTATATTAATACAATCTTAGAACATATAGGACTATAAAAGTATAATGTTTATACAAACTAACTAGAAACTATTAGAAAATGATTACTCAAATATTACTAATAATAATAAAAATATAACATGATATAATAATAATTATTAAAGCAATAATAACACCAAGGCATATATATATATATATATATAAATCAAAGAATATTAATCAGAGACTTGATAATTATTATAACAATAATAGATAATAGATAAAAGGTAAGGAGTAGAAATAGCCTAGGTTGAGGCACGTATAGCGCTATCCTTAGAGAGAAAACGCCCCTACTGCACAGGACTAAACATATACACACTCATATGTATTTCAAATCAAATGCGTTTCTCTCCCAAGATACAACAACCCGTCAGATCGATCGAGTGCAGCGAAGGATCTCCGAACCTTATGAACACCACTGTCTTAAAGATAATATAGAGAAGAAATAATAACACTTTTAAGAAAAACTCTAGTGTTTGTTGTCTCTGTTGTTGTATTCTTCCCCATGCACCTAGGTGGTATTTATAGGTAGCAAAAAGAGACAAAGGAGTAAATAGTAATAAGAATATAGCTGTTAGCCATAAAAAACATTAACCCTTAAATTAAAGATTTATAAAAACATAAGTAACAGTAGAATTTTTATTTTAATTATTTATTTTTTAAATTATATTAAAATATTTCTAACAATCCCCCACATAATTTAAAAATAAAAAAAAAATATATTATCTTTTAAAACAAAATATTGTAGTTCAGTGTAAGGAACCTTCCAGGTCTGACCCTTACACCTAGTGCTTATAAACTTCCACCCGAGAAAATGCAGAGACTTGATTGTCTTGAACTACATCCCCTGTGGTTGGGTTTTAGTAAATAACACATACAATATCGGTGTTCATTATAGGTTCTAATCAGTGGGTGCACATTACGACCTTGTGCATGTATCTTGTTTCATGAGTGTCACTTAGAGACTTGCACATGTCTCACAATGGCGGCCCCACCATCACACTCACTAGGTAAACCCTCAAAGGGTGGTTTGTGATTCACACCCCTACAATAATTGTCATTGGGTTTATTAAGAGGTATTTTATAAAATAAGCATAATAATGCACATACTTCAACCTAATTATTGTCACAATTTATAGTACACCTCGCCATAGGAATGAGACATAAAATTTAATCAAATTATTTGGTGTACTTTAGTCAACAACAACTTCGTTGTTACCCATTGAACTCCATTCCATGGGATCGC
>Ga0214542_1000247_pt1 | contig 90282 bp, 44 predicted proteins | sample CNSS1metaG_FD_160096 | JGI IMG/M metagenome (GOLD analysis project Ga0214542, IMG submission 160096) | Root nodule microbial communities from cowpea collected in UCLA plant growth center, Los Angeles, California, USA - CNSS1 | ecosystem: Host-associated > Plants > Roots > Nodule | place: USA... | reverse complement strand
ACTCTTCCTATCAATAATAAGACACAGATGAGTTGCTCCCTATTCTCTCATTCTCTATTTTCTCTTGTTTCTTCTCTTCTCTATTATCTGTCGTCATTCTCTATGTTATTCACTTTATTTCATAACAAATTTTACTTTTTGCATCAACATGTTTTTTTTTTCCTCCATTACTATGGATGTGGAAAATGTTCAAATTGTTCGTCTAATATTTTGGATGGGTTAATTTGTAATATATGTATAATGTACGATGTTTAATTCATAATCTATATATTTATGTGGGTATGTAAAATAAAAAAATTACATTCTAAAGTACATAATATAAAAAATATATTCTTTATAATACATTTGGATATATCATGAGTGGAGGTCGTCGACAATTTCAAACACACCCTACTTATACAGTGATACCATGCATAAAGAAATATTTATGGACGTGAATAAAACACTGAGTAATTGGTTTTTCATGGATTGTTGATTGTAAGAAATTACTCTCACACAATTTCAGTGAAATATATCGTAAGATGGTGATACCAAATACAAACAACATATGCATCTAAGTGAAAATATTTTTTTTTTAAGGATTTTCTTAGTTTAAAACGAGAAAAATGTAAAGACGATCTACAATAATTATGATAATAATTATATATCTTGTAAAGACTACTATAGATTACTGGAACTGTATCCCTTTCATCCATCACACCTCTTTAATTATTTACAATTTAATTATCTTTTTAAGTTTTGAAAAGATAATTGGTTAAAATATTCCCTTGGTCCATGTTTTTGTTGAAAAATCTCAAATAGGTCCTAAGATTTTTTTTAGTCTCAATTAGGTCCATATTTTTTAAAATGTGTAACAATTAGACTCATTAGTATAGAGTTAACGGTATTAAAGATGTGTCACGTGTCAACTCCACATTTTTTTGATTTTTTTTAAAATTTTTAATTTTTTTTTTTAATTTCTTTTAATTTTTTTAATTTTTTTTTGAAAATTATTCATGCCACGTGTCACGTCAGTATTGTGCCACATGTCAAGTCAGTAAGATGACGCGTGTCAAATCATTGTCTGAATCTCAATTTGGTCCATATATTTGTTATTTTTATTACATTTCAGTCCATTTTTTAAAATTTTTTTAAATATATTTATAAAATTGTTAATTTTAAACCAACTCTAACATTTGTATATAAATTATTTAAAACAATTTTGTAACAAGTTAAAATAAATATTTTAAAATTTTAAAACAAAATATAAAATAAACTTAATATTATTAAAATGTTTAATAAAAATATCATTATAAAATTTATATAAAAGTTAAATTTGATCTCAATTTGGAGAGGATGAAATTAAAAATTAAAAAAAAATAGACTAAAATATAATTAAAATAACAAATATATGGACCAAATTGAGATTCAAACATGACTTGACACGTGTCACCTTACTGACTTGACACGTGGCACAATATTGATGTGACATGTGGCATGAATAATTTTCAAAAAAAAATTCAAAAAATTCAAAAAAAAATTCAAAAAAATTCAAAAATTCAAAAAAAATGAGAAACTGACACGTGGCATATCCTTAACACCGTTAACACTATACTAACAGAATGAGCCTAATTATTACACATTTTCAAAAATATAGACCTAATTGAGACTAAAAAAAATCTTAGGACCTATTTGAGATTTTTCAACAAAAACATGGACAAAGAGAGTATTTTAACCAAGATAATTTGAAATGTATATTAATTGCTAAACCAAGTGAAAAAATACTTTCAATCCTATTTTACCAATTTTTGTAAGCATGTAACCAAGTATATGTCCCTAAAAAACTATAATCTATCACTATTTTTTTACAAAACAACGTTAATCACGTGAACTGACCCGACATACCAGCACTACCAAAAACTTCTCTCCGGACCCATAAAATTTCATCTCATGTTACATCTCAATTAAGCATTCGACAAAGGAATGCATCAAATCAAATGCACCTTTAGAATGTCGGGTATGGGGTGTCACACACTCTCAAACTTAACTTTAGATCCTATGATTGTCCACTTCCTCCACACACCTCCTATAATGTTGTCTTCTCATTTTATTTATGTGGAGTAAAAAAAAACATAGTGGCAAAATTATTCACAAAAGCTCTGGATATTATTACATAATCCCTCTTCATGTCATGCTATGTTACAACCTTATACCAACCTTATACCAACCTATACAACAACAAAAAAAAAAGAGAAAAAACCCACCCAACTTTCATAGTTGGCAATCCAAGCTAAAGAAGGTTGCAACTTGCAAGTAAACAAAAGAACAACCATCATGGGTTTAAGATGTAAAACATGCTCCATAACTAACCATCCAAATGAACTGGTAAAGAGTGTGTGCTTAATGATGAGTAAGATGTGAATACACTGAGCTACTACTAGTGCTGACTTGAGCACCATGGCTTGAACTAGGGTGCAAGAGCTCTGCCTGAGGAAAAGAAGTGTTGGATGGCACCTCTAGCAGCAGATCCTGCTCATTAATCTCCTCCACAAAGTTTAATGAATCAAGCATGAGTGAACTAGCATCAGTAGGCAAAGTAAATAGACTCTTTGGACTATAGCAAGCACCATCTTCTACACCCTCTTTGACCTCACTGTCAAACTTTGTGATCATTTTCTTTGGGCTCCTCATTTCTGTATTCATTTCTGAAATTTGCAAGATGAGTTTTAAGGAACCTATAACTAGCTGTGTTTAACCAGTTAACAACAGTAACACAATTTCTAAAGGCAGAACTTTTTATATGCAATGTAAAAGTTGTCTACATTAGGGAGACAATAAACGAAAGGTTTTTTCTTGGTCTTTGATGCATGAGATTTTCAGCTAACCTGGGAAGTTTTGATTTCTGCTGTCACGAGTTCTCTTGTTTGCATTAGTTGTTGCTGTAACAGCAGATCCAAAAGAATCAAATTTTCCAGCTTTGTTTTTACATTTCTGCGTCTATAGAAAGAAGTAACATCTTTTAGGTGTCAACATACTCATACTCAAACAAGATATCTATTGGTGACATAAAAAACTAGTACATGGTACAAACCTTGAGAAAATTATAGTGTTCAACCCATTTTGACTTTGACAGATTGGATATGGCAAGTCTTTTCAAAGTCTTGCAGTCTTCAGGTTTTGCCCCCCGCAATGAGATATCAAAAACCCCTTCCGCAAGAAGCTGCTGAAAATATGTTAAGTTCTCCTTGAATTGAGAACTATTGAACATGACTTTAAGGCTGCACACACAACACACAAGTTGTCAACATTGACGGTCTCAGTCTTAAATCCCAACATCTTCAATATATCCTTTAAGAAAAACAGAAATATTCTAGCAATGGCTACAACATTCCGATGTAAAACTATTACAAAAGAATAACACAGGAATTTGCAAGCTTTTATATCGGTTACAAGAAAAACATGACGAACTGCAAATGAAAGAGTAGAACTCTAACCTATCAGGAAGTTTAGCAGTATCAACCACAGGAAGTAACTTCAGTAACTGTTGTTGCTCTTCATTTGTCAAGATTCTCAAAAACTCTTCATAGTTTACTATATCCTAACAAGACATAACAGTGATTACATTAAGTACTCAACAAGTATACATATTTGAGGCCCTACAGTCTTACCGAATAATATATTATTAATAATTAATACATATTTGTACTGAACAAGGTGAGAATACTGGAATAAAAAGTAATTGTCTGAGGAAATATCGAGTGTTCTAAAAAATCTTGAATCCAAATGCTATCCTGCCTGATTGCTGTGTAGTTATATGAATGAAGAATCCAAGAAAACGATTCAAAAGACAACTAAAAAGTAGTGCTAAAAATTGAAGCACAGTCACTGATGTAAAACCATGTCCAATTGGTTAACACAAACATAAATATGAGCATTAGTTTTTATCAATTTAAGCCAAAAAACAATGGGAAGGGCTATGTAACTCACATTTAAATCTATAGAGCACAGCGGTGATTCATGATTGCCAAGGATTTGTAATCTTTCAAGTTGAGAATTTTCACTGAAATTTAAAAAACAGAAACATTAGTGTTGACAGAGTATGTTTGTCTCTTTTCAAAACAATTTCTACAAGTTCATAACATGCACAAGGAAAATTCATAACCTACATACAGAATGTGCTGCTTAGTGTAACATTAGAACAGATTCTTTTGTCACATTAATTAATGATACACAACCATAGCTGTCTGCAAAGTATGCCAAAAAATAGTTTGTGAAAGCATGCCTTTTATGTTGCTCCGGCTGCCTTCCTTGTTCAGTATAGTTCATGATCTTTTCAACTTCCAGAGATGATGGCTTCAGGTGACTAGAATCATTATGCGTTGTAATGGGACCAACATAAGAATATGCCTCACTCGTTGGACATTGTTTATTATCAACTGAAAGAGAACTAGCCTCAGACTCTTCGTCACGGACTATAGAGCTAGGATGCCTGATGAGAATGCTTCCATGTCCTATCTCAACAGAGACCATTGGTGTTTCATTTTCAAAAAGAAGATCTTCCTCAGAAGATGCAGAAAAATAAGACTGTTGTTCATGAAGAATGGTACATAAATCTTTTGTTAGCTTCTCAACAGAAGAAGGCTTTGGCCGACCAACGCATGTCCTCTTTTTTGAAGGCACCATGGCATCCCAAACCACTGACTGAACAGGACCTAAATTAACCAAAAATCTATTATTAGTTACATGTTTTCATAAACGAAAAAGAGGAGATTACATGTTTTGCATGGTAATACAAGTAGAAATTCTTGATTGAAGTCAATTAATAATGAACTAGACATATGAAGCATATATGTGAGAGCTGGCATTCTATTATTAGGAGAAAAAGTATTACATAATGTCATACACTAAACAAAAAGAAAAAAAGATAAGCCATGTTTATATACAGAACTTGTCATTACAAATGTTATAATTAGAGCTTCTGGTTTGTCAGCAAAGATCAATTGTTTCTCTTCCAGGAAAATCAACAACTACTAAACCATTCCCAAAATCTAATTCTTCATTCATTTTTCCACACTCAATTGTTCACTACTTGATTGTGCTAACATAAATCTGGACAGGCAATAAAACCAATACTTATTTCAAAATGATGAATGCGCAATTCTGCTGTAATCAGTTATGAAGATCTTAATCCAACCTGTCAGATCACAAGCATCCATGGCATCATATTGTGCACAGCTCTCTGAGTTAGAAATAGCCGATCCTGAACTTGATCGGTTGCTTACATCTTCATCTGCGAAGATTTGACATCCCTGGCTGTACTCAGGTGCAAACCCTCCAGATAGTTCATTATCATGGTCATTATTTGGCTTGAGCAATGTCACTTCTCTCTTCTTATTTGATATGTTCTTTACCCTGGAAACCTTTTGATCCCCACAAGCATCAATTTCTGTTCGAGCATGTAAAGGGGTATAATTTGCAAGAGTTCCCTTTGTTCTCCACCGAGACCCACATGCATTGCATAGTACTGGCTTCTCGGGTGGTCCATTACGCCAGAGTGGTGTGCCTGTAGCAATGCTCAATTGTCAGAAACCTACAAAAATTTAGAGCCCTTGTAATCAAGATTAGAGATGTAACTCAGATTGGATAGACTACTAACAACCACAAGTTCATATTTTCCTGACAATCCAATTCATGATTCATATTACAAAAAATACAAGTCAAGCTAGATATTGAGAAATAGCTTGAACCTCTTGGATTAAAATATTTTACATTGGTTAGTATCTTTCATATACTAGAAAGCTGAACTCAACAATAGCTTCAAGGTTCAGATATCAAGGTTAAGCAAACAGAGATGAGAGTGCTAATGCATCACTATCTTGTTTGTCATTCCATAAATGTTGGCATCACAAACAACATCGGTCATATGAAAAAATGTTGATTATTTTACTTTTATTAGCCAACTGGTTTTAAATTTCCAAGAGTAATACATGTCAATACCCTTTCCTTTTGAAGGAAAATCAACATTGATTTAAAAAACCTGAAGCACTTAGTGGTGAGACTCAAAATTACGAAAACTTGTGGACACTGATGGTGAGTCAATGATTGCAGTTTGGTGGAAAATTACACTTGTTATAGGCTGATAGTGGAAACAAAGATTGCAATTTAACTAAAAATGCTGAAAGTAACTGCGAAGTCTCATACATATAACAAAGTTGAATGGCACATTGCCTTCTTTTAAGGACTGAAAAAATTGTAGTTAGTGCAAGACACAGTGCTAGAAAACTGAGAAAAAAACCAGTTGTAAAAACTTCAAAACTTTGAAAAGTGCATTGGAATTATAAGCAAAGCAATGAAAATCTTCAAGTCATGCCAATAAGTGATGCACACAAAATTAATAGTTTCAAATTGAAAATATTTCGGAAGAAAATAATGAAGAGGTACAAGTATCGATTATTCATCAGACAGAGAGCAAGGGAGTGGCAAGTCGTGTATGAAGGATGAGATGAATGCAATGCTTCCAATATCCTCTGGCACGATGAAAAAAACTGCTTTGAAGAGGAAATGAAAACAATTGTGGAAAAGTCTTTCCAAATACATGAATGAATTAACTTCTGCCATTTTACAAAAAACATGATTCCCTTATCTTATTACCATCCAAATAGCAAGACATGAACTGTGGGTTGACTCTTTGATAAAGACCTTAAAAGCAGTGAGTGTTGTTCCTATTGAGGAGTATCACATTCAATGAACTGTATGCTTAATTTTACAACATTTACATGGTCTCGGATTTGGAAATAGATAGCGGAACAAATAGCAACAAAAGAGTACAAAAACACATAGAAATAGGAAACAAACATAATTTTTCACAACTTTCAATTACAAATACTATGGAGAACAGCACAGTTGTATTCTTTCTAATTCATATACATCCAGACTATCACACGGCACACATAATTTTTTAATAGTTCATATTAAACATAATCCCTTCCCTCAACACATTTCAATTCGCAAATACATAAACTCTTTGCATAAAGAAGAAAAAAAAGACAGTAAATAACTTTAAAGAAAATATTATATATTGAAGAAACAAGAACTCACTTGTAACTCCACAGTGATAGCAAGGACCTTGTTTACCCATGTATCAATCTTTCTCGCAGATTAATCAAAAGATTTGAAGAAAGAATTGCAAGGAAATTAGAAAAAAAAAAAAATATATATATATATATATATATATTTTTTTTAAAAAAAAATTAATAAAAAAATTTTTTTTTTTTTTGAAAAAAATAAAAAAATTATAAAAAAAAAAAAAAAAAAAAAAAATATATATATATATATATATATATTTCTTTGACAACAAAATCAATAAAAAAATGTTTTTTCTTTCTGAAAAAAATACAATAGTTATGTAGAAATGCTTTCTTTATAGGCAAATCCAGAAATGATAGTTCCCAGAAAGAAAATTTAAAGCAGGAACCAATAAACCCAGAAAGTTTGTCTTTTTAACAGTCCTTAAAGAAATTTGACATAAACAATCTCGCAACAACCCGAAAGGATTGATGTATATGGGAATTGTACAATAAGAGAAGACTAGAGAAGGAATCTCAGAAATGGTTGTGAAAAGGGGAAAGAAAAGAAGTTGAATGTTGAGAGAGAAAGAGAGAAGTGAAGGTCCCTGTATGTGACCTCTTGTATTGTATAAGAAGTAAATGTTTCAACTTTTTATGTTTTTTTTTTTCTCTCTTTTTATTTTTCTCTTTTGTTGATTTTATTTGAAACACTTCAATTTCGCTTTTTGTTATATTAAAAATAATGAGCTCATCTTATTATAAAGGGAACAGAAGGGGTAGGGGAATATCATTGCACAGATCCTGTTGACTATGGACTTTTCTTCTTTGTTAATCCTCCATTTTTTAAATTCTCAACAAATGATATAATAAAATTTAAAAGTATTCAATCTTTGCCATCCATTCTTCAATTTTTTGTGCATCAAATGAAAGAGATTTTTCAATAACTGGATTATTTTTCGAAGAAAAAAGGAAATCCGCTGAAAAGGGAGAAAGAAACAAGGACATGTTTTTGGCCTTTCCCAATTTTTGTTCCTGCTGCTATGAAATGCAATGGTTTTTTTAGTTTAAGATGTGAATACCAATTCTTAATTTTATATTGTCCCGAGTGTGATGACATGATGTTGATAAGGAATTAAAAATTTGTTTTTTTAAAAAAAAAAAAAAAAAAACAGAACAATAAATCTGTGACTATGTCATGTGTGTGGTCAGAAACCTAATTATCATCGTTGGATTAGTCATGGAGGGTTAGTGCTGAATTCCAAATCAGATAGTCAAATACAAATATTAACTTCAAGTAATTTTAGTTTAACCTTGTGATTAGTATTCTGTTTATACTCAAGATAAGGGGAATAAAGGAAAAGAATATCATTCTTTTACAGAAAAATCAGTGAAAACATAGCAGAAAGACAGCACAAAAATCCTAACTGATAATCTAAATTCTACAACAAAAAATGAAAATAAAAAAAAATAATTAATTTTTTTAAAATGTATATAGCATTTTATATAATCAATAAATTAAATGTATATAATTACCTAAGTAATATCATAATCATTTTATAGCATATATACACACACGCACTATACCTGATCTATGGTAAAAAATAAATAATGGTCGATAATAATTCTATTTTTACCAAATACAGATTTTTTTCTTAGCGAGAGTATTTAGTAACATGGAAGCTTTATATTTTATAAATTAAGTTGGGATTCTAACGAATCAAATTTCTGTAATAATAAAGTATGATTAAAATTGAAAGTGTATTTATGTATATAAACAGCTGATACTAAAGTAAAAAATATATATAAAAAACGAAGTTTAATGTAAAATATTAAAATAATACTAAAGTTAAATAATAGATTTATTATTTCATTTATAACAACATATTAAGATTATTTTCTTTGGTATATACATTTTATATTCTTATTTAAATTTTAGTTATATTTTTTAAATTAAAATATATAACTACTTTAATCAAATTTAAAAAAATATATATAAATATATATAAAAGATACGTATTTAATATTTTTTTTACTCTTAATTATATTTTAAAATAAAAAAATATCTAAATAATTTTATATATAATGACTAGCGAAAACCTAAGTGTAATAGTTTTTTTTTCTTATTTTGTATTTTTATTATAATAATTTATTTAAAATAAAATTTATATTTTTATTATTATTATACTTTTATAGTTATCAATGTCTATACTAAATTTTTACTATTTATCTATATCTATAAATATATAACAGTGAATAACTAATCAGGATGGATTCTCCTTTTTTGTGTCAATTTTTTTGTTCACTTCTAAACTTTAAGTTACTATTTTATTTAAATTCAATTATTTTTATTTTTATTATTTTAAAATTTTAACTATTTTTATAAATTAAATAAATAAAATAATTTATTAAATAAATAAATATTATCAGCTAAATAAATAAAAATGTCTAAAATTAAATTATAAAATTTATTTACATTTATTTTTATAGTTATAATTTTATTTTTTTATTATTATAAAAAACGTAAACACATATTTTTTTACTTTTTTAAAACTTAACTGTTTTTATAAATTTAAAAATAGAATCATCTATTAAATAAATAAAATTATCTAAAAAATAAATAAAAAGTGTCTATAATTAAATTATAAAATTTATTTACATTCCTTTTTATAATTATAGTTTCATTATTTTTTATTATTATAAAGAGCAACACATACGCATGTATTTTCATTTTTATATGTATATAAATAAATTATACACTTTTTTATATTTTTGTATTTTTTAATTTTATTATCTTAATTATTATTTTTAAAATTTAAATAAATACTTATAATAGAAAAATAATTTTTCAGAATTTTTTTTATTTTAGTATCTATTTTCTTGAATTTAAATAATTACTCGTTATAAAAAAATTATTTATGCTTTTATTATTTTAGTAATTATTTTTTCAAATTTAAAAAAAAAATTACTAGTAATAAAAAAAACATTTATATAATATATCCATAACTATATTGCATATACCTATTGTTACCAGTAAACTTGATTAAGAAATTCAATATTGTATAGGACTCTTATGAGTATAAAGGTTGTTGCAAGATTAATTTAATTTAAAACTTAATTCATTTATTGAGTGTATTGTCATGAGATTCAAATTCATTAATTTGGTAGGGATTCTTAAACATATTATAAGATTTTTTTTTTTTTACTTTTGGTATTTCTCTAATAGTTTAAATTTGATTTTGATGTTCAATGTTTTTTTTTATTTTAATTTATAATATAAAAAATGAGAACCATAAGTTACCAAACAATAAAGAGAAAGATAGAGATTAAAAAATTAAATTAAAATAGTTATTTGAAAATATCCTATAAAAAAACCTACAAAATTTAACCGATTTATATAAATCCTAATTGGATTAATTTACGCGTTGTATTCGTTAAAATAAATAAAATAAAATGCAAATCAAATTGAAACTCCTGGCAAACACAGTTGTTTTTTTTCAGATCTTAACTCAATTCCTCAATTCCTGTTCACAACTTTTAATTTCATATACAACTTGAAACTCCTCACACCTTTGAACATAACTTTTTTATTTTTCACATTGCCAATTAAACTATTTGCAATGCACAACACAACTCTTAATTTCATATAAAAATTGAAAGCAGTTATGATCTCTCAAAACTTTAATTCAGTTGTCCAAGTTGTTCCCATGACAAACAATTTTAAATTTTAAAAAAATTATATTATAAATCGTTTTATTTGAGCATGACTTCAATTCACCTTTTGCACTAGTCTAAAATTCGTATGCACGAAGCATAACTTTTGTTGGTAAAGTCGTTTTCATCATGCACAACTTAACTAAGATTCATAATATTTTCAAATCATTCTATGTAATTTCAAACAAAATTTGCACCACTTTTTGTAAAAAAAAAAAAATCAGAATCAAAATGTTGTTTTACAGTATTAATAAAATACAATGAATTCTTATTTTATCATAGAATTAAATGTAGCAAGATACAAACTTGTGTGATCATGTTTCAAAATGAATATCTCATAGATTTGATATTCACGGTAAATATCTGATTTGGTAAATCGTAATTTTTTCTGATTTTTGTGAACTTTGGATAAGAAATTTTGTGTAATCCGTGTCTAAAAGTGTAAGTTAACTTCATGTTTCATGTCATCATGAACTATCAATAAATTAGTAGTTTTAAAACAAATATCATACCATAAAAATATATTTCTGTACATTAATACTAAAATACTTGTAATTATTTAAAACTTTAAAATATGTGATTATGCATGATACTTAAAACAGATAACCACAATCCATTAAAGAAGTTCACAAGAGATAATCTAAAAATAAATTAAATTATGCTTTAATTTCTCACAGTTGTTGGGTTAACACAGACTAATGGTAAACCAAATTTATGGAAAAAAATGACAAAAAGGACAAAATCGTAAATAAATTATAATGTTCACTGGTAAGCAAAATGATATTTTTATATTTAAGAGATATTTTTTAATAATTTAATACAATAGAATATAATTGCGGAAACATAAAAGTGAGTTTCATAAGCAAGATGGGTCCCACTGAAACTCTTGACTAGGTGTCATAACTAACCTTTCTTTCCGTGTGTTTCCAAATCTCATAAAAAGATTTTTTAAGATACAACCATTGAAGTTAAATTATTTTAATTATTAATTAAATATTAGATTATAATGTGAACAACTTTTTTAATAATAATTTTAAGACAATCGTTTTAAAAATAATAATGATATTTTAATTATCTTTAATCTATTACTATACAGAGTTGAATGCAAAAAATTTATTAAAATGAGCAAGTTACCATTTTCCAACTTATAAAAACAGTTTTTTTTTTTCAGATAATTATTTTACAAAATCCAACTACCGTGCCAATACTAAAATTACAAACTATTAATATTATTTTTCTAAAATCGTATATTTTTTAACCAATATTAATGTAATAAAAATGTAGAGAATGAACATATATTTTCGCCAATAAAATATAGAATTAAATAGAACATTGATTTTAACTAATTAAAACATAATAAAAAAATAAAACACGCTTTAAATAAAGTTTATATATATATATATATATATATATATTTATTTATTTATTTATTTAGTGTACAAGTATATCTGTTTATTTTAAATATTTAACCTACAAGAAAAATTATCATATGACTACTACCACGCATTATTTTTTTTATTTACAAATTACACACTCTGTTTATTTATTCAACTATGAGTTTTTCTCCAAACCTAATGTATCACCTTAACAAACATTCAATTTCAATTCTAAGAACATTTTTTTTTTAAATGTTTCTTTTTACACTAAACTTCAAAAAAATAACACATTCAAATCCTAATTTTGTCCTATCCAACAATACTATGCAATATTTTCACTTCCAATATGTAATACTTAAAAGATGTTTATACTTTTATTTTAATAATTACGATATTTTCTAGTCATTATTATCATAGCCTGCTCATTTTCTTTCAAAATAATTTTCGCATGATGTAAGTTTTTTATGTTTTTACTGTAAGTATTGTTATGGTCTATGACATTTTTTTTTATTCCTAAAATGAAAATATATAAATTTATAATAACTCACCCACCTTACTCAACTACTTAAGTTACATTTTTTTTACTTACCATATAAGTAAATTGAATGGATACATTTAATATTAAAAAATGTATTACATCCATGTTATTTTACTTTTATGAATTATTGTTGAATTTGTCGGGTCAACTGTCAAACATGTTATTTTGAACAAACCCATTTTCAAGAAATATATATTCGGTTTAACTAAACCTTTTATAAACTTAAAAACAGTTGAAAAAAAAAGTTACAAGTTCTTTATAAAACAAGGTTCACATCTCTAATATTTATAGTTATAAAAGAAAAGTATACAAATAAAATAATCGATTTAGTATTAGAATTTGTTTTACTTTTTTCAATTAATTAATTTTTTTTAGAGAATCATGGTGGGACCTGGCAGCTATGACATTAACATTTGAGAAGAATGGTATTAATGTGGCGAAACGCAGAAAGTTGAGTTGTGTGTTGTCGTTTTATTATTATTAAGTAAAGTAATAAAAAAATGAATGGGTAAAGAAACCTAATAGCATTTATTTAATTTTATTTTTGTAATTGAAAGGCCAAAAAGAAAATTCCAACGTTTTCACTAATATTCCATCTTCAGATACTACCTAACTTCAATGTCTTCCCACTTTACATAGCTGTTTTTATTTTAGTGTATTAAAAAATATAGAGCTATCTTTATTTAAAAATATAAATATAAAATAAAAAAATAGAGTTGAAAAGGGTTTGTGTGGTGAGAAAGCTAAGTGGGGTGGTGACTCTGCAGCGCACGCGATGAAGTAGAAAAGTGATAGGTTAGAAGTCAAAGAGAGAGAGAAAGAGAAAAATGTGTAACAGTGAAACCCTAAAAATGATAATAATGATGGAGAGAAATAATGGAGAAAAAAAAAAAAAGACACTAAAAATGAAAGAATGGGAATTAAAGGAAAAAGCGTGGTAGGTATTGATTGGTTTGGCGGGTGAAGGATTAAAAGAGAATAAACAGCGTTTAGTTTATCTTTGTTGAGTTGGGTGTCATGGTTCACGCCACTTCACTTTCTTACCTCTAATTTTCATTTTCTAACAGTAACTGCATTATCATGTAGTTCAGAATATTGGTTCAATTTGTAAATTGTCAGAAAATTTTTATTTAAGGGTTAATTAGTTTTCAAATTTATGAATTTGTAATGGACGTTTTATAATCTTTTATTGAATATTTAAAAATTTTATATTTTTAATTAACTTTTACCTTTTAATTTTATACAATCTAGGGTTTAATTTTTTGTAACTTAATACAATACTGATTTATATTAACTATGAATCCTAATCTTTCTTAATAACGTGAAAACAAAAAAAATAAGATAACAGAGTGAGGTAATCATTATATTAAGAATTTGGATTCTTGTTAAATTTTTTGTTGAAATGATAATGCAGTGTATTTTTAATATTTAACAGAAAATAACACAAAAAAAACAATAAAGAATCTGAATTGTTATATTATTTAATTAAAAAAAGTCAAACAAATGATAAAATTTTTGAGTATTTTAATAGATATACAATATTTAATAAGTTCAATTAGAATAACATGAATTTAAAAAAAAAATTTAATCAAGTTATTATTTAATGAACATTTATAAAGTATATGATTAACTGAAAATATTTGGAGGAGGGGATGAAAAAAAAAGAGATTGATGTAATTTGATTGAAGAAAATATAATAAATTTTATTAATATGCATGACTAATTTAATTGAATTAACGAAGATTACTAAAAACAATTAAGTGTAATGTCATAATTTATTTGACATATATTTTCAAATCATAAACATTATTTTGTTATACAAAATTAGTTGAAAACAAATATTTCTTAAAAATATTAGCTATTTAAAATATGAATTATTAATTTTCAATAATATATATAATAATAAAAACAATTCAAGTAATAAAATAATTTTTTTTAAATCTAAGTATTTAAATATAGAATAAATTAATATTCTATCAAACAATTCCCGTAAATCCACCACTTTTTCCTCATCTCACATTTCATCCTATAAATCACCAATATAAACTAAATCATTACCATCAAACAATATTTATAAATCATATAAAATAAAAAATGAATTTCCAAAAATGTTCACATATAGTAATTCATTCTCATCAAACAAAGTATAAACGGGACAACATACACCAATCTACAATATATATGACTTCTGTACTTTTATTTTGTTTAATTATTTAATTATTTATTTTGAGACTTTGTTGGATATTTTAAGCAGGTGAGAAATTAATTTACGTTGTGTTATTATTATATTATTTTACGTTTTGTTGAAAATAGATTTTTTTCCTCATAGAAGTTTGATCATTCATTTTGTATGTTAACTTCACAAAACAAATTAAAAAATAAAACGTAACTTGCAAGTTTTGTACAAAGTAACTTCTTGTTCTCTATTTTTGACCAGCCATATACACAAAAGAACTAATCTACATTATCATCTACGCCTCTCCTTTTACACGAAGAGTGAACCAATAATACCAACAAAAACAACACTTAATTAATGATTTAAAAGTGATTTCAAATTAAACTCGATAAATCTCAATATAAATATACCAAAATAAATTGAACTTTATAAAAATCTCTAACCTTAATTCGCGGTGTCATTATCAAACAACTAAAATCCCAATTCAAACAATTATTTATTTTAATTAGATTTAATTACTCATTTAATCTTGAATTTCATAAAAAGGATGTCAAATTAGTTCTTCAAATTTATTTAGTCTCAATTTAATTATAATTTCTAAAATTAATGTAATTTGTTCATGAATTTTGAAAAATTAATGCAATTTGATATTTTTTTTATTGTTAAATTTTTTGAAATATGTCAAAGATTTTTTTTAATCAAATTTGACACTAAAAATTATTTTAATTACACAAATATTACAAACCATCCTATTTATTATTTCAATTTTGATAAAAAGTTCTTTATCAGTTTCAGGAAATTTAACGAAAATAATCAGACTGTATCAAATTTTCACAAATAAAGATCAAATTGTTTCAATTTTTATAAATCAAAACCAAATTGAGACTAAAAATAACTGAAGAATCTTCGACCTTAACATTTTTAGATGAAAACTAATACTAATCGAGTAATTAAACATTTTAGCTATTTGTTTTTAGAATTAAACGAGTGATATTCTATGTTAATTGTTTTCCACTCACACATTTCTTATCCACACGGTATATTTTGCGGGTTACTTTATTAAGGAATCAGCTTCGTATCTTTTATTCAACTCTTTGGTCACGAACCCATTTTGTGCACCAAGTGTTTGTTTAAAGTCCTAATACATGTTTATGCCTTTTTCACACTTTCTGATCTTAAGTTTGTTCGGAATCTTTCACCCTCCAACTCATCATCATCATCATCCCATGTAACAAAAACACATTGGCTAAAGTGAAATAATAATCCAATAATGTGGTTGGAATAGTTCCCATTTAGAAACGACAAGTTAAATGTAACCACCCTATAAATTAAGTGGAAGTATTAGGCCCATTTCAGTGAGATTGAGTCAGATTGATAGAGGCCCTTCACACAAAAAGAGTATTAATAAATTAATAATAGTAACATATATTATAACCTATTAATATTAGGAATGGAATCAAGTGTGCAAAGAAGCAAAACAGAAGGTGCCTTCTGATCAGGATTTGCAACTACCCATGTAAATGTTCTCAGATTAGAGAATTCAGATCACATATTTTTCTTTTAAAAATCTATTTTAATAACAGTTTCACTACCTTCGATAAGTCTCACATATTAGAAGTCAGAATCAAACACAGTTTAAATACTTTTATCTCTCTGTCTTTCAAGATATTTTTTAAGAACAAAACTGTGATAGAATTACATGATTCTAAGGTCATATTAAGCATTGTGTGGATATTACTCTTTTCTAATACTTGTTTCCTCAGCCTATAATGATTGCATATATTTTTGGGAGGGAGCATGTTGGTGACTTTGCGTGAAGATTCGAATGATCAAAGGTTGTCACATTATTGAAATATTATAATTTGATGTTACACTTTTCACTGTAGACCTACCTTCGAAAAAAAAGATGGGGGAGGCTATTCACTAAATGATGCAATTTTATTATCACCATTGATTTGTAAAAAGAAGATTATGAATGAAGGTGAGTTGTCATTGAATTGACTATTCTAGTGTAAATAAGTTGTCACAACTTTATTTATTTTTACATTGAAATCGATTTAGATTTATTTTAAGAAGTCGTTATTATTATTATTATTATTATTTTACTTTTTATTCAATTGAAACTAGAAATTCAATTGAAGTATTTTTGTAACAAAAACAGTTGAAGTCTCATATGATGAAGCATTTTGGAATAAGGTTCGTATTCGACAACATGTTAACAATTTCTTTTAATGTGTTTGTATTTAGACATCTTTGCATTCGACCATTAGGCAAAACTCTTTAAATAGTTATTCTACTTTTTTGGAAATTAAATCGAACTAATATATATTTTTCAGTTTCACAGTTATTTTATTGATTGGATTTTTTGTTTGATAACAAAAAGTTGGGTATTTCCACTTTATTTGCGAATCAAGAAAAAAATGTTTTTTTTTTTTTTTAACTCAAGCATGATTTGAAAGGTAAACACTGCAAACCACATATTCTTTCTAAGCATTTTAAACTGTCTATAGATAAAACTTAGTTTAAAAGGAGAAACTTATAATCTAAATCTATCAAATGCTTTTACTGTTTTCAAAATTTTAATATTAAAGAGAAAAATTATTTTTTAACTACTAAATTTTGACAACTTTCTTATAATTAGAAGTATCATTTTTTTAAGTGGTCTCTAATTTTTTACTTTTTTATTTTTTTATGTTTCTAAAATAATTAGACGACGTCTCATGTTGTATGAAAGAATTTTCAAAATTTGATTGTCAACGTATCCTTGTCTTATTAAAGAATACTGCAAGATTTGTCTTTGTCTTATTTGAGTTATGGTTAAAAAATATTTAATCACTTCATTTTTGTTTTTAGTGTAAATACCTAATTGGTTATTTTTAAAGAAAAGTTTTCATAATTTTTTTTGAATACATACTTAAATTTAAAATCTTAAAGAGGCTAAGCATAATTCAAGTGAAATCAATGTAATATTGTTGATAGAAATCAAAATTTGGCAATGTTCCAAAAATGAGAATACATCAATGGACAATACGAAAAAGTCAAAAAGCCCATACCTTGAGCTTAGTTTTTGTCGAGCATAAAGTAAAATGACATGATATCCATCAGGAGTTATAATAATTTTTTTTTCGGATTTGCCTGTTTTTGCATCATATGCTTTTAGGGTTAATAAAAGTCTTTGCTTCAATTAAACATAAGATTATAACTTTAGCCACCGCCAGATCCCTATGGAATGTTCTGGAACTTTTAAAATGAGATATCTAAATACTATAATACATAAAGGTTTCAAGAGATAAGGTGTTCTATAATATTTAAATATTTAATTTTTATAAAATAAAATTCACTCACGTACGTAGTACTGAAACTTTACAGCACATGTCTGAATTCCACCAAACCTCTGTCAGAGACAATTTTTGGGGCATGCATAGTCTTCTGATTTCATTAATTTGTTACTTTTTTTCTTCTCCGCCCATGCATTAATTTTTTTTTTCAAAATATTTTATGTAATACTTTGAAGTATTGCCATCCAGCAGATGAATTTTTTAAAGGAATTTAAAATACGGTGTCAGATTCTTAATACAACCAATTCGGAAGATTTAGGCAAAGAGATAGAATACTTTTTTTTTATCTCTCTGAAATCTAAAATCCCAACTTATGGTTGATATATATTTCTAAGGAAATAAACATTAAATTTACAGATTTTTTTTTTTTGTTATGTATCACATACTTATATTGTACAATTGACTCTCAACAATATCATGTTTGATTAATTACTTGAACTTCCACTATACGCATAGAATTGAAAAGAGAAATAGTCAGAATTACAATAACTGATAAGCATACCTATCCAATTGCATTCATAACCTTAAACAGATACGTAATTTAAATAATTATTTATCAAGGATTAATGCATATTCTCAAAAGTTACAACGGGTTATATAAATACTCAAAATATATTTTAAATTGACTAGTTATTATTTCTATTTTGGGTGGGAAATTAGTTGTGCAAAACCACCTTACTTGAATATATATAATTTTTATTTTATTTTTTAAGGTACTCAAGTTATTTATATTAACATATATAAAAAAAAAATAACTGGTTGTCCAAGACCACCTTACTTAGAAACGTATCTTTTGCTTTTCTTTTTTTTTCATTTTGATACATGCTTAGTTATAAAGTTCAAAAGCAAACAAGTAGGAACAAGCTCATGAAGATTAAATCACTTTATAGTCCAGTAACCTATGTATTGAAGACCAAGGGAAGAGAGGTGTAAACCGAGCAGATTGGTAAGAAATTAATCTCTCCTCTTCTTCTTTTTCTCGTTCCTCTCAGCTGAATTTTTCAACTGAAAAATAATAGTAAAAATCCCGTCAATAAAAAATTTGTAAGGTAAAGGAGAACCCATTAAACATGCTTTAACAATCAAACTCACCATAATGACAAGAATCCTCACAAAAACTGCAACCAAATCAGTAAACAAGGTCAAGGCATGCTTTACATAGTCCAGATCGCCCAGGTGTGCTCTCTCAACTATTTCTTGGGTGTCAACTATAATGTAACCCACAAACACCAAAAGCCCAAAGTACAGCTGCAACAACATCAAATAAACTCCGTGTAAATTGAGACTTAAAAAAACAAATAATGAATTCCTCTAAGGGGTGTTAATACTTATAAAAATTTACTGGTTATTGGTTAATATTAATTAGAAAGAAGAAATTTTGAGAGCTCTTAGTTCTAAATCAAGTGGCAGGATCTTTGAATGAAAATTAGAACCTACTAAAATTTGTAATTTCCACTAAATTACCAATATTAGATAGAGTGTCAGAAAGAGAGTCTTTAAAGAGTGTCGACAGCATTTCTCTTAGTATATGTATAACCAAGAATCAGAATGCTCCAAGCTATTTTCACAAAATGGGAATAATGACAGACAGCCACTTACCTCAAACTTGAAGAGAGCTGTTGAGCCTCCAAAGATGGATGAAGCAAAGTGCAACCAGAGAAGGATGGATAATCCAGAAGAAACCAAGCCACCGAGGTACAGGTACTCCCTACGTCTTGCAACCAAAGCTGCTCCTGAGAAGCATGCAAAGGCCAAGGATGTTGCCACAAATGCACTAAAGATAAGGCTGGAGAAACAAAAAAGAATGATGTCACAGAACTATAAAACATTCATCAATGCGCTACCCAATTGTCTCAAAGAGTAACTACCAGTGAAGGTACTAGCCAGGAGAAAAAAATAATAAAAGAAGATAGAAAGAAAAAAATTAAGCTTTTTCTACAACTTTTAAACTAAATCTTTTACAGAAACTCTCATTTAACTTTTCCAGTAAACTGGTTTTATCTTATTCATAAGTTAATATCAATATGAGAGAAGTCAAATTCATTTTTTTTTTTCACAATTTCTTCACCTTTACAAAGTCGTTAAAAGTTTATCTAAACAAAAAGTCAATGATTTAATTCCAATCAAAGGTGACGGGAGCGTTGAATGTATAGCATGAATCCTAGCACAATCCATTGACCAACACATAGCACATACCTTGGATCTATTTGAATAGCCAAATCAATCAAGGGTCCAATGGAGGCGCCCTGAAACAGTGACGCGGCCATCAACAAAGTCACCCTCTTCTTCTGCACATCACAAGAAAATAAAGAACGCGGGTGAATAACGATCACAAGAAAAAAAAAAAAAAAAAAAAAAAAAAAAAAAGGCAACAGAAGCTTAAAATGACACATACCTCTTCCGAAGGAGGTGTAGAGAGTAACCAAACGCTGCTTCCCACACACGCCACCGTAGTAAGAAAACCCCCAACATTCAAGAGGACATGAAGGTAGGCCCCAACAGCAGCAGCAACCACGGCGAAACAAAGAGTAAAATAAACCTACAACAATCAATCACAGCACCAAATTAACAAACCAATAAACTAAAATTTACCATGAAATCGAAATAATCCAACATCCGAAGATCCTACAACCCTAAATTTTGCAAACCCTAACTAAGATCATAGAAATTGATATATCCAAAAGAAGAGACATTGTTATTACAAAGACGATGAAAGAAAACGTAGGAAATCCATGGCTTCCACATTTCTTCGGTAATTGAATAAAAAAAATGAAATGAATGATAAAAAGGTAGAAATTAGAAGGGAACCTTCTTGAGGTGATTTTGAACGAGGGGAGAGATGAGACGGAAGTTCTTGAGGGTATCGTAATTCCATCGGTTTCTTGAATCGAAGAAGGAAGTGAAGGCGTCCATTGCTTGGATCGATCGCAAACACAAATTGGATAATGGATGAGAGAAATATATTTGAATGTCAACACTCCCAATCTATTTATATTTATTTTAATATTTGAAAGGACAGAGTGCAATTTCGCAGAAAGTTCCACACAAGATTATTTCCTCTTCATTTAAGTCTCCTACCTCCCCTATCCCCTGCATGTGGTTCTATTATATATAATTTTGTAGAAGTGTAAAAATAGTATTGAAAAATTATCTAATCATTATTTTTTAAATAAAAATTATTTAGCTATTTTAATTAAATAAAAATTTGTTTAATTACTTTTTTGTATATATAGTAATACATTGTTTTTTATTTATTAAAAGGTAAATTTTATTCAATTAAAATATGAAACTAAAAAGGTATTCTATTTATATAATATTATAGATTTGACCGAATAAATATAAATATTAGGATTAGTAGTTTTTTCCAACTTGATAATGTTATCCCTTTGATTAATTTTCAATTTTAAAACGAAGTTAATATATTTTTAAATAATAAATCATACCGTATCATATAAAGTTGGACGGGATAAATACACAATACATAAATATATAACGCACATTATTATTATTTTGGAGAGTGGCTGACTAATATAACACATTTAAAATAGTTAAAAAATATATAAAAATTTAAAATAGTAGGATGTAAAAAAAAGTTAAATTTTCAAATTTAATTCGTAAATATACATTCATACTTCAGGTTTACTCTACTTATTTCGAATATAATTTCTTTTATTGTAAGTCTAATCTATTTAATTTAAATTGAATTGGATAATATTTTTAATTTAAAATTAAAGTAGTTTTTAATTAATTGAAGCCATGTTAGATTTAGACAAGAGATGATTAGTTCATGTTGCACCCAAATGATATAATGTTAATCGAGGTGAGACTCTTATATATAAGTTAGGTTGGGTTTGACTTTAAATTGGTATGAACTTAAGTTAAGTGAGACAAATTTAAATCTTAAATCATTATAATTAAGGTTTTTTTTTTTTTTTTAAGTTGAGTTAAACTAAACTAGTCCACATATATGTTGAGTCCGTGAAAGTTCATGTCAAAACAATTTCTTATAAAGTTAAGTGAGTCACACGTTCAAATCACCTTAAACTAGATTAAATTCGATAAGAACTAAATGAAATATAACATAACTGAATATTGATTAGATTAATCGAGCCTATATTAAAGAGATTCAAACCTTGGCTAACCTAAAACAAGTTAAATAAGGTCCAATTCAAATAAAACTTGATCAGATTAAGTAAAACTTAAATGAGTGAATTCATGTTAGTTTGAATTATACAAGATTGAACTTAAGTTAGACTAGTTCAAATTAAAATTTAAAATTATTTAAAAATTATTTAAACTATATTTAATATATTTAAAATTAGATTAAAAAATAAGTTCATTTCAATCCAAAATAGATCATCACACCCATCAAATAATAAGATTAAAATAAAGTTTTTTGAGAAAATAAAAAAAAAATTGTCATAGTATAATAAAAAGTTTATTATAATAGGCATAATATTACAAACTAAACACAATTAAACAAAAGTAATACAAACATATGAAATTTGTAATAGTTTTTGCTACCTATTATACTTAAAATGAAATATTAAAAAAAAAAGTTATGTGAATAAATATGAGATTTAATTATATAAACATATTAAAACATTTCCAGTAAAAGATTATTGGTTGTCTCTTAATAACCATTATTTTGATGAGACTGATAAACAAAAGTAAACTGTTCAAATAAATAATTTGTATCAATTGGTGTATAAATTTTAATACAAAGTCCATAAATATTTCTTGTAAAAAAAGTATATTTCCCCCTTTCTTTTCACCAATATACACATATCCATAAAATTCCATTTGATTTAAAAGGAAAATAAAACAGCTTCCTCAAAAGGTACAAAATCATATTTAGTAAAAAGAAAAATTATTTCATAACAAGTTTTGTAATTAAGACAGGTAAATAAATAAAAAAAGACAGAAAGATACAAGAAATATACTAAATTATGTGATAGTATCACGAAAAGGACGGATAAATTTTATATAAAATATATTGCGTGGATGATATCTTTGGTAAACCTTTTGAACGAGTACACAATAGACACATTACTTTAATCAAGTAAAAAATATTATTGATATTATTTTTTGATAAAATTATTTAAAAAATAAATAAATTTATCACATATAATACTTTTTTTGGATATAATTTTTCGTATTATTATTGCATATATTATTTACTATTTTTGAAATCAGATCAGAACTGCGATTTGGTACCGAGAAAATTTGCATAAATGCGTCATTGATAACATTTTTAATAAATAAAGAACTCCGTTATGTAGTTATGTATTTCTGACAGAAACCAAGGATCATAAAATCTAAAATATTAACCAATAAAATCTTTCGCCTTTTTTGGTATTATAAATTTTCATACATTTTAATTTGTCTTTTGGAAATTTACATGCAAGAGGAAACTCTCAAATTAATTTCAGTTGATTTATTTATTTATTTTCAATCCAGTAAATTTGAACTCAAATTATAAGGAAATTAAGTTGTTGAATTTAGTATGTATTTGTGTTAGAGGCGTATTATAATGAATAACTGTAAATTACTAACAAACATTTCCATTCCTCTTCCAAACAACAGTGCGTCAAGTCTATGAGGCGTATTGGAAAAATTCTAATTCAAAAGAATATTAAACTTTAAACGTATACAGTGAACAATACGGAGAGTCTGCATGCAAATTTACGGAATAGTCTAAATCATTCTCTAGATGGAGAAGAGAATAACAGTTTAAAAAGAAAGCCAAGTAAAACTCCAAGGACACCCACAAAAATGGCAAAGATGAAGGAAAAGCCAGGATCACCTTTTCTGTTTCTTCGTCTTTTCAGCATGTCCTACACAATGAACAGAGTACATAGATTAGTGATATTTACAAATAGTTTTCAAGTCTCAGTAATGAGTACAGCAGACAACTATTATAGATCCAACAGTCACAATCCAACACCAAAGAGAGAGATTTTCAGAAAAAAGAAAATAGATATATGATATGAAACGAAAGTAAATTAATCGAGAAAATACAAGGTGGAAGAGAGGTGGAGACAATGTGTATCAAATATCATTTTTGGTTCCAACATGTTTATTCATCACATTCAACTGAATCACCATGAGTGCATATTTGGAACAACAACTCCAAATATAATCCTAACCAAAATCTTGTGATAAAAGAGCAATGTTTGAAAAACGCAGAACAGTTACCACTTCTTGTTGCAGTTGTCTCGTTTGTCTGACAGCGGCATCTCTTTCTTCCTTCAGATTCTGCAAAACCTGACTCTTAAAAAATAGAAGTGTAATTTAAAAGCATGACTGGCTAATCTAAAGAAAAGATCTGAACGGGGAGGGAAGGTTTAATTGTCTGGCATTAACTGCCACAATGTAGGAAATGTCTGACAATGAGCAATTGATGTGCAATTAGAGATAACAACTCAAATACGGAATACAACTCAAGCAACTAGCCATTCATTTTGCTAATACACAGATGGAGTCGGTATGTATGTGAATGGAATGAAATTAAAAACTGCCAATACAACTATCTTAACCTAAAAGAATAAATTGGTATCATAAATACAGAAGTAATTACTTTAAATTCAGCGTGTACAATGACATAATCTATAAACAATTCCACAAGAATTAAAATTATATATGTATAATCTCCGGCAAACTAACTAGAGACCTGAGCATAATTTTTTTCCACACTGCTTTCATGGAATTTGTGGAGTGCACAACATGCTAGATGTTTTGTGCCACTTAAAAGCCGAGGAAACACCTCTATAAAATTATGAAGTAAAATCTGAGCAGAATAAACCAGATACCAGACATATTATAAACAGGAGAAGCTTGATGCAACACATGTTTATATTTTCAATCAGAAGCGACCTATAGAAGGAAGTTCAAATGTTTCACTGATTTCAATTTTTATTTTGTCTTTACTTATCAATCTCAAAATGTTTTCTAGCTTTCTCAAATACCAAGTCCTACGTTGTTTCCACCAAATGGAGCAAGTATCATGAGTAGTTTGTGCATCAACAAAATGGAATTAATGCTGTCACAAAATCCAAGAACTATGCCATCAAGTGAAGCAACCCATAGTAATCTTCTCAATCAGGTTTCTCAAGCTTTTCCGTTCCAAATATGTGAGGTTTCTTTGCATAGGGACCCCACGCATGTGGGTTCTCCAGCTTGAGACATAAGATACAACATATGGCATTATGGCTTAAAACATAAAATTACGAAATTCAAAATAAAGAAAAAAAGGGGAAACTGATTTCCACGAAGGGTATATGGGGGAGGAAAAGAGACTCACAGAAGAGGAATCGAGTTTATGTGAGTTCCTGGATGCATCATCTTCAGAGCTTCCTTCGGGTGAGGCAGTAGAGATATATGCAACTCTTAATTTCAACTCCTCTATCGAATTACCACTTTCCTTATTAAACTGCAAGTGAAATTAGCAGTATTAGTGACCAATTTTTGCTTTTCAATCTGTATAGTTGATCCCCTATAAAAAGACAGTGTTGACCCTCTTACAGTATCTGCCGGGAGGTCGTCAACATCTGTATTTGAACTCACTATTGTACTCTGTAACAGAAACTTGTCTTTACATTGCATGTCTGGAGGGTATTCCCGTTGGGCTTGGAGAGTGACTATACAAAATAAAAATTGGACAATATGACAAATTCTACTACCATAGACCGGGAAGAGCTCTGGGCTCCTAAGCAAATAAATTTAACACAAGAACATTTCATCTAGATGGAACCAAAAAAGCTGAAATAGTGCATCACAAGCTCAAATAAAGCTCTTAATCACTTATTCCCAGTCCTTACCGTTGCAGGAAAGAAAAATTTCCATTATGTGACCTTTGATCAGTTGAAATTTGCAGTTTTCACAGACCTAAACATCCACCCTGCGTTTCTTCCTACCCATCTATATTATGAAACAGCATATTTCTAAATTTACGTCCATTAGATGTCCATTCAGTATCCTGTTCACATGCATATCTGCTAGGCAAGTGCTAGCAACACACTTCCTAATATCTTATTTGCCTTTGCTTAAAATGATTAGAAATTAAAAACCACGAGGGAAAGTTTACTACATACTTGTAATCAATTTCAGCAAATAAATAAAATTTTTCTTGATAACATTTTCCCTTTTTATTTGGCTAAAAGGCAATGAAAGAGGTTGGCGACAATTTTGCTTTTCATTTTATCTGTTCACACCACCGATCAAAGATGTCATAAAAGTTTTAAAGCAAAAAGAAAACGGTTTTGCTAACGTGTGCTCGCCAGGGGCTAAGGAATCAAAAGTAAAATCCATCAATTTTCCATAATCAATCGTAATTATTTAAAGAAGACAGTATCATAAACTTGTCTTCATTTAAATATTTAATAGTTTCCGATTTTGAAATCGCTTCACGTATATATATATATCTCCTCTAACCCAAATAAAGATATAATACATATCATAATCAAAGAACTAGCCTTATAAGTAACTCGGTAATATTAACATGCAGCACCTCTGATGATACAGGAGTCCCAGGGGTGTACGACACCGGTGTTTGGTCGTACAAAGTATTTCTTGGGAGAAGTGGTTTTGACCTATATGAAGGAGAAAATCAAGAAAAATAGATTGGAATGAAAAGCATTGAGAAGGAAGCAAAACATAAAGTTAAAAAAATACCTTGAAAGCAACATGATTCTGTGTGTTATTGAGGACCTTAAGATCGCAAAACGTTTGCTTCTCCAACTCAACTGGTTACACGAAAATCAGGAGAGTAAATAAACAACATATTGGCGATAAATGTCTATAACAATTAATTAATTAGTGATTTTGTGAATAAAAGGAATAATTAAACAGGATTTGGTGAGATTGAGAGGAGAGATTGAGAGAGAGACGTACAATGGAAGCGGAGTTCGTCGGGACTAACGGAGATGAGTTGAGAGGCGGTCATGGCGGAGAAGGGGAGTGGGGGGAAAGGGGGAATGGGGAATGGAGGAAGAAATGAATTAGAGTGACATCACATCGCGTGAAGGAGAAGAGGAAGAAGAAATATGTGATGGAACGAGGAGTATGGGGCACCGATGGCTACAAAGTCCTTAACCAAATTTTGCAGAATTTTAGCCACCGAGATCGCTTTTCGCCTTCACACTCCTCCACACTGTATGTCTGTGCCATCTGGTTTTCGCAGAGGCACTGAATAACAGAGAGAGAGAGACGCTGCTATACTCTCGCATCCTTTGGGGCCACCTGCTACCTACTCTGTGCACGTGTCCTTTTTTAAATGTTTTTTATTTACCACCTTTTATTTTTTCTAAATGTTTTGACCAAGAAAGAGAATGATATTTATGTGAAAACTTATCTCATTCCACTGTTTTCTTTTTCTATTTTATTATTTAAGTTGTTGATTTTATGTTTTTTAGATTTAAAATAATTTTATTTAAAGGGGTTTGAATCACACAGATTTTCAGTTTTATTCTGTTTAAGAAAATACAATACAAGTATTTTAAAAAAGTTATTTATACAAATCTAAAAGTAATTGTATAATTAATAACATAAAAAAAATATAAGCTCAATTTGAATTGGATCTATTTTCAAAACTAAATCTAAACCAATTTCAATGAAAACGGATTATTATTTCCTCCGATTTTTAGGCTAATTTTCAGCTTATTCAGTTTTTAATTTCTTATATTAAATCTTAATTTTTTTGGGTTAGTTATTAACACTCCATTATTCTAAATATAATTATTTTTTTTAATAAAATTAATGCTCAATGTTTATTATTATTTATCTCTATATTTTTTCAATACTATTTACCTACTAAGTTTTACCTCACTTCCAATTGCTATTCCTCTCTTTCTTTTTCTCTTTCATTTTTACTTCATAAAAAATATGCCATGTTCTCATATTACCTATAACAGTAATTGAGGTATGGATATCTTCATATTTTCCAACTTTCAGGCAAGAAGAGCGTTAAAACACTGACAACGTATTTGAAAACCGGGGCACTCTATATTGATGATTACGAAAATAACGATTTTAAACAAGTGATCACTAATGAGGTCGATGAAAAGGATGACGAAGGGTATTAAAACATAAAAATAGACATCATCCCCATGCTAGCATATTTCGTCTAGATTCAAATATGTAATAAATAAAAGCATAGAACAAGAGAATTTATAACAAAATTATTCCAGCATGTTGCTCTAGATTTTAATCCTAATATCCATTTTAATGAACTAAAGTAATGGTTTTCTTTGTCACAGCTTCGCTTTCTTACAGTATATATTATAGTGACGCAGAAGAAACACTTCAAATTTCTCAGAGCTATCAAGGTTCAGCAGTACACTTGTTTCGATTTCAGGGAAGATAGGATGTAAGGGGAAGAAGAATGATATATTGTACAACAGAACAAATTGAAATAGTAGCATTAGAGCCCCGCAACACTTATCATGGATCAGTAGACTATTTCGAAGATGAACGTAGGGAAAAGTGGGGTATCTACGAATCATTTGAAAGTGGAGAATCTCGGAAGCTTGTCTCTCAGATAGTACAATCTTGCCCTCCTGACCTTACGGTGGCTTACCACTTTGATTTCTTTTATGTTTGGTGAGTAACTGTCGCAGTAAATATAAGCACATATAAGACAATATATGACAAGAAAAAGTCGGTAAAGATTTCATAATACAATCTACCAATATGAAAATTCATATACAGTGGTCTTTAGACATCCATTTGTAGCTTAAAACAGAGAACTGTTTGGGCAATCAGCTTGAATAAATAAATTCAAATCTTCTCAATGATAATTTCATTATCTCTTAATATCAGCACAGACCGAAGACAAATATTAACCATAGAAACATTGCATATGTTCGTCAGCAACAAATGTAGGTCACACATTAAAACATATATGAATCTCACCTGCCATTCTTCTGAGACATATTGACATAAATAAATTTCAAGTTCAGGCTGATATTTTTTCCAATTCACATTTCCCACAACTAGAATTCTTATTACTAGAAAAGGATTTGTCTTCTTACAAGTTACAACCCTCCCATGGAAACCGAATAAACCCCGTTTTGTAAAAAAGAAATAAAAATTGAAATGAAAATAGTCTCATGCTTCAATTTATTGTAGAACAAGGTTACCTTAAGCTACCATTGATCAGAATCCCATCAGACAACCAACGTCCAAACAATATGTAGTTTCAAAAGGTGCACAGTTGTGCATGCATAGACGATGGAATCTAAATCTTTGGAAATGACAACTCCTAACTATTTCTTTTTCCACAGCCTAGTCATCCAAAGTCTTCACATTGACTATAGTTCCTTTAAGTAACAAAGATAGTTAAGTATTAATCCCAAATTCCCAGTTTTTAGTAGGAAAACGGTTTATATAATTATATCCCCTAATCACAACAATAGGATAAACAATGATGTGAAGGAATGATCCAAATAGTGGAAAAGCAAATGGCAATAATAGTCTTCAAATACAAAATTCTAATAAAGAGGAAACTCACATTGGGAAGACTATCTCAACCCCAGTGCCGGCAATGATTCTTCGGATTCGAATAGTTGTGTGAATACCAGCATTTTGTTTTGAGATGACAATCCCCTTATAAATGGACAACCTACGCTTGTTCTCAGGAACCTCCTGCAAGAAGAACAAAATTATAACACCATAAAATTCATGTCACTTCAGCACTCTTCTCAAAATATATCTTAAGTAATAAAAAGAATACCAATTTGATTTCGACAACATCCCCAGTCCTAATGTCTGGCGTGGGTCTTTCCTTCTCCGATGCCTCAATTGCCCTCTGATTCAATATCTGCATCAGCAACAGCAAAAACAACATCATGCATTTTACACTTCGTCCATCTTCTGTCTTTCCCTACACATTCTCACACACAGACACGCATAGAAAGGGTGCAGAGTGTGGAAACCTAATTGGTAATTTAAAACACTCAAGCTAATTTATGGCGCCTCTAATTACCCCCATAACGTCTCCAAGCTTGACTCTGGCTTTTCGGGGCAATTTCGGAGCCTCAGAATCCGAAAGCTGTTCTGCTTCGCCTTCCGAAACTTCATCAACATTGTCGGAAGGAACATCTTCGGTGGCTTCACCACCGCCTTCGAGGTTGGAATCAGCTCTCACAACGAAACTAGACTTAGCAATAAGAGGAGTGCAACGCCATGAAATTGGAGTCGAAGGAACCCTAGAAATTAACGCAACGTTACGAAGGGAAGAAGAAGGAAAAGTGAGCTTGGGCGCAAACAGTGCCTGCTGCAGTACAATTTCCAAATCAGTAAGGAGATAGAGAATATAAAAATGTTTAGGTTTTCACATTTAATGAAGAGGCGAGAGCAAAACCTGAAGAAGAACTTGAGAAGCCATTATTATGAAAACGGAAACAGGGGTTGCACCTTCAGTGGGTAGGAGACATGGCAACACTGCAAAATGTAAGAATGGAGAAGACCCTTATCTGTTTCTATCCGTTCCACACGTGCGAACTAACTACACTTTCCTTTTTCCTTTTATTGGGCTGGGCCTGGTTTACAAAAATAATGGGCCCGAATAGAGTCCATTATGTTCTGGGCAGGATCTTCCTGCAAGGACACGTGTCTATACCATCCATGATTACATGAAAAAAACTGATTCTTCGTTAAGAACTTGTATTATCTATGCTCCTTCTATAAATACAGTAACCATGACCATTGTTCTGCATACTCTGTTCTCTCTGTCACCCAAATTTTTCTTTCTCTTCTCTCTGTAACAATGGCAGCACTCACACGTGCCATGTTGGTGCTAGCCATATCCTTCACTCTGGTAGCAATATCCACGTCTCAAGCTCCCTCTCCTGCACCCACGTCTTTCACTCTCCCCCCGCAAATGTCCCCAACCACCTCACCAACTCCAACACCTTCCCAAAGCCCAAGCCCAGGCCCAGGCCCAAGCTCAGGCCCATCCACCACTTCATCGCCACCTTCACCTTTTGCTCCCTCTCCTAGTTCACCCTCACCCACTCCATTCACTTCATCGGCATCTGCTGATTCTGTGCCTTCAAGCCCCAACAACGCGTTTCTTGGTGGAACCAGTTTCTTGATGCTACCTCTACCCTTTTTCGCGGCTGCGACAATGCTTCTTGTTTGAACCAAGACATGTTTTTAATCAATAACTGAGACATGTTTTTTGTTCTGTTCTTTTTAAGCTACTCTGTTATTTTATTCTGTAGATGATTCTTGGATAATTGGTTAGTATTTCATTAATGCAATATTGTACGAGTATTGTATGATTTATGATATCATTCAAAATTTACGATTTTACCTACGGATGCTAATTCCTGACTTTCATAATTATAATATTATTGTATTTATGTTTGCTCTATCTGTTATAGGCACCTCATTGGTGTTTTTTTAATTGTAAATATCATTGTTAAAAAAAGGTGAAAATTGGAGTATTCATCAAACTTATTTAAAACATTAGTTTTTCACCTAGCGTCACGTAAGAGTATATTTTAAAAAATTAAAATAGGTCAAATTCACGTTTTATACATACGAAGCAGCCTAAAGTTAATCTAAGATGAATTCTAATCGACATTCACAGTTGTCATAATTAATAAAATAAATTACGTTCTTCTCTCGCACAAAAACATATTAAAATTACACTATTTTTCTCTTATATCTAAAACTATTGTTGAAGGTGAGGAACAAGTTGAAGGTGACACTTTGGAACTTTATCATGAATATGTGTGTGGAAGAAAGAGTTAAAAAAGGGACAGTGTGTTGTGCTTGTGCTTGTGCATGTGATGGAAGAATATAAAGAGCATGGAATTGGTTGGTTTTTTCCTCAAAACAACTTTAGCAGAAAGTGAGGTTCCCATAAAATTACTAACATTAAATAACAAATGCCATAGCACTAAGGATTTTGACCATTGAAATGTATACGCAAAAACTAAAGAAAATGATGAAAATTGTTTAGTACTTTTATTTATAAGTTGATAGCAGATAAAACCAGAAAGGGTGCATAACTCTTCTTGTTTAACATCAGAGTTTAGAACACAACACAAACATTAGAAGCACAATTTGTTGAATGCTGTTCTGTGTAAAGAAGAACACAACAAGGGAATAAAATCCGAAGGTAGAGGTGATGAAGTAGCATTTGAAGTTTTGCTAATTCTGCAATGAATGGGTATTTGTGTAGGCCATAAAGTTACAGAATTTATTCATTTATGATAAAATTACACATGAAGAATTTTGTACCACACAAAATAAAGCACTAGATTCCACCCCCAATGAATTCAAATTGTAAAAGCTGTGAGTATCAAACTTTAGCTTTTTTTGTTACGGGATCCATGATCACAACTAAACAAAACTATTTATCAGAAATTATTGATGCAATATTCCACATTCACTCATTAAAAAAAAAAAAGGTGTTGCAGTATTAAAAACATAATCTTTTTTATTGAAGTAATAATTTATGCATGGAAATTCCACGTCACGATGTAGGGTTTTTTTCTTTTGGCTCTACTCTTTTTCACTGCCATTTTGTTTTCCTCTTGAAATTGGAAAAGTACCTGTTACCACAAAGAAGTTATGTTTAAAAAATTTCTTTACCATTCTCTCCTTTTGAAGTTAGCAATGTACCTGCAATCATAAATAACACATCTATATTATGTTTGAAACTAAATATGACCTTAATATTGGTGTAAGTTTAGATATTACCTACAAACAAATAAAATAGAAAGATTTATTTATTTATTTTAGTTCCATTTATTTCTAGCATTGGTTTTTTCTTTTTAAAGTTGTCAATTAATGTATGTACCTACAAACCTAATTTTTGAGAATATATCGAGTGTTTTTATTAAGACCAATAAATTTACTAGCTTATTTAAGTAGTTAGTCTGTAAATCTTTCAAATAATTTATTTTAAAATATTTAATTTTCTTTCATTATATCTTTATATTTTATTATTTCTATTTTATTACTTATCATTACTTATTTTAATTTTATAAAGATAATTAATTATTGCATTATTTTTAATATTTGTTTGAATTAAAAAATATTTTAACATTAAAAATTAAAATAATTAATATTCTATTAAAACAACTAATTAAATATTTTTTTTTTTAGATCAGAATTTATGTTATACATACTAAGTTAAAATGAACTTGTCAGCTAATTTTGTCAAAAGAATCTTACTTAAAATAGTTTAAGCATAGATTTTATAAAATTATTAATTTTTTTCTTTAGTTTGTATTTTTTTTTTTCACTTTTATCCTATTAAAATATTGAAAGAATATTTTGCAGGTAATGGAATTTTATGTGACCATCCTATGTAATATCAATTCTCAATATTAACTTAAAAAAATAATTTATTAAAAAACAAATATTTAATTCGTATTTTCATTTTTCTAATAAAACGCTAATTTTATCGCTTCAAGTCAGTATTTTTTAAACAAATTGTAAAATTAAACCCTTGTGAATCCTCCTGCGGATTGATGGATAGACTTGTACCATCTAAAAAACAAATTTTTTTATAATCAGTATGACTTTTAAGGTTACTAATATAAAATTAACAAAATTTTCATATAGCATGATATGATTTATGATAAAATGAAAGTGCAGATTTTTTTTTTATACATTAGTATTAGTACTAAAACATGTTTTTTAGATTTTACAAAATTTAGAAAAGAGTAATGATATTTTAAAATAATAATATTTTGATTATTTTTTTATTTATTATTAATCTATTACTTCAATCATTTTTAGATCATTACATCTTATTATTAAAAAAAGTCAAAATAAATTATTGAAATACTGAATTAAAATTATATCCAAATATCATTATCCGATATCAGATTCTTCACTGATTTTGTTCGTTGTCCTCTGCTGAATATTAAAAATATTCTAAGTATCTTTTTAATATATTTAAAAATATCAAAATTAGTAATAATCAATGTATTATAAAAGCGCACTAGAGGAACAACACACAAAAACTCACAAGAGAATCCAAATTCTATCCGAGATCAAATTCTCATTATCCTCAATTTTAACATTCCAATACTAAATCTTTTTCTTGGAATACTTACCGTAAGCATCACCGGAAGGCCTAGAACCACCGTTGTTGTTATCAATAACTTCCGGTGAAGGGAATGTCTGAAAATTTGGATCTGCAAAATAAGCAAATCTCCATCAAAATCAGTGCAAAACTTAATTAGCAACATCCACATAAAATTGATTCATTACAGAAAATGAGACAAAAAAATGCATCAAAAGCATTTTTGAAGTCATAGCATAATCTACTTGTCTATTCTCAAAAAATCAGTACTTGCAACCTCATTCTAATTCTACCTGAAGAACTTGGCTGAAGCTTGGTGCATGGTATTTTCAGGTCCTTCACTTGTAGTATCTGGCAGAGCTTCTCATTTTCCTCCCTAAGTTCATCAATCATTTCTCGCTGTTTCATAACCTAAATGCATAGTAATAGTAATACTCATTTTCCATTTTTGAAGTGACTCAACAATTCGAAAGTCCAATAGAAAAGTATATGCTATCAACTGTGGTACTTGTTGGCTGCAAACAAAAATTACCGTCTGAAGTAGTTTGTTTTCTGACTCCATAAGTCCAACCTACAAAGTATCTCAGAATCAGATTTTCATATTATGTTTCATAGACTTAGGAAAAGCTTAAATTATCATTTCATACATTTTCTTGAACATAATGAATGTGTGAAAACCAAAGTTATAATTCATTTTGTAAGGCAGTGAAATTAATGGAAGAAAAGGCACAGCAGCAGCATCTGATAACAATCATGTATGGAAGTTAGTCCGTTAAGATTTGTGGAAGTTTCACGTCAATTAGAGATTGAATTAGACTTAAAGTCTATTTAGAATATATATATATATATATATATATATATATATATATATATATATATATATATATATATAAACCTCATTTTACAAGTCAGGGTTTTGTGAGAATTTTGTGAGATTGAATTAGACTTAAAGTCTACTTTTTAACATATTATCTTAATCGTGGGTTTAAGTCTATCCTAGTAAAATATGATGTTTGTTGGATTTATTCTTTCATCTTTTATTGAGTGACGATTGAAACAGTCACTAATGTTTAGTTTCACATTCGAGATGTATATATATAAGTTGACTTAATTAGTATCAAGTCCTTCCCCTCTTTCTTCGAAAAATGCAAGCATGAGTTGGAATTTAAATGTTCATACATATCCAATTACATGAATTGGATTTAAAATCCGTATCCATATTAAAAGAAAAAACAGTTTTGATTTGTTTGAAACCTGTTTTTGGTTCAATGATGGAGTTTGTGGAAAGTTACTAATAATAACCTTCTCTGTCTGGCAGTCAAAGGCCGAATCATTTTTTGTAGGTTGAGACCCTACAAGACCTTGTGATAGTTGGTTGACTGATTTATTTGCAAACTTCATGAAACTTTCTTGAGAAATTTGGTCAAATGGTTTAGTTGCCTGCTGCATCATGCTTCCTGCAGATATTTTATCTGTTGATTTAGTTACCGATTGCATCATGTTTTCAGCACAAACTTTGTCGGTAGGAACCTTGCTTGGAACATTCTTTGAGGATGCTGGCATCGGCAATGCACCCTGACCAGATGGTAAACCTGGAATAAGGCCAGTCATCTTTGTCATTGGTTCCTGCCAAATTCAAGATTTTATCATGAGATACATAAACCACACAGAATACAAAACAAAACCTTTTCAGATGAAAGAAATTCCACATACTACTACACTAGATTGAAGTTTATCCATCCCTGATCTCATTGATATGCCTGCAGGTGAGTAAATTAGAAAACAGCCATCAAATGAAGATTACTTAGGTTTTATTCAAGCTTACCACTTAAGTTTACGTAATGTTAAGAAGCAGACTTTAAGCTTAATTCGTCTTTAGTAGAGATGTCTCGAGTTGTGCGTGAGATGTTAATGGATGGTCCGATAACGACTCAGGTGAAATAATAGATTCGACAAATAATAAATTTTGTTAAGATAGACTTTATTCGTGATTGTGATAACATGTTAAAAGATGAATCTACTAAACCTAACTCAATCTTACAAAAATGTTTTGTAAGTTAAAATTTGCACCTATTTATATATTATGAATTGTTCTGTCGAAGTGGGATATTCGAAGCGTAATTTGTGGCAAATCCTGACAACTTTTTCTGCTTCCACTATTTTTTCTTTATTGCGTAATGCTTATGAATGTAAAAATCATATCATGCATTATAACATCTATCAAGCTGAGAGCAACAGCATAACAAACACCTAATGATATAAACATCAGATAAAGGTGAAACGTCATTGAGAAATATGAATAGATAAAGGTGAATAGATACCAAGTCCAAAACCATGGCGAAAACCAATTCCATATCCAACCGCGCCCTGAATACTTGAAGTTCCCAACATCCTAAACTGTATAAAACATGAGAAACAGATATTTCTCGAAAGAAAAATATATTTTTAACAACTTTTTCTTATAATTTGAGGTAATAGATTTTGTCTTACCGAAGTATTGACTTGCTTGCTAACCCTAGAAATTCCATCGGTTGCACCCTTGGTCATGTTCATCACTTGATCCAACATGGACATTGTATCTACACATATTGAATGCATACAAATAAGCATTGGTTTACAAAAATAACCACTAAATTAATTATAGTTTAGTAAGATTTGGCAAGTCTAAACGAATGTGTCACTCATGCAGAAGAATCAAGCATGCGTATAAAGAAAGAAGTGTAAATAGATTTTGTTCAATCAACCAATGAAAAAGTACTATGTAATGCAATTTTGTTTACTGCTACAAAACTATGAATGGAAAAAAGTGATACTGGGATTTTGGTGAGTTTTTGGGTTGAAGAAGCGTTTCCAATCCATCTGGTTCAGTGAATGTTTCAGAGACAATGGAAGTTGCTAAATTTAAAGGGTTGATTCCAAAACCTCTAAGTACTTCACCCATCTTCAAAGTAAATGGATTCTCACTTCAAAATACATTTTGTTCATTTTCAACATTTTCCTCCATCCACCAATGGCCCATTAGGCACATCATGCAAGAAAAAAAAATTGGGGGTTAAAACCAAACTTAAACTTGAATTTTTTATAAAAAATTATCATATATAAAATTTTGAATTTGTTATATTAATATGAAAACAACCGCTAAAAATAAGGTTAAAATATCTTTTTTGTCCCAATTTTCGTCAAGTTTTGTCAATTAAGTCTTAATTTTGGTTTTGTATTCAAATAGGTCCAAATTTTCGTCAATTTTGTTCAATTGGGACCTTTTTTTGCTAACACCGTTTATATCTATGAACATTGACCGTACGTGTCACTTCGTGGGTTTTTTTAATTTTTTTAAATTTTGTTTTGAATGTTCGCGTGTCACGTGTCAAAGTCAATGTTCTATATGCAATTTGGTCCCTGTATTTTTGTTCAATTTAGTCCCAATTTTTGTTAACATGAACTTATTTGGTCCCTCTCCAAATTGAAACTAAATTTAATTTTTATATTAAAATTCACATTTTTTATTAAATATTTTTATATAATATATTTAAATTCACATCATTATAACTTTGATATAAAACTAAATTTGGTCACGTATTCGATAGGGACAAAATTGGTCAATTTTAAACAAAATTTGGACTAAATTGAACAAAAAATATCAAATATAAGGATCAAATTAAATATATAACATTGAGTTTGATACGTGACACGCTTCTGGGTCGACACGTGGACATTTAAAATCACTGTTTATGGTCGTTAATAATTTAAATGATGTTAGCAAAAATTGACAAAAATTAGAACCTATTTGAATACAAAACCAAAATTAGGATTTAATTGATAAAACTTGACCAAAATTGGGACAAAAAATATATTTTAACCTAAAAACAAATAAAGAAGGATGGTTTGGCCTTCCAAATCATAAAGTCTTTAATAAATACTTTATAAGATTTATATTTTAATAATTTTTATTTAGTTATTGGAAAAAAAAATATTTGTAAGAAAGAAATTATGTTTTAATATGACTAAGGATACTTTGCGATATTATAATCAGGTTTTAGTTATAATTTTTAGATTAGTTTGATTCTGAACAGCCATATTATAAATGTTAGAATAACGGTAGAAATAAGTGTACTCTATTTAACAGGTTGGATTTCATAAATAGACCAACTCATGATGTACCATCCTAAACAAAATTTCAGTCACAATTACATCAATTATTAAATGTGGACCCTAATAAAAGTGCTGAAATAAGGTTGCAACTAACACATTGAATAATTTTAAGAGTCTGTTACAAATAATTGATTGGTAATAATTCAGAAATAAGTAAATAAATAAACATTCCAATATCAGGCGACAGTGTTTGATATTTCAATCCATTATTATCATTACTTTTACTATTCTTATTTTGTACCTGATTTAGGTAGTTGAATATGATGTGATGGAGTTGCAGGATGTATACGTAATATTAAATAATATTATATAATGTTAATGATTTTACAAGGACCAATTCTTGGACAATATCTTTTGAATCGTCAAATTAAATGCCAACTAATACTCATTCACAAATGTACCAGCTAACCAACCACCTTAAAAGCCTCTTTATCATCTGTAAAATAAAATATGAATGGTATAAAACCTCTCTATTCAATTATGACATAAAAAATTAAGATAAATTAAATTATAAACGTAAAAATTGTTTTTGTTAATAATAATAATAATTAAATAAAGAGTTAGATATATTTTTATTTCTTAACTTTAATCAAAAATTAAAATGAGCTTATCTTTTAAATTTTAGACCAATTTAATGAAAGTTAATGGAAAAAAAATATTTAACCCCTGAATAAAACATTGTTGGGTTATGAATTTTATGTAACTTACAGATTATTTCAAGAGTGACACACAGTGAAATTTATAAAAAATAAAATTAATATTTTATAATATTGTTTTATAATAAAAATGTTTATATTTTAACTACGTAAACACGTGTGTTATCATATCTGTGTTTATGTATTTTTTAAATATACGTAATATTATATTAGTAGGTGATAATATTATAATATTATTAAATTAATATAATATATCAAAACAGATAAAAGAATAATTCTTAATAAATAAAGAAGAAAAAAAAAGTAAAAATAATTGAATTTTATAAAAAATTTGTAAAAGTAACGATCAATTTTAAAAATTTAATAAATTATTATATTTAAAATATAAAACTGATATTTTAAGATGTAAACAAAAAAGAAAATTCCTTTATATATTCTTATAAATTTAGAAACTCTTTATATATCGTTGTTATAGATTTAAGAAGTACTTATTTTTATGACATGTTTAAATTAGTTAAAAATGGAAAAAATAGAATAAAACGACACCAATTTTGAATATTAAAAATAACGTGTAACTTGTTATGCGAGTCTCAATAATAAGAAAAAGTGTAAAGTAGATCAGTATTTCAATCTATTGACTTTTTAAGATTCTTCTAGCTTCTGTTGCTTGGGCAGACCAATGCTGAAAAAATGATCATATTTCATTCTCTAAATATTTTATATGTCAATTTTCTAATTACTTATTAAGCTCAATTTTCATGCAACTTTTAACATGTTAATAATAGTTTTTTCAAACGAATTTTGACGCCTGGAGCTGCGTAGATAAAATCCAATTTAATGATAAAAGTTTCGCATCTTAAATTTATTAAAAGAAAAAGGTTCAAAATCACATGTCAGAATTCACAATTGAAGACGATAATTATTTTAGGACAATCAAATTGATCCAAAATTAAAAGATAAAAAGCAAAAATATTTTTTCAAACAAACAAAAATAAACCTTAAAAATAATACAAAAGATAGCATCTATTCCATAAATAATCTTTTACTTTTTTGACAATTAGATTACAAGCAACGAAACTATTTTTCAAATCCCATTTTATCATTAAATATTTAAATAATAATAAGGATTTAATTTTGTAGGTTCCGTTCCATCCTAACTCATGAAATTGAAATCTCCAAAAATTCGTAACCCAAGAAACCCAGACCAGTAAAGCTAGTGTGGAATGAAAGAAAACCCAAAAATGCAGGTGAGACACTTGCAAGAATTTATGATTTTACTATTATGATTACTAACCTACTTTTTTCTTTGTTTTCTTCGGCACTCAAAGCATTCACTACACGGCACCTTATTTCTATTTCTACCTGAAGAACTTGCTTCAAGTTTGCTCGATGGCACTTTCAGGTCCTCCATTAGTATACGCCTCAGTCTCTCATTTTCTTCCACAAGTTCTTCAATGATTTTCTGGTGTTTCAAAACCTAAATCCACAAAAAAAAATCGTGAGTTCTTTGGTCAGAAGACAAAATAATGATTGAGAATCTAAGCGTACACAAAAATTACCATTTGAAGTATTATCCTTTCTGACTGCAGACGTCCAATCTACAATGCATCTTAGAATTAGAATTTCATATAATATTTTATTAACCGCGGAAAACACAATAAAATACAGAAATGAACATTCTATAACTCACATGCATATTGATTGGGAAAACGATGATAATTGTGTCCATCGTACACATTATAGTTTTGAAGCAAGATCATAGTAATAATCTAATTGCAAGGAAGTTGTGTAATAAAACTAAAATTAAAATACCATAATCAATCACAAAAGGGTGTATAATGAAGCAAACATAAATTAGCAATAACAAGACTCAGCAGTTTACTAAAAAACGATGCACATATGAAGAGGTAAAAAAATTGAATGAGTTTATACCTGTACCTACAATACAACTACAGGCTCAAAACAAGTCTAATAATTGATAATGACAATGATCTTTTATAGGACTAGAGGATGCAAAAACAAGGTTATCAACAATTTTGATATTAAAACACATAAATGATAGATACATTATCAGCGCAGGAAGTTCGCATGTGAGTTTCAGGATATCCGGGTATCATGTCTAATATAATTTATAAAAAACCTAGTCAATGACGTAACATTCCCTGTTATGGCCAACCAATTAGATAGTAAGACACAAGGGTTTTTCTTTATTACCCAGAATGTGAAATTAGACATAACCCTCGTCACTTTTAGTTATATCCCTCCACACTTGTTAACTCCAACATTGCTGCAACTGCAATAACCATTACCTCTATTGTTACCATCCGACCATGGATAACTACGAATTTTATAGGGAATTTCACAAAAATATTTTTTAATATTTCAGGAAACTAAGCACTTTTGGCGACATATTCAAGAATCACATTCAGCCCAAGAGCCATAACTAAAGTAGCTAGGAGAGATTACTAGATTCCACTCAGGCTGCTTCAACTCAATTATAGTCCACCTTCACCCCTCTCCATACTATGTCTAGAACTTTCCAGTATTCCCACGTAAAAAGAAGAAACACATTCAAGGCATATAACTATTCCAAGAGGCAAATTGTTCCTTTAGCCTACGCCTCATCTTTCAACACTCTACCAATACAGAATGCAAATTCTGTCGCTTCATCCACATGTAAGTAGACATAACTAAAAATCAAATCAATGGCTAAAATGATAGAAAGCATAGCATTTAATCGCCATTTATGAAAATGAGTGCGTACTGCTTCATCAAGTCCTTCTCCTTCCCCCTTCAATAGGGGATTCTGCAGAAAGTTGCTAATAACCTTCTCAGTTCGGCTGCCAAATGCAGAGTCAACTGAAGTGCTTCTTAATGGAGTATTTTCAAAATCTGAGCGAATTTGCACAGGTAGGGATCCTGCCAGACCTTGAGATGCTTGATCGGTTGATTTAGTTGCCAACTGCATCATGCTTCCAGCAGAACTTTGGTTTGTATTGACTGTACTTACGGCATTTTGCAATGGTGGAAATACAGCCTGATTAAGGGCTAAACTGGGACTAAGTCCCAACTTTGTCGCCATCTTCGTCATTACATCCTACAAAATTCAAGATTTTAGCCATGAGATACAGAAAAGGGAAATGCAGATGTCAATACTTTTGTTATAAGAGAAAAATCACATACTACAAGACAAGATTGAATTTGATTCAAAACCCCTGGTTTCACAGCAAGACCTGACATAATAAAAACATAATAATTTAGCTACCAACCAAAGCAGGCATGCAAAATATGGAGCCTTTGTCAACTGAAGTGATTAAACAGAAATAACCATTTCAAGTGACAAACATAATATGGCCAAGGATATATAGGTGGCAACTAATTTCAAGCACGACCAGTATTTGAGACTATAGTGTCCTGAGATTTAAGAACATTGCAGCAATTTCTAGAGAGCATTGGCTGCTTCCGCTTTCTTTTTCTTTAGTGTAAAATGCATGGCATTGTATAACATTACACTGCGGTTTCTTTAGTATAAATCACTCTCCTGTGCATTGCATAATATATCATCAAAAACTGAGAAGCAGCATTCAGTGAGCCATAGTTCCACATAGTTTTAAAAATCAATTTCATAAGGCAAACGCTCCAAAGCTGCCTCCTAGGAAAAGATTTTGAGATTTTCTAAGCATGTAAAAAGTTGAAACACCAAAACTTCCGGTTCTACATACGAATCATTTTGAGAACTACTCAGGACAAATGTTTGGAAAATATAAAAGTTAAACACATTGCCAATAGTAGCACAGGAGACAGAATAATAATTCAGAATAGAACAGAATGACTCAAACTAAAAAATGGAACAGATGACATGAGTATCCAAAGAAAAGGCTAAACAAGGGAATTCATGCAATGAACAAGCATAACTAAAATGTGATGACATAAAAATCACAAAAGGTTGAAACATTTGGCAAAGAATATATATAATGAACAGATATGGCATACCAACTCCAAAACCGTGACCGAAACCAACTCCACATCCAACACCCACTTCAATATTCTTAGCTCCCAACTTCATCAGCTGCATAAAATGCCGCAAATAAATAGTTCATTACAAGTATAAAAAAAAGGTTAATGACGGTAGTAAGTTGTAACAGCATTTATGTAAATAAGAAAATGACGAGTGTTGTCTTACAGAAGCATTCACATGCCTACTAACACCAGAAAACGCATCGGTCGCACCTCTGGTGGCACTCATCACTTGATTCAACATAGGAATTGCCCCTAAATGGAATAATAAACGAGAATTGGTAAAAAATATTCACTGAATTTCACAAATATATAACAATAATCACCTTCCCGAAAGAGAATCGAATACCCAAATTTAACGGACGCCCAACGCCGATGCCGACACCACAACCGATACCAAAACCTGTAAACACTTGACCCACCTTCAAAGTAAATGGATTCTCGATTCGAATCGCATTTTTCTCGCCATTAACTCTCCCAATTTCCATTCCCCTATCACCTGTTCACTTCTTCCTCTCCAACCCTAACCAAAATCCTTTTTTCTTAGTAAAATGTCTCTGTAAAAGTAATACCGTTAGTTAAGCTTGCACTTGTATTACACGTTTCTTGAACATCGCTTTTTCAATCATATCTATATATTCCATTATTTATTTATACTATTTTATTCAAGTTAATTTTTCACTAACAAAATATTTAATTAGATTCCTCAATTTAAACAACGTAATAATATAATTTTGTAATTAAATTATTCAACTTTACAAATACAATAATACAATTTTTTTTATGTTAAATTTGATGTAGATAGTTATATAAATGTCCATCTACATCATAAGAGAAACAATACTTATTATTATACAGGGAAATTTGATGTAAATAGTTATATAAGAAAATTTCCTTTATTGTACACATTTTTCATTTCTACTTTATTTTTAATTATATACTAAATTTAAAAAAACAGATATTCAAATACTAAAATTAACTAGACATTTTTACGTAATTATTATTTTTAATATTTTTTTTCTTAAAATATATAAAATCAGAATACTACTCAGCATTTTTATATTTTTCAATTAAACCTTGTCTTTTAATTCTTTCATTAATTAAACTATTTCGTCATCTTAATTTCTCATCAGTTTTATGATTAATACAAAATAAAATAATATAGGTCACTTAACAATTTACATTGTGTTATTTCATTAACAAAAAATATAAACGACACTGATTAAATTAAAAAATATATAAACTATGAACAATAAACAAAAGAAATTTAAAAAAAAAATATAATTAGAAGTACACAAATTTACGAAGAACAAATGTTACATATGATTAATGACAGAAAACATAGAATGGATTAAACTTTGATGAATCCTAATACAGTGGACATATTACAGTCATAGGAAAGAAAGAGAAGGTGAAATAACAATCACAGCACATGCATTGTTCTTGAGATTTGGGAGTGACACTGTCATAACAAAACCATCCCTCACATAATCAATCCAACAACAAACATGAACAGGTTTGTTTCCCTCATTAAATGTCACTTCCTGCACTCTCAACTCTCTCATCTCATGCTTCATCTTCAATCTCATTTTCTCATCATTCATTGCCCAACCTTCAACTTTCATCACCTCTGAACTCTCTTTCACCAACTCACTCGCCACCTTCCTCCACATCTCCTCCACCGACTTTACATCCTCTGTAACGATTTTGAACGCCAACCTCTGAACCCCACTTTCACTTTCACTCTCAGAACGGTTAATTAATGGAAGACACTCCGAGTTTTTCATCGGAGGGTGGTAAAACACGGGTGTCTTAATTTCTCCACGTTGGACTGACATGTTCTCGTGTATCTCAGCCCATTTTCCGAGAAAGTTGTCCACGACAAAAACATCTGCTAATAGAAGGCTGCAACTAATGCCAATAGTGTACCCTCCACATTCAAAGTTTGTCACCTAAAAATAAACACACAAACACTTTCAATCCATCGAAAACCAACCAAAATAGACTAAAAAACACGGCAAAAAGACAGAAACAAATACTGTGGTATATTATGTATGCATAACATTTGCCTGAACATAACAAAGGGGAGAGAACTGAGGACACTGCGCATCAATTTTCTTCCAGAACACAAGCTCGGTCTTCAGATGTTGGTTTCTTTCGTTCAGCTCAAGAAACTGTGACAGGCTTGTCGGGTAACATGCTTCTAAAAGTCTAACGCCGGAATCGTTGGCCACGATTTCGAACCCTGTGCCATCTTTTCTTTGAAGGCGACCTGCGAGAAGAGGGTGATCCAACAGAACCCTGGCCAGTGACTCCACCATCCAACCAGCCATGTACCAACCATGATCATCCTCCTTCAGATTCTCGTAGCACAGAACTATCTGGTAGCATCCGTGAATGGCGTTTGTGTGCTCGTCACCGACCAAAACTCTGCGAACTCGCCGTGGCTCTGTCACCTTGAGCGGTGGCACGCTCATTACAGTCACAATCTGCAACTCTGAGAGGCTCTGGCTAGTGCCGTCACCCTTCTCATTCACCTCCATTGTTTTCTTCTGTTTGTTTGACCTTTTGCTCTATCTGAGAGTCACCACAAATTTTGGAGCGTCGGTGGTGCATTTATATGGATGAGTTGCAGAGCGAAAACCAAAATGTGCGGCTGTGATGGAGAAAAAAAGTCTCGCCAACGGTAGCATGAATAATGTGGTACAATTTAACTAAGCATATGTTAAAAACTCAACTTTAAACCTAATTAAATGTCATAAAATTGGCTTAAGATAAGATATTCATTTATTTATATTTATTTATATATTATAAGCTCATTTTATTTGTAATCAAAGTATTATTTTAACTAAATATTAATAGATGATTCGAGAAACTTAATACCGAGTAAAATAATAAATCAAATTATGATTCTTATATCACATTAAAATGTGTATTTTAAATAGAGATGTCAAAACGAGTCAGATCTGTCGAATCAACCTACCAGCCCGCCAAGAAAAGGTAAACCGAGTTAGAATTTCTAACCCATCAAATTTCTAACTCATCAATCCACTGTAACTTGATTCATTTTTTGTGAACCACAGATAAACCGGATCAAAATGGATCGGGCTAACTCATTTTGTCATCCGTATCTTTAAGTCTCCAAAAACCAATTTTTGAAATGAAATTTACTCCCATTGAAAATTTGTTTTATTTTTATTCGGTGTAATCTCTAACGGTAATGCCGCTTAATAATCGATGTTGATCTCTCGTCTATAGTGTTTATATATGCAAAATACTTAACTAACCACTATCTTAATTAATTTTTGTTTTCATGCAAGTTTGGAGAAAACAGTAATAAATGCAACAATAAATTATTCTAACTCACGTTGCCTTGTCTTTGCCATCCATCCCAACTAACGTGTTGTCTACACATTTAATAATCTGTCCAACTGCTAAATTTGTAAGCATGCATTTTTTGTGTATGCACTTCAAAAAGTGGTGTTTCTTTTAAGCGAATTATACCATTTTAGTGATTAAAAGATGAACAGCAACCACCAGCTGTATAAATAGAGGACCAAGTTATTGCATATTAGTTATGAATTTTTATTTGGTCTTTTCATGGAAAGGTTAATTAGTTGAGGACTTTTAAAATTGAACACCCAGCAGTAATTGCTATTTTATTTAGAGCAGGCCACACAGATATAAACTACTTCACTCCTATTTATTACATGTCAGTTAGATAGATACCTGACATCTTTTTTAATTTATTAAAATTAAGCAGCAATATTAAATTTATAACATATCACTCAATAAACTCAACTAATTATTTATGTAAATTATTACACATGTGTATTTACTTAATAAATAATAATATTTAGTTGTATTGAAATATAAAAAAAAAATTGATAACACACTCATGTTTTGAAAATTTGAGAGACATTTACATTTTGTAAGAGATGTTCCGCACCACTAGTTTGTATGGTCCAGGCTGAAACACTACACACCCCTATCTCCGCCCAGAACCGTGATGCATATTGCGTACCTCCCTCAACATATCACAACATCTATGGCTACAACAACCTCGTCCTTTGTCTTCGTGAAATCTCACACCTCACCGTTTTGTCTCACCAAAACGTTGTTCACGAACATTGATGGGTTTGGACATGGAATTGGAACACGCAGAAGTTACAGAGTCATCAAGGCTCAATCTCAGTCTGGTGTACGAAAGGAACAAGTTGTGATCGTGGGTGCTGGGATCGCAGGCCTTGCAACTGCTCTATCTCTTCACAGGTTACAATTCCAGCTCCCTGCATAGCTACGATCTTGTTTATTCGCTGTGATGAGCTAATGTTTGATTCATGCATCAGACTTGGAGTTCAGTCCCTGGTGCTGGAGCAGGCAGAGTCACTTCGAACCGGTGGAACCTCACTCACCCTTTTCAAAAACGGATGGAGGGTACTCGATGCAATTGGAGTAGCTAATGATCTCAGAACTCAGTTCTTAGAAATTCAAGGGTACATGGATGAACGCATGAAGGAAAATTTTCATCTTTTTTAATCTTTATACCGGCTGAGCTTGATCTGGTTCACATTATCAGCTGTACAGGATGGTGGTGAATTCCGAGGATGGGAGGGAACTACGAGCCTTCAATTTCAAGCAAGAGGATGAAAGGTTTGGGATGATTAATTAGCAGATAATCATGATATGTACAAATATCATTGGGGATGCTTATATTTGTGTATGAAACAGCATTTGACAGAAAACGCCATTGTAGTCTTTTTCAACAGTACAATCAAAAGAGATGAAATAAGCTATTTGAAAAATAAATAAAAAAACGCCCTCATGATAAAAATAAAAAATGAATTATTATTTCATCTTACAATTTTTAACTGTCATCAAGCACTGGTTATTGATATATTAAGGCATGAAATGCAGTCAAGAGGTGCGTGCAGTGGAGAGGAGAGTGCTTTTGGAAACCTTGGCTGGTCAGCTACCAAAGGAAACCATTAAATTTTCTTCACAATTAGCAAAGATTGAAGCCACTTCAGACGGGGATACCTTGTTGGAACTTGTGGATGGGTCAAAGCTGCTTGCAAAGGTGAGTCATGTCATGGTGCTGTAATTATTATAGCATAGCATAGCACTAAATTTTCCAGCTGCATGCATTGGAAATCATTGATCACATGTTTAGTTAATGCAATGATTGGTCATAATTGAAATCTTAGTGTTACAGTGTTCTACGATTTACTGAATGTTGGAAACAGAAAATCGATTTAATCTCTAAATAGACTGTGATAGGGTGCGATGGAATTCGATCACCTATAGCCAAGTGGATGGGATTTCCTGAGCCCAAGTACGTTGGTCACTGTGCTTTCAGAGGACTTGCGTCTTATTCTGATGGACAACCTTTTCGACCCAGAGTGAATTACATCTACGGCAGAGGTTTGCGCGCCGGCTTTGTTCCTGTTTCTCCGACCAAAGTTTACTGGTTCATCTGCTTCAATAGTCCTTCTCCAGGTTGCCAACACGAACAAAATCCATGGTGAAATCACTGACTTTTTGTAGTTGTAACTAGCATGATATTGTGTATATGTTCGATGGCAGGTCCAAAAATAACCGACTCATTGGTGCTGAAGAACCAAGCTAAGGAACTGGTGAAGGATTGGCCTTCAGAGCTATTGAACATAGTGGATTCTACACCAGATGATACTGTGATCAAGACTCCATTGGTAGATAGATGGCTTTGGCCAGCCATAAGTCCTGGTGCTTCTGCTGGAAGAGTTGTGGTGGTTGGAGATGCGTGGCATCCAATGACCCCAAATCTTGGACAAGGAGCTTGTTGTGCACTGGAGGACTCGGTGGTTCTTGCCAAAAAGCTTGCCGGAGCAATCAAATCTGAAGACCCTTCTGTGGAAGAAGCTTTCAGATCCTATGGCGCTGAAAGATGGCCCCGTGTGTTTCCACTAACCATACGTGCAAACCTTGTGGGTTCCGCTTTGCAGTGGGAGAACCCAGTGGTGTGTTCTGTCAGGAACAATATTGTCATACCTAAGCTAGTCAGACTCGGACCATTACTGGAGCATACAAATTTTACTTGTGAGAGTCTATGAAGAAGAAAAACAAGACAATGGCAACCACATTGAAAGATTGTGTATTCACGAAGAATAAACTATATAGACACTGCATTGAATGGGTATAAAAAGAGAGATCTTATAATCACAGCATTGATCCAATCTTAAGTAAGTACATTAAATACTTTCTGGGAACTTCTCCCTTAATGATTGGCTTGCCCCAAAAAAAAAAAAAAATCTAGTGTACTTTTACCAATTAATACAGAATTAACAGTGGAATCACTCAAATTTATTGTTATCCGGAAAGAACTGGTATGATACAATAAAACAGTAACATTAAAACAGATGCATTCCGAAACACTTGAAATCAACCAAAAGAAACATTAATTTTTATATTCTTTTCTTTCGCATGATTAATATGTCTATAATCACTATAACTTGCTCTCCGCTAAAGTAACAGGATTCAACAGAATCGTGTAATACAGTAAAAATTGAAGAGGGTTGAAGATGAATAAACATACAAGCAATCTATTGATAGACAATCTAATAAACAGACGATGCCGCAAGCAGTTCAGGTCTTCTTCCTCGTTGCCGAGAGTCTCGTGAAAAGTGAAGGAAAGACAGAGCACGCTTTTTATGCAGGCGTTGACCATAGTCCGAAATAGAAATCTGCAAGGGATGGGTAAACATAAGAGAGTGATGATGGTAAGGGGTGAATGGTGAGATTGAAGAGAGGGTAACCTTTAATGATGATGTGACGGAGAAGTGGGAGCAGAGAAGAACCAGAGAACGACGGCGCAGAAGAGAACGAGGAGAGGGATGAGATGGACGGCGTTTTGTGCTGATCTGAGACGAGAGAGGTGTCTCTGGGCAACGTGGGAGAGGGGATCGTATGTGGGGAGGTGTTGGTCGGTGTCCATGTCCAAGTCCAAGTCCAAGGATGGTTTCTTCCGCCAAACACTACCACTGCCACTCCACGACCTCTGCATATGTTAACGTTGTCTTTGTCTTGTCTCTGTGTTTTCTTGTGTTGCTTGAACTGGAATCGATTGACACCGCAGAGAAGAGGAATACAAATAAGGCAACAAAGAGGGATGCTATCCTTTCACATGACTCCTCCAATTTCCTCTCTCTCTCTCTCTCCTTATGTCATACTTGCGTATACCCTTTCCTACAATTTTTTTTTTTTCATTGTCAAATGGTTTTTTTTTTTTTTTTTGGCCGGCGTATATTCATACGGTCTGCATTGCTTGTATAATCCCAATATTTTAATATCTCGTTTATTTCATTTAAAATATTTCTTATTTAATTGATCCTGTATATTTTTTTTTATTAATTAAACTTATTTTTATACTTTATTCATATGAAGATAAATCTGTGCTGAAAATATTATTTGAGAAAGCACAAAATTAAGTAGGGAATTATAGTTTTCAAACACTTTTACCCCTTCTAACGATGAAGAAAGGCCAATGTTAAAGTTATTGAATGTTTATGTTGTTGCACAACAAACGATGAAGAGAATTCTCATTCTTATAGATGACACTGTCTGTCTGTTATTATCTTTTCTGTTTTTTGAGTTTGAAAGTGCTAAAAGATTAAAAGAAGAAAAAAATTATGATTCATGTTTATCTTCTGAGTAGTAGGTACCGATACAATAAGAAACACGTGTAAAATAAGCATAAGATTTAGAAGAGGAGATGATTGTAAGGAAGATGATCTGAAAGTTTGAAATTTGCATAGAAGAAAAAAAAGATTTTAGTTTGAAAGACGGCATTATCTGGTATTGAAGATATGGATGATAAAGGTGGTGGGATGATAAAGATGTGGACAGAAAAAAGTGGTGAGAGCTGAACTGCATAATTTGAAGCTGAGATACTCACTTATTCAGCCGCGTCATGCTGAATGATACCGATATATCACAAAAAAATGTGAAAGGGTGGCATCACAAAAAGCAACGGAGAAACAGATACGTGTGGGGGTGGTGCCTTTTTGCAGAACAATCGCCAACAATGGACAGTGGCAATCCCACTCAACCACACCTTTTTTCCTTTTCATGAAAACGCTTCCAAATCAAAATGATGAATGAAAAAAAAAGACAACCTTAAAATAATTCCGTTGCCAGGACTTGAACCCGGGTCTTTCGGGTGAGAGCCGAATATCCTGACCAACTAGACTACAACGGATTTCTGATAACAATTTGTACGTTATTTTATTAAGATATATTAATATAAATAAGAAAAGCAACAACATTTTTTAATAGTAGAAATGCATAGGTTATAAGTGGAGAGAAATATCATAATATTTTGTAATTAAAAAATTGAAGTTTTAAAATCATTTTTTGTGTGAATGTGTTAATATTCTATCCATATTTATTTTACCATAATCAGTGTGTCATCTTATTTTTGTGGATCTTGTTATTGGACCGTATATACAATCATATTTTATTTAGTTTTACTGAGTGATATAGTTTCTTAAAGGTGGAAATGTCCAGAATTTAAACGTGAAATGGATACTTATTCACCCTAAATTATTGGAGCTTCCTACTATGACAGTGTCATCACGAAAAAGCTTATCCCTACACAACTACTCAACCTCAAGTTTGTGCTGAGAGGTTAAAGGTGATGCCATGCATGGCTGTCGCTATAGGTAATTATGAGTATCTTTGATTTTGGAATGACAAAAACGTTCCATGCATAAAATTAAGCTTGTGTACCAATATTTTTCAAATTAAAAAAGATATATCTTTTATTTTAATTATTGTATAAGTAAGAGTTTCACATCTTAGGTTAAGTGAAAATAAGAAAACAGATCACGTCGAAAAGAATAAATTTTAAATATTTTTTGGAGATCCGTGATTAAAGAAACATAATATATGTTTTTTTTTAATTATTCAAATTTTCAAACAAATACAAAACAAAATTCCTATTAATGGATTTTACTAGATAAATTAAAATAACAATTTATAATATAAAATTCTTAAAAATAGTTTTTCCAACTTTTAACCTTTATTTATGTTCATATGCCAAAAACTACATGATTTATTTATTTTCACTATTAATAATAAAAATAACATAACAAAACAGACATTAATAAACAAATCATGTTTCACATAAATTAGCATGAAAATCATATTTAATTTATTTATTGTATTAAGGATTTTCCACATAGTAAACTCGTATAATGAGAGGTACACAGAGCATAAAGCATAGAATATGTGTAAGAAAATTGAACAAGTTATCAATAACAAATTCTTAAATAATATTTTTTTATAAATATTTTTTCTGTTAAATCTGAAAAAAAAAAAAGACTTAGTTCAGAGACATTCGATATATGTCTTGGTCAAGTGATAGTGCATTGGATTATTTATAAGAGTAGAAACACTTATATATTGATAAATGGTGGTTTCTGATTTGGGGTGAATTTTGTGTTGAAGAGAAATGGGTATGAACCCTATAACGAAAGTGAGAAAAATGGAAGACGTCCATTACCGGTTTTGTGAAACAGGAGGAAATCACATCAATAGGAGGAGATTCCAAGATAAGTGAAGAAGATCCGCCACTTTAGATTGGAGATTCAAAGATAAGATTTTTGGATCTAAGGAGAACATGAAAACTTGAGAGAAAACTCATAAATCACTGTTTCATAATACTCAAATTTTAATACAGAATATTTTACAAAAATTTATATATTATGGACCAAAACACCAAAAAATCCAACACAATTAAAGGTATGATAAAGTCTAAACAGAAACATTACAAAAATTATAAAAAGTTCATATTCTACTATCCGTAGTCCAAAATCTCTTTAAGGATTTTTTTGAGGCTTGTGGACATAATTTCATAAACTACTTTGAAATCTTTATGACGTTCCGAAACATGTCTCCATCGTATATTCTCGATCTTATATAACTTAGAAATTGTGGGGTAATTATATTTTCATCAGAGTTTATTATTTTAAATGGTTTATAGGTCTAATATTTAAATTTTTGGTATTTGTCTAAAGATTTAGATTCACTGGCAAGTAGACAGGATATGATAATAAATTCTTAATAATATTTTTGTTATAGATTGTTAAGTGTGATGTTGTGAATAAATGATTAGGTTTGATTGCGGAGCATAAGAAATGGAGGATATATATGTAAGAGACTGATTAGGATTAAGATGGACTTGGTAAACAATTAGACATAGACATGGATCCCTGTCTACTGAGATTCACAGTTAAGGCTTTAGCCCTGCTAGTGTACAATTTTTTTACATTGGCGCTTTGGTCTTGCATCAACCGCGCCAAGCTTCTCTTCGCATTCGCTCTGAACGGACAATTCGACGCCAGAAACCCATCCACCAAATGCAGGTAAGCTTCCAAGTCATGGCAACACGCCATGTCCGCGTCCGGCTTAAGGTACGGCGACATCTTCGTCTGCACGCGCAGCTCCGTTCCCACGTGCGAGTACGCCAACGGCGTCGTCTCCTCCAACACTCCCCCTCCCACGCTCCGTATTTTCTCTTCAAGCTCCTCGCTCACGAAGATCCCAGGCACGCGCGTAATCACGTCCTGCGAGTTCACTATCCGCAGAACTTTCACGTTCTTCGCCGTCACGCGATCGCCGAACGCCTTGTTCCCCGCGCGCGGCCCACCGAAGGAAAAAACAGCCACGGGTGGAACTCCGGTGCAGCACGTGCTTATTTCGTCGGCCACCAATAGAGCCAGCGTCGCGCCCAGGCTGTGTCCTGTCACGGTAATGCTCAACTCTTCTCCTCTGTACAGATTCACGAGTCTCTTCACTTCCTCCACAACGGACTCTGAAAGACTCGCCACGTGTGCGCCTTTGGTCTTGTACAGACTCATGAACCCACACTCCACCTTGGGCTTTCCTTGCCCTTCCGGAACTCCCTCGAGGTCAACCAATTGGGCCCTCATATTCTCGGCCCATTCCAGACACGTCGAGGTTCCGCGGAGAGAGATAACAATGTCTCTCCTTCCCATCCGCGCGATCTCACTTCTGTCTTCGCAAACGGCCACGTACCCGACCCAGCTCGATCTCTGGGTCATCCACCCAAGATCCGGGGCCACGTCATCCACCCATTTCGGCAACCCGATCGATGACGTGGCGTAGAGGCTTTTCGTCACTCTGTACGATCTATCAGGAAGCGCCACGTGGCGGGGGTGTGGCGGCTCCTCGGTTGACATGGCAGGGTCGGAGTGAAAGGCCTGATACGCGGCTTGGACGAATTCGCCGTAGCGGACGACTTCTCGCCGGAGATTCTCGTCCAGAGGATCCAGCATCCCTTTCCAGTCGTTGCTGCCGTGGTACTCTCTCCACCGCCCGCCGAGGATGTTCCTCGGGGAATACTCCGCCGTCATGGAGAGCAGCCGCTGGAGGCGATTGAGGTGGCGCGGGGACATTTCCTCGTTCGCCTTCATCTCCGGCCAGAGCCTTGCCAGGTTGAGGCCTTCGAGAAAGCTTCTTCCTTTCTTTTCCTTCGGGTGGTTGATGATTGGTTGGTGCGGGTGTTGTTGTTGGTGGTGGTGGTGGAGTTGGGAGGGTGGGTCGACGGGCTTCTGGGTCTCGAGGAGCTTGTCGAGGTTGGCGAGGTGCAGGCGAGTTGACTCGGTGGAGACAAAGGGCTTCTGAAAGGTTGAGGAAGAGGAGGAGGCTTGGCATCGGAAGCTGAAGCTGGGGCACCTTATTGCCTGAAACTTGTGAAGGTTGTGGGCTGGTACGGTGGAGCTGAACTGCATCATGGTGAATTGATTCGAAAGAAAAAATGGTGGTTTTGATGGGAAAATGAATGAAGGGTCGTTGAGCAGATAGGTGAAGACAGCTTCAAGGAGGAGATGCTGCAAATTGAATGGATCAAGTCATTGAAGGGTGTATTTAAAGAGGTGGTAGTTGGCGTTACAATTTTGCCATTACAACATCTTGTAATTACGTGAGATACCCATTCAGTTATTATTTTACCCCCTTTTATTCTCCACTCAATTCCTTTTAACACCCTCCAAGGAATAACAACAGTATTAAACAAAAGCAAATGACATCATGCCAGAAGAGAATAAGTAAGAGACAAAATTAAAATAAAAATCCCTCTCCTCATTTGTATTCATTTTAATATAATTTATGAAAAATAAATTTCTTTTTTTTTCTTACGAGTATTTATAAAAAGTTATCCATATCGACTTGTAGTATAATTAATTGTGTACAACTGTAAAAGGATGCAAAAAGACATGAGAATAAATATATGTTTTTGTTAAATAAGTCATCAGAGAAAATTAAATTCTTTACTAAATTTTTTGATGTTTTATTTTCTATCAATTTTTCAAAAATATACGAATACTGGTTTTAATATTTTAAAATATATAAATTTTTTTAATATACCGATGTCAATATTAGTATATTTTGAAGGATAATAAAGATACAGGATAAAATAGTCAGCAGAAAATCTGAACCCCTCCCTGTCAGAGATAGAAAGTTCGCAATATTCAATAAAATAAATTATCTGTATACTGTTATTTCTTAATAATAAATACGCGTAGAAAAAGAAAACAAGGTTTATAACGAAGCGCGTACGGGATGAATTTGAGTGTGAATGCATTCGATATTTTGGCAAGGGAAGCTGAAAACGCAGTAGTTTAGTCACATTCCATAAAAGTCTGCGGGCACGGCGTAACGGTGTCACTCGCTTTGTCCTTGAAATGACCCATTTGTCCCTGAAAAAATCAAAATATAATTATAATAATAGCATTATCTCATCATGAATTATAGCCTGTTTGACTCGTAAAAACATCCATCTTACTATTATTAAGAAATGTAAATCTTGTCAACTTCCCAAAGTCAAAACTATTATTTATTCATTCATTTATTAATTAATTATCATTGTTATAATTATTATTTTCATCTCGTTTTATTTTGCCCCATTCTGTATATCTCTTCCTGTCCTGTGACGTACTTATGAGATGATAGTTTAAATATAATTTTTGTGTGATACAACCTTGTTTTTTCCTTTGGGTTAAAAAAACTTATAATGGACAAGATTTAGAAAAATAAATTAAATAATAATTAGTAAATTATAAAATTTATAAAATATTAATGTTGTCATGTGCGTGTCCAACATATGGTCAGTTTCATTAATTTGATAAGCAATAAGACATCCATAAAATATTGAAAAACCTATTTGATGTCTGGCGATAGTCAAAAAATGTTACTTTGGTGGGACTGAGAAGAAGGAGTCATCAATGCAATTTGGAATTTGGCTCAACAGTGCGAGGATGAAAGTTTTGATGCAGATATATAACGTATATATTTTGAAGAGTGGAAGCATATGCATGGAAAATATAGATGTTGGAGGTTTGGGAAGGCATTTTGATCCCGCAATGTTGCACTAAAGGAGTTTGAACATTGAATAAGCAACAGAAGAGAACAAGTCTGGTCAAGTCAAATACTTGTTTCAAAAAGACGAACTGGGAAGAAAAGAAAGAAAACCTCGTTCGTTGGTTTGGATGTGCTCGCACAGGTGTCTGTCTTTTTACCAGTTCAATTCTGAGAACAGAGTCTAATGTTTGGATAGTAAATTAGTGAATTGTTCTGCATACCAAAGGTAGCAGCATTTAAGTGTTTGTGAAAATGCCGCCGGATGCTGGTTTGAATTCATGGTCTTATCTTATGTCATACAAATCGCTTTATTCTTTGTTTTACCACATTTATTCTCCTTTCTTACTTTAGCTTTATTTTTCTATTATCTTCATCCTCCTACAAGCATATTAATTGCAGACTTGTTCTCGTGTCATGCGTTAATATTTATTTTAATCTTTGATGTAATTTGATTATCCAACTTTAAAAATTAATGAATATGTTGGAAGTCCCACCTCGAATAGAGATAAAGTCAATTCACAATATATAAGTGAGTGTAATACTGATCTTACAAGTTGGATTTGTAGAGTTAAGTTAGGTTTAAAGTCCACTTCTAACATGGTATTAGAGTCAAGTTAGACTATCCTAACGAATTTTCTTATACATTTTGTTTCACCCGTTATTAGACCGCTAACCGGACCACCCACTAATTTCTAGTCCCACATGAATATACTTCGACGTCAATATAATTAACTCCAGCTTAATATTTTTTGGATGACCGAAATATTAATTTATTAAAATGAACATTTTGTTTTGATAATATATTTTTTTTTTCATTTTCTTAACCTAATTTATACACTTTTATTTCAAATTTAAATCTATCAATTTTACATAACTAAACATAAAATATTAATATGTTTAATTAATATAATTTTAAAACATGAATAAACAAGTTGTAAAAAATTATAATATTTAAACTGTTCTTAATAAATTTAAATATTAATGAAATTTAAATATAATTCAACCGGTATAAATAAAGTGTAGAAAAATTCTACACGTGATTTATTCACATAATACGAAACCTATAAATACTATATTTTTTTCTTTTTTTTTTCTTTTTCACACTGAGGCATGGCACTACACAAAGAAGATAATCATGACACAGACAACACCACTACTCTGCAACAAAAACCTTAGGACAGAAAAATACGAAAGTATAAAGCAACAACAGATTTTTCTTCAATAACATGTGTGTTTAAAAATATATGTCTGTCCCACCCCCATCGTCACTTTTATAGGAAGTGGAAGAACCACTCAAAAGGGTCACTGTAATCATACTTCAAAAAGCTATGGTAATCATTTTAATAATAATATATTAAAATTATTGACATTTGCAAATATTGTCAAACACTTAATAATGTGACATAAAATAAGTAAAAAAATTATATTATTTTATTATTGTGTTAATATTTTTCATTTCATGTTTATGTTGTTTTTTTACTGGTCATTTTTCGGCTTACCATAGGGATGATAATAGGTAGAATGCTATGTTCATCTTATTATATTGCGGGTAGAAGTTTTTTATTTTTATTATATGTTAAAATTATAAATTTCACTTCAAGATAATTTTATAATATATAAATAACTACAAATCTTATTTTACAAATTAATTTATGAACTTAAATTAGATTTAAAATCTACTTCTTAATATGATATCAGATCAATACTTACAAAACTTGATATTTAACATTTTTTTTCATTTAACATTGGTTATATTATCAGCAGAATCCTTCCTTGAACGTGTTTGATTTAAATAGTATATGTAAATATTGCAATTAATGGTTATGAATATTATTTTTATATAATTCAAATCTTTATCCCATTTTAAAATTTTGAAAATAAAATTATATCTATAACAATATATAAAGAGATTTCCTTTTTTGTATCAATTTTACCCTTTAAAATATAATTATTTATAAAAATTTTAAAATTGACTGTTACTTTTACAATTTTTTTATAAAATCATCTTCTTTTCTTTTTTTTTATTTATCTACAGTTATTCTCTATTTTTTCTGATATATTTTACTTTATTTTAATAAATATATTTTTATTTTATATATTATAATTTAATAATATTACATTATCATCATCTACTAATATAATATCACGTATAATTAAAAATGTGACAACACCTCAGTAGTATTGTAAAGATAATTAAAGTAAAGTTAAAAAATGCTTGGTTTGTTTATAAATGAATTTGTTGATTAAAACTTTTTTTCTAATTTAATAAAAGAAAGTGTTTTTCACGCATTGATAATTGGAGATCCACAAACACATGCAAGATGAATATGCATGTGATCTCGATTAAGTTTAGTGAAAACAAATAATCATTCTTCATGGTTTTATGCAAACTTACAATTACTTTTATAATTTGGTGAGAAAAAACGCCCCAATATAATACTGTCAGACACCTAATAATTTTAGCATGGAATCAATATAATAATTATTTATTTATTGGAAAGTGGGTTTTATTGGACACGATTTGTCGAACTGACAAGTTTTCATCACTTTATTTGTTGTCTTTATATTTATCATTTTAGGTTTTGTTTTTATTGACCCCTTTTGGGGGCACACTGTCCCTGATCTCTGTCCCATCACATGGCATGCATGCCTTTAATAAACTTTTTTTTTCTTTTGGCATTTTTAAGGTGACATTTTATGTATCATTAAAAAATAAAACAAAAAACATTAGAGTAAAATTGTTAAATGTTCTTGTTGTTTGATGCAGTGGCTGGGTTCACTACCACATATGCAAAGAGAAAGCAAAACGCACTTTACATCACATCTTTCTTTCAAAAATCTTTTAAACATGTAATACATTTTATTTTATTTTTTTCATATACAATTTTATTTTAGTGGACATTAATTGCTTCCGATTAATCATTTACCTTGGAAAATGGGTGATCTTTTATGTATACCGTAAAAATTCAAATTATTACTTTTATCTATAATTATATATAAAAAAAATACGATTTCCTATATTGTGTCAACTTTTCATAATTTCAACTTTATCCTTTACAATATAATTATTTGTTAAAGTTTTTAAAATTAATAGTTATTTTTACAAATTTTTATAAAACTATTTATTTATCTTTTTCTTCTTTTTCTTTTATTCATCAATAGTTTTTCTTTTTCATATTTTTTTCATATATTTCACTTTATTTTTTATAAATATAATTTTATTTTATTTATTAACTTAATAACATTACAATATCATCAACTACTAATATAATATCATGCATATTCAAAAAATGCGTACACACAGGTACAATAGCGCTTGTGTTTACCCTAGTTTCATTTAAGATGTTTGTGTAAGGATTTGCATCAATAATATATAATAGGTTTAATTAGTCGAATGATACCCACTTTTATTTAAATATGTCAGTTTGATACCCGCTTTTAAAAAGGTGTCAATTGAGTCTCATCTTTTGAAAAAATACCTCAATTAGGTCCTTTTCAACAACAAATTATTAACATTGTTAACTGTATTGATATTTAAAATGACTTATAAAATTAAGTATTGATATTTATATTAAAAGTTAGTGGTAAAAGTCATGAATTAAGTTAACGACTTTAATATTTTTTGTCCGAAAGGGACTTGATTAAGATATTTTTTCAAAAATTGGAACTAGATTGACACATTTTTAAAAGTGAGTACCAAACTGAAACATCTAAACAAAAGTAGGTACCATCCTACTAATTATATATATATATATATATATATATATATATATATATATATATATATATATATATATATATATATATATATATATATATATATATATATATATATATATATATATATATATATATATATATATATAACCCCAAGCAAGTTGTTTATAAGCACGTGATCTTGCTTAAGTATAAAAAAGGTATTAATCTCGGGAATTTAATATAAGCATGACACAAGTTTTGATGGTTTGGTGGAGCAATATGATATTATAGATCTTCCGCGGAAGAGAATATTATGTTTGATGTCAAACACCGTGTATCCCATCTTCGGTTGAGTACGGAACGAGGGAAAAATGTTCACACAGGGAGATAAACTATATAATAGTAGCAACAATTTGTGTGTTCATGGCACTTGCTTTTGTTTATTATGGTTTAACTGGGTAGTGACAAAGACCGATGAAAATTTGATTGATAATGAGTGTTGATTAGAGAATGAAATTAAAAAGTCAGCAAAAGTAAAATGTGTTTATTATGGTTGGGTTTTGGAGAGAGTAGTTGAGTGTATGTTATATACTATTATATTCATCTCTTTTTACCAGAAACTATTTCGATTTCATCAATTTAACATCGTATTAAGCATGTTATTTCCTTTTTGACATATGTTGTTTTGTGAAGATTTTTAAAAGGAAAAAGATTTTTTTTTTACAAATTAAAAATAAAAATTCTACGGTGTAATAAATATAGTTCAGTAATATTTTACTTTATATTTTGATACTTTTGTTTTCTCAATCTTTCGTAACTTCTTTTAATTGTTTGAAATGTATCATAGTGTTTACTCATTATTAATAAATATATTGAAGATTTGAAATGTATTATTATATCGTAAACATTCGCTTAAGTTTCTATTCTATTAAGTTTACATACCGTCTAAATTTGTATTTGGAAATGAAAAAAGTTTTAGACCGATAATTATGTGATTTTATTTTCAAAAAAAATAACTTTATATTATGTTACATTTTATTTTATATATAAAGATAAAGTATATGAATAAAATAAAATAATAAATTTCTCCTATAACATATATCTCTCGTATCTTTATAATTCTTATAAATTATCAACACTCATAATATTTTATACTATAATTATATGATCCATAATATTTTATATTGTAATATGACTCTTAAAATTTTATAAATTTGCATTTCAATTAAGTCTGCATCAAACTTTTAAGATTAAAATGTGAACTTAATAAGAGTTTATTAGTTATTGTTAATAAATATATTGAAGGTATATTATAATTGACCATAATAGTATAATATAAGAAATTGTCTAAATTATTTTGTCTAATAATGTTACAACATGTAGCAACTTCTATGAAATACATGTGAGAAAAGAAGTTCCACATCGATGGGAACTTGCTTTGAGACTTACTTTTAATGTTATAAAAGGAGTCCAGTGCTTTCTTAGGTAATAATTATAAAGTCTCTCCCTTTCTACTCCTTTTTGCTTTATTTGCTTGAGAGAAAAATTAAGAAAGAATATTAGTTTCTCTCCTCTGAGAGCTGAGAGAGAATATTAGTTTCTCTCCTCTGAGAAAGAATATTAGTTTCTCTCCTCTAATACCCAACAATACACATATATAATATAAATAAACATGTCCGGAAAAATAGAATTCTCACGAAAATAAAATCAATGATAAAAGTAATCGATTTTATAATTAAAAATATGATGATAATCCTTGCTCCAATAAATATTATACCATTTAATTGTATCTTAGTAATCATATATTTACTTTTAACTTTAACCTTCACATCCTTTAATCTAAATTCCTCACTTTCATAATCAATGAAGATATGTGATGTGATTATTGCATGAAATTCTTTGTCTACATATTCAAATGTGAAACACCCAAACACTTTTAAATAAATTTATGATGTTAAATTGATGTTATCAACATCTCTTTGACGTGGCACTCTAAAATAAGAAATGTTAATGCAAACAACTCTTATCACCTTCCACATGCATGTCTTCAATGCACCATCTAACGGTTGAAAGTTGATAACTATGTAACCCACTCACTAAATTTTGAGTAATGCTGTCCTCTCAATATGCAAAGTGCACCATAACATAAAGTAAAACATATTGAACAAGTTTTGATAATAAAATTTTGAATTAAAAAAGTTTTCTATGTCTTCATGATTGGTTTTTATTGAACGTAAAATCTCAATTTTTTTACATATATTTACACTCAACATTTAATAAATATGCGAATACAGTAATGTGATGGCATTTAAATTCATCTACAAGAGCACTCAATGTGTTTTATTTAAAGGTGACTTTTTTATTTTCTCCTATGTCTCCTTGCTGAAAAAATGTATTTGATAACATTTAAATAATTAATAAAGCGATCAACTTTACATATTCATTAAATATTATATATTTAAAGCACCAAAAAAAAAACATTAAAAATGTCATTACATGTGTTAGAGCTGAGAAAAAAATTGAATATACAATCCGTTAAATGGGATAAACGGATAATATTGAATAAATAAATTTTAATAAAATAGAAAATTGTAATAGAATTGGAATAATATATTAAAATTTTATGGATACAAATTTATATTTTAACATTTATAAATATATTTTAAAATTTATTTTTAATATGATGTTATTTTGTTAAAATGTGTTAACAAGTTATATAAAATCATAATTAATTGTAACAGTTATTATTAAAATTATACATATAATTTTTTTAGTTAAAAATTTATTATATTTATGTCATTTATCTAAAACAAAAATAACTTTTTTTTTTCATTTAAAAAAATTAATTTAATATAGGTTCACAATCCAAAAACTTCAACCAAAATAACATGTAACCTGAACAACCCAAATCCGATTAATTAAATGATCAAGTATAAATTTTAAAATATTAAATTTAAGTTATATTTATCACATTAAAATTGAAACTAATGTTCATTCTCATGTTCTCGTATGGTTAAGAAAGAAACTGATAAACAGTCTTTTACAAAGGTAGTTGGTACAGTAAATAATTTTATTTTTTTTAATTTTTAAAAACATCAGCCTTTTACAAAAGTGGTTCTTAAAGTAAATCCATTCCTTTCTTGAAAAACAATTTTCATGTCTCAAAATACCATTACTCACCTAAGGTCCCATCACTTTCTTTTTTTTGTTTTGTTTTTGGAACCTTTTAATGTTGTGCTTCTCTGCCCCCATTTGGCACCCATAATGGGGTCACATAGTAGCAGTGCAAACACACTAACCAAAAATTAAAGATAGTGTCTTTATTTGTATATTATAATTTTTATCGGAAATTGTAAGTTCTTAGTTATCTATTACATTTATATATTATATTTTAATAGTAACATACGAATAATTATTTTTATGCTATTTCAACGTTATATTAATTTATTAAGATTTAAGGAGTAATTTAAAATTCGTACACGCTCCCACAATACAAATATTTGTATTGCTACAACATATATTTGCACAATATTTAAACTACTGAATTGTTTAGTAATATTTGGTTGGTGGTAATAGGGGAATAGCAGGAATTTTAGTATCACTTCCAACCCCACAAGATTTGCCCCAAAAAAAACAAATCTTAGACATCAATAAGAAAGGTTCTAATTTAAAGATATACTAGTCTTTTCAAGTCTCATCTTAACTTGTAATAACTATCTTGAATTTTTCTATTTTACTTTTCACTTTAGTCTTTTTTATTCAACTTTTTTGAAAGTTTATTCTACCAATCAGGTGCATATATGTTGATTTTTAAGTAATATTTTTAAGTCCCACGTATAATAATATAAATAAGATAATAATATAAATAAGAGAATAATAGAAAAATATTATAAAAAATAAAGAATTGTTTTCAAAAGTGCTACCACAACTCAATATGTCTCTTGATTGTACGAGGAACTTAGGTAGTTGTGGGTGAGTCATCGAAAAGTTTATAATTTTCGCTAAAAAAATTAAGTTCAGATTTTTCACTAATTTTTCTTATGTTGTTCCTCAGTTGTGCCTTCAAAGTACATTGGTGATCATTAATTTTAAAATTTTAAAATATATTAAAATTATCTTTAAAATATCAAAAAACAATGTGTTTGTAATACTTAATAGAAGAAAAAAAAAACTATGCAGAGAGACTGGATTAAGAAAAATTACTCTAAAAAGTTTGCAGTTTTAGTCTATAAAGAATTGTTGAGTAATGATTTTTCTATATTATTAATAATAAGATTATTTTTTGTGCTTTCAAATTTAATCTCTTCGTATGTTTTTAAAATTTAAATAAATATTTTTTCTGGTGTTACTCCTTTTTGCTAATTACTTTTTAAATTTAAATAACCATTCATAATAATAATAAAAAAGTAGTAACTATTTTGTTAATTATATTATTTTTTAATGTCTTCTCGAGTTAGAGAATAGATGTGAATAATTTTCAACTTGCCAATAAAACAATCAATATAAATATATTTTACATGACCCGGTTATCCAAAATAAGATAAAATTGCAATAATTAAAAATATGCATCAAATAATATTTATAAATATAACTATGCAAAAAAATGTTAAAAGTATATCTTATAATTAATAATAAAATAAAATAAATAGTTACAATAATAATATCTCAATAATATATCAAGTATTTAATGATCTATTTTAACGTGAACAAGAGCCAATAATATTTTGTTAACAATCAACTATTTGATGCTCTATTCTTACATGAATGATGATCAAAAGTTGTGTTTTAACCAGTTCATAAATAAAATGATAATCAATATTTATATATTTGGACTTATAATAGTAGTTAAGAGCATGTTCCATAATAGACTCTTATAAAAAAATACGTAATTGCGTCAATTTAAGTTTCAAAATCTTTGAGTACTTGCAGTTAAATTACTTAATTGATTATCGAAGATAAAGCATAATATTCTGATTATGCTAAAAACTTTGACGTAGTATCTGATTTTACAGACTTTTAGTAAACTGGAAAATTTAAATGATATGCTAAACGATGGATGTGTTGTTGGCCGGAATTTTATTTTTATTACAAATAGTGATATATGAGATATTTAAAATAAATTATAGGTATGTTTATTGTAAATTGCATTTAATTTTATGTGCAGAATTTATAATTGTATTTATTATTTAAAGACAAAAATAGTTACGCTAGACCAAAAAAATATAAAGAACTCGAAAATATTTTATTTTCAAATTTAACAAGCAGCATTATTTATTTTTTATTCTTTTGACTTTCTACTATTTATTTTTTGACGTGATTTTTTTTAAATATAATAATATTTTAATCAATGACCAACTTGTTAGAAAATAAAAGATATAAATAAAATAATGGGAGTCATATATTTTAATAAAAATTATAAATTTGTCGTTTTGGGCTTAATTAGAGCGTTTCATGAATTTTTTTTAGACTGTATAGAGCAAGTTGGGCTAAGAATTTGGATGGGCCATTCATTCCTGTTTTAGGAAGAAGTCTAGCCCTGTTATCAGCTTACGTCGTGGACCGAGTAGACCGTGATAAGCTCCTCCCATCTCCTCCGCCAGATCTCATCATCGCCGCCGCTGAACTTCTCCTTGGCATTCTGTCTCCGTTTATTATTATCGTAATCTCTCTCTTATTTTATCTTTTGAACTATAGCAGCAGTAACATTTGTTATGAGTTTTGGTGTATTGGTTCGTTTGACCTAAGCGTTTGAGATTACAACGGTTTGTGTGTATCACTGATGTATGTATAAAGTGGATCTTCTGTTGTGCAGGTTGAAGCTTGATTACAACGGTCAACATGTGCCGGCAGAATTCTCTGGAGCACCATTCCGGTGAAGAAGAAATAGCAGCTGACGAGAGCCTTTTGGTTTATTGCAAGCCTGTTGAACTGTACAACATTCTCTACCGTCGTGGTCTTCAAAATGTAAAACAATGAATACATTTCTCATGCTGTATTGAATATGTGCCGTGTTTTTATTTTGCCAATCTTTAATTTGCTCTTCGATGTTTCCTTATTAGAATGGTCCATTGATACCAACGCCGTCTACTACCTTGTGACCGTGTGTGTCTATGTTTTGTTCTTTTATTTCTGGTTCGTTAGAAACTGCATTTTTCAGCCTCTGGTTAGAAGTTTTTAAAAAATGTCACGAGGAATCCTAAGGAGAAACCGATGTACAATTTGTATGAAACTTCAGCACATAAAGGGTCTTATATTTGTTGTTGGATTAACTTAGGTTCCAACATCTGTTTTCAGAAAAATTGAATTCGAAGTTTGATTGATTGATTCCACTTCTTGTGTTTTCTCTTGCAGCCTTCCTTTCTTAGCAGATGTTTGCGTTATAAAATTACAGCAAGGAAGAAAAGGAGGTAATTATTCCTTCCAAACACTGTATATATGTAGTATTTTATTAAGGGTTTAACATCTTTTCGGCTCCTAAACTTTTCCGAATTTTTAGTTTGGCCCCTATACTTTTCATCTGTTAATAGTTTTAGTTACTACTGTCAAGTGGCTTAACAACTATGATGGCAGTGTAGTGACTTGTTACATGTTCAAAGAGTCTGATGAGATAGTGATGTCTATTTTTTCCCGTAGTTATGTATTTTTTTTTAGTTCTTTACACGTTCAAATTAGTTGACAACGTCAAACTAGAAGGAGCAATTTGGGCGAAGGCCATGTTGACAACGCTGTATGAAATGCTGTAAAGTATCTATTACAACTGAATGTGAGCCATTTGGTACAACCAAGCCTCATCCCCCTCATCCTTCTGAACCTCATTGCTTTTCAAGCTTGAGGCTCTCAGGCTGTATTTTCTCCAGTTTGGATTGACCTTATGAGCCTCACTCGCTGAGTTTGAGGATCTTGGCCAAAACCGGACCTGAACGACCATAAAGCAATCATTATTAACCATACCAAATTACACCCAAATTTAGCTTTTTTGAGCTAACAAATTATGAGGAGGATTCCTCAGTCCTCGGCAATTATGAACTATCTGAAGGACTGAGTACCTTTCCCAAATATGATCGCCAAGGCTTAGGCATATGTGTGTGTGTGTGTAGTACCTCCCAAATGAGGAGGGGGCAGAAGAAAAAAATTGTGTAGAAACTAGTTGATTACATCATCTGCTAACACTATTAATTGAAAACAGGAGACTAACACTCTTACTAGAGAAAAGTATATTGACCAAAAACACAAAAATGGTGTAGTAACTAAAACCAAAGTTTGGCAGCCAAAAAGATAAACCTTTTCATTAATACTGGCACCAGTCCTTTATACAAGTCACTTTAAACATAATCACACGAACCAATAAAAGTAATTAATTTAGTTGATTTTGTTGAATTACAAATGAGACAAATTTATCATCATTATTAATGAATTTTAAAATTATTTTCTCATTATTTATTAATAAAAACACATATTTGTAATATTTAATACGAGGCAAAGAAGGAAAATGAATAATGCTTCATAGAAACTATAAAATGCCTTATAAAAAGAACATCAATTTTATCTGAATTATTATTAAGAATCGCAGGAGTATCTAGTTTCATGACTCCATGTACACTAATGTTCATACTATTTTCTTGCTGCAAATGTGTTTTCTTGTGCGGCTGGATTATAAATATTGATTGATTAATATAATACATCATTTCACATCTATGTTTTCCTATTTTGTAAAAGGATAATTAAGTGATAATATTCAATAAAAGAAATATAAATTTTGGGGAATCTGAAGTTCTTCTGCAAAATAGAAAAGCAAATATAAAAAAGAGAAAAGCGTTTAAATTTGTCTTCATTACTCACCTAAGGAAGCTGCTTACGTCTTGAGGTGATGGTTGCTAACATATTCATCACTGAACAGAGGCTTGAAGAAAGGGATAGAATAAAGTATATGACTATTTTGCGCTGTGTTTCTAAATAAATTACCTAGGCTAGCATTACATCCATGGTTACAATAGAAGATTAAGCAGGTCAATTTACAAAATCCAAAGCTACTTTCTGCATATTGTTCCAAGTCCCAAAGGTAATCCTACCAGTAATTCGTTTTCGACATTCTGACCATTTTGCACCATCTGTAATCACAGTTAGAAAGCTTGATTTTTTTGTTGAAAATTTACAAATAGAATGTGTAAGGGTGAGTACTTTCCTGAAGGGTCTGGCTCCTACCACTGGCCCTGCTTTTGTTGCCTTTGGCTTCACTTGCAAATGGTTATTATTCTATTGCTGGCAAAAGTTAGTCTTTTAATTGTATCAGATTTTGTTTTTTCTTTTCTGTATAAGCCAACTTCAAAAGAGTAGGGATCTGAACTTCTAAAGGTAGTGGCTGTGTTTTCAATTTTTTTGGCTGGTGGATTGGTTTCTAGTTTAATTTTATCAATATACAGTTGGATCTTTGTTAAGTTTACATTTAACAACTAGTTAGTTGTAGAAATCTTACTGAATAACAATTATTGTAATAAGGAGTTTTTAAAAATCAATCTTTATCTCTTAGTTTTGTTGCATTGGCTGTAACTAACATACTTTATGTGCTTTCTGTTTTATAGGTTGAGAGCAGGAATAGTGATTTTCAATTATAGGGACCGCTACAACATGCTTCGGAAGACAGAAGGTACAACATATTATACAACACTAGGTTCAACGTTGCATCTTACTCTTGCTGTCATATGCTTGCATGGTTTGAGAAGAGCAATCAAACTAGCTGTCAACATGTTATCATTTGTTTATCGTTGAAAGCTTTTGACTGCAGAATTGCATTGCATACATTTACAATTTGGATGAATAAGATTTTTGACAATGCTGCCATATTAAGCTGGATTTTTTCATTTTTGTTTATTTTTGTCACCCTCCTTTCTTTGATAATTTTTTTTTCTTAAAAAAGAATTTCAACACCACTGAGGCATTTCCGATCACTTTTTGAATACAGTGACTGAAGACTTTTCTTGCCCGTTTTGCTTGATGCAGTGTGGAAGCTTTAAGGTACGAACTGTGAGTTGTACTTTAATTGTGCTCTTCCCATTTATAATTTAGTTAGGAGAATTATTGTCTCTCTTCTCTGTTTTAAAAGTAGGTGAAAACTCTGAAAACCATCATTCTTGAAAAATATATTGAATTTATTTGATATAATGATTCTCTTCTCTCGAATGTTAAATGTAATATTGTTTTGAGGTGGTAAATATTGGTTAGATATACTTGGGGTCTGTAATCTTTCTTGCATGTCTAAATGTGCTATTTTGTTCTGGAAGATATTTTCCCTGTTTGAGTTGTTATCTTAGACGGCTACGTAATGATGCGTTGTTTTCCACACTCCTTTTGGCTATATATCATGTTCAAAGTTTTACTATGAAATCACATGAACTTTCTGTTGATTTCTTTTTTATTATTTTTATATATTCTTAGCTAATGTAATTTCCCATTTTCTTAGTTATTGGTCAGTATTTTGTAAAAGTATTCTCCTTGGCAATTTTATCAATCTCAGTTTATCTGTGCAGGGTTTGCGACTTCATCTATGTTCATCACATGATCTATTCAACTTTGAGTTCTGGGTTAGCGGTTGTATCTAAAAGTTATCTTTAACACACCGATCCTTCTTAATTGCTATGAGTTTATTCTTTTTATAATTTTGTAGGTCACTGAAGATTACCAAGCAGTGAACGTCTCAGTGAAAATGGATATATTGAGATCAGAGGTCAGAACCTTGTTTAAATTTGATTTGTAGTAAAGGGTTTATTTTTTCTTTGTGATTGTCAGTTGTTCACTAAATATTTTGCTCTTTTAGTCATCAAAAGCGTCATGTCTGTCTTGTTAACTTTTTTCCCTTTGCAAATGGTGCCAGTTGCTCGGTCACCAAGTAGGCTAGCAATAATCTGATTGTTGGGTCATGTTAAACAGAACAGTTTGCTTGGGTGTCATTATTTTAATTAGAATGAGATGATTTTTTTAATATTTGATTGAATTCCCTTAATTTGAAATGTATTATTTAGTTTCTTAACATATATGTATCTGCATGCAGAATGTTGCTGATGGAATAATTCCACAATTGCAAACCTTCTTTTTCTGGTTGGTTGTGGATATTTATTAACCAATTAATATAATTTCAGCAAGATTACGAAATTTAAATTATTCAATGACAAAAAATGTACAGTTCAAGGCCTCGAAAGCGTAGAAGAAAGGACTCTGTTCAAAATGAAAAGCGCAGCAATGTAAAATTCATGGAGTTGGATTCACCTGAAGACATACCGAATGGATTTATGCAAAAGGATGATGGTAGGAATTGTACTTTGATACCTGCTGTGTCTATAATTAGAAACAATATTTTTTATGTACATGCTAGGTTTTTTTTTTTGTGTGTACAGAACTCAAAAACCACTAAGATGCCTTGAGATTTTTCCTTAAAACATGCTAGAAGAGTAAACTTCTTTTTTGTTCTGAAAAATTATAAAACGAAAAGAAAATAGGAGGATGCAATAAATATTGGAGCTAAACTGTAAAACAGAGAGGTATCATGCACTGTTTGTGGAATATTGTAAAACGAAAAGAAAAATGGAGGATGCTATATAAATATTGGGGCTAAAGTGTAAAACAGAGAGAGGTATCGTGCACTGTTGTTGGAATTTTACCAATGAAAAATAAACGTGTAAGAGAAAAAATGCCGCTTACTGTTTTGAACGAAAGGTTTTAGGGGAGGTAAAGAGTATTTCACTCTTGCTGTTGGGATGAATCTTCATTCTCGTGTTTGTTTCCGCTCTTTTGCTATGTTCTCATTTGTCCAACACATACCACAAACAATCTTGGAAGGGATGACTAAGTTGTCTTATAACATTCAATTTTGAAGCACAAAGTGCTTCAATCCATGAAATACTCCTTGAATCCCCCTTCCAAAATAAAAGATTGCAGTTTGATGGATTACTTTTACTGCAGTATATGTGAAATATTTGTTACTTACAAGTAATGTCTATACAATTCTGTGGGATGAACTGAAATTCTAAAGTTGTAGATATCCTATGCTGCAAAGGGGAAAATGTGTCTAGAACATCTCGTAATGAGAAGATACTGCTTAGTGGAAGAAATGATGGAGGGAAATTGGGTCCTGATCATCTTGGCACCATGGACGATCTGGAGCATGTTGAATCCAGTTTCAACATTTCTGGTGTTTCGATTGCAATGCCTCATTCTTCTGGAGACCCTGAATGTAGTAAACCAATTTGTAAAAGTGATCCTGCTCTGCCTGTTAAATCAAAGAAACTAAGCATGGATCGCTCAGACTCAAGAAAGTATGTAAATAAAGCCTTTCTCATTTTTTGTTTTATTTTTTTTAATTTTACGAATACAAGATTCTGTTGTAAATGAAGGCTTCAGTAATTTTTATTTCATTCTTATTGTTTCCTAGTTATTTCTATTGTTCTTTTTAGATGTTGTTGCTATTAATAAACAGTTTATTATGTGAAGTCTGGTATCATAAGTATAGTTTCTGGTAAGAGTGGTATTTTTTTAAATCTTTAGTTGTAGTTTTTGAAACTCTAAGAGCAATTTAATTTATTGATTTAAAACAATGCAAAGTCACATTCGTGGAAGTTTAAGTTGTATAATATCTGCATTGTATTTCTGTTACCCATGATTCAAATTTGTTAGCGTATGCAGACACATCATTACTAATACCATTGGCATCTGTTATAAGGTTTTATTATTTTTAAATATTTTTTTTTTTTAACTTTGCATGGCTTTGATATTTGATTAATTTGAGAGGAGTGTGATACTCGTGACCTTTTTTCCCTATATTTGTCATGAATGTCCTGATTTGGGCATTTAAATTCTGCTTTTTAATTCAAAATTGTTTATCCAGCCGAATGCTTCTGCAGAAAAGACTGTTCTTTCACTCGCATAGGGTCCAGGTGATTAGTTATCTTTGATCTCTCAAATTTATTATTTGCATGTGTTGCATAATCTGTTTGATGCATGGAATTTTTATGTATAACTTAATTGCTAGAAGTGAATCACAGGCTTATGTGATTTTTTAATTGTAGAAACCTTTTGTTTTTATTTAAACAGCTTTCTCTTTCATGCATAACTTTACTACTAGTCTGCTAATCTTTATTTTATTTATTCTTGCTGTTGGAAATTAGATAATAAACCCGAGTATATGGGGATCAATATTTATTAATAGTCTATCGTATTTCCTATCTCCTATTTATGAGTGCTCATTTTCTCATATTCTAGAAACACAGATAGAATCTTTTGTTCTTGAAATTGTGGAGATTTTTAGGTAGAGAAGGAGGAACGGAAAACAGGCTTGTGAATAATCAGAAATTGATGTGTTTTGATGTATCCTAAATATATAGTATCTACCCTTGTTTATTTTTGAGAAATAAGTCATAAAATACTTAAAACATCATCTAAGATACTCACATCTAATATGCAATAAAACTGGATATTCATGAATTAATTTTTCTTTTATAACTGCAAAGCTGGAGTTGCTTGAGGAATTTTTTACACTGTTGCTTATTGAAGGTGGTGCTACTAGTCACAATTTAGTCACTAGAGAATTGGTGTTTTCTTTGGGTTTTTCTGGTAAATGCCTCATAGTTAATGGTCTGAGATCACCAATTCCTAGGATTTCAAATTTAAATGCATTACCCAAACCATACACGAATGCATTTGAATAGTTTAACAATGTCAACCTGAAATGATTGGATTGGTTTGACCTCAATCGATTTCAAGGGTGACCTCAACCCAAATTGAATGAGTTTTTGGGTCAAATTGGGTTAACAGATTGGGTTGGTTTGACACTGATGTACAAATTTGAACAGATTGAACTTAATAGCAAGAGTTTCCTTGTCTGAGAGCAACTTATTGAAGCTGTTCTACGTGAATGTGTTAGCAGACAGGGAGGAATGACAGGATAGTTTTTAGAGAACGGGAATGGGTGAGATAGTTATGCATACAGAAGAGAAAGGAAAGAGGGTATAAGACTTCTTTGTTATGAATTGTTGGAACCTGGAGTTTGCTAGTTCTCTGGCTTGGGAATGTGTTAGCAGACAGGGAGGAATGACAGGATAATTTTTAGAGAACGGGAATGGGTGAGATAGTTATGCATACAGAAGAGGAAGGAAAGAAGGTATAAGACTTGTTTGTTATGAATTGTTGGAACCTGGGGTTAGCTAGTTCTCTGGCTTGGGTGCCCTGGCTCTTTCTATATTTGAACCCTTCATCTAGCTTAATAAAATGTAGCATTATTCTATAATACATAAAATTGACTTTGGTTCTGTTAGTGGACTTGGTTTTTTAATGATTATCAATGCCTAACTTTTGTGTGTTAAATGAAGCCTATGGCACCGGAACAAGTGTTGTCAGACCGTGATAGTGAAGATGAAGTTGACGATGACATTGCAGATCTTGAAGATAGAAGGGTAAGCTTGAAACCTTTCAATTTATTATGTCTCTGATTTTTCCCTCTTTTCTCCAAATGGTGCATTTGAAATTATTATTTCTGGGCCTTCTGTAAATAACAGGAACATTATCAAATTTTGTATAGTGCCTCTTTGCCATGTCAAATTTGACTGAAATTATGCTCTTTTCATGTTGTAAAGAATTCCTTGTTCAGTTTGGTCCTCCCTACTCCAGTTGCTTCTCTAAACCTTTGGGCATTTACTATTGAATACTTACAAACAAACTGATATTAATCATGATAATTTATTGTTGAACTGCAATGTTGCAGATGCTTGATGATTTTGTGGATGTTTCCAAAGATGAAAAACAGGTCATGCATCTCTGGAACTCCTTTATGAGGAAGCAAAGGTATTTAATCATGACAGTTATATATTAAACTTGCTTTAGTTTTCTTTCCCCCTCATTGCTTGTTAGGTTTTTGAACGAGAAAAAAAACCGTCATTCTATTGTGTGTATGATTCTTGTTGGTTACTCGTGTTTTTACTGTGGCAGAGTGCTTGCGGATGGTCATGTTCCGTGGGCCTGTGAGGCATTTTCCAAGCTTCATGGAAAAAATCTGGTCACATCTCCAACTTTATTCTGGTACTTCTATCTTCCATTAATATTTCTCTAATTTCATGGAGTTTTCCTACTTAAAGCAATAATACTGAATGATCAACGAATTACCTGTCATTAACGTCCCTCATAGCATGGAATAACGAGTTTTTTACTGAATTCGTCACTTATAGCAGTACTTTAGTGACATCAGATCAACCATTCGTAGTACTGTAGTTTATAAACTTTTGCCTCAAACTTCAACTTTTTTGTTTATTTTTGAGTTATGTTTTTAGAAAATATCCTTTGATGCAGCAGGTGTTGGAGGTTATTGATGGTTAAACTTTGGAATCATGGTCTTCTTGATGCCGGCACGATGAACAACTGTAACAGGATATTAGATAGTTACAGAAACGAGGGATTGGGTACTAGCAAATAAAGAACGAAAGGAAACTGACTCAACTACAAAGAATATACAGTCTTCCCTGCCTTGTATTTTGCTTGACTGCAGGTTCCCATTTTCGTATTTGCATAATTTACTATGATTTTTTGACTAGTATTGTCCTGTACATTGTATCGATATTCCCATTTTATGGAGATTGAAATTTAGTTTATTCTCACAGAAATTACATTTCTGAATCATATCTTGTCCAGGAAATATAAATTTTCATATAATCATAAAAATGGACAAAGTACCAAAGTTTTATTTTCTTCATATTAACTTTAATGTCATTTAAAATTTTAAAATCCGGCATGGCTTCCATCTGTATATGTTGGTTATTAGGAAAATAAATGTCCTTAACCCATTCTCACTGCCCTACAAAACTTGATGACTCCACATGTTCTTGTTATCTTTTCTCTTTTTTCTTTAATTCTCAAGAGAAGTTCCCAGGAAATATGTAAATAACACTTTTAATCAATTTTAGCATCTAAAAAATATCAAAGTAATAGAAGGTAACATGTTACAGAGTGTTGTTTAAAATGGCGGGTGTACTCTTGTATTCATGCGACCCAGCGGATAGGGAAGATACAACGGGTTGACGTTCACGACAGTTTGGGAGAAGCGAGGAACGTGCAGTTGCCTGTGAAATCGGAGGATTTTGCTGAAAAATCTTATAATTTCTAATACTGTGTTGGTTTACAATTTCGAGTTTAAATTTATATTAACACTTTTAAATTTCCTATAAAAGCAATGAAAATAATTAATTATAAATTTAACATTTCTTTTGTCGAAATTTTGAGTTTAACTAATTTTAAATTATGTAAGAGGAAGTTAAATGTGTAAAAATAAAAGTTTGGAAGTTGATATGAATTTTAAAGAAACCTTTTACTTTCAAATTAATGCAAAAAATACTTAATTCAATTAGTTGGTTGTGAGAAAAATTTCTTTTTTACATTCTATCTTTCATGTATTTAGTTGGTAGAAGTATTTCTAAGTAAAAAAACTATGATACTGAAGAATATATTATTCATCTGAAGCCCTAAACTTTTTGTCACATAAAGAAGGATTTTCTTGAACTCAATATTCAATAGATTACCTTTGGAAAATAGTTTTATCGAATCATCAAATAATTGGTCCATTTCTGATAAATTCCTTATTAAAACGTAAGAAATTCTTAAAATAAAAAAAAATAACAAAACATTAACTACAATCATTATATTCACCAAAAATAAAAATGATCAAAATATAACTATATAAACATGTAAAAAAAATCATTAAGAAAAATCATTCAACCAACAATAAGTTCTATCACCAGCAACATTATACAAATGATGAATACACGAAATTAAATGAACAAAAATCAAAGACCAATGAAACTCAAATCAACATGGACTTGCCTCATAAGACTCAAGAAAGGAGATAGAGTTCTGGAATAAATCTTTTAAATTGTGAAACTTACTGTCAAACAACTTCTTCCTCATAAACTTAGAACAACTAAAACAGGAAACTTTGCAACAATGAAATAAGTTCTTCAATGAAGATTCCAAAACCAAAAAGGGCCTTTTGTTTTTGACCGAAGATTAATGGGCTTGGACTCTTCCACTTTTATTGATAACAAGCTTACGATTTGGATCCATTTCATGGTCATCTATTATTTTCAAATCCACTTTTCCATGGAACCATGTTACATTTAGGGATGTCAAAAAAATCCGTATCCGCGGGTATCCGTGGATAAAACCCGCAACGTGTAGGAAATGGATATTAGAAATGGATACCCGCTATCCGCGGGTACGGGTATTTTTGATACCCGCATGTTAACAGTACGGGTATCATAGTATCCGTACCCGTGGATACCCGTACCCGCTAAACTTTAATTAACAAAAGTACCCTCACACACAAATATCTATATATATATATATATATATATATATATATATATTATTAGACTTAATTTTTTTTAAGTTGCACATTTTGTCTTCTATCTTCATTCTTCAAACTTTAAGTATTGGTATGTTGTCTTCTTCTAAGTACATTCCTTGACATTCTTCTCTTTCCTTTATTTGAAATTGGACATATACATCAAATCCTATATAGACAATGACATTTATGGTATGCTTGTTGTCAAATGATGGAATCAAAATAAGAATACTTGACACCTGACAATTGAGGTTTATTATTTGTTTATTTTGTTTATTTTTTAGGAATCAATTGGAGAAAATGAACTTTTTGATAAAAACACAAATTAAAAAATTTTCAGTGGGTTGAACGTCATTTTATAATTACTTTTATAATTATTTTGACTTGTATGAACTTTAGTTTATTTGAACTTTATTTAAAATTTATGACACGGATGTATTTTATTTCGTTTTATTTGAATTTATGATTAAATATTTATTTTTTAAATAATTTTGTAAATATCCGCGGGTACCCGTGGATACCCGCGGATATGAAAAAAATAGGTAGGTACCCGCATAACGGATAGCCGACGGATATGAGTACGGGTACGACACAAATATTTATCCAGCGAGTAAGGTACGGGGAGCTCATTCCTAGTCACATTTTTGCTTGGCTATACTTTTTTTGGTGGTTTGAAAAAAATAAAATACTACTGTTTTACGATCAATATTGACATTGACATTTTTTTTATTGTTACATATTTTTCCAAATTTTAATTAAGTTTAATACATCAACAAAAAAAAGTTTAATTTTTGAAATTTTATTTTATTTATTATGATTCATTTTAATATGAAGAATATTATTAAATATTTTATTTACGAATACAGAATATATATTTCATATTCATTATTTAATTTAATATCTAATTATTACTCATAATTAATAACTTTTTCCTTTTTATGTTTTTAATTTATTAATTAAAATTATATGTTTACAAATAAAAATAATTATCATTTAAAATATAATATAATTATATTCATTTTCAATACTACTTAAAAACAATATAAAGAATAAAAAAAATTACGGGTCTCATACTAATTTTACATAAAAAAGTTATTAAGAGTCACTTCCTTAATTATTATTCGAAAACAAAACTATTTTTAGAAAAGGAAAGAAGTTCAACAGAGTATATAGAGATTCCGCGTTATAATCCAAACGCGTCTTAAAAAAAGTGGCGCCAATACCTAGGCGCCAAAATTTAAAAATGTAATAAATACAGTAAAGTTTTTTAGAACGAAAAATTGGCATTAACAGCTTTACTTTCTTGTCGTGCAAGATCGTAGTTTGATGGACGCATTTTGATGGATTCGATCCCAATCTTTGAAGGCCTCAATTCCCAGGTATCAACTAATTATCCCACTTTCCTCCATCATCAACCACTTTTTTCATTTTCTTTCTTCTTTTCAGGTTCCCACTTCGCGGTCCTCGTTTTCATTCCCTTCTGGTTCGTACCAATTACTTCTCAAAACTTATCAATATCCTGTTAATGTTGAAAGTTATCTCCTTTTTGATTTCTGTGTCTTGTGGGTATGCATGTCAGAGCCCCCTGATGTTGGGAATTGGTTCTCTAGCTATGAGTATCAATCTCCCGATCCGGATTCGAATCTTAGTGTCGGAGGTTTTGTTTTCATGGAAAACGAATCTCAGGGAGATGGCGAAGAAGTAGAAGAAAGGGTAAAGATTCGATGTCTACGGCCTAATGGGGACAATGCAGTTCAAGAAGACGAGGATAATTATAACGAAGAACAGTGCATGAACAAGGTATCTTCTTGTAATTATTTATTTATTTATTTATTTCTGAACTGATGGCAGAAAGAAATTCAGGTTATTATGGGTTGAGTTTTAAGTTGTGGCTTTTGAAGTTAGACTCACAGATGTTAAGCCAAGAGATGGAGGTTTCAGAATTTTATCTGTTTTATTTTTTTCTTGCAGAATCTTGAACCATTCAGTTCATGTTCACAACTTTCAGGTTTGTACTTTGCCCTTCTTATTGTAGGATTTCTTTTTCAAAATGTAGCTATGATTTGGTTTTCAGTCCTGCTATTCAATTCTCTCAGCTTTTTTGTATGTGCCTCTTTCTTTTTTCTGATTCAGAGCCTCCAGACATCAGAAACTGGTTCTCCAGCTATGTTTACGAGTCACCTGAGTTTGATACATGTAGTATTTTAAGAGATGAAGCTTCTGAAGAGAATCACTGTGGGAAGAAGCTTGAGTTTGAAGTCGTGAAAGCAGATGGAAGCAAGTCTGTTAATGGTCACCCGAAAGGGTGTGTTGGGCCCAATAACCCCTCTAATAAAAAGACAAAGGTAAAACGAATACTCAGTAGTCCTTCCTTATTCTATTAAAACTTTTCATTTTGCTAACTACCCTGCTAAATATCACATATTTACTCAATGAAATTACATATGGTTGTGGTTTCTGATGATACTAAATGGAAGTATGCCAATAAACATTTATGCTCAATTGCACTATGAGTGTTTCAATGAATAGATACTGTTTATTTGGTGACCGTTTAAGCACTTCAGAAAAATATATTCTAATACGTACCTTTTTACCTTGTGCCTATGGAAATGGTCTGGGCAATGAAAATTGAACCATTAGTATACATGTGAGGTATGCTTTCAATATATGGCTCTAAATACATGAACGTGAAATGTGTTATCCACCAAGTCATCTGTGTACTCATTGGTTTTCTTTGCGGTTGAAATCATAGGTTCATGATAGTGCTGAAGTGAAGAAAAATTCAACTACGGTTGACACTCCTCCAAAAAAGATTTTGCAGCCATGCATGCAAGATAAAACGCTGCAACATAATCTTGGTCCAACCAAGTACAAGGAGACATTGGACCTGAATCGCACAAGTCCTCGTCACGATCGAAAAGGACATCCAGTGTCACTGGATACCGATAAAAGTTCAACGAAATCTCCAAAGCTGCTGCATAAGAATGATACCCAAATATCAAACACAAAAACTGATATCCAACATGATAACAAGCTTGATTTGAGTGCAAGTGCAACTAAAACCTTCTCAACAAGAACTGCAGCGTGTACAAGCAATAAAGAAAATGACGGCTTTGTGACAACAAGGAAGAAGATTTGTACGGGAGGAAATGATGAAAATTGTTGGAAGAAACCTGAAAAGATATTGTTAGAGCGGTCAACAAGGACAGTCACAATTCCATTGCAATGTGGTGTTACAAAGAGAAAGGCTTTAACAGAAGCAACAAATGTTCAACTATATAGTGACATGGGGATAACAGGGAAATGGCAATGCCCACAGAAACGTAAACCTGAGGTTGGGCCTGCTATGAAACAACTTAGGCTCGAGCGCTGGGTTCGTAGAATTTGAGACCTGGGAGAACATTATTCCATGAAACAACTTTTACATGGTTAGTGGTTTAAGGTAGATCGATTAACCAAACAGATAAAAACATTTGATTGCATTATGTATGTTTTCCCTTCTGTTATTATACTTAATTATTCAATTAAACCATCTTACTTCTGTGTCGGTATGAAAGAAAGTATTGTATGTAAAATCTATGAACAATAGGAAGAAAATATATTTAAGAATATGGAATCAAAGTTAACTTACAAAAGAAGGAATCAACATTATATTACATTTACTCATGGTCGTAAGAAAATTTTAATTTTTCTTTTCAATGACTAAAATTCATATATATATATATATATATATATATATATATATATATATATATATATTTACAGATGTTAATAAATTGTAATAAGTGAATTACGAATAAATTGGTCCTTTTTTAAAAAAAAAATCCAACCAACTTAACATTATCGTCTTCTATACGAATTTTAACATGGCCATAAATAATTTGTTTTCTTAAAAACAAATAAAGATGAGAAATTGTTACATGAACGTTTTCTAGTAATTACTATATAGCTGCCCCTGGTCAATTTGTTTAATTAGCAAATACATAAATAAGACATGCTAAAGAATGGGCTTGATTATTTTTGAGAAAGAGGTGGGCCTTGTGGGCCCACTAAGAGGCCCATTGCAAGACTATAAAAGAAGGGCAAGGACAGGTGTGATGGTAGCGTAGGTGGAGCAGGAAGAAGAAGCAAAAGCAATGGCTTCTTCTGCTAAAAGGTGGCTTCCGCTAGAAGCAAACCCTGAAGTCATGAATCAGGTTCTCTCCACGGATACTCCCATTGCGTATTATTATTTATGTCATTGCTCTTCTTCTTTGTTTTTCTTTAATGCGATTGGAACTGTAACAACTTTTAATTTTAATCGAGAATCTTCTTCAGACTTTAGAGTTGAATACTTATGTCTTCTCATTCTTCTTCGAATTAATGACATTCATATTTTAGCGTATAGTTATTGGGTGATTTTGCAGTTCCTTTGGGGGCTTGGGCTCGGAGAGAATGAGGCAGAATGCTGTGACGTTTATGGCTTAGATGAAGAGCTTCTGCAAATGGTTCCAAACCCCGTTCTCGCCGTGCTTTTTCTTTATCCTATAACGACCCAGGTTTTTGTCATTTTTTTTCTATTTCAACTTTTCATTTTCCATGTCTGGGTCACTTCTCATTTTCTACGGATTTTGTCAAATTATTAGAGTGAAGAAGAAAGGTTGCAGCAGGAAAATGAAAAAAAGGTGAGTGGATTTTATACTGTTATAATCTTTTCTGTAATTTTCCGCTTCTCTGAATTGCCTGTTTTGTTTGACAACATGTGCGTTTAGGTCTCATGACTCAGTGAACAGTACCGTAGTAAAGTTTTATTTTGGCTAGCATATAGCATAATGTCATTGAACATTATTTACTGAACTGCTTACCGTTGTGTGCTGGTGCAGGAATACAACAGTAGAGTGTATTTTATGAAGCAAACTGTGGGTAATGCCTGTGGAACAATTGGACTGCTTCATGCTCTTGGCAACTTGACTTCAGAAGTCAAGCTGGGTGAGTTGCCACTGGTTAATTCCCTCTGTTAAGATTTTTAATGTACTGGATCAAATTTACCAATCAGTGTTGCTTTTTCCAGTTGAGGGGTCTTTCTTTAATAACTTCTTTAAATCTACTGCAAGCATGGATCCACTGCAGGTTATTCCTCCCTGCCTTACCGTTTTGCCGTCTTATTATGTTCGCACATGCAAGTATAGAACTGTTTATCAGCTAAAACATATGAGAAATACCCATTTTACATTTTGTAACTTGTCTCATACAGCGTGCTAAATTTCTGGAGAATGACAGAGAAATGGAAGTTGCTCATTCAGTGGCAGCAACTGCTGGTGATACAGAGGTAATTTGTTGATTGAAGCAACAATGTATTGGGAATTATGTGATATATTCGTGGAACTGGTATGGTACCCTGGTTCAGTCATAATGTATTGTAAATTTAATCCTATCAATTTGGTTTAGTTTTGCTCTTGTTGTTAGCATCTTTAATCTTTGGGTGTGATACACGATGCATACTTAGTGGCTTTAGATAAAATTTATCTTAAATCTTGTCGTTATTCTTGATATTATTCTTGATATTATGATAAATGTTTTGCAAACGTAAATCATACTGATGGCCTCTCAACTCAACTTCACAGGAATATTAATTTGAGAGTGTATTTTAACATATTTGGGTCAAACCCTATTTCCTGCTCCAATTTATGTATGACTTGCATGCAATGTTAACTAGGATTTACCGGGAAAATAGGGTGGAAGAAGTTCCTTATGAAATAGGATGAAGGAATTAATATATTTAATGACTCAATATTTGCCAGGATATATCTTATTCAGCTTCTCATCTTACCACTGATTTCTTTGTTTCAAATATTTGCAATGCAGGCATCTGACAATGCAGATGCACATTTCATATGCTTTGTCTGTGTTGATGGTAAATTTTCTATACAATTGATTGTGTATATCACAGTCGTGTTTTTCCCCTCTCCATTCTCTTTTCTTGTGCATTTAGTTTTGTATTTTATCAAGTATTGATTTTTGCATGATGCTGTAATAATTCATATGCAGATGAACTATATGAGCTTGATGGAAGAAAATCGTGGCCAATATCTCATGGTCCATCTTCACCGAGTACTTTGTTGAGGGTAAATAATGTAATATCTTTGCATTTTAAGGCCATCTCATTTTTCTGCTTGTTCTGGAAAGGATCGGTTTGTTTTGTGAATACAAACGGAGAGTTTTTCTTTATATTGCTGTCAAATGACCATATTTCTATAGTAAAGCATCTTGGGCTTATAGACTGTACTTCCACATTTTAGCATTAGTTTCATAGATGATGCCTTTGAATTTCATTGGTAAATGACGCTAGTGACTCTGCTTCAATCATCTCAGCATTGAACCCCTTCCTCTGAGTGTCTTTCCATTCCTTTCCACCAGAGGGTGCTACCAATTTTGCATGTATTGTGCACCTGCTATAAAACTTTATCTTCAGGCGAGTGCATTTTTCCTGTCAAATTTGGTGGGTTTTTGTTTTTCAACCCTGTTCATGTTATTAGTCATTTAATCACGTTGATTTGCTGGGTTTGCTGATCTTCATATTACATATCTACCTATATTACAAAGTGGTTTACCAAGGATTTACAATTTTAAAATTACTAATATATTGAAATTACGACAGGATGCAGCTAAGGTGATACAGAGCATGATCCAGAAAAATCCAGAATCCCTCAACTTCAATGTCATGGCCTTGTATAAGAAATCCGGGTAAGGCTATTGATTTAGGCTTGTTGGAGTTAGTATGTTTAGATTTTATTTACACACTAGATCAACAGAAAGCGAGGTTTTTTCACGATGAAACAATGTAAATAATAATTTAAAAAGCAACCCATCATTTGAAACGGTGTAGAATACTTCGCATGTATTACTACGCAATACTCATCTTTGGATTGCATCTGTAAAGATCGCAGGTACTACCAGGTCCTAGGATTGTTCTGTGAATCTGTATGACATGATTGAATTGCATGTTTCTGAACATTTGGATTTTGAGTTTAATCTATTAAGTAAAGGGACATTATGCAGAATAGATAATCGCATCACAATAGCGAGATTACTATTGGTAATTACATAAAACATTGAGCGTAAGAACGAACTCCCCGACTTATCGCAAGGAACCTATAAATGCACAAAAACATTACTCTGGCAGTGCTGAAATTGCTGTCCATAATATAATTTGAAATATAACATCGTGAAGAATATAGATCAATAGTTGTGTTTACAAGGCTTTAGGTCTCACCTGTGTTTTTTATATAACTTTGTCATTTTTTTGTTATTAAATCACTTTCACTCTGTTTCTTCTCTCCCTATCTTTCTTTTAAGTAACAAACGCACTGTTAAAGACACGTTGGAATTGGAGACTCGAAAGTTGCTGCCATGTTTATTACAATTTCTTTTGTTAGAAATATGCATTGAAATAAGTGATACGACGATAGAAAATATTTTTACGAATTTAATACAGTAGAACAAATGTTAATGCACTAAATGAAGAAATAAAAAGTTATTTCTTCTAAAATATTGGGCTTTCACAAATTAAGCCCCACATGTATAATAAATCAGATAAAATTAGTTGGAAACATGGTATATATTTTTGTTTTTATATGAACAAGAAATTAATAATGAAATCTTTGATGAGTCCCCTTTGCTTAATTTTTTTCTTCAGCTATCAAAAAGATATAATCTGTAACGAGATAATATTTTTTTATAATTGATATTTAATTTATTAATTTCATTTTATTTTTCTTTAATCTACAATTTTGTTCTTCAACTTTTAAGTTAGCATATACATTGTTCTTCCTATCGTTCCCTTTATACGATCGTACTCCAGCATAAACATACAAATACTCCCATTTGAGGATTTTATTTTAAATCTCATCAATTCGTTTAAAGTCTATAATAGTTGTGATTATTGTTGCGGATACGCACCGAGAAAATTTGTATCGCACACGAGAAATATCATTCGATAAGATTTGAAAAACAATAATCAATTATAGAATCTTACAATTTATTTGAAATTATATTTTAATTGTGCAATTTAAAAGTTATTTAAAGAAAATATTTGAAAGTTATCTTAAAAATTCTTGTTTTAGAAGTCTATTTCAAATTTTACACGTCTTCCCATAATAAAGACAGTAGAAATTTTAACAAGGTGATACGAGAAAATAATGTAATGTATAAATAAATTCCATAAATTTGATACAAGGTGAAAACATAAATTTTGTGTATATTTGAACAAGAAACTAAAGGAAGAAATCTTGGTATTTTTTTTGCTTATTTTTTTTTTCTTTAGGTATCAAAGCATATATTTATGACATGATTATTTTTCATTGATATTTAATTTATCGTTTCATTCTCCTTTCATCTATTTATTTAACATTTTTCATCCAATCACCCCTCTTTCACGTTAGTACTTCTTAAGTTTCATATGTCCATCATAAACATACATTCAATCCAATTTGAAAGATGTTATTTTAACTTTCATAATTTTATATAGTTATAATAATTGTGAGTACGTATAATGCACTGTCTCTTATTAGAAAGAAATTGAAGATAGTCGATGAGTACTTTTAACAAAAAATTAAAATTGTTAAGAATATTTATAGACTTAAATAATAACTTTGTCCTAGTATTTGATTATTTTTTATTTTGATTCAATTTTTTTTTCAATTCAATATTAGCATTCACTAATTTTATTTAATTTTATTATTTTCACTAATATTGGTAAAATAATTATCCAATTGTGAATAATTACTGTCGTATATATTATTTTGTGATTTTTATTTTAATTTTTTTTAAAAAATATTCCTTTTATCTAAAAATAAAAATGTATTCATGTATTATTTTGTAATTTTTTTATTTTTAAATTTTATTTTTTTTATTTAAAAATTTTTTATATATTAAGCGAATATCATGCAACGTGTATATATAATAAGTCTTTGTTAGGTTTTGTTTGTTCAAAGAAAAGTCTTTGTTCCACCTTTGCTTCTTCTGTGTAGCTTTCTTCATTGCATTTCTTTAATTAGGATGATATCAGTCAGTCAATTGTACTTGAGTAACGTGTGGGTCGGTGAAAGACAATGGTGGAGAGACACCTAATTGTATTCAATTAATTATACAATATAAAAAAAATATTTTGAAAATGATAATTTTTGTATATACAAAAAAAAGGTTTGTTTTTATTTTGTGGGAGATTTTTTTGAGTGTTTTTTATTTTAAACTATAGAAAAGAAAAAACTTTCTGGAACGAGTAACAAAATTATCATATATTTAATTCTAAACAAATATATTGCATGTATATGTTCACTCATGTTAACCATAACATACATAATTTGATTCCAAACACAAATGTAATTGTAATACGTAGAAGGCAGCAGGTGCATTAATGTAACTAATGTGCATTAATGTGTGATGTGAAAGGGTTGTGGACTTGTAACGAGAGAGAAGAAAAAGGTCATGTAATAGAAATATAAGGAAAGTGAAAAGATCCCTAAATTAAATTTTTTAATTAGATTAAATCATAAAATTAAAATAAAAAAAACCTACAAAAGGAGTCGTGTAATTTCAGAACATTACTAATGGAGAATTTTGAACGGATCTCTTGTTTTTTAATATCCTTTTGATACCAATTAAAAAATAATATTTTTATAACTTTAGTTTTCTTTTTTAAATTTTAATATTCTATACTTTAATACAAAAGATGCGTGTTTATATACAAAATAATATATATATATATATATATATATATATAATATATATATATATAATTTTTTAATTTTAATTTAATATATATTATACTATTCTATACTTCTAGATACAAAGGGATTCTTTTCTTTTTGTTGTTTTTTATTTATTCTTTATATAATAGTTTAAATTATATTAAATTAATTATTTACTCTTTAATTGATACATTCTTTAAAATTTAATTATTATTTTTTAAACTAATAGAATTTTCTATAAAATAAATAAAATCTACTTACAATAAAAATATAAAATTTATTTTTATAATCACAATATATATATTAATTTTAATTTTATTTTATTATATGTATTGCCATTAATATTATTAGAGGGTTGTTGAGTGTGTTTTTCTGAGAAATGTCTAAGTACTATTTCCACACGTACAGACCTTTGAATTGGTTCTAAATAATTTAGAATATTAAAATAAGATATCTTCGAAGTATTTTCCAGAAGGAAGAGTTTGTCATAAGTTGGATACTTATAAGTCATCCACAAAATAACTACACATTAACGTCTCCAATGAGCATTGTACTAATTCAATCCATGGCTTCTTTAACCCTCCTTATACCAACATTTATCTGTCTTCAATTTCATCTTCTTTCCTTAGCTTCTGCAGACGTTAATATTGGTTCTAGAATTTCCACCGATGACAATGGTGTGTGGCGTTCACCTTCGGGTCATTTTGCCTTTGGGTTTCGCGCATTGAATAATAACACGGATCCCAATACGAAGTTGTTCATGGTTGCCATATGGTACGACATGATACCCGACAAGACCGTTGTTTGGAGTGCAAAAACAGACAACAAACTTGCAACAGCAGCAGCGGGATCACAGGTTCGGATCACTTCGGCGGGGCTAACACTGGCAGGTCCCAATGGAGATTCCATATGGAGATCAAACGTCACAAGTACTGTCTCCCTAGGATCTATGCTTGACACTGGCAACTTTGTTCTACTGACTGAGAACTCTGAAAGTGTGGCAAAGTTTTGAGAACCCCACAGACACGTTGTTGCCTACCCAATCTCTCCAACCTGAAGCCACGCTAACATCTCGATTAACAGACACTAATTACACCACCGGAAGGTTCCAACTTTATTTCAATAATGGTAATGTCTTACTGAGTCCTCTTGCATGGCCTTCTCCACTGCGTTACGACCCTTATTATGTGTTTAATGCCTCTGGTGCTGCTTCAACATTAGTATTCAATGAGTCGGGGAATATCTACTTAAAGACCGAAAATGGTACTCATATCCCACCTCGAGGTTCCCAATGGAATATCTCGAATCTGGATCCTGAGGTGAACTACTACAGAGCAACGCTTGACTTCACTGGAGTTTTCACGCAGTATTCTCTCATCCACGGAACAACACTGCCCAGCCAGGGTGGAGAATCATGAGGTATGTTCCTGACAACATTTGCACTGCAATATCTTTTAATTATGGTAGCGGTTCCTGTGGCTATAATAGCTACTGCTCCATGGAAGATCAGAGGCCTACCTGCAAATGCCCTTATGGGTATTCCCTGCTGGATCCGAGTAATCAACATGGTGGATGCCAACCCAATTTCACCCTCGCTTGTGGAGCCGATATTCAAACACCGCCAGAAGAACTATATGAAATGCATGCATCTCAGGATTTTAATTTCCTTGATGGAAATTATGAAAGGATACAACCTTACTCCGGCCAGGAATGCCAGCAACGTTGCTTGCAGGATTGCGTGTGTGCTATGGCCGTTTCTGGAGGCGACACTTGTTGGCTGAAGAGATTTCCCCTTGGTTGGGGTAGACAACAACCAGTCAATGATTATCATTTTGTCTATATCAAAACAAGAGTTATTCGCGACTTTTATCCAGGTGCAAATAGGGACCCCCCTGCTCCGGATTCAAAGAAACTGTTTCTTTTGGGACCACTAGTTGCTTCTCTTGTCCTTAATAGTATTCTCTTTGCTACAGTTGCTTTCTTTATTCTCAAGAAGCAGAAAGTGAATAGGGTTTCCGAAGCCGCCCCCAGTCCTTTGGAAACAAATTTGCATTCGTTTACTTATGAAAAACTGAAAAAGGCCACTCAGAATTTTCAGGAGGAATTAGGCAGAGGTTCTTATGGCATTGTTTACAAAGGACAACTAGAAGAAGGTTCTTGTCATGTGGTTGCTGTGAAGAGATTGGACAGATTGGTACACGAACGAGAGAAAGAATTTAGGACTGAACTGAGTTCTATTGGTAGAACCTGCCACAGAAATCTGGTGAGGTTGATTGGATTTTGTGACGAGGGAATGAACAGAATATTGGTGTACGAGTTCATGAGCAATGGTAGTCTTGCAGACATGCTGTTTGGGCAATCGAAGCCCAGATGGAGTGTAAGGTTTGGATTTGCTACGGGGATTGCAAGAGGGTTGGTATACTTGCACGAAGAGTGTGAGAATCCCATTATTCATTGTGATATAAAACCTCAAAATATACTCATAGATGAAAATTTGAATCCAAAGATATCTGACTTTGGGTTGGCAAAGTTGTTGTTGTCTGACCAAAGTAGAACGACGACGATGATCCGAGGAACTCGAGGATACGTGGCTCCTGAATGGTTTAAGAATGTTGGCGTGACGGTTAAAGTGGATGTTTATAGCTTTGGGGTAATGTTGTTGGAAATAATTTGCAGCAGAAGAAGTGTGTTGATGATGGAGATCGGGGAAGAAGAGAAGGCAGTGCTGACAGATTGGGCTTGTGATTGCTTTGTGGAAGGGAGAATAGATGTTTTGGTAGAGAATGATGAAGAGGCCTTATCTGACTATGTGAGGCTACAAAAATGGGTGAAAGTTGCACTATGGTGCATTCATGAACAACCTGAAATGAGACCAACAATGGGAATGGTAATGCAAATGCTAGAAGGATTTGTTGAAGTCCCTAACCCTCCATCTCCCTCTCTCATACATTCCATGTCTTAACTGAATAGATTTGTGGGAGAAAAGGTGATCCATGGCTATTATTCTATGTATGAATTCCCATTCCTGTACGATTTTTTAACCAATATGCATGCATTATATATATATATATATATATATATATATATATCATAATGTTTCTTTTTTTGTCTATCTTTCTATGTTGCACACACAATTTCTTCATTGTCTTTATGTTCAATCAATAGTGCTAGAGTAATAGTAATATGGGTAGGTGGTATTTCCATCTGCTTTACACTCATTCTATATGACATTTCTTTACTTATATGATCACAATATATTAGTTAAACTAACGTAAAAGGTTGGTTAAATCAATCTAATTATTTGTTAAATTTATATTTGAATTAATATATCAATTCTAACATCATTAAACATTGCATAATTATTAAAAGGCTTAAATATATATTTAGTCTCTATTTTTGTTCTTTTATTCAATTTGATCCTTATTTGTGTTGTGTTTAATTAGATCCTATTTTCGTCAAATTTTGGTCAATTTGGTTCTTTTTATTAACGGTGTTTAAATATTTAACGTTTTTGAACAATACATGTCACGCTTCTGATTTTTTTGATATATTTTTAATTTTTTAATTTAAAAAAAAATTGTCCAATATTTGAAATATTTTTAAATATCAATTTTAAAAGTATTAGTATTTTAGAATATAAATATTAGAAAAAATATTTAATAATTATATTCTTATAATATTTTAAATAATTTTATTCTATTTAATAATTAAATATAATAATTTTATTCAATTTATAATTAAATTTAATATTTTATAAGTGAATTTCAAAAGTGATTAATAAAAATTTCAATTTTAGAAAAAATATTAGTATAATTTTTATAAAAGATATTAAATTTGATGTCAATTTGAAAAGGACAAAATTGATTCATTTTAATCAAAATTGGAATGAAAATGAACAAAAATAATGAATACATAGACTAGATTAAACAAAAATAACTAATATTGGGACTAAATTGAACAAAAAAAAAATAACAAAATCACAAACTGACACGTGAAACTAACATTA
>Ga0214542_1000246_pt1 | contig 90462 bp, 35 predicted proteins | sample CNSS1metaG_FD_160096 | JGI IMG/M metagenome (GOLD analysis project Ga0214542, IMG submission 160096) | Root nodule microbial communities from cowpea collected in UCLA plant growth center, Los Angeles, California, USA - CNSS1 | ecosystem: Host-associated > Plants > Roots > Nodule | place: USA... | reverse complement strand
TTTCTTTTTTTTTTTTTTTTTTTGTTTTTGTTGTTTGTGTTTTTTTTTTTTTTTTGTTTTTTTTTTTTTTTTTTTTCTCGTTTACTTCATGGGAAGGAGTTCGATGGTGTTCCTGTTTTCGTAGTGGCTTCGTGTTTTTAGTTTACCGGTTGTGGTTTGGTGCCTTTGTTGTATGATTTATTGTTTACCATAATTGTTATTTGACGCGTGAGGATTTTTTTCTTGTTTTTATGATTTGGTTGGACCCGACAATATTTTTAGTTTTGGCTTGGTTCTTCGGACATGTTTTTACTATTCGAAGTAATCCAGAGAAAGTTTAAGATCTACTTGAGATTTGTGAATCTAACTGTGAGGTTGCTCTATAGAAACGTATCGGGTATGTTCTTGAGAATTATAATCTTCTAATTCTAGGGCGTAGTCGGGGTTCCATTTGTCTTGGCTCCGCGAGTAGTTAATTGTTACCTGCAGATGGGTGAGAATGCTCTCTTCTCTGGGATTCATTCCTCAAAATTTTGGAACTCTAGGACTAATTGACTTCATCTATCCTCGGAATTCAAGTTTGAACCCAATTTTCTGGACACGTCTATTATAGTTCAAATTCGTAAGGAAAGGCAATCTCAGGAGACTAGCCTGGGGGAGTCTCACGGCGTAAATACAATGTTATGTTTTCTCGTTTTGGACATAAAGTTACGTATCCTTTCCATTTTTGGGATCCACAGTGGTCAACTTCAGCTGCGCACTCAGAATAGTCCTTCCCCTGGTCACTCCTTTATAAGCTGCCTCTCCCACTTTGCCCAACTCTCTGGTCTCAGCAAAGGTACTAGCTTTCATGGCTCACAAGCTGATGTAGTTCAAGGCTTCTAGATAGGGTTTCACCAAGGATTCAAGGATTAAGAGATGATCAATTAATAAACACAACCAATGAATGGGCTGTTTCTTCTGTAAGAAACCAGGAAAAGAAAGTTATTTATAATTATGGATTTATGACTCAAGGTAAAGGTCTGCCGTACAACTGTTGAGGTTTTTCTTTTATAGTGCAACCTAAGCCTTTCTAGGTTACATGTTTTCCGGCCTATCTCTTACTCATTACCAATTGCAAAATGTAATCTCTTTATATTACTTTTAACCCAAACACATTGGGAATCCTTGGACGTATAAATAAGCCTGTGGAATATAAAATAAAAATAAATATTATCTAAATTCTACCCATTATCATTTACTTGAAGCTACCAATATTGGTGGCTTGTTTGTTTAAGCTTAATAAAACTAGAAAAACTTCTGTACTTATAGATTTTTTAAATATGTCTTTTAATTTCAAAGCACCTTTTATTTTAAAAGCACACTAACAGGCCCTAAAATAGCTTGAGACCAGTTATTCAAAACCTGTCTGGTTGATCCAATTCACCATAATCTGACAAACTGTGCTGGAAAGAAACAGAGAAAATGTAAGAACGTGAAGTAGTCAGGGAGAGAGATCCAAATCTGCAGTAGAAGCTCTGATTAGTAAATTGAAACTAGTGTCTCCGAATGATGAGAGCTTAAAGTCTGTTAGAAATATAATGACATTGTCATAGAATATTTTAGAACATCTTGGATAATCTCTTAGGATTTATTCTTCTTTAATACTTTGATTTATTTCCATAGATAGTTAAGGATCTTTATAATTATAGGAATATCGGATTGGAATCAGATTTATTGGAATGTGATTTAAAGGTATGTCATTTCATGTATCTAGGAATAGAATATCATATAATTATTTGTATTTATCGTAATCAGGTTATATAAAATGGGTTCTGTTGCGTTATCCATAGACACAGTTCTGATCATCTCTCCCATCTATTCTTTTTCTCTTTCTACAGTCTCAAACGTAACCCTACATAAGTCAGCTAGTTACAACTGTCGGAGACTGTTAGAATAGAAACCTAGTTTACTTCCCAGCTGAAAGTGGACGCAAACTTATGGTTGATGGTGTAGAGAATATAAAGCCCATATGTGAAGTGGAAAAAGTACCTCTGTATGTGTATATATCCATCTTCTGTCTGAATAACACTCATATGAGACACTGTTCAACCATTGTTCAACAGCTTATACCATCCAACATGAACCAGATATTTTTACTAGTTCAATATCTAGTCCAGCTTTACAAATTTTAAGATAACTCTGCTAATAATTATTTACTTTTCTTATGCTCTTGCATTACAAATCCATGAAGAGAGCTCATCCCCCAAAATGCTAGCTTATTGGGTGGGAGAGTCTCATGACTTGAATACCACATTCAGCTTTTTTGTTTGCTAAATTCTGGGTATAGCATATTTTAGGACATTTTCCTTAAGGAAAATAGTCTTAAAATAAGTGGACATTTTCTTTGGCTGGGGAGAAGGACTGTTTTTCTTTCTATTTAATGTGTTTGAACTCCTCTATTTTCATTTTGTTATTGAACTTCATTGTTATTTTTCTTTAGCTGGAGAGAGAGAGAGAGAGGGAGAGAGAGAGAGAGAGATTGGAACAAGGCAAGGCACTGAGAGGAAATAAAGGAAGGAAGGATATAAGTTTATAACAAGTCATCTTGAAGGCCCTTCCTCCCTCCAAATTTAGTCAGCATAAATTAAGGAATAGTTATTTAGGATTTTTCAATACTGACTTAGCATTACAATCAGATTTCTTTTATTTTTCTTCTCTATCAGATATTTTTTGAACTGTATTAATTAAATGTGTGTCACTTAGGATTGCTTCCTGTACGGAGGATTCAACTGCAATGACTATTGAGTTCCTGCGCGCAAGATTGCTTTCTGAAAGGTCCATCTCAAAAAGTGCTAGACAGAGAGCCGATGAACTGGCAAAAAAGGTATGTTAAGTTTAAGTTTCCTATATTATGTAGTCAAACATGCCTGACCTTTTTTAGGGCCTATTTGGATACAGGTTAGAAGGGGAGAACTTCTCTGCAAGAAATATAGAGTTCTTTTCTTCTTCTTTTTTCTTTCAGTACAGAAGCTCTGAAAAGCTCTTTTAGCTTTGTACCCAAACTGGCCTTTAATGCTCCCTTTTTGGCACTAAATGTTTCTCCACTATTTCAATCAGGTCATGGAATTGGAGGAACAACTAAGGATGGTGATTCTTCAGAGGAAGATGGCAGAGAAGGCCACTGCTGATGTTCTTGCCATTTTGGAGAATCAAGGGATAAGTGGTGTTTCTGATGAATTTGATTCAGGCTCAGACCTTGAAAATCCTTTTGATTCTAGTATGAGTAATGACTGTTCAAAAGAGGATGAGGGGCCTATGAACTCAAAAGGAAGACAACATGGGTCAGATGAAATGTCTGGTTCCAATGTAGATTCTTCACTAGGATCCAGTAAAAGTTTGTCATGGAAAGGACGCCATGATTTGTCCCATTCTCTTGAAAAGTGCAAGACCAAGACTACTAATGTGAGGAGGCAAAGCAGTTTTTCATCTTTTAGTTCTTCACCAAAGCACCGCTTAGGAAAGTCATGTCGCAAGATAAGACATCGACAACCCAGGTAAGTCATAACCTTTACTCTTTCTGATCAAATTTGTTTTTATCTCCATTTATGTGACTATGTTCCACAGAGAACAATGCTGTTTTCCTGCTTGTTGTTCTTATTGTTCTTATTGTCTTTATGTGAGGTAACCGACAAATAACAAAAAATCTGCTTGTTTCTAGTTTAGACTTGGTTCCAACTCATAGGCTTTGGGCCTCTAAATTTCTAGGGTTATATAATACCTGTGGTTGCTCAATTACTGTCTTGCAATGAAAACTGATTTTTAGAAAAACTGTGCCTGTAAACTTGGTGTTATTTTGATAAATTATTGATCCCTCCTTTTTGTTTTACATCTTTTAAGGAAGTGTCTCAGATAAATTCTCTGCTTGACAGTGTTTTATTATTTTAGTTTTGATAGTCTTGTCCTATCTGCTCCAAATTCATATATGAATAACCCCTGAATGTAATTTGCATGTTTCTTCTCTTGTAACACTTGTCTTCCTAATTGCTTGTGAAGTTGATAAATATGCTGTGTTTTCCCAGGTCAGTTATGGAAGAATCTAGAGACAAGTTTGTCCAAGTTAACTGCCAAGTAAATGAACTTGTATCCTCTTCTGAAGAATTTCCAAATTTCCAAGATGGTGGATCTGACATTCTTAAAATAGAATCTAAAATTCAAGAAGAGAATGGATCAGAGGCCAACCTACTTAGCAAAAATCGTCACATAGATGGATATGGAAGAGAGAAGGAAATGGAGAAGGCTATTGAACACCAAGCCCAACTTATTGACCAATATGAAGCAATGGAGAAGGCTCAAAGAGAATGGGAGGAGAAATTTAGAGAGAATAACAGCACAACACCAGTATGTATGATTCGCCTAGACTTACTATATTCTAAGTGTTTTTTCTTGAAACTTGGTGTTTGGTTGTTGCATTTATGAAATTGCAGGAAGGTAGAAATGATTTTCGGCATAGTTTGACATTAAAACAGAATTAGCGGCTATAGTTTGACGTTAAATATCTGTTAAATTCAAATTTAATTAGAAGTGTAGTTTACTGAATAAAGCTCTTGACCAAATAATCCTATGGATGTTTTAACGAAAGTTAATGCTGAAGGTTGAAGATGAGTCTTGTATCTCTTATTTTGACCAATGTATTTTGTGGTTGTCATATATGGTCTGTTTGGTAGAGAAGGGAGAAAGAGTAGGTGGAAATAAATTTGGTGAGTAGAAGTAAGTGAGAAATAGAATAAAAAATTAAATGTGTTTGGTTGAAGAGAAATAAAGAACAAATGAGGAGAGGGATATAAAGAAGCTTAAAAATGAGTTAAAAATAGAGTAGAAAAATGTTGCTTAGACCACTTTTTAATTTCTCTTCCCTGTTTCTCTCACCAAACACACTAACTTAACCATCCTCTCAATTTCCTGTCCTCTCCGACCAAAAATAACAAGTACCGAAGTACTTCTTAAATAACAGATAGGAAAACTGTTTTTTATCCAAAGATTAAAGTAAGCTCACATGCAAAACTATGTAAGACATTTCTTTTTCAAAAAGGATGTAGAGAACGAATTGAATGAAACACATGTATGAATCTCGGTTTGATCAAAATGTTTGAGGTAGAGTGTTTGTTGTCTATTATGTGTCCGATTTTTAATATGTATGCTTCCACTGTATTAAACAAGTAATAACAGGTAGTTCATGTTATTTTTTTCTATTAACCTTGTGCATCTAATGATTTTATTATTCAAAATAGGTTATTTACTGCTTTCTAATTCCATGTAAAATTCACCTGAAGTGTCAAACTTATTTTGGACCCTAAATTATTCAGGATTCATGTGATCCGGGCAATCAGTCAGATATGACTGAGGATAAAGATGAAGGCAAGGTTCAGATTCCATATGCTGCTAAGGTGGTTACCTCAAAGGCTGAAGAGAGCAAAGGAGAACCAAGAGGTGTTTGCTTATCAGAAGAAAAATTCAAAGCTGGGGACAGAGAAATTATGCCAAAAACACATGATGATACAGATGGTTACAGAAACCAGAAAAGCACCACTTTTAGCACTTCTGATTTGCTTGGTCAAGAAAACTCACACTCCCCACTGAAGGAAAATCAGAATGAGAGCTTGGTAAATGGCCAATCTCCGTCTTCTGATACGAGCCATCTAGATCCAGGTAGGCATAGTTATTCTGATCTCAGGCCTACTCGTTCCTTTCCAACTGATATTCATGGTGTCCAGCACCAAAATGATGCTTCAGAAAACAAAATGGATCTCTATGCATTAGTTACTCGCGAACAAACTCACAAATTCGATGGTGTTCTTGAATCTCTTAAACAAGCTAGAATATCCCTACAACAGGAACTCAATAGATTGCCAGTAGTAGAGGGTGGGTACACTGCTAAACCGTTGCCTTCTGTTAGTAAAAATGAGGATAGATTTGACATTCCTATTGGGTGTTCTGGTCTCTTCAGACTACCAACAGATTTTTCTGATGAAGCAACAGCTAGATTCAATGTCCGTCATCCAGCTGCTGGATTTGGTTCAAACTATCATCTTAATGGAACCATGTCTAGAACTTCTGATGGTCAGTTTTTAACCAATCCTCCTTACTCTGGCACAATGTTGAGCCTATCTGCTGATGATCAAGCTCTTTCCACCCGATACTTGGAAAATGGGTCAAGATTTAGTTCTAATAAGTCCCCTTTTGACCCTTTCTCAAACGGAGGTCCACTCTCTTCCAGTAAATACTCGTATCCCACGTTTCCCATCAATCCATCTTATGAAAATGCAACACCACAGATGCCATTTGGTGATGAGGTTTCAAGACCCTATTCAAATAGCACTGTTGGGGTTCCTCTTGCAAATCGTTTCTCATTTAATGGCGATCATTTAAGATGAAACATGTATATATAGTTTCATTAGGTTAGCAACTAAGCTTGGTGTAAAAATAATGGTTTTTATTTGTTATGTACTTTAAGGTGATTCTCTGTATTCTCTTTAGTTGTCTTGGGAAGAGATTTTTTTTGTGGCAAAATACACTCTTAATTCTTCCATTAATCTGGACTGTTTTTACTTTAAATGCCGAACTGACTATTTATTGGTCATCAAGATTTTGTCTGTCGTAGATTTATCTCTAGATTTGATAATTTTAAACTGAGATTGGATTTGATGATGGGAAACATGTTTTAGTGTGTTAATCTTACACAGTGATAGAAGAAAATGGAGGGGATGGAAGAAGGGGTTTTTTGAAACCTTTTTGTTTAGTTCAATTTTTAGGAGAACAAATTTCTTTCTCTTCTATGTTGTGTTCCCCTTCAATATTGGAAGAGGAAGAAAGAGGAGGTTAGTTAAAATATTTTAAGTATATTGATAAAAGTAATTTTATTTATCCTTTAAATCCAAAATTACAAGAATATGGATAAAAAAATATTATTCTTTTAACATTTTCTTTTCTTGAGAACCAAACGAGAAAAAGATTATTTTGCCTCTTTTTCCATTAAAATTTCTCTCCATTCTACCGCACACAATTTTCTACTAAAAACATCCCACCTCTCCCTTCCATTCGTGTTCCCACTTCTAAAATGTCATCCCTTCTCCCATTGTTGAATTAAACATATTCTTGGGTAAGTTGAAAACAAAATATGAATTGAGTTTAAATTATTGAATGTAATTTGATGTGATTAAATTAATCGAGTGTCAAAACCATGGGTCTGTTTGAATAAAAAGGCACTAGTGGTTGAGAGTTTTTCTTCTAGAAATATAGACTCTTTCTAGCAGGAAATTTCTCCAAAGTTTCATACTTTCATGTTAACACACATTGAAAGTGTATCAAAGTAAAAGAAGGAAATCGATTTTGATAGAGACTTACACAGAAAACTTTCAGTGCATCTGAAAAAAAAGAGAGAAAGTTAACTAATTCTTGTTTATCGGTTTGTTCTCTTGGAAGGTATGAAAGTCCATTTTAAAAGCCCCCCATTCAATCCAAACTTATTATGTAATTGCATTTATCTGGTTTTTATCACATTATTAGTGCACAGTATTACAAAAACTCAGCCTTGGTAACAAAAGCCTGTTTCTCCAACTCTTATTAGATACGGGATCTCGAAATATTTTTCTCGTATTAAAACATATATATCTTAAATAAATAATTAGATATTAACGAACAATTTGATAACAGATAATAAATAATAAATTCAATAAATAATCAATTTTGTTAAAATAAATTCTAATCATAACTAATAATATATTATAAAATAAATTTTAAACTTAATTTAACCTTTCATTAAACTTTTGTAAGATGATATTATAAGGTTTGAACCGAATATAAATTTGCTATGATTTATTTGTAATCGATATTAGGAAAGCTTCTGGTTCCGCCACTTTGTCTCCCTAAGAACTTCCTCCTGAGTCCTCACCCATCACCCCCAAACCCTGTCTTAGAAAATTTCAACACCCTTTTCAGCTTTACTTCCTCCATACTGACAAAAGCAACCGACAACATGTTTTTTTAAATCACTTCTCACTTTTCTTGCTCCAAAGTCATGATTGAAAGAAAAGAAAAATATTGATATGGAAATAGTTTTAAAATTTTGATATAAATAAATAACAAACCTATTTGTGAGTAACAACAAGTTATTTAGAAATTAATAATCTTTTAAATTAAACCAACAAGAAATCCATAGGAAACTATTTGGGGGAGGTGAGATTGTTGATTGTCAATAGTCAAAGCAGATTAGTTATCAGGTCCACACCTATCAGTTTCCATCATTCTCTATCTGATACATAGTTTTTTTTTATTTGAATAACAAAAATCACTAAATTATATTTCGTCACATTTGTTAGAGATTCATTGAGAATTTTAATAACCTTTTGTCAAACTTACTAAAAACTGGAATGAATGATCCTCAACCCAAGTGGAAAAATATGGGAAGGTGTGACATCACTCAAGTACAACTCAACTTCTATGAATAATACAGTTATCAGACTTATTTTGTTCTTTTCTTTTCAAAAATAGTTTTCTAAAATTATATGATAAAACTACTAAAAAAAGTGTGCTGAATAACATGAATGTATGTTAGAGGATAAATATAAAAATAACCATTGAGTAAATAAATAACATTTCAAATTATGAGGGTTTTAAATTTTGTTAAATATATGTTTGATTTATTATATTTTTTTTTTTAAATTAAGGTTTGTTACTGCATTTTAAGGTGTGGTCCCTCAAATTAGAGGAATCAAACTTCAAGTTTTTTAAAGTTAAAAAAAATGTATACAAGAATAGATGAGTGCAGATTGGTGAAACTGAAAAAGGAGGCCATACATGTAACTATCACATATAATTTCGTAAAGAATCTTTCATGTATTAAATTCTAACTTGATTCTCACCTTATAACCACTCTCTGATTTAATTAATGGAGCAATTATTCGCTTTCTGATCAATTAGTTTATTATTCAATTGTTTAATCACCATCCTCTTCCTTGATTGGATCAAGACAAGAAAGAAGAAAAAAAAAAAAGGAAAACCTTCTTCTGTGATCGGAAAAGAAGGGAGAGAAAGAATTTCAATAATTTACTAAAAGTAGTAGTAATACTGCTTACTAACTTTTTTCTTAAAATTTCCAAAAATAAAAATAGAACACATATTACTTTTTGGAAGTTATCATATTTGACTCGACATCATATACATGAAACTTTTGTGTATACCAAAAAAATTGATTTTATAATTTTGTTTGAATTGACAAGAGTAGAAAATGAAAAAGAAGAAGAAGAAGAAGAATGGTAGGATAAGGAAAAGTGAAATTGTTCAATTAAGAAAAAAAAAATATGAGGAAATTAAATTAAATTTAATTATATATTAACATATTTAGAAAATAAATCTTTAAGAACACTTTAATTTTTTTTTTTTTTCTGAAAATGTAAGTGAAATTTAAAATATAAATTTAGAAAATAAATCTTTAAGAACACTTTAATTTGTTTTTTTTTTCTGAAAATGTAAGTGAAATTTAAAATATAAATTTATCATAAAACTTTAAAAGTAAATTATATTTTAGAAAGAAAATGTTAAAGTAAACATAAAAAATTAAATTAATTAACTTATTGTTTTTTTTTCGTTTTTTTTTCAATTTTACCTTTGTCATAATATAAAACGTATACTAACAAAGTAATAAATTTATTTATTGATTATTTTAATGCTTTTATTTTAATTATTCATTTTATCATATATAATAAAATATATTAAAAAATATTAATAATATTATTTAATTACAATTGCAAACACGATTAATTATATATACATAAATAATAATTAAACATTTACAAACATGGGTAATTAATTATACATATTGATTAGCATATTATTTTCATATTATAGATTTTAAAGTTTTTAGTTTTTAATATATTTTCTTTGTATCTTTTATTATTATTTTTACTTCCCATATATAAATCCAATTTAATTTATATGAAAAAAAAGTTAAATACCATCAATTAAATTAAATTTGTATAGTTCATTCACATCTCCTTGGTCAAATGTAAATTAGATGATAATATAAAAATATTTATGTTAGCACAACACTCTTCTTAATGAAGTAAAAAAGTCTACAACACCCCAGTGAGTCATCATCCTTCATCTTCTTTGTTCCATAGCCAAAGAACAGTACTTCAAAACTTGATTTAGATCTAAAAAATCTTGATCATAGCAATCATTACCCTTAGATCTTTCACCCCTTTCTCACTCTCACTCTTCACCAACTCACCCACCATGCCTTCTAGGGTTTGCTTTCTCTCTGTCTCTGGGACAATACAACAGTCCCAATTCTCACCCTCTCACACCACCATTATCTGATTCACCTTTCACCTCCATACCCACCCAGAAAAGCATGCATCTTTAGTGCCAGCGCGTGTAGCTCACTTCGGATTCTCATCTGAAACCCATGGAGGAAGTTGCTGGCGGTGTCTGTTAGTGTTCACTGTTCAACTGGGGCCTTTTCGGCTGGAATCTGAAATTGGAGGGTTCTTTATCAATTTGGGATTTTTTTTTTTTATTTTGCAAAATGATTTCTTCTGGGATTAACCTGGTGATGACTGTGATTGGGTTTGCGGTGAGCACCATGTTCATTGTTTTCGTCTGCACCAGGCTCATATGTGCTCGAATTCACTTGAATGCTGCAAGGAGATCCTTTCCTATTGTCTCCAGATCCAATCTCAGCATGGTGCACATTTTTTCAGTTTTCAAGTTAATCTTAAAATTTCTGCTGTTAGTATCATTATTTTTTGGAGTTTAAGTTTTATCCACTATCCACTGTTGGCGTAAAAAATTACTCTCTCAAATAATTTGAAGTTATGTTATGACTCTCAAGGTGATTCATGTGAAAGTCAACAAATTTAGCACAATTTCTGTTAGTTGGTTGACAGAGTAAAAGAAATTTCTCCACTTTTTGATTAAATGGTCTATGCCCCTTATTTATATTATTTTTCCATTTTTGATACGCATAGACCATGCACATGGCAGTGTAAAGGGTTTTGCATTATCATCCAATTACAAAATATTTTTGTTAAATTTATAATAATTATCTTAAAAGTGATACTAATCATGACATATATATGGCATACAGATTTTTACACTTTACACTGATATAACATAGCAACTGAATTTTTTATTTATTTATATATGTAAATTGATGCAGTGCAAGCTTTGTGTTGTTTTCCTAATAAATATGATGTCATTTTATTTGAATTGGATTTATTATCAATTAGACCTTTTTCCCGTGTTTAGGTGGAGCGGGGTTCCCATGGTCTCGAACGCGTGACTGTAGCCAAATTTCCAACAAAGAAGTTCAGTGACAAGTTTTTTGCTGCAGCAGAAAATTCTCAGTATGTTTGAATATCTGTTTCTCATTTATATATTCATTACTGTATGATACTCTTATGGCAAAATAGCATAAGGTAGTTTATGCCTATTTCAGTAGTTAAGTTAAAAAAGAATTGCATGCACAGGAATTTGTAATGAAGGTGTCAATCCCATAGCCTTTTTCTTTTTTTCTGTGGTTTCTAATGGTAAGTCTTCTCCAAATAAGGTCATGTTAGGCATAAGTATGTTATTATGCATCAGTACGAACTTTGACATCTCGTATGTTCTTTAATTTGAAAACGTATGTATCTGTCATGACTCATGAGAAAGTTATATGATAATAGTTTCCATTGGCTAACTCTTGTCAGAGTCTTACTTAGATTGTTCTATCACCATCACTTTTGTTGTTTTCCTGCAAAAGAAGCTTATGATAGAGTGAATTTCTTTACTCTATACGTGTATGCCATGGGAACGGATCCTCTCATGACTAATTTTATCATGGCATAGTCATATCAACAAATCTTACAAAAACTATTTATGATATGAATTAGTTGTACTAATCTCCCACAAGATTTGTCTACTAACTACCTCTTGTCGTAATGTCTGGAAGGTTATTATATACTGATGATCCTTTAATAACCTTGACACATTACGACAAAAAGACAGTTATGTAGGCAAAACTTGTGGGATGACAGTGCCATCTAATCATACCACAAATTTGGAAAGTTAAATACAGCTTCGGAAGTGGTTGACCCCAATGGTTTCCTATAATTCTTACAAAGGATACAAAATGGTATGAAGTTTTTTTGTGTGGTTTATGCTGTAAGGAACTTAACTGAGGAGAGTGCTTTAGGTTTTCTCATGAAGTTTCACATATGAGATTATTGATAACATTTCTCATTCAGATAATAATCTCCTTGTTTTGAACGTTCAATTTCATTGTTTTTGTAGATGCACAGTGTGCCTCTCAGAATACCAAGGTGAGGATATGCTGCGTATTCTCCCTTTTTGTGGACACTCCTTCCATGTGACCTGCATAGATCTATGGCTGCAGCAGAATTCCACATGTCCTGTTTGTCGAATATCGTTGCGCGAATTTCCAGATAGAAAGTGGTTAATGCAACCCTTGTTCAGCTCTGCTTTGCAACCTGGAATAGAATCCTTTGACACGCAACATTATCAGTGTATGATGGATGATAATGGATTATCATCAAGAACCCCTGACAACCATGGGGTGAATCCTGTAGAAGAAGATCATTTTCCATCTGAGGTTGGTGGAGCAGTTTCATTAGACAACATCATATGTTTAAGTGAGGGTGACTTCGTTAAAGATGAAGGGAAGAAGCATGTAGAGAGTCCATCAAACTTCCAGAATTGATTGTTTTCATGGAAATCATAGCTTCACTATCATACTTTCAAATCACACATTTAGTACAAAAGTTACTGGATTGAAAATGTGAAATGCTTTAGCAGGTTGAATGGATGGTTAATATCTTTTACTGTATATATAGCAGAGAACACCCCTTCCTCCCCTGAGCCGCTTTTTACTGTTTCTCCTATCTTGTCGTGAAATTTGGAAATTTGGATTATTTACTGAATTTTGTGTCGATTTTTTGTTGAGTTTTCAAGATAGACATATAGACACTGAGTTTGATGTTTTAAAATATATTAAAAACTTTTTTAATATACAAATGTCATTGCATTTTGAAAGGATTAGTAGAAACAGTACTAAAAACTCAACAGAGAATCTAGATTCTTCTAGAATTTGTTGATACTAAATAGTATTTCAATTCTATCTCTATTTCTCTCTTTTCCCTTTTTAATTGTAATTAGTTGAAGATCAGGTGGAGCTTTAGCTGTGTTCTTCCCCAACAAACCTTTGTATCAATTCAAGCCATGTTGTTCAATTAATGTATCTTGACTTCATATCCAACAATTGACTTTTGTAACAATAGTTTTTTTAATCAGGTTCAGTTGGTGATTTTTCTCCTTTATATTTTAAGGAAGGTGCCATAACTATGATCCATAGTTTCTTGTGAAAATATAGTTGTGACTGGAGAAAGGATCAATCTAGAAGAGCGGTTTTAAAGGGAGGAATCACAAACTCTTTTTGTGGGCCTCTTCACTTTCTTTTGTGATACGGGTGGAAAAGATTTTGTTTAAATAAGTTTGGCATACTTAAAGTCTAAACCTAGTTTACTTGCTAGCTATAGCCCTTTTTAAGCTTAACCACATATTAGATCAACATTGTTAGAAAAACTTATTTTATGTTGAATTTTTTTGGTTATGATAGATTCTAAAATAGTTTAATAGACTGATAATGAAAAGAAAAATCTATATAAAATAAATTATAATATATAAACATTAAAAGTGCTATTATTACTTTTAATAATGATAAGTTGGTTAGACGGTGTTGTAGGGTCTAAACTGTCTACAAAATTAAATCACATTTTAATAATGAAAAGCACGTATTCAGATACATCTTAATCCAAGTTGATATGACATAATCTATGCCAATTATGTTAATATTGATGTAGATTAAGATTAAAGAGATACTTCTTATGTATATAAATATTTTCTTAAATGAATATTATTTATTTTAAATAAAATATTTTACTTTAAAAAATAATTGATCGATCAACTTTGGTCGTTAGACTTCTTTTTCTTGAATTTTATACCCACATAAACTTTTTTTTTATCCTAGTCCGTATGGATCAAAGTCGAGTCCCGTAGGTAGGCCTGAGCAAAAGTGTTTAAACCGTACGAAACGATAAAATTCGAAAAGGAAAAAAAAATTGGTTAGTTGTAAGTAAATTCGATTTAAATGTGTAAATTATATGGATAAATGCGGAGGTTGGATATGGGTTGGATTAAACTTTTGAATAATGATAATTTTATTTTCGTTTTTCTTTAATATATTATTTCAATCATCGTTCAATTATTTATTTTTAATTTTTATAATAATATAATGTGATAATTTAAAGATGATTAAAGTAATGAATTAAAAGTGATAAAAAAATAATAGGTTAAAATATCAATATTCTAAACTTTTTGTTATTTCATCCAACTCAAAATTATTAACTATAAAAGTAAATTTTTCTTTCAAAATATAATTTTGATGTCACCTCACTTTTCTTTTATCTCCAACTTTACTTACTTCTTTTTTTCGATCATTTTAATCCTGTCTAATTCGAAATGTGAAAGTGTTGAATATAAATTTAAAGGTTAAATATATTTTTTTTCTTTAACTTTGACTGAATTTTGGAATTAGTTTATTTTGAAACGTTGGACCAATTTGATCTTTCATTTATCAACATACGTGAATTTAGTCTTTTTAATCAAATTTTGTTAAGTTTATTTGACATTTCAAGCACGTTTCAGATAGTATTTGACTTTATATTAAAGCAAAAATATGTCAAATAGTATAAACAACTCAAATTCAATCCTGAAATGTGTACGAAACATCAAATAAACTTAACAAAATTGGATTAAAAAAACTAAATTCACGTATTTCGAATGATAAAGGACTAAATTAGTCTAAAGTTTCAAAATAGACTAATTCCAAAATTCACTCAGACTTAAAAAGATTAAAAATATATTTAACATTAAATTTAAATTTAAAATGTTAAACTTAGATCATGTTAAATCGGTATTGTTAGACCTGAATGATTATACACCTATCAATTAATAATAAGATTTTGTGAGGATGTCACCGTACCCAATAATATTAAAGATACATAAAATTTATTTTTTAATTATAACAGTAATTGCAACGTCAATCTAAGCAATAACTAATGACACTGACCATACTAACGAAGTTAATATTTATTTCTATAAATTATAATTAATTGTTATATTTATTTTGATTACATAGAAAAATATTGTACTGTGTTATGAAATGGTAAAGTTGTTTGTGTTTATAAGGGTAGAGTTAATGGTGGGAAAGTTAGGAGAAAGTGGTCCACAGTGAAGATGTTTCTTCACCCTCTCACCATTAATTAGAACCTCACACTTCCAACCAACAAAACTTCATCGCCCACAACTTACTTCCTTAGCCCACAGGATTTCTCTTACTTCTGTTTCTATTTTTAATGATGCAACTATGCTACTCTTCCAACAATTTTTTACCACCTTTTATTCAACTCTCACAATAAACTCTTTCAACAATTCAAACTCATTTCTCTCTCAACAACATTGTTTCAATAAAAAAAAAAAAAACAATTCTTATATGTAAGAAGGTATATGCCATTAAATTTATACTTCCATTGCATTAACAACCCATTGAAAAATATAACTTTTTTGCATTAGAAACCACGTTAAAAGTGCCCTAATAAATATTTTAAAGATATTAGTAATTAGAAACCACGGTCAAAATTTTATAATGAAATGTAGTGTATGTATAAACTGGTACATTTACTATTTATGAAATATGGCAATTAGAGATGTCAAAAAAATTCGTACCCGCGGATATCTGCGGATAAAACCCGCAACGGGTAGGAAATGGATATTAAGATTGGATACCCATTACCTGCGGGTATGGGTATCATAGTATCCGTACCCGTGGATACCCGTACCCGCTAAACTTTATCCTTATATATATATATATATATATATATATATATATATATATATATATATATATATATATATATATATATTGTCTTCATTCAATAATGGTGGTCAGATTCTTACCCCACAAATGAGTAAATTACTTCCATATACTGTGGAGGCATTGATGTGTCTCTAAGACTGGTTATGGACTAACATGGAAAGTAAAGAAATTAACATTTTTACTTAGATATTTTAATTAAGTGATTGTTAAAAATTTTTACTGAACTTCTTATGTTTTAAGACTCTTCTAGATTAAAATTGGACAACCATGAAACTTTATACAATGTTGCAAGAGATAGACATTGATGAAGTTAGTAATTTCTTTAATATTCTATTCAAAAATAAACTACAATATAAATTGATAGTGATTTTTTATTTGTTTGTTTTTCAAGAATCAATCGGAGGAAGGAGACTTGTTGATCTAAGCACTAATTATGGGTAAATATTTATTTTTTAAAATATTTTTGTAAATACCCACGGGTACTCGTAGATATCCGCGGATATGAAAAAAATAGACGGGTACCCGCATAACGGATACCCGACGGATATGGATACAGGTACGGAGCGAATATTTATCCAGCGAGTAGGGTACGGGAGAGCTACTACCCGTACCCTACCCGTTGACATCCCAATATGGATATTTAATTTCATTTCGTTATTTTATATTTAATGAATATAGAACTTTTATCCTATTTGTAAATATATTAGTATTTTTGTCCTTACTTATCTTTTAATTATTTTAAATATTAATTAAATAATAATTTTACAAAAGATAAAAATCATAAGAGAAAAACATATATTAATAAATATTTAATGTCAATATACATAATTATCCAATATTAAATATAAAAAAAATTATAATTATATAAATATTAATACAAAATTTAAGTAATCATAAAAAAACGTAAAAATAGTAAAATATAAATACGGTACGAAATTAGTAATAATAAAATTAATATAAAATTATTTAATAAATTCAAACTTAGAAAGAAATAAATATATAAGATAGTTTATATATATATATATATTATACTCGATGCAAAAATCTTGGAATAATTTCAAACAATATCTACATGGATGGGTGATCTGTCATGTCATCTTATTATTCCTCTACTCAATATAGGAAGGAAAAACATAAGGAGAGAAAATATCTTCCTTCCTCGATATAATTATTTTCAGCCAAATAATAAATACATCGGTTTCCATTACATCTAATCTAAACCACTACAAAAAACATACATGCTAGATTTGGGATAATTTTTACGAAGTACATTACTTAAATTCTCTGAATTACACGTAATAAATGGTGGACCATTGTGTTAATGAATGCTTAGAAAATAAGTATTCTGAAATTTTAATATGTTTTAGCAAAAAATAAATTGTGAACAATAAGCTACTCTTATTTATATATATATATATATATGTATGTTTTTGGTGTGTGTGTTCACTTATAGCATAGCATGAGGGTTATTTATGAGTTTCGTAGACTTTATCAATACATATCGACATGCAATAAATAAATTGATTTGAGTATTCACGTAAATTTAGTTTAAAAGTATTAATCGCTATCAGATGGGATAAGACACGACTTTGTCACCATTAATTACATAGATGTATCCTTAATAATGTTTTATTTTATCAGATTTATCTTGATGATAATTTATTATACAGTTACGAGATTTTTTTTTAATAAAAAGTCCATAGTATATTTAATAATACTAAAAAAGTTGTCCACAATATTTAACGCAGTGCCAAGAATAACAAAATTAGATATTATAAAATTGTATGTAAAATCTAATTGAACACAATAAATATCTACGTCCAGCGCCACCTAACCGTTTCGCCGGAAGAAAAGTATTGAAGGATTGAAAAGAACCCATCGCTCTCATGACCCAACGATCCTAACTTCATTCTTGTTATAAACAAGAAGTAAAGCTAAATTAGAAAGAAAAATTGAATGAATCGGTTTTTAGTTTAGTTTGAAATCTAAAATCATAAAAGTGGGTGATATCATATATAGCTTCATAGGAGAGGCTGAGGTTGACCGAGGGGGATGTAATGTAATATTAGTTGGGAATTTGAGTGACGGTGAATCTTCGGTCCACTCTGCGCACTGCCCAACCCGTAAAAGTACAATGTAACGCAGAGTGTGTGGACCATTCTAACCCCACACGCTTCAAGGTTTTCATTATTCATTATTTCTTGGTATGTTTGTTCACTGCTCGAAACTTTTCTATGTAATTTTTTGCAGAAAAACATCTATTCTTTCAACGTTTTGCATACTTAGTTGGAGAGTTTAAAAAAGATGTTCAAAGTCTGGTTTAAGTAGAAATAGGAAAATTGTTTGAAGACCTTAACTGGGGTAGGTTAAAGATAACACACTAAGTGTAAACCTTGAACCTTAAAATTATAAGACAAATACGGTATCATGGTTCTTAATGTTAAATCTTTATTGTCTGTCCGTGTTAAAAAATCCGAAGCATGAGACATGCATTAACTATGCATAGGTGTGACGTGTGTGTATTGATTGGCAGAGGCAGAGAGAGGGAGCTAAGTACATAACATCTCTGCAAAACGTTTAACATGGCAGTTATTTGTCTTCTTCAACCATTGCTTTCTCTGTTATTTCTATGTCCAAATCGTCTCAGTCTTCTACTATGCTCCTGCTACTTGCACATCACTTTCCGGACTCATACGAATTTAAAGCCAACAAAAGTGGATTCATTCATTACCAACTTCCTTTTTCAACAATTCCTTAACCACAAATTCTTTCCCCTTAACTTTACTATATAATGCCAATTAAGTCTAACAAATCTCACTCTCCTTTTCAACTGCAGCACCTTCCTCCAAAACCAAACAAGTGATTACATATTGTAAGGATTTGGAGTAATCTGTTGAGAACTCATACATTAATTTTTAATTAATATATGTAAAAAAAATTCAGTTCGTATGTTCCTATAACAATGCTTCATTAAGTAACATTACTTGATTTGAGATGTCTTCAGTGCCACATCAAGGAATATGCTAAAAGAATGTGCAAAGCTTAAACAGACAAGATTTTATAATCCAAAAAATTAAACTCTAAATATGTGTAGTATGGCTTCCATTGCCAATTAGTTCATTGACAGCAAAAGGGAAAAAGAAGAAAACTAACAAAGCTTTCACTTCATTCCAAAGGGGAAAGGTGATGTCTACACTAGATCTGGATTTCTTCAAAAAGGATGTTCACATAATAAATAAGACAAGTGTAAATATCCACTAAAGATCCATTTTTGTGACAACTCCAAAACAAATTTCTCGGAACAAACCAGACCAATTAAGACAACAGAGATGAGATTAAACTTGCAGTTGTATGCAAATTAACCACAAACATGACGATGTATATATATAATAGTAATAATATTAATGATGATAAAGGTTTTATGTTATCTGTAAAAACCAGAAGCAGCAAAATTTTACAACTGCAGTTTTTCTCTTGGTTTGATGGTTGCTCTTAGAGATTCTTTCATGACCACAGTGAACTCCCACTTGCCACTGAAATCCAACTTCTTCTCTGGAGGGTAAGCACCCCATTCAAACTCCTGCACCATCCTAGCCATCATGAGGTGAATATGCACTGTGGCCATTCCCAAGCCAGGGCATATTCTTCTCCCAACCCCAAATGGTATCATCTTCACCCCTGTGACCCCAGTTATGTCTGCTTCCTCTCCCCCAGAGATGAACCTCTCAGGGTCAAATTTCTCAGGGTTGGACCAAAATTTGGGGTCCTCAGCAATGGCTGGAGTGAACACCTCAACATTTGCATCAACGGGTATGTCATACCCTCCCAGAGTGGTAGGCTCTGTGACAGCATGTGTGAGTACAAAGTGTGTTGGAGGGTGCTTCCTTAGGAGTTCCTTCACCACAGCATGTAGGTAAGGCATTTTCTCAACGTCCTTTTCATCCACCTTCTTTTCCCCCACCGTCCTCTTAATTTCTTCATACAGCTTTGTCTGAACCTCAGGGTTCGCTATGAGCTGTGCTATACCCCATTCAACCGCTGTGGCTGTTGTGTCCGTGCCTCCATTAAGAAACTCTGAGCACAGTGTCACCAATTCAGCATCCGAGGGTGCTGATTTCTTCCCATCAATTTTCAGATCAAAGAGTGTGTCCAGGTAGGAAAATGTTGTGGCAGTGTTATCTGACCCTGGGTTTTGGATTGCCCTTCTTCTCTGCTCAATAATAGGGGCTAGAAACTCAATCTGTTCTCTACGCACCTCCAATGCTCTCTTTCTTTGCTTTGAGAAAAAGGGGCTTAGGATGGGAAGATAGTCATCAATTCTGGGATCCAAGGTGATTAAAACATTCTTCATAACCTGGTCTATTCTCTCCACTGTTTTCTCATCCATCTCTAGACCAAAACACATAGCCACAAGTATGCAAAACACAGCAAACCTGGCATCTTTGAGCACCCAAACGACCCCGCTGTTGTTCTCCGCTTCATCCTTGAGCCTTTTGATGAGCTTGTCCATTGCGTTGTCCCTCACAGTGCGAAACTCCTTGAGCCTGGTGGAGCTCAGCATGTTCTGCACCATGTTCCTCCTGAGAGCCTTCCAAACGGGGCCATACAGAGCCGCATTAACGGTGAACTTGTTCTCACTGAAGATGGTTCTGGTGGGGTTCTCAGGAGGCCTTGTGGCATATGTTGCCCCCTTTTGAATCATGGCCTCGTGGACGAGCTTTGCTTCGGTGAGGATGATCATGGTCCTCTTCCCCATCTTGAGGGTGAAGATTGAGCCATATTTGAGCCTCACATCGTTCACATACTCAAAGAAAGGCTTCCCAGAACGAGCAACTTGGAAAAGGTTCCCCACAATAGGCCATCCGGGGGGTCCTGGCGGAAGGTTCAACTTCTTGGATTTGGTTCTGCGAATGAGGAACAAAATGAGGCCTGATACGAAGAGGGCCAAGGCAGTGAAGGTAAGGCGATCATAGAAAGAAAGTGTCACCATTTTTGGGAGAGAGAAAGAGAGAGAAAGAGAGGAAGAAAGGGTTATTGGAGGAGATGATGATCAATAGGTGAAGAATGCATGGAGGGTATAAAAATGGAAGGCAGCGTGAAATTGTAGGTGAGGCTAATTAAAGCACTTTGAAGCGAAGAGACGAAGGTGGTTGTGGTGGTGCGAGTACTTTTTGGTTACTGCTACACTTGTGTTGAGGCGGGTTCTGATGGTGACCGCTACTTAATGGACTCAACAACTTTGATAAAACAGCTTTGGACATGCCATGCTTCGAAGAAGTGATGCAAAATTTATGGCTAACCGCAAGAAAACAAATGGTGCGGCTCACAGGTAAGGGGCTAGAAACATTAAATGCAGCACTGACCAATATTGCAGTAATTCAGAACGATCATTTCACAACTTTGACGTGGCATTTTTTCAAACACGTGGCAGATAGTAAAAAGGTGATATGAAAGGGCTACGGAGAGAACAAGGAGAGCTGCTTCATCCAATAGTAATTGCCATGCACTGAACATGGAAATTCAAAACAAGGTCAACGACATTTGAGTTGAGTTGAGAGTCTTCCACCCACACACTCAACCTACCAAACTTTCTTTTCTAACATTATATTTCTTACTTCAAACAACAAACTCTTTTTTTTTTTCCTCTAATCAATTCCATTTGGTTTAGAAAAAGAAAATAAAAGAACGATGGAAATGGAAAAAAAAAACTAAATGTAAAATAAATTAATTTATTAGATGATTTAGAAAAAGATATTTTAAATAATAGAAAGTAAATTATGTAGATTGTACTATAGTTCCTATCATCCTCAATTTTTACAAAAAAGAAGAAGAAGAATAATAGTGAATTTTAGAGTTAATTATTGTTGGAAGATGCGGATTTATAATTATTGTTGTTTTCTTTTACAATTTAAAATAGTTGTTAAAAAAGAAATTAAAACAAGAAAATGGCTTGCTTATATATATATAACTTAAAAGTCATTTTTTTTAATTTCTATATTTGGCGTGTTCTGTATTCGACACGTATTGAATATCGACACTCGTATGATACCTGTAGGATATATTATGTCAAATCTGAAAAATATTTTTTTATCTTTAATATGATTTTGATGATTAAAATAAGAAATAAATTTTATTTTATTACTATTTTTCGCATATTGGATATTAGATAGATTTATTTTTGTATTAGTTGACAATGTGTTAGTTGATCGTTTCAAACTTAACATGTATATACACTGTATTCCGTATCCTATATTTTTCAATCTAACTATATCTCCATATCTATGTTCGTATGGTATCCGTATCTATATCCGAGCTACATATAATATAAATAATTCACCTGAAAAATTAAGTTTGAGTTTAAGCATGATTGCGGCCACTAACAGCGCAGTGGGTGGGGGAACCTTGGTCAACGAGAAATTAGTGCTTAATCACAGTTGTTAATAAGCACACTTGTTTGCTTTGAAAGTTTCTTGGAGAAAATAGTGTGGAAGTGATACTTACACTGTTATACCAACATTGATCACATGACTTTTATATAATCACTTATATTGGTATGATAAAAATGCAAAAAAAAAAAAAATGTTTTAAAACAATTGAGATATAGCGTCGAAATTTCAATTATAAACTAATAAATACAACTAATTCAAAAACATATATTTATGATAGTCAAATTCAAAAGTTAACATCTGAATTGAAAGAAAAGAAAAAACTGAAAACAGTTTTTTACCATAAGTATTTTATGGTGTACGTTATTCAATGTTCATCATCATCTGCAAAATCTAGATAAAATTTAAAGTTGCTTCGAATATTACTTAATATTTTTTATTTAAATTAATTTTTAAAAAATATTTTAATTTTAGAAATTTATTATTATTTTAAATTAGAAATCAGATATTTTAAATATTTTATATTTTATATTTATTATATTTTGCTTTATATATAAAATATATTAATAAAATACAAAAATATGTTTTTTTTATAAAAGAATATATATATATATATATATATATATATATATATATATCGTATTTTCAAAAATTCTAAAAATTCTATCAGCTTCATGTACTTTTAATTAGTAAAAAAAGGCCTTCTCCTTTTTCTTTATTTTATGAGATAACTATAAACTAAGGATTTTATATTCAATGCGGTGAAGCATTTATGGTCCTTATTAATTCGGCTTAATAGAGAATGTAAGAGAAAAAAAAAATGAAACAAAGGAGTGAAATCATATTTTTACACAGAATAGAAAAATAGCAAAATCCTTTCTCTTAGAATTTATTTTCGTCCTATTTTCGTCCTATATAGGACCATGTACAAGATGTTTAATTAAAGCACTTTAACTAAAACGTAAGTCATAAGATAACAAATAAAGATATAAACGTATTTCTTTATTTGCTAGTAATTAATCAATACTAGTTTAAAACTATGTTCAATATTTAGAAGCTAAACTCTGATATTTAATTAATGATCATGCTTATTGTTTTTGTTGTTAATTTGTATTAGGATAACATTATTTGATTGCTTATTTAAAAGCAACTTCTATTAATATCAGACAAACTTTAACTTCACACCACAAAAGAAAAATTTGAATAATTGGTGCATCAAGTAGGACTCTCACTAATGTTGGAAAGGAAAAAAAAAACTTCACTTAATTATAGTAAATTCAATTAATAATAGATAAACACACTTTTTTTACATAACAACAGAACAAATATAAAAAGAAAAATATTATTCAATCTATCCTTCAAAATGTGAATGATGAGTGAAACCGTGTTTAATTTTTTCTTCCAGCTTTAGAATATCTTCAACGAAATTAATGATGTACAACAAAATCAATAAGAGTAATTGCATCTCTTTAATTCACGCTATAGCTAGACACATTAAAATATGTAATTAATTATAAACTGAAAACAGTTACAAATTATTTTTTTTTCCCTTTTTTCTATACCAATAACCCTACACTTCAATTAAACCGATCATGGGAATTTGTTGATAAGAATAGTGTGACTTACGACTTTTCATATAATTTGAGTCTATTTAAACCTAATAACATAAAAATATGTTACAATTATGTTATTTTATTAGAATGTATATAAATATATCTTTATTAATGCACTCAATAAATCCCACATTGTTTAGAGGAATAAGAATTTTGTTTTGATTACCAATTTTAAGATATTATTTGTTTTCATACTTATAATTTTATTACAGTTTTATTTGTTTAAAAAATATCAAAATAATATATATATATATATATATATATATATATATAAATTATTTTATTCACAATTTTTAATTAATATAAGACTGTTGAACATATCATACTAATTTTTCCTATTTTTTCAAGCTCAATACGAAGAACTGTAAAACTACAAATTATACTTTACTTTGATTTTACCTTCAATTGAAAATTAATTTTAGAAAATATAAATTTGGTTTAATAATAAAAATTATAATAAAAGGTGAAAATAATTATGAGATTAATTTGTTTTTTCACAAAAACTATAAAATTAGTTTGAAAGATATGAAAAAAAGGAAAAGAAATTGTGTATTCAATTCTCCACTAACAAAATACCAACGATAACATAAAATATTAATTATTCATTACATCTTCCAACTTTAACCCATTGCCTATCCTACAGCCTCGATTCAACTAATTTGTCTATTGATTTGAAGACAACATATTTAAGGAACATTTTGAGAATACTATATCAAGGAACATTTTGATAAAGCAGACAGCCATTACTTGTCCATACAAAAAACATTATTTTGGTTGGGTAAATTCATCTACTGTTTTGTAATAAACAGTGATCACAACATATGAATACTGTGGTTTTACACCAATTGGTGTGATCTACTTTTCTTTCCTCATTGTGATGCCAAATTTGTCGGCGAAATTTAATTGATCCGTTTAAAGGGTTAATTATTTAGTTTGATAGGAATTAATGTCACCAAATTTGGTCCCAATATGAAACCCGACACAATTTGGAACTAAAATAGATGGTAACGTGTGTCCCCAGTATTCCATTCTTCTTTCCCAAATTCCATTTTGCCTTTTCAAACTTCATGCATGAAGAGACCTCTTTAAATGCTTTCCTATGTGAAAAAAAAATGTTATTTGTGAACACAAGTACGAGTCAAATAACATTGTGGACCCCTTAGCAAAACGTTTTACATTTATTAAAACAAAATACCATTTTTATACTAAAATGATAAATTCATTTTATTTAAAGTATATTATATTACCAAAATATAATGAATTTTATTATTCTATATATGTTAAAGTAATAATTAATAACATCATATGTTTGATTTTTTTAATAAATAATAAATAATATTGGGTATTATTATAAAATTGTAGCATCCCAAGCGGATTGACACTCCAAAACTTTTAGTATCATCTATCATTACATAAATATCCATAAAAGGAATAATAAAGAAACAAAATACAAGGAGGCATAAAAGGCTAGAAAAAATTCATGTCAAAGAAAACAACACCAAACTAAAAAAACTAACTGAGCCTAAATTCTTAATGGTTCTGACCATTTTTAACAAAAATTCAACTTTATAGAAATAAAATAATTTTATAGTATATAAATAGGATGCAAATCTCATCTTGTAGCGTTCCAATTAAATAGATAAAAATCAATTTAAATAAACGTCACATATATTAAATATTCAGAGAGTACGTACACAGTACCCCAACATATCCATAACAAAAAAAGGTGGCACAACACTGCCTAACCCCAAAATAACATGAAACACAACAACACCGGTTCTTGTATAGAAAGGTAAATAGACAATAACTTCTTCAGCTGAGGGCTCCATAGTGAGCTCATACCTGTCCATGACCATCACACTGTAGCATCTCCATCGTTATTACCACTGCCTCGATTTCTCACATCTGCTCACATCAATAGAATTGATGATCATTGCAAAGGGGGGAGACCACACACACAACCATACAAATAAGCAAAAGGTTAAGCTAGTGCACAAGATTCATACATTATAATAATTATCATTCAGTCATAGAATCGAGCATAAATGACGGGAACCCACACATAATATATCAAACCCCCTTTCAAAACTATAAGACTTGACTATCCGGATCCATATCTGAGGCACCACCACATGACAATGGAATTATGCCCTACAAATGAGGCGTCACCGCGAGGCCTTCATGGAATTATACCCTTACAGGAGGCACCACCACGTGGCCTCCGTGGAATTACGCCCTGGCCCTGAGGCACCACCACAACCCCCCGTGGAATTACGTCCTTTTCGTCGAGGCACCACCAGGGACTCCCCTTAAGGGTCCATGGAATTACGTTCAACCGGTGAGGCGCCACCAAGATCTCTCACTACAAGAGTCATGGAATTATGCCATACCCATACTTTAAACATGTTTCACCCACAATCAATAATTTCTCAAAACATACATATCATGTATAATCAACAAATCATGCAACTCACGTTTTCTCATTCATATTCCATCAACCACGTGCCATTTCCATTTCAAATTTACGCATTAATCATGCCATTATCACACAACCCTTCCAGTAAAGCATTTGGGTCAAATAAGCAAGCCACACACCAGTGAACCATTTAACAACCACATCAAAACCTGCCTGCTGCCTTGCCCAAGCTAACAGGGCTCGCTCAGGCGAGAGGGATCCTCTCGCTCAGGCGAGAGGGATCCTCTCGCTCAGGCGAATCCCAGCTCGCCTAGGCGAGGGCGCGACGAAAGAACAGGGGGCTCTGCGGGGTCTCGCTCAGGCGAGCCCCTTCTCGCCTAGGCGAGAGCACTCCTCGCTCAAAAAGAACACAAGTCGCCTAAGCGACAGTTCGAGGGACAAAAAACCTGGGCGAGCCTCTAATAATCTCGCCTAGGCGAGATTAGCTAGCTTGTGCGAGAAAACCAGCACCTGCCACTGTTTTCGCGTACAATAGCCAAAACCACAAACCAAAACATGCTTAAATCAATCCTAATCGGGCACAACGACCACCAACCAATACAGACATGAAATAATCGGCAAAACCGCGAAAAACACCAGCAACTGAGAGTCCTAGCTTCCCTTACCTGGAAAAGACTAGCACGAGACCTCGATCTTAAACAGTGGTGAACGGCAAAACCAGGAGCGACTCAAGGTGCTGGAAAAAGATGAGAGACACGGGAAAAGGGTTATCCAGCGAAATAGTAGCAAAACCACGAGCAGGGTTAGAAGGAGACTTGCGCAGAATATGAAAACGGAGTTGAGCACTGTTCGATCGGGAAAACGTAACCCTAACAGAGCTCCTTACGGCAGCGGAGTATGACGACACAGTTCTAGATCTGTTTCTGAAAATGAGACAAATGGGGATTAGGCAGCACGAATTTGACATTTAATCTATGGGCCAGCCTCTAGGCCCAACTGTTGTAGGGCAACCCTTCACTTTAGGGCAAAAAAGGGAACCATAAATTAATGGGCCTTACACATCTTACAAACTAGTTTTGTGAGATTGAGTTAAACTTAAAACTTCACTTCTGAAATTTTTAATACACTTCCTCACACTAAGATATATAATACTTTACATATTAAAACTCTAATATTACTAAAAATACCAAATACCTATTAATTTCACAAAAGATGTGAGAGAATATATATATATATATATATATATATATATATATATATATATATATATATATATATATATATATAAAAGACAACCAATATTGAAAATCCTTCTTAGACACTAAATTTGATATGAATGTTTCCTATAGTGTAAATACACATTAAAAAAAAGGTGAAGTCGTGAGACACGATCATTAAACCCTACAACATTCATTTAGAGTTAACATGAAAATAAAATAAAATAATGAACTCTGTCAACAATTAGACAAACAATAATTCCTTGGCATCAATAACTAAATAACTTCAAAAAACTAACTATCAACAATTATTGTGAAATCCACCTGCTTTCCAACTCCTTCGTTGCCATTTATATCATAACAAACAATGTTTCAGTAATTAACATAACAATACTTTTACCTGTTCTGAAAGTATTCCAGACCAAGTTATTTTTTAAAATTTTTCAAAATATAATCCTTGGAAAACAACTATTCGAACAAGTTCTTTAAAATATATATAAAATGCAATATAAATAAAAAAAATTCAGAAAAAACTTTTTCAAATATATGATATGCATTTCAAAACAAGATTTTCCAAATAAGTATTTGGAGGTGGTAGCTGCCATAGCAGCAGCGGTATGGTGCAACAAGTAATAATAGTGCAGATAGTAGTCATCGGGTGCAGAGTAAAAAAGCCCATATACAATTGCCGAATTGAGACCATATTTAAAAAGTTTTAATAACGTAACTACCAGCTTTTTTTTCTGCACCTCCACAAATATTTTTCTTGCACTTCCATAAATTTTTGTATAGCTTTTGTGTATTTCAGATTTTACAATTAAAAATATAAATTTTACATTACATAATATATAATTTGAAATATAATTTTTAGGATATTAAAATATAAAATACAATGTAAAATTATTTTTTCTCTTTTATTTGAAAATACATAATTCGAAATATTTTCTTTTTTAAAATAAAACTGAAACATTCCTGATTATTAAGTTATGTTTCACAGGAAGGATAACCAATTAGGATTCACATACAAAGAGAGTTACATTTACGATTTGTTTTTTCCATAATTTTTTTTTTTTTGAAATTATTGGCATTCTTTACTGGAAAATGCAGACAGCATAAATAATAAAGTTGAGAATCAGCCAGTAAAGTGCCTTGGCTTAAATAAACATCCTTCCTCTCTAGGTAAAAACATGGAGAATAATTAAAATTATTTTCCATAAATAAAAAATAATTTATATATAAGTTAATTTATAATTTTTCAAAACTAAATTTAGTTTATAAAAAATGTATTTCATAGTATTCTTCTTTCCTAAATATGCTTATAAGAATCTTATCTTGTCCTTACAATATTCGTTTCCAAGATTTTAAAGGTTACTTATAACTTTTCTCTATCTCTATTAATCAGTAGTGGTTTCTCATAAGAGATGGTAAAATGAGTTTTAACTTGTGAGCTAATCCGGCTCATCATGGGTTTGAGTTGGGTTGAATTCAGAAAAATTTATTTTTTTCAAAAGTGGGTTGAACTTAACCCGGCTCACTTAACCCACGGGTTAAACAGGTTTGAGTCGGGTTGAAGGTGGGTTGGCCCACTTAATCCATCAACATTTTTTTATAATTTTTTAATAATTATTTACTACTCCTATTATATATGTTCACAATTTCATATTTTTAAATGCTAGAAATGTTACTCAATAATATATGAATAGTTTGAATGCTTAATTAATTTGAATTAATTTGATTATCAAGTTATATATGTTTATACTTTAATCTTTAACTATAATCTTTATAGTAAATTACTCAAGCAGTCGTTTTATAACTAATTTTTGTCTAAATTAACATGACAAAAATGTATAGTTTTTTTATTTATATTTTGTTGAATAGCATGACAGAAAACGTGTAATATTAACTATGTTTTCTTAGACTATATGGATACTTTATTAGAAACAATTCATCCTATATTGAAGGTGAGCATGATCAAGACATTGGTTATTAATTTTACTATAATTGTCATCTCATGAGTTACTTAAAAATTTATTTAAATATTTGAATACAAAAAAATAAATAAATAAATATTTTTTTATGTGAATTGGTAAAACAACCCACTTAATCTACCAACCTATGATTGGTTGAGCTGGATTACAAAATTTCTGACTCACCATAAAATGAGTCGGGTTAGAGTTATTCATTTTCAATCCGACTCATAATGAACCGACCCGTATAAATCGGATCGGCTCACATTTGAGATGTCTATTCCTCCCCACTTGTTTTCTCTTTCTATTTTTCATCTTCTACTGTTTGATAAACTTAATTATCCACACATATAGTAGTTTTTAATGTAGATATAATAATGCGATGAAAAACTACTATCGATTTATTTTAAACCGATCAAAAGTTTCGAGATTTTATAAGCCTATTGGTTGGCTTTACATGCTCAACTCAGGGAGTGAAAAAAAAAAAGAAGAAGAGGAGGATGATAATAATTCTTAATTGTTATCAAAGTAAAAGTTGCAAAAAATAAAAAATTAACAGGTATGGTATAACTGTTACTGTAGACACTGGTAATGACGTTTTGAAGCGAAATGAGAAAGAATATCAGAAGGGCAATTTAGTAAATTGAAAAAGTTTTAGCCTTTAGTTGTATATTTGTCGTATGAGGTTCAGAGTAAGACAACATGCATACCCTCATATTTTAATGGATATTATGTTGATACTTTTTCTTTATTCCACTTTCATTTAATACCCTTACAAATTATTTTTAAATTTTTTTTATTTATATTTATTTTTATTAGTTAAATATAATATTTTGCTTTTAAAAGAAGTTGGGAAGTGTAGTAAGAAAAAATGATGAGTGTGAAAATATAGTTTTCCTATTTTAATTCCACATGTTTTTTTCCTTCTCTTACTTCTGGCACACGCATTCACTTCAAAAAACACATTATTCTCTTCTTTATAGAAAATATCTCCTTAAATGTATCTCCCTTTTTCATCCCTGATTTTCTATGTGTTATCTCTTACCCAAAAAAATTATATTTACAAGAAGAAAAGTTATTAGATAATTCAAACTATCATAGTCATTATTAATCTCTATATATATGAGATGTAAATGAATGAGACTAATTTATTGAAATTGAGAATTTTAAACATATATGTAGAAAAACTAGTCAGATTTATAAAACAACATATATAGTGATCCCAGGTTAATCATTTCTACAAATAACAAACATATGAAGTAATCCTTAAATTAATACGAGAATCGTATGTAATCTTGTTAAGCTTGAGTTGATATAATAAATGCCTACCTCCAATCCAAATACCCAGTTATTGCATCCAGTAATAAACATATTTTCAAGGGTACATTTCCACATAAACTGGTATTGCATTCTTTTAGAATCAATCACATGAACGCAGAAGATACTTATAGATTTCTACTTCTACAAACTTACATAGATGCATAATAGATAATTAATAACTAAACTCTGGCATTGATGCATGCATGGATAAAACTGATCATAATCAACAAAGTCAATGCTTACACACTGAATACAAAGTTAAACACATGGTGATTTGCGAATGATTCAAACTTGCTAATTAATCCTAATCAACGATGTTTCTCCCAAAGTTTTTTCCTTTTAACAACGCTCAGAACTCAAAAGCAAGTGTGATATATACTTAACCTTTCTGATGAAGCCTGCGTTATTACAAGAATGTGTCAAAGATCATCATCATCCGTCACCTTAAGTCCCAAATACCAAGGCCTTCTTTTCCCACCATCACACTCATCCACTGTTCTTCTCAGAGAGATGCTGATCTCATCCCATATTTGCTTGCACTCACTTCCACTCCTTTCAAACCCCAAACAACCCAGTTTTCCTGATATTTCATCCCAAAGCCCATTCTCCAAGTACCCATTTTCTCTGAATCGTTGCTCAAAACCACTCCTTAATTGTATCAAATTCGAAATCTCCATCTCTGTCCACCTACTGCTACCTCTTTGATCCACACCCTCCGACGGAAATTCAATCTTTCCCTGGCCCTTGTTCTTGTTTCCTGCTTCTTCAACCATGGCTTCATCCAGAGGCAATGCTTCAAGTTCGATCCCCACGTGTTTCCTCACAACCTCTATCAATGCAGAATCTCTAGCTTCAACCCACGCTTTCTCTTTAGCCCACAGCTCATGCACCTGTTGGTCAAACCACATCGACTCTTTCCTCTTCCTCTCTTCCTCCTTCGATGACATCTCTTGCTCTCTTTGTTCAACAACGCTCAGCATTCTCTCCATCCAAGCATCTTGGGTCTCTATGATTTTCCTCATGTGGGAATCCACAATCTCCTCCACTTTCGCTCTCCAGCTTTTTCTCAACCTCCTCTCATCGCCGTGTCTTTCATCCGACAACGCTTTCTGCTTCTCCCTCGACTGCCTCATCATGAATGCAATGGCGGAAAGATCCTCCTCGTTGTTTTCGGACGAGGATGTCTCGAATTCGGACGAGTTTGAGATGCTCAGGCTCTCTGAGCACTTGGGGTTGTTACTAGAATCGCCGTTGTTGTCTTGGTTGATTGTGAAGGTTGGTGTTTGAATGTTGTTAGTGTTGTTACTGTTTCCACCACCACGATGGGGTTTATCTGAAGTTGAGGCATGGTTTGTGTTTGCTTGGTCTCCGCATATTGCTTCGAGCTGCCTGAAGAACCTGTAGTGCTTCCCATCTTGTCTACTGGCTTTACCTTCCTTCGTCTTCTTGTAATATTTGTACAAATTCTCAAACTTCTCTTTGCATTTCTTCCCACTTCTTTGGTACCCAAATTCCTCAGCCATTATCCTAAACACGCATGCACATTAAAAATTGTAAATCCATTTAAGATTTAGGATTTAAGATTTCTCCATTATGTTTATTATCATTGTATTGTATCTTCTTTGACCATGTGTGGTGAAGGATTAAAATAATGAAAACATTCTCTCTTCATTAAAGATGTCAGAAACAAGAATACAATTATCCGAGTTCAATCAATCAAGGAAATAAACTCCGATATATAGCCCTAACTAGCTGAGCAAAGTAGCTAGCTAGGTCTAATAGTACTAAAAACAAAGACAGGCTTTCAGGGTGCTGAAAATCCTTGCACCCATAATTACTTACTCACAGAAAAACCAGTGCAAGTATACACATTGAGTCAGTGGATTTCTTGGACAAAACTAGAAATAGATAACAAAAGCCACATGGATCTCTCAGTTATCTGTAAGTAATGGCCTGTCATTTTCAAATGCAAAGAGGAAATTAGCCTCCCACCCCCCAAAAAATTGTAAACCAGCAAGATAAAAGGAAAAGACAGAAAGAACAACCACATATTTCTTCACTCCTCACTCCTCAACCTCACTATGCATTTCCCCAACTCGTTCTGAGTCTGAAAACAAAACAGAAAGCAAAAACAGTGGTTTTCTTCCTTTTTTTCAGAAGTTAGTGTATACATATACCTAGAAATCTCATTCCACAAGGGTGCTTTCTGATTATTCTCTCTGAACTTGCAATCAAGACGAGATCTGATCTCTAGAAGCGAAAGGGTCTCCTGTCTCGGCCACCTGTTGTTCCCGGAATCAAACCCAAACCACCCTTTCTCTGCACTCTCCATGCTGCAGAATGCATGATCCGAGACAGCACCGGTGGCAGCATTAGTAGGGTTGACACCAGAAGAAGAGGAATAGTCATGATGATGAGCAAAGTGAGTGAAGGCACGAGGGAAGAAAACGTCCCCAACCATGTTGGGGTCATAGGTGTTCGGTGGAATTGTAGTAGCAGCAGCAGCAACCGCACTGAGACCATGGTGAAGACACAGTGGCTCAAGTAGGTGCGTGTTTGAAGGGTTCATATGGGTTCTGGGTGGTATAAACCGCCGGAGATCCTCCGGCAACCCATATGGGTCACCCATAAGGAAAAGACAGTGAGAGAGAAAAGGAAAAGGAAAACGAAGTGTGTACAGAAGACACAGAAGGGATGAGAGAAGAGTCTCACTCACTTGGTTCTATTCTATCACACAACAAGCAACACTTTTTATTTATTTTTTCATTTACCTTTTCACCCTCTATTTCATCTTTCACAAATTTGACGGCAGCCACGTTACCTAGTAGAAAAAATATTATATAAAAATATAGTTAGTGTTATGAGGTGTTTTTACAATGAGAAGGAAGAAAGTAAGTAATGTGACGTAAAAAGAATGAGAAGAAAAGATGAAAAAAGAGAGTGTGCAGTAGTAATAAGAGATGAGTATTAATTGTGAAGGACGAAACGGACGTTGATTGTTTTAGTAACTTATTATTATTATTTGAGAAGAGGGGACAGGATCCGAGTCTACCGCAACTCTTAAAAGTTAGACTCATCTGGGTCAGAGCATGAGAGGAAGAGAAAGAGAAGGTAATTAAAGAAGGTGATTTAAATAGTAAGGATTGAAGTACTTGGTAGGGAAAGTGTAAATTATAGGTTCCTCTTAGACCCATTCTTACTTCTTCCATACCTAGGAGATATAAAAGTACCATCATCAAATGGTTTTCCTTATTCATCTTCTACACAGACAAACAATTGCTGTTAAATTCTCTTCTCTCATTCTAAACCAAAAATATTATTGTTTGAGGCAGTGAGAGAGAGACAAATGGCAGGGGATGAGACGATGAATCGTGACGGATGCACAGTACTTCACACTTAACCTTTTCACTACTTTTACTTGCTTTTTAGCAGCAGTTGCAGTAGCAGCAGCATCTTTCTGGAGGCTGCCATAACATAGCTTAAAGCCAACACACCTTTCTTAATCATTCCACTTCAATCTCCTCCTCTTCCCTTTCTATCTAACATCATCTTCATTTCTTTAAACCAAATCCTTCTCATCAAGTATTTACCATCTCCTGCTGTTTATTCATCAATCTCATTGGTAAAGAGTTTCTACAGTTAATACCTAACATGTGTTTGTGTCTGTGTTTTTGTTAGGTTCTTTTAACTCTTTTTTTTCTGGTAAAAAATGAGTCTATAATACTGTAGCAGTTGAGTGACATCTAGTAAGAATATATATCAGTGTAAATAATTAAAAAAACAGTGCTTGCTTCGTGATTTTACAATTATATGCTTGAAAATAATATCTATATATTGTAAATGAGACAAGTATCCATATTAATCAACTTTAGTTATCATCATAAATAAAGATGTTCTGAGAAGTCAACTTATAATTGAGCTAAATACTCAATTGCTGGAGAATTCCAAAATACACTGCACTTGAATGGCACTCTTTTTTACTTTTAGGGAACAGAAAGGAATGGGGAAAAAATTATTCTCTCCAAATGTATGCAGCTAAAATCTGTAATGATCATCAAATAAATACTTTTAATGATATACGTGGATATCAATAATGGATTAAATAATTTGATCATAATAATAATAATATATAATTTAAATTATTTATATTTATTATAAATTCATAGGTAATGTGTGTTTTGAAGAGTATTTCAGTCACGGTTTTTTCTTTAAAAAATATTATAAATGGTAAAAAGAGATGTAATCCTCGACTCTTATGCAGAATGTAAAATTATAATTTTAAAATAGTTAAATCTTCTTTGAAATATGTAGATATTATTATTATTATTATTGTTATTATTATTATTATTATTATTATTATTATTATTATATTAACACTCATTGCACTTTTTAATAAAAAGACCGGAAAGAAGGACATGATAAAAGAAATTTTATTTTTCTTAATTTTTGTACCATTTTGTTTAGTTGTTAGATTTTCAATTGTCAACATTGTAGGTATGCCATCAGTGAACCTTTTTATTAAAAAAATAACAATAATTGAATGATTGCAAAACGGCAAAGTAACCTCAGTTTATATAAATTAGATATTTTCATTCAAATCGAAACTGCTAGTATAGATGAAGGTGCCACCATTTCCACTATTTTCATACTTTCATCCTTAACCAAGTACAAATCTAGATTTTTGTTGTATGAGAAATCGATTTTCCATGCTTTTTAGAAATTGAATCGTAACATCTAGACAGTTAAGAGTTACGCTTTAACTAAGGAATCAAGGTTATGAGTTTGATGGACAAGTCACAATAAATAGAATTTCTAATGAGACAATTGCAGAAAAGAAGTCAATTTGGAAGATAAAAATTTGAAAAAAATAAATTAATATATAAATGTTTTAAAAATATTTAATACACAAACTTTTTATGATTTTTTAAAAATATTTAATAAAATTTAACTGGTCTTGGTACTTCACAATGCATTTTTAATTATGAGGATATAACAAGAATTTTAATAATATTTATGATATTAATAGTAGCTAATTTTGTGAAGATTTCATCTTGTATAAATTATTTAATAAAAGTCTTCATTAAAATAAAAAAAATTCCAACAACCAAAAATCTCCGAAAATATTATTGATAAAATATTACATTATTTAATCAAAACATTATTTTAGTCTTTCTTGTTTATATAGTAAAGTCGTTTTCAGCGTCTAGGTGAGAATCTTCTTTTTCCGATTCCCTCACCTTATCATGTTCAATTCATTTTACTTTGCTGCAGCATGCAATCATGAGAAAATACAATGCTTATACATACATACATACATATACATATATATATATATATATATATATATATATATATTAAAGTTATTTATTTATGAGTTATTTAAATATCTCTTTATTTCATACATGTTTAACATAATTACGAGAAATATTAAAAATGTTACGTCAAATTCAAAAAACTATTATATATATATATATATATATATATATATATATATTTGTTTTAAATACCATTTAGTAAAATAAATTAAAAACCCCATAATGATGTTTATACTCATATATCTACCACTTGCATTAACATTCACAGTAATCCCAAAACTAAGTTAATATTTAATAAAAACACTACTAAAAATTTAAAATTTTAGCTAATTACATAAATATTAATATTAATTTTCTGATCATCTATAACTATATAAAACATAATTTTATGATTTTTTTTATTAATAACATTTCAAACGTAACCAATAAATTTAAAGAATTTTCATTTAATTTATAATTTAGGAATTTCAAAAGACAATATTAAGTGTATATATAAATCAGCATCTAGTTCAATATTGACATATTGACTTGTAGGATCCTTCACAAGTCAAGTTAGTTTTATATACAAGCATACCCAATCTTTAACCATGTGAAAGTGAGACTTTCAGAGGCTTTTCAAAACTAAAATATTTATTTAAATGAATTTAAAGTTCATAAAAATCAATTATGTATTGTCAATAACATATTCCATTATAATTTCAGTTTTTTCTATTCATCTAATTTCAAATATCAGAGAGAATTGAAAGTTGGGACGTGAAATTGGATCGACAAGCAATTTTTTTTCAACCACTTAAAAAATCACGCCAAGCTAGTAACTATTATAAAATATAATAACAATATCACTTTACAATAATATTTATAATTACTCGTAGATTATTATTAACAACAACAAAAACATGTCGGGATAAATTCAAATTTATCAAGGATTTTTACGATTAATTTATAACTTAATTTATTAACATATACTTTTATATACAAAGTAACAAATCTGTCATTAAATTATAATTTATATTATTAATGGATATTTTTATTGGTAACTTTTAATTATAGTTATTGACACATTTTTTGTGACAAATTTGTTGTTAAATTTGAGGGGAGGGGGATGAGAAAGAGAACAGGAACGAGGAAGATGATAAGAGGTTACATTGGTGGATGCAATAAGATAATCCTATAACGAGGAGGTGAAGAAGAATACGAAGTAAAAAGAAAAAAAGAAGAAGAGAAAGAATACCCAATTGCCTATTTAGTCAAAAATTAGAATATGTTGATTACGAGAAACTCTTAAATAATAATTAATTTTAGTGATAAAAAATATATTTAAAAACTAATTTTTTAATTAAAGATGAATCCAAAGACCAATTTATTTAGTAGTGAAAACTTGAGTGATTAATGTTAGTGTAATAAAAACTATTTTAGTTATTAATTTAGAAACCTATTATAAATTTTTGAAATTATTTTAATTACTAATAACTTTTTTATAAATTAGTATCTAAATTAATCATTATAATGACTATTTATTTTTAGTTATAAAATTAGTTATTACTTAATAATTTTTTGTATGGTGTCGATAATTACCAACACAAATTTATTAGTGAGTGTTGATAAACTTAAATTATAATTATTAGTGAGTAATATACAAATTTCTCAATGATGTATAAAATTAAATATTTTTTTAAGTTGTGAAGTAAATGTTTTTAACTTTATGAATGTCGAGCATCATTCGTTTTTTTAATGTTAATAGAACACTAAATAATTAATATTTTTACGAAATTAAATAATGTGTACACATTGTTTATTTATTCTTGATGGAAGTAATTTTGGTGTATGTAGTATGGTAGTTGTTGTGATTTGTCTTATCTGTGTGAAAGGAGAAGAATAATAAGTTTGAGAAATGGTAGAGAATTGGGGTTGGGGGGCCAGAATCGGGAATCGTGGCTGCTGAAGGCATTTACATGGAATAGACTACGTACCTAATATTTGACTTCTCTCTTCACCACTCTTCCCTCATCACATGCCTCAAACTTCGAACCCTTTCTAATCTTCTTCACTCATTCCTCTCACTCACCACCACCACCCCAACAATAATCATGCACCTTTCAACCTTTTTTCTTCTTCTAAAAAAACACAAATATACTTTTTATACAGTTATTCACTCTTAATTGTCCATCAAACTCGTGATTTTAGTTATGATATCAAATGTTAGGGTTGAACGTTTACTACCAGTTAAAAGTTATAGTCATTAGTTAGAACATAACTTTTTTTATTTATGAGCATAACAGTCCAAGTGTCACGATTCGATTACGGTTCAGCCCACTTGGTCTCCGTTACGAGACAATTGATGACACATGCAACAATCTCTCTCTCAGCACCAAGAATCCTACTTGAATTATGACTTGACCTACCTGACCTCCGTCACAAAACAATTATACAACTCGCAACAGTTTTTATCACTTTTTTTCTCTTTTATTTTTATTTTTCACGTGTTAGATGAATAATTTGTTAGTCTTGTTTCATTTTGTCAACAGATCTGAAAATAGACAAGAGTGTTACAATCGTTATTAGATTTGGTGGAGGTGCCACCTTCATTTTGTCTTCAGGAGAGACTATTATGTTTTTTTTTATAAGACAGTATTAATGAATTTTTGTTATACATGTAATAATGAAATAGAAGGAATATAGTGTAATAGAAAGAAAGGAAGTGTTACATAGTGAGTGATTGAGATTCGAAAAAAAAGAAAAGAAAGGAAGTGAAAAAGTTGTAGTGACTGAATCACTGTGAGAACTGATTGCTTGGTTCAGACGTTGGTGGGAGCAGATTTTGCAGCAGCGTATGTGAGTGTAGGCCACGTTCTCTCTTTCTCCCTGCTGCCATGCACATTGACGTAGCCGCGATATATATATATATATATATATATAATATATATATATATATATATATATATATATAACAAAAACGCAGAAGAATCAACCAAACCACAAACTATTGCAAATTCACAAAAACCAACATCTCCCTCGTAACCTCTCTCACGTCACTCCAACTGCTCATGTCACATCATAACAATTTTAATTCTATTTTTCTTTTCTTTCATTTCTTTTCTTTTCTTTTCTAGATCCTATTCAGTAATTATTTTCTTATTTTTAATAGTATGGTATTTATATAAATAATTATATTTAGGAAAATGATATTTTAATTTATTTTTTTATTTATTATTTTAAATTATTTATTTTTAATTTTTTAATAGTGTAATGTAAGTTAAAAATGAATAAAAAATGGATCAAAACATTTTTTAATAGTGTAATGTACTCGAATTATATTTTTTCATTTTTTACGCGCCTTGGTTCTATACAAACTTGGTGCATTGCATGTTAACTTAATTAGTTATTCGATGCTAACCTTTCGATGTTTTATCACATCTTAATATTCACTAGGTCGATCTAGTGGAGGATATTAGGCACCTAGCTTCGAATTTTACTTTAGAACTTTATTTAATCTCACTATACTTTTGTAAAAGCATTTATTTAAAATAAAATACATTCAATTTGCAATATAGAGAAATAGAAAGCTGAATCCACATCATCTTAATTTATTTGTTTAAGTTTGATATTGAAGTGACAATAGTATTTATAAAGGCAGTGTAATTATTTTGATAGTTTTGTCGAAAATTTGTACAGAAGAACGCTGATTATAGAGTGTGGATGGTGTCGTTCTCATGGGAAAGTGTTGTGTTAAAGTTGATGGCATGCATGATTAAAAGGTGGAGAATTTGAGAAAGAGAAAGTGAAAAATGTGGGTTTGTGTTTGATGATGAGAAAGAAGTGTTTGTCCCTGCCTAAATAGGAAAGGTGATTAGAGTAGGACAGCTAGACAACATGGTTTGATCATAACAATTGTACGGACAATTGGAGAAGTGTGGGACCACGATGGGAGAATGGACGGCTGTGATCCCATTGCATCATCATTCATTCACTCCGTAAAATAAACAAACATCATCGAACTTTTGTTCCCTCCTTCCATCTTCATCATCGGAGAATCTTGTATTCACAATTTCCACACACCATCTTTCTTCTTCTCGGTTCTTCAATTCATAAAAATATATATGTTTAATTTTATTTTTAGTTTATCCGAATTTTTTTAATTAATTTTTTTTGGAGAATTTATATGATCTTCGACTTTGTGGATGGGTGGGGTAACCATGCTCCAATATATATAATTTGAGAGAATATACTTTAATTACATCAGGTAATAGTTATAATGTCCCACGACTACAGAAGCAAGGGACTAAAATTAGGTAAGCATATGAAGATGATATTGATGTAAACCAAAAAGTACAAACACATCAGAGAGAGAGAGAGAGACAGAAAATGAAGATATTGTTATAATGAAACATGATGAAGGGGGGAAAAGTTCATGAAATACTGTGTGCAAACATTGGGATGGGGGGGAGGAAAACATGTTAGACAAAATAATTTTATGTTTTTTTGGAAAGTTTATTAATATTATCACTTCTGTATTTTTTTTTATATGTATATCTATAACTATATATAAAGGGGTTTCCCTCTTTTGTGTCCACATTTCATAATTCCAACTTTACCCTTTATAATTTAATTATTTATTAAATTTTTAAAAATTAACGGTTACTTTTACAAGTTTTTATAAAATTATTTACTTATCTCCTTTTTCTTTTTTTCTCTTACTATTCATCAACAATTATTTTTCTCTTATTTTCTCCGTACATTTTATTTTATTTTTTATAAATATACTTTTATTTTGTTTATTAAATTAATAACATTACAATATCATCAATTATTAATATAATTCAAAAAATGCGTACACACAGGCGCGATAGCGCCTGTGTTTACACTAGTAGTAATAATGATGCTATTGAGCATTTAATTTTCAACTCCTTCCTCATTAATCTAAGTACGTCTTTGTTAACTCTTTATTATTATTGAAAAAAAAGTATGATTATTATTTTTGATTGAAAAAACAATAATTAAATATATTTATATACTATTTTAAATAAGAAATATATTTTGAATGGCAATTGCAACATGTGAGGACTGCATAGCGCAGTGGATTAGCGCGTTTGACTTCGGATCAAAAGGTCGTGGGTTCGACTCCCACTGTGGTCGGTTAATTCTTTTATGCTTTGTTTTTACTTTATCATAGTTTATAAAATTAATTGGCCCATCAGCTTATGTGAAGACCGCATAGCGCAGTGGATTAGCGCGTTTGACTTCGGATCAAAAGGTCGTGGGTTCGACTCCCACTGTGGTCGTTTATTTCTTTATGTCATATTTTTTCTATGGGCTATTCTTTCGGTCCACCTAAGTCAAAATAATGGCCCATTACGACTTTGTGAGTTTGTCCCGTAAATCAATTTAGGTCCAAACAGGTTTATTTTTGGGGCTTTATTATTATAACTACGTTCTTCTTCTTTTCTTTTCTTTTTTTTTACTGTATTTGTAATTTTCCCCATCTATTTTAATTATTTTTGCAGAATATTCTTTTTGATAATATATGTATTCAACAAATTTAAGAAACAAAAAATGGGAAGTCTGTAAAAATTCATCGTTTTAGGAGTTTGGTTTCTGATTATTATCCATTGCAAAGGCTAATGTCATTGTGAGACCAAAGTATTATTACAACACCAAACTTTGAGTGAAATGAAATTTACAATATAATAAGTCCCTAAGCCCTTGAGGTACCCACAATTGTAAAATGAAACCTAGTTTCATTTTATTTATTTTTTCCATATAAGAGGGTCAATACAAAGTTTTGAATGTTATATGGTTCACCCACAATTAACATGATTATTGAATACAAAGATAAAATAATAATTATTAAATTTAATAATTATGTACTGTGAGTATAATGTCGAACTTTTAATGAATTGAAAAATACTATTGCCATAATTTTAAGAATAAGTATAATAAAAACACACCTTTGTTCATACAAAACATATTATGATTTTAAAACACTAAAATATAATAAATTTTAGTATTAAGAAAATCAAATAGATCTTTTAATTAATTTAATTTTTATTTTTTAAAATCTTGTTTTTAATGAATTTTAATATACAAGAAATAATTTTAAAAAATAAAAAATGAATAGTAAATTTAATATAAATATTTTAATAACAATAGGCTAGAGAAATTGTTAATATAAAATTGATTTTTTTAAAGATTTATTAGGGTAATATTAAAAGTAGAGGTGTCTATTTAAAAGAATAATACAATTTAAAATTAATTACATGAAATTAAATGTTATGATATCTATTTGAATGAGTTAATCTTGAGAATGAAGGAAAAAAAAAGTATAATTAGTCGTATAGTATCCAGTTTGGTGCTGAAGTTTCTAATTGGTACCCGGTTTAAAAAAAGTCTCAATTACGTACCCAAATTAGTTTAAGTGCACCAATTGAGTCCATTTAAGTTGACGCCGTTAGAAAGGTTAACGTTGACTGATACTGGTTGGTCTCTAAATTAAATTTGGAACACGTGGTGATTAATTTTTAATGACGTGGAAATCTAGGGAAGAATATTAAATATGTCTTGTAATGAAAAAATAAAAAAAGAAAAAAACGAAAATAAAAAAAGGGCGAGAAGTTAAAAAGAAGTCGCAGAAACATGTGATAAAAACGTGAAATTGGGGAAAGGTGAGGCAGGGGAGACGAAGTGGTGGACGATTCTTCACGAAGTGGTGGAGAAATTGAAGGCGCATTTCGAACACTGAAGTGGAGACTTGAGAGGTACTTGTCGGCCATTAATAACGAAAGGTTGGTATTGTGTTTTTTTTTTTTTCTGATTTTCTGATTAGGGTTTTGATGTTAGGGTTGTTTTTTGTGAAGTTTTGTTGATTTATGTGTTTAGGCGCAGTGTATTTGAAGCTTTTTTACTTTCAATGTTGTCTTTTTTGTTGCCTTTGAGTCAGTATTACTTTATTGGTTTGTCCCCCATGATATGTGACAGTGACGGTGTTGAGTATGTGGTGTGGTCCCTCTTTCTTAATTATTGTCGGTGTGTTGGTGTGTTAGTGGTATTGAGTGTAAATTGTGTGTTATTGTTTGGGTTTTTTGTATATTTGGCAGGGATATAAAGTTAGGCATATAGTAGTTGCCATGAACGACGAAAATTTTGAAGTAGTGTTTCACCATGGGGGAAGGTTTGTCAATGAGAGTTCACTGAAATACGTGGGGGGTAGTAGTACTTTGTTGTGTGACCCTGACAATGATATACCCCGTCAATGGTCCTCACCTATGGGAAATGACAATCATACTGTGATGTTTTGCCTCCTACCAAAAGAATCCTTCCTGGAAGACCAAAAAAGAAACGCAGGTTGGAGTCTTGGGAGCTGAGGAAGGATGACACACAAGTAAGACAGGGTGGAACACGTAAAAGATGTGCCATATGCAAACAGCTTGGACACAAACAAAATAATTGTCCCCAAGCACCTCCACTTCAGCAACAACCAAACCCAACTCCATCTGCTACACAACAAGGAGGCACACAACAACTGAAACTCAGGTTACTCAATCCCACCAAGGGCAAGCAGTGCAACCCATTGAATCTCAGCCAACACAACCAGTTGAAGCACAACAAGTGACTCAATCACAGATTACTGGAAGTGCGCTTATTCTACCATCAAAACCACAACAGGGAACTCAAACACCTATTCAAAGTCAACCAACTCAGATTTCTTCATGCAATGTCAGTGACCCACCAACAAGGCCCACATTCAGAGAAAAAATATCATATAGGAGGGGTCCAATTTCGAAGCAATGAGTTTAATGTGTAACTGCAGCAACTTTTTGGAAGAACAGGGTTGGGGCAGTTTTGGTGTAGGGGTTGTGTATTTTGAAGAACATGGTTATTTTGTTTCTTAAGTTTAATGTGTAATTGCAACACCTATTTGGAAGAACATGGTTATTTATTTTGGTGTAGGGGTTATGTATTTTGAAGAACATGGTCATTTTGTTTGTTAAGTTTAATGTGCAACAACTTTTTGGAAGAACATGGTTATGTATTTTGGTGTAGGGGTTATGTATTTTGAAGAACATGGTTATTTTGGTTTAATAACATTTTGGATTACTTATATGCTTCATTCGTTTATGTTCTGAATATGGTCCATTTTATATTACTTATATGGTTCATTATAAATCAATAATACAGACGAATTACTCAAACTCTCGTCCATTTAAAAACACTTCATTACAAAAGCAAACTACAAAATACAGACCAATTACATAACTTCCTATTCACTACAGAACTGAATTTTACAGCACTTCGTGGGATTTGTATAAACTTCCAAACCAATATTACATTGATCAAACCCAAACAAATTATAATCCCACTTAAAAATCTAACCCACTTTCCAGAAATTACAAGTGACTTTTCCAGATGGTATATCTTTCTCCTTTGTCTAGCAATGGTAGCATCTTTTTCATCCCCATTATCTTTGTTCAACCACTTGAAGTAATTGCACCTTTTAAATACATCATTGCCACCACTTCGCTGCTTACAAAACAAAAACACACAACCTCCGATTACAATCCACCACTGCAGAATGAATCAAAAAGAAATTAAAATCAATGTACAAACCTTGAAGTTGGGGTAGCCCCAAAACTCTTTTCCAGCATTCCTAATAGTTTTCGCCACTCTCAACACAGCTACCTCCCCACAATAACACATTGGTCTTTCACCCAAACCCCTATTCCAACCACTAGGGGAGGAGACGCTCTGCTGTTGTGAACCCCACGAAGAACATGAACACCCTTCTTTACGAGACATTGCGGAATTGAAAAACGAGTGGAAGAACAAACTCAATTAGGGCAGCACTTACTGTGCGAATATTGATGAAGAAGAAACTGAATTAGGGCAGAAGATACGGGAGGAAGAAGACAATGAAAATGAGGACAAATCTCCTTTAAATGTAAATACCACGTGGAACACTGTACAATTATAATTTCAACCAGTCATGTGTTATTATTTGACACGTATCCCTTTGCACTGCCACCTCATTACTTTCTAAACGCTGTTTCGGAACATTTAACGGTTTGGACTCAATTGGTACACTTAAACTAATTTGGGTACGTAATTGAGACTTTTTTTAAACCGGATACCAATTAGAAACTTCAGCATCAAAATGGATACTATGCGACTAATTATAAAAAAAAAAAAAGAATTTTGGAGGTGCTTTTACTAAAAAGAAGTTTATGGAAATTAAATATTTTGTTTTGAAAAGTTAAGGAGGGAAGTAAAAAGTGGCGGCAAAAGAACAATGGCAATAACCGTTACATTTCTCCTTCTGTTCTATCTGTCCTCACCCCACTATATCTTCCCCATCCCCAATCTCTTTCCCTCGCTTTCCAATTCCAAACCCTAATTCTTTTGTTTCTCTCTCTTTTTCATTTCTTTTTTCCTCTGCTAAATTGAAGCCGAAAGAAAATCTTTAGCTGCTGGTACAGTTATACTCGCGCTTCTTTCCTTCATTTTCTTTCTCATTTCTGCGTCGTCGTTTGTGTGATGGGAGGCACGGAATGCGTGATGTGGTTGTTGTTTAGTTAGGATCTGTTTATCGAGATAAGCGATTTGTTCTATTTCGTTGGGTTTGTGGATTTTACTCTGTAATTCGCTAATCGCTCAGCATTCTGATAGCGGATCGTCGGGGTTTCTCGGGTGTAATGGCAATTTATGCTGCTAAATTAATTGGAAAACCATTTCGATGACTGGGAACTGCACGGAAATAAAGCGGAGAACGATCTCGTGAGTATCTACCTCTAACTGAATTATCTTCTGGTTTCAACTCAATTCTTTCGAACAAGGATTTCTCTTTTGCATCTGTGGTGAATACAATTTGGCTTTCATATGCCTGATGGGGATGTGTCTTGTTACCTTTCTTGAATATATAAGCAAGTGCTACTAGCTTTATTAATTTATGCCATTTTTGTGCAAGTTCTTTCTAATTCATTTATTATACTTTTGATCTATTGTTTTCCTTATCAGCTAATGTTTTATACGAATGTTTCTTTACCTGTGAAGGATTATTGGAGGATGGTGGTGGTGTTGAACACTAAATCGAATGACATAACTTTTGCACTTAACTGAACAATAAGGTAAGGTCTATCTTTTTATTTCTTTGCAGATATCCTAGGTACCATCCATAGGAGACAATCATGCTTGAACTTGGTAGGACTTGGACAAGAAAGCTCTTCCTTCAAGAATTTGACACTACTATATAATCAAGGTTTGAATTCAATATACAATATTTATAATTCTAACTGTTGGCTTGGGTGCAAAACTTGTATGGAAAAAAGAACGAACTGAATCTGTCAACTATGATAATCTTAAACTCCTCTTATCCTCTAAACAATCTTGTAGAGGATCCAGTATTTGGCGTTTAGATGGTTTTATCATAATTGACAGATTATGTTTTGACAAATCGTCTTTCTTAATATTTATATACATTCCTAGTGGATGGGGTTTTAGGCATTTAAAAATAAAAAGGTATAATAGATACTGGCAGACCACAGACATACATTCTTGTTTACGAGTTCCTTCTCAACAATCGGTATAGTTTGGTTGTATTTCTTTATCCAAGTCCATATTTAACATTTTGAAGATGACTTAATTAGCCCGTGCATACCCATCAAATATGAAGCTTTTAAACATATTGTTGTAGTTAATCATTGTAGCTTGTCAAATAAGATGAGAACAGATGACAAGTAAATATCATAAGACATTATGGAATCTGACAAATGTGCCATAAAATGTATGACCCAGGCATAATGTTGTCAACAATGGATAATTTTTTTCTTCTTGTTTTTTGTTTTTTCGGTTTTCAAATGCTTTTTTTTTTTTGGAAATAATTTTCAAAACTTAATAGATTTGAAGTTACAAATGGATTGTTAAGTTGTGTGAAATTATTTTAGGAAACAGCTTTTAAAATAAAAAAAGAAAAGTGAAATGAGAATTAAAACCCCTTATATTGTTATTACTTTGCCTTCATTTTTACTGGTTCTTCACACCAAACCATGACAATGTTGTCGTCACTTTGAGAACATTTAATTTGAGAAATTGTAGATTCTACTTAGGGTGAATTTTGATAGCAGTGGGATGGGTTGTAAAAAAAGATATAGGATTCTGTAATTCTTCTCCTCGAGAATCTGGCTCCTTTCCTTATTACAACACAGTCATAAACAGTATAGAGAATGAATTGGAAACATCGATTGTTCTGATATAAACACTCCAGTCATTTGAGCTTCGCATTACACCATTTGAGGAATTCTATTGCTCACATCCCATAATGCATTTTAGGTCCGTTGTGCTTGTAAGTTTTTGCGACATAAAGGCTTTCGGTTCAACCACTAAATATTCTTTTATTTATTTAATAATGGTAGGCTAGCATTTGGAACTGCTTTATGTCTGTGAAGTGGGCTAATAATTTGTGTCTGTTGACAAAACTGGTGGAGATTTTAACAAAAACTAGTCATAAATGCACTTTTTCATTGTCTATAATTTGGTTCATTCATAATAAAAAGTTCATTATGTTTTTTTTTATCCTTACAGTCTCTCTCTCTCTCTCTCTCTCTGTGTCTCTCTGCACATTGTTTCTTTCTCTTTTGATTTTTCTCCTCTTTTTGTCAAGTCCCTTTGGACAACTGTTTTCTGCGCATATTTGTATTTATTGATTAATAAAAAATATGAGCTTTTTAGATAAGGAAAATTGCATCAGTTGAAAATTTCTATTCTGCAATGATGTTTCTATGACTTGAAGGTATTGAATCCTAAGTTACTTGGACTTAGTCGTAGGTGCTGGTCGTATTCTTGTATCTGACACATGTATGCACAATTTTTTCTCTTCATAGCCATGACTGATTTTTAGTGTCATGACATCTTAAGGTACAGGGAAAAGATTGTTTAAAGGTTCAATTAATCTGATCAGCCCCCAACGGCTCGGGGAACTTTTCCTTAAAGTAGCAAGCTGGGTAGCAAGCTGGGCATGCTTGTTCTGGGACAATTCAGTGGACCAACCACCACCCTTGGAGCCACTTGATTTGTGTTTGGCCACCAGTGGGTCTTCAACTGTGATGGAGTTTGGTTTCATACATATGCTGGCCAAGCTTCCACCACAAGAGCTGCTAGACTTTGGTGCTCATACACTAGCCGTCAAGGAGGGATAACCGCTCTAGTTAAGTGTTTCACTTAGCATTTCATACTATTCTATGCAAAACTTAAGCTACTTTCGGTTCCCCAAAGGAAAATAAAACAAAGTGAGGAAAGAAAAAAGAAATAGAGTGAAAATGAAGGAAGTTGTAATTTAAAAAATATAAATAAATTAATAAACATTAAGTAATTGTACAATTACATAATTACCTAAACAAAATTGATTATTTTATGAATGTAATAACTTTTAAATAACACCTTAAAGTTAAAGTTTCATTTTTGTCCAATCTGTTTACACTTTGATATATAATTATCATATACTTTTATTATAAAATTATAATTTTCTAATAATATTTTGAGTTACTTAAATTATTGAAATAACATATCTGAAAAAATGATCTAATTTTTTGTTTTAAAGAGACGGGATATAAATAATTTTGGAAAATACTAGTTTCTTTATTCTTTTGTCCCGATATTCAAGTGGCAAGTAAAATATCTAAGACCCAATGGAAAGTGCCATCTTTCTTTGTCATTTTTTGTTACCAAACAAAGGAAATGCTTTCTTTCTACTTACTTCCCTATAATAGTTACTTTTTACTCTGTCTGTGCATTTACAAATATTAAAACTACTGTAGTTCTTTACGAAAAGGATTGCCTTAGACCCCTGAATTTGATTGTTTAAGCATTGTTCTTGTGCTCCTTTTATTTAATCTTTGAGGGGATTAATATGATAGTTCTGAACAAAAAATACATTTCTTGCAACTTCCTTAATGGCAATTGGCCATTAAAATTCCAAGAGTTGTCAAAATGAGCTAACATGACTCACTCAAATTGACACAAATAACTGGTTTAGCGCAAAAGTGAGTTGATCCAATCCGTTGCAACCCAAAAAAATGGCCAACAATTGGTGAGCTTAGCTTGTCGTACCTACCTTAAAATAAAGAGAAGTAAAAATAAGAAAAAAATATAGAAGAATAATAAATCATGCCATGAAATTTCACCATTCAAATTTAGTAGTTAAGGTTTGGTTTATGGATATAAAGCTGTCATTGAAAAATATATAAAAAAAAATGTATTCAGGCCAAATGTCTAGTTCAGTGTCGTCTTAAAATATTTGGAGACCCTTTACTAATCATGAAAATTGGACCCTTCCACCCTTTAATATTGCTAAATATTATAATATGATTTTTTTTTTTAAAAGTCCCAAAAAATTCAAACCACCTGATTGATATTGATAATCACATCCAAATAAAAATGTCGGTTCAAATTTGCTGACTTTTAAAAATTAGAGACCTTCAATAGTTGGAGGTCCTGTGCAGAGGGTCTGCTTGCATAACTTGTTATATGGGTCTGGTGTAGTTAATGAGAATAAACCACCATCCTTGAGACTGCGATTAAGGTGACTTCCAACACTCTGCTTTGAGCATAGGGCATCAGGCTTGGAGTGTGACAAATGTAAGTGATCCATCAATTAATTTAGGATAAACTTTGATACCATTTTAGAACTTGTGTTTCGAGTCTAATTCAATTTCAGAGAACTAGTTTGTTAGGTGAAAACTTTCCAAGCATTGTAAACTGTATTTAACCCATATATTTAGTTGATGTGCAACTAGATCCCCACCCTTGAAATTGCAATTAAGACAACCCTGAAGAGTCTGCTACCAAGGCAAGGTAGGAGTTAAGCCATATTTCCAACGAAAACTGTGCTACATTGAATGCTAATTGGAAGCTTTATCCATCGAAACTATTTTTTTTTTAATGTCTAGTACATTATTGTTTGAAGGACTGGGTTTTGTGTTATAAGACAACCTTTGGCTGTTGAATTGAATTTGTACACGATTAAGATGAGCTGAATTTTTCGCTAATTATGTATTATTGGTTCAAGATTTCTCCTGTATTTCTTAGATGAGTAATAGTCCTCCTATAACAATTATCTCTTGTGGTTAACCCCAACCCTCGGATGCTCAGCAGATAGTCCATACATTTGATATTAAAATATAGAAAGGACATGGTTAATTTTCATTATTTATTTACTGTCATATGCAGTGAGTTTTGGGGATAAGGATTGCTTGATGGTAATAGAAGAAATAAAATGGCTTACTTTGCTTTATCTTGGGGAACATGTCTTAACCATTCAAGATCAATTGTCTGTTACCAATCTGTTCAGGAATTCATGAAACATTACACAAGTTCTTTTGTAAGTATATTTTGGCCAAACATCAGTTTTCTACATAAAGTTTCTTTGAACATAGTTTGATTCGTTATGCTAGCATTTTGTTCATCCCTCTTTCTTTAATTGTTTCTGATATCTTTTTGACGGAGGCACTTCTTACTGCTACGTAGTCCAATGAATTCATTTACATTCTGATGTTATTATAGGTTTTGTTTATTATACCGTGTTCACCTTTCTCTCCCTGAATGGAACTTCAACTTGTGCTTATATTTGTTGCTATCTATATTCTCGATGTACCTTCAACTAACAATATGTAGATATTTAAGGGAAAGGTCCAATGATCACCCAAACAGGCAATTTTTCAGCTCTTTAGAATCAACAACTACCGATTGATCTCAGCAAGAAGACAGAAATAGAAGACAAATAAAGTCCTCAACAGATAATCTCACCTGCTATGCTGTTGCTGACCCAAAGAAACTTCAAAGCTTTATCATCTGAATGGAGTAAATTAAAGGTACAAATTCTACAGCCCTGAATTCTTGAAATCGTGATGTATTCACAGAACTTTTTTGTTTTAATCCCAACCAGACAAAATTTCCCCCACCACATTCTTTACCATAGCTACTGCAGCATCATAACATATTAAAGAATACAAATTAAAACTCCTCTCGGGCATGAATGGCCGACTTTAAATGCTGAAATTAGAGTTGTCAAAATGGGTAATCCGGTCTAATCTGGCTCAACCTATCACGAATTGATCACTTACTGAGCCAATCTAATCTGATTCACTTATTAGTAAGTCAAAAAAATTTGAATCTAGTTTGACTGAGTTAGTGGGTTAATCAGATTCACTTAATTAAAAAAAATATAATTTATTTTTTTTTTCAGTCAAAACTAAATTATAATTCTAATTAAAATCTAAACAAATTTTAATACAATCTAAATACACACCAAAATTACAAAAATATAAATTATCTTTGTGTTGGCTAAAGAAAACAACTTAACTTGACCCAAATGCAAAATACTTATGACTCTTTATTTGCGGGTTGGTGAACTAACTCGTCTCACTACGGGTTCAATATGGATGAACTGAGTCCTAGGTGGACCAAATCAAAAATTAATTTGTATTAAAATTTGTAAAAAAATTTCAACCCAATTTAATCCAATTTTTAGTAAGTCGAATTCACTTGTTGAGTGGAGTTCTGATCCATTTTAACAGGTCTCCAACACAATACCAAAACAACAATTTTGTGAGTCTCTGTGACATCGAGTAAAATCCGTTTGTAATAAATGGGATTTTGTCACAATTCACGATGATAAAAGATAATCTTCAGAATCTTTGAAACGAAGGATACACGTAAAAACTTGTGCTGATTATGTTTATTGAATAACTGTAGTGGCCGAAAATTTAGGAATTTTTAATTAAGTTTTTAATAATTTTGTATAGTTTATTAAGTATTTAATAAATTTAAAATTTCAATTGAATATACGTCGTTAACTCTTTCTAATTGTTACTGTTATAATACATGACTTTTAATCGTTATTACCTTGCCAACCCTTATTAAGTTGCTGTCACATGTTGAAGTCTAACAATGAGATACGAATACCAAACAAAGTCACGCCAATAACCTCAATCCTACTCATGCATGTTCAGAGAATATATCATGTGGTGACAGATAGCAAGATAATAGGCCCATAACAGCCACGTCATTGAGTTAATAGAAAAAGTTAGGTAGGATTTAATTGAAAATTTTAAATCTAATCATAAAAATTTAAAATTTATTAAGTATATATAAGTATATATTGTATATAAGTGCATTGGTTGATATAAGTATATATTATCACTTGAATTTAAAGAAGAAAAAGCGAACACAAAAAGTTATAAAAGGAGAGAATAATTTTTCTACTTTACTTTTCTAAAAAAGTGTACATTATATGTAGTTTATAAAAGAAAAGTATAAAGATTTTTCATAAAAATATAATAAATTATTTTTTGTTTTCATTAAAAGAAAAATTATGTGGCTAACTACGTTTTATAGAACAAGTGATTTGTTGCATAACTCGAACGGCACATGATAAGAATTAGACTAAATTTTGTGTAATGGTGGCTTGTGGTTGGGGAATAGAATAAACAATGGGACAACACCCTTACCCTTAGTATAACTCATTTCATAAAAAGTTTTGAATACAATAAAAGAAAATAAAATCAAATGAGTGAATGGTTTGAGATTCCTATCTGAAATACATTCACATGTTATGGATTGATCAATATATAATTCTTCCCTTCTAAATAAAACATATCACATACTATGATATCAATAATCAAGATATTATTTATGTATTTTTATTATTTTAGTGAAAAATAAATCACATTTTGAGGAAAAAAAAAAGTAAATCCTTAAACATACACGAGGCAATCTCATCTTTAATTTTGGAATCGGATAAGTCATATTTTTTGGTCCTAATTCATAAATGTTTGAACAAGTAAGGGGTTTCTCCCTACATCTCCAATAATCTCTCCTGTACCCCAAAACCAAATTTATTTCCATGTTTGCCCATGGTAAAAATTAAGAGTTACTATCTCTTTTATCGCATCTGCACCCCAAAACGCACCCCAATAAAGCACTAAGAATCAGATTCCATGCACCCCCAGAAGAATCTTTGACCTAGGTGTTGTGCTGCGCGTCTCTTCTCCCACAACTCTTCTCCCACACTGCCTCCACACACTCTTCACCTCTCTTCTCCCACATTCTGTTCTTCTCCCATTCTCCCATAGAGCTTCCGCAGGCTCCTTTTCTCCTTTTTCCTTTCTTTCGCGCAACTCCGCAGGCCCCATCTTTCGCTCTTCTCCGTTTTTTTTTTACCGAAACGGATTGTGAAATCCGTTTCGCAAAATGCTAAAACGGAACACACATTCCGTTTTAAATTTTTTTTTTACCGAAACGGATTGTGAAATTCGTTTCGCAAAAAGCTGAAACGGAATACAAAATTCGTTTCCTTTTTTTTTTCACTACAACGGATTCTGGAATCCGTCTCGGAGGAGGCTGAAACAGAACCTGGAATCCGTTTTGGTGTTTTTTTTTGCTTTTTCACCGAAACGAAGGAGGTATTGGGTGTGAGAAAGATTGAGGGTAGGGGAGCCATCTGCGGCACACGAGATTTCAAAACCAGGGCTCCCACAGTAAGGTTGTTGCGTTCCTTGGATGTAAAAGGGAAAACTTATAGATTGGTTGTTGTTGGAGCAGGTTTTGGGTGCACATGCAGTGAATTTAGGGTCGACTTGAGAGAAAGTGATTTGGGCAAGGAGGTAGAAGATGATGATGTAGGAATTGGTGATGAGAAAATATAAGGGTTTCAGGATAAAAAATTGGGTGTTTGGGTTCATCATCTTTGAAGGTTTTTTTTTTTGTTTGTAGGTGAGGATGAAGGAAATATGAACAGGGAGGAAAATGAGTGTACATTCTCTCCCTGTTAACTTTTAATTAATAATCTCAACAAACAAAAGATATTTCTTCATTAATTAGAAACGGTGCCTTCCAACAGGCAAGTCGTACAAGTTGACAAAATTATTCTGAAACAGCGGTGTTTTTAGCCATTCAAAATTGGTTGTAACATATAATATTCAGGTTGGAAGCATCTTTGGTTTCAAAAAAAGGAAAATTTTTTTGTGAAACGGATTACAGAATTCGTTTCACATTTTTATGAAACGGAATTCGTATTCCGTTCCACAAATATTTCAAATTTTTCGTGAAACGGAATACGAATTCCATTTCAGAAAAAATGTGAAACGGATTCTGTAATCCGTTTCACAAAAAAAAAATTGAAAATTTTGTGAAACGGATTACAAAATCCGTTTCACATTTTTCTGAAACGGAATTCGTATTCCGTTTCACAAATATTTCAAATTTTAATGAATGCACAATAATGAGGTAATGAGACGGAGAAGAAACGGGAGAAGAAATAGTATGAATGAGGTGTAGAGGAATTGGTACGGAGTAAATGAAATTTACTGCATTTTACCCAATTATCCACTTTTCACCTGTATAGTAATGAAGGGTATAATAGTAAATTTTGAGAATGAAGAAGAAGCGTTGGAAATGCGGAAGAAGCGCCCAACAAGTAAAACAAATTTAAAGGTAGGCCCATCTTTTTTTTTCTTGTTTGGGCTTCATGATGTACCTTTCAAGAAAAAAAATATTATTTATGTGTAGAAAACGGAATGTCCAAGATTTGGGGTGCATTTTTAGTTGTTAAATTAAATTTAATTAAATGTACTTCTTATGAATAATTATGTAATTTTTAAATAGGTATAATTATTTTGACAGAAAAGTGTAAGATTATTATCAGCTATAACACATAATAGTTACTAAAGAAAATGTATAGTTATTTATTATGTTAAAATTTGTAAACCGAAAAAGAAATTATTTATAAAATTAAAAATTAATTAAATTTTAATTTCTTAATAAAAATTAATAATTTTAATTAACTTTTTTTATTAAATATTTATTTATTTTTATATTTTTTAATATGATATATGTCATTAATTTTAGTTATATTAATTTAAAATATATTGAATAACGAGATCATTATATTTTCTCAAAAACTTCCACATTATTATCTTATAACCATAATAGTTAAAATTGATATTTAAATTGTAATATAATAAGATCATTAAACAAAATAAAATGCGCTAGTTTTTTTTACATCACCTATTAACCCTTTTAATCAAATTACTTCATTTAAATAAAATCTAAACCTAATTAAAATTTAATGTAATTAAACTAATTTTGAAAATTTTCCTTACCTCTTCTTAAAAAATCCAAAGTAAAAAATGCGATACTTAAATTTAATGATTGACAAAATGATTAATTTTATAAACTTAAGTTTTATAAAATGTTATCAGAGAAATTAATTTTATTGTAATAAATTTTCATTTTTATTAAGAAATAAAGTAAAATCTATTATTGATATTACAGTTCCACCATTTACAATTTTATATAACTGCCTGCGACAACTTGGTACTATTCAACTTCCTATCCATATTGGTGGGACAATTTATTGTCAAACACCTCTTCATCTAAAACAATAAATGCCTTATGCCTGTTTTACACAGACTATAATATTTTTTTTATATTAACTACAAAATTTTACATGAGATAAAAAAAATGGAATAAAATAACAAGTATATCTCTCAATTTAATAAAAAATTAAATAACAATAGCTTAATTAAGAAATATAAAATTTTTGAATCCTTAAAAATAGAAACTTAATTAGAAAAATACTCAAATTTGTTACAGATTTTAAGCTTGATTTTATGTCTTATAAGAACATAAATTAGAGATGCTTCTGGGAATTGAAACCTTTTTGGGTCTTTATTCTTTTGGTGTCCCTTTGTCTTCACTACAATCATTTTTCCCCAACTGGAGGATGTTTTTGGGTTCTGTTCTCACACATGTGCATCAATTATATTACTACTAGCAATAGGAATAACATTTTCTATATTAATGTGATATAACATCAATCTAAAAACTTAAATTTAAAAATTGGATTCACTGAGATTTAAAAATTAGATTCACTCAAATTTAAAAATTAGATTCACTCATTTAATTGTTTTTTTTTTATAAGCTACCATATAATATTATCAATGCATATGAATAGGCCCAAAATGTATCATTACAATACCATCACCCTGACAGAACACAAATAAATATTAAACATTGATAATACTCTTACCAATTTTAACAGTAAAAATAATAATAATAATAGTTTCCTCCTATAAAAAACAATAAATTGATAAGTTACATTTTAACAATTTATTGTCCAAGAAAATGTAATTCCCGTTTAGCTTCTACATTACTGGCTATAAGTATGATTTTTTGTTCTATAATTCCACTTAATATCATTGGTCTCACATGTGCCTCATGATTTCCATTGTTGTATTTGCATTTTGTGTACCAATTTTTCCATTTTTTTTCCAAGGAAAATAGACCTATTGCATTTCATTAAAGATAATATTAGTGGTGAAAGACTAATTTTAAAAATCTACACAACACAATGGATCAAAGTAAGTTAAAATAATTGTAGTTTAAATTGAATTAGGTCATATTTTATCAATCTATTTAACTTGTTGACCTAATAATTTATTGATCCATTCTATAAAATCACACACACACATATACATACATATAAATATATATATATATATATATATATACACACATTAAAATATAAGTTTATATTATAATTTATATATCAATTCATTAATTATGCATCTTTTATAAGTAGGAATTTCGTTAAAAGTCCCTATAAAGTTTGGTTGGGTTAGGTTCACTCAACTATATTTGTTATAGTTGTTTAATTATTTTTGTATTAAGAAATAATTTAGTTTCATTTTGAGTTTCATGATTCATAGCAATTTAATATTAATTTTGATTTGTTAAATTTCAAATCATGAGTTGAAGTTTATGAAAAGGATTAAAGAATTTCTTTTATTATTCCATTATAAAGCTTAAATATTGAAATAAGTCATAATTTACGAGATAAAGAAAATTGTCATCTATATACACTTATCTTTCAATTAGAAAAAAATTAAAAAATGTTGTCATATATATATATATATATATATATATATATATATTCTGACATTCAAATATAAATAGGTTACTAATAAAAAATGTTGTCTATTTGAATACAAAGAGTTACCGAATAAACAATCAAAAAACATAACTAAGAAATTTAATTCAATTTTGTTTTGATACAAAAGAAAACCTTGAAAGTCTGGACAATTTTAAAATATTCGTAAAAAAGAAATGAGAATGTTATGATAATTCCTAATAACTCCACTGTATTAAAATGATTACAAAACCATTCCTTTCTTTTTTCTGCGTTAAATATACAGTCTAATAAAAGTATACCATAAAATGTGTACTTGCAAATGCTAATCACAATCCCAAATTATTACTGCAGCAATTTATTATTGTCTTCTTCTATATTGAATTCTTGATATCTGATGTAAACCAAAAAAAGAACTACAAAAATTCTACCAGTATGGTTCGCTTGAATTTAATAAAGTTTCTGCTGCCGAACTAAAACTGCTAAAAGTAACTAAATTTAAAGAAACTAAAACGAACCCAAAAAACTCTGAATGTACTGCACGACCAAGTCGAGATATGTCTTTATTTTAAGGCAGGTGGCAGCTTGGTCTGTCACGCAGACTCTAATATGTCATAGTGACCATATCCATGAAATAGCACATTTATGGAATTCTCCTCTTTATCATTCCTATACTCTTCACCATATTTTGCTATGTTTACCAAATCCACCGAGCCTGTGTCTCTCATGAAAACAGATATTGGTGTCCTGAAAAAGTATGCAGCTGTGTTAGATAAAGAACAACAACCTCCAAACAAGTCATACCTTTTAAACTTATATTACACCATTCACCACCTTGCTAATATGTAAATTGTTGAAAAGATTAATCAACTTTTGTTGTGATAATTTTAGTGTGTAAATTGTGAATGATAATTGGATTTTGTCTACTCAACATTATATACACTAAGCCAATTAATAGACGCTGTGATGACAACCATTCCAGTGAGCAAAAAGTAGCAATTGATATATATATATATATATATATATATATATATGGATGGACAAGTATCTTATGCCTCTCAATTCTCATTTCATTAAATGAAAGTAGCAACTAAAAGCAGTACAAATTTCAATTCTCCTTTTTCAGTAGAACAATTTCAATTCTAGAACTTACTTCAAAACATGAGAAGCCATCAACAGCTCTGGTTCTCCACCCCACACATAAGGCTGTTGAATCCTCTTCACATATGTATCGAAATCCCCTTCTATAAACCTACACATACATCAAACATAACAGATAACCAAGCCAAGAAAAACACAATCCAAAAGAATCATACATCTTCAAATTACAAAACTTACCATTCTGTTTCCTCCCGCCTTCTCAGCAACTCATCTACTACCTAAAGTGGGACACAAAGATGGTTAAGAAACTAATGAAAATGAAATGAACAAAAACTTGTTTTCTTTTTTCTCTAAGCTCAGGAAATCATACCTTAGCTCTCAATTCATCAGCCAGTTCCCTTTGACGATTCTCATCAGGTGCTTTTTCCCCATTTCTTAAGCAAGCCCCATGAGCTATTGCTCTAAACAGACAACGACCATCAGCAGGTACCCCTGCACCATTCAGCGAGGTGAGATAACTCAAAAATGAATTTAAACTCACACAATTTCTTTATCTCTATGCTAAGCAGAATATCACCAACAACACAAAAATTGCTCCAAAAGAATGTAACTCAACAGTACCAACTTAAAAAACCTCAGTATTGAGTTTCTTATGATAACTCCCACAAACATAAAATGCTTCATCCTGTTCAATCGTCTACCGACAGACCATCAATGATAAAAACAATGTTTAATCCATAAAGCAAAAAGGCTTATGCTATCAAAACAAAATTAGCGATCAAACTTGAAACCAAACAAAATAGACCAATTCCTGCTCATTGAAAACAAAAGTTCCACCAATTTCATTTCTCATAAAGTAGTTAAAAAGTGTCTCTCCACCCAAAGCAAAAGCAAAAGCATCTTTCGCTTTACATAAGTCACATCCAGCCCAATGCTATCCATAAACCCAAAAATATGAACTATATTTCATTTCATCCGATCAAACAATGTAAACATTTTAAATTAATAAAACAATAAAAAAAAGAAGAAGAACAAACCAGTGACTCTGTAATCAGCAGAAACCTCGACTTTCAGTTCCTTATCGAGAACTCCGCAACTCTCGTCCACAGCGTCGGCGTCGGAATCGGTAACGGCGTCCACGCAACCCGGCGGCGCGAGGCAAGCACAGACTCCGAAGAGGAGCCACGCGGAATCGGGACGATGGAGCCACCGCGCCGGCCGCGTGTCCCATGCAACATTCCACGATCCCTCTCCCTTGAGGTCATGCACGGCCACCACGCCGCGGCGGAAGCCGTCACCGCTGCGGGGCATTATAGCGTGCCATATGGAGCCAGCGCCGCCAGCCGAACCGAAGAGTTTGCAGGCGCTGGAATGGTGGCGGCGAGGCGGCGAGGCGGAGAGGGAGACGGAAGCGTGCGCTAGGCGAGGCGGCGCGGCATGGACGAGGGAGAAGAGCCAGGGCTTTGGACGAGTGGCGCAGAGAACTCCAAGCATGGGTGAAGGCTATCGTGCGCTGTGTTTGTTGTTATCCTACGCACCACCCGCACACGTAGTTTCCATGTGTGACGGCATGGGGTTGTTTTTGGAAGACAACTACAACGACTCACACCACACCACTATTGGAATCATCAAATTTAAACAACACTCTCTTCAATCTTTCTTTCCCTTCGCTTTTCGTACAATCTCGCACGCACGCGTGGCTCTCACTCTCACCCTTCCTTCCCTTCCAACAATTTTCTTTTTTTCTTTTTTTCTTTTCTTAATTCTTCTCATTTACCATCAGAATATTCCTCTCCTTTGCACCAAATTCCCTAGGTTACCTTCAAATCTCATTCATAAATTTTAATTCAAAAATAATAACTATGTTTTATCAAGTATTTTTTTTTATGCAAAAATATGATTGCTACAGTAAACTTTTCAAAATGAATAAATAAATTATTCCTGAATGAAACTGATAGATAATATATAATATGATATAATTACAATTTTAACTCCTTAAAAACTGTTCCAAATTAATGATTTTTTTTAAAATTCCATTTAATTATTTCTTTATTTCTTTTCCTAATAAATTTCCTAACCGTTGATGAATAAATATCTATATACTTATATTTCTATTTGTGTTGTGAATAATATGTACTGATGTATACTTCAAAATAGAAAGTACTCATATGCTAACATTTACTCCTATGCTAACATTTCCGGTGCAATTAGTTATTGTGATGATGATTGAAGATCATTCTTTTTTCCATTTTCTTTTATCTCTTTTATTATTAATTTTTTTCTAATATTGTTAATATATAATTAATTACTATAAATAATGTATTTAAATTTTTTAAATATTTTTACTTATTAAGTATTGTTAATATAATTAATTTTTTAACAAACATCGTCAAAACTCAATGTGATATTCAGAATATATATAGAAGTAATATTTATGCTGAAGTTGGTTTGAGACAGATAAATGAGGTCTCATTAAAATTTTACTGTAAATGGATCATTGAATAAATAATTATTTTGTATATAAATTCTTTCATCTAACTTATTCTTAATAAAACTTCTCCTGAATAATCAAGTGTTATATAAACACATTCTTCATTAATATATGTTCGAAGTGTGTGGCTATATCTTGGGGCTTAAATGCATGCCTTAAGGATTTTATAAAACTAACATTACTTTTTCAATATTTCATTTTCTTTATTTGTAAAGTTGAGTTTTCTTTTATGGTAAAACTTTTCTGCTGTAATGATGTTTGTATTGTAACTTGATTTGGTAAGTAAATTAAAATCCAATTGTCATGAATTGTATGCACTATATAGAATTTGACTTTATAACTTTTTTTAATAAAATTAATCATTGATAAAAACTGATGAATAATAATTTCATAGTTATAATGTCACAATTTTAAATAAGTAAAAAGTTCCAAATTGAATGAATATATTGCTTTTTAATTAAGTGTCAATTTATTCTCAAACTACCTTTGAGTAAATATAGAAATTGGTACTAAAAAGATGGATGTGATGACACATAGGTTTCTCATTAAAATTTTAAAGTAAATGGGCTGTGTAAGTTTTTTTTTTTTTTCATCAATTACACTCTTAACAAAATTACCTTAATAACAAAGTGTCATGCATATATACAGAATAATTTTTTTTTCAATTTTTTAGAGCTTCGAGTTCTCTTATTTAACAAAAGTTGTTCATTGTAATAAGACTCAAAGTTTGAAATAAGGATGTGTGAGAGTATTGTAGGTAAGTATTATGTGTTTAATTAATCTCAAAGATATAAGATTAGATGACATTAATTAACTTAATGGTTGCATTTGGTAGCGTGATAATAGCCTAGTGGTGAGGGTATCAGTAACATAAAAAAATTGTGAAACTATTTTGCACATGTTCCATGTTCCGTAGTAGAAGTATTTGATTTTGTATTTTTTTTATATTTCTGAAAATTGAATTTTCCATTACTTGCTTGAATGTTTTGGATTTAAATTTAATTTTATATTACACAATTACCCAAGTATTACAAATGGTGACAAATCACGAGATATCATAAATTAGAGCAAAGTGAAAGAGAAAAATCCAAAGGTTAATGAAAAGGAGGAAAAGGAAAAGATAAAAAAAAGTTGAAAATTTTGATTCTGATAGAAAATTTAATAAAGAAGTTAATTTTTTTATGATGATTTAGTGCATGCTCATCATTCTTATATGATATTAAGTAATGTCCTAACAAATCACGTTTAAAAATTTAGCAAAATTTATATTTTCTTTTGATATTATTAATCATAATAGACTTAGCATTATCTTTTATTCTTTTAGTTTAGACTTTTTACTTTTTTATATTTTTTATCGGTAAAGTATATATATATATATATATATATATATATATATATATATATATATATATATATATATATATATATATATATATTTATTAAGTACTTTGAGATATTTCAACCTCTATAAAAAAAAATATGCATAAAGTTTTGTATTATAAAGTCCATATAATTCATTGTTTGGACTTGTACATATAAGATTAAAATATTTTTATCCAAAACCATTCGATCTAGGTTTTATACATTTAAGTACTCATTCTAAACACAGGGTAGTAAGTATTTATTTATAAGATATCATCTAAGTCTACTTCTTCAACTTATATGACTACTTTTGCATTATGCATTCGCACACTGATGTGTACCTAATACATTAAGATTGGTTATAGAAGTAGTTTGCTTTTCGATTTGGGAAGACTCCTACTGCACTTTGATTGTAACTTAACCTTCTTTTTATATGGTGGAGGATTTAGATTGGTATATCTTTTTCCCTATCAATATTGTTGGTTGTGTATGGATTGAATGAAATATTCATAGATTTTGTAATTATATTCTGGTATTGTAAATGAGACATCACAAAATTTATTTGCTTCTATATTTTTGGAGTGAAAAGCAATATATGCATGTTCATATGGTACGCATGTTAGGAAAATAAGTTAGTGATAAAGAATATAGATACTTAAAACTAAACTCTAACATTGATAAAAGTTTGCACATGTGAAATGCTTGAATCTACATGTACAAATATGAGTATTAAGGTATAACTTTTGCCATCACTCTAGTCAAGTCATGCTTCATACATTTCATCTCCTAAATTGTGTAACATATGAAAGTATATTTTTGAAATCAACTATCTTATCTTTGGGAACTACATATTAACTTCTAATTGATTTTCACTAATTTAAATCATGACTAAATTGTGCAAAGAAACTTCTTTATTTCCTTCACCAACCATCTTCAACAAATTCATAAATTTGTGGATCATATGTATAAAGTTTAAATATTGCACCATGATCTGAATTTGGATAAATGAAGTAACAATTCATAAATAATGCCACTCATAAATAACTATAAACAACAAAATAACCCACCAATAAGTGTATACACATAAATGCATGTCTTAGTTTCATCAATACAAAAATAAATGAGTTTCACTAGAAAAAGAAAAGAAAAGAAAAGAAACATGTATACAAAGAAATAAATATGAGTTACACTAACCATGATTATGACACTTCGTTGTATCTTATTCAAACAGTCCAAATTTTCTACTGAGTTTTTTTTTGTGTTGTCCTGTACTGAACATTAAAAACACATTACTTTGGTATTTTAAAGATAATCTTAATATATTTAAAAAATTTTAAAATTAATGATCATTGGTGTATTTTGGAAGTACACAGTAGAGTAGATGAACAACAGAAAAAAAAAACCAATAAAGAATTCAAAGTCCTCGTTCAAATCTCTTCTTTTATAATAATGATATCTTTCATGTAAAAATAATATTATTCTTCCATAATGATTATCTTTTTGTCTCATGATCGTCTAAACAAAAAAATAATCACATTTATAATTTAAAATAGTTAAAAAATAACAAATTTTAACTAAATCAAATTAAAAATCATGTATTACCACATAAAAAGATAAAATCATGAAGAAGGTGGTGTCCCATGATCCATCATTTAACTTATATAATACTAACCATCAAGAAACAACCATGGAAACAAAATTATTACTCAAAGATTCATTTATAAGAAAAAATCAATCAATAATGTGAACACACTCATTCTTTATGCCCAATTTGGATATTTACTTAATTAGTTATTCTCTCTATCATTTAAAGCAGCGTGTTTATTGAAAAAATTAGGTTACTCACTGATTTTTTATGCCAATTTAAATATTTACTTATTAAGTTACTCTCTCATTTGAAGTAATGTGTTTATTGAAGAAACGAGGTTATTCCAATAAATTTTTTTAAAAGTGGTATACTTAATATGTGACAACACTTAATAGTATAATTGGAGAAGTATGTACTAACATGGTTAAAACATAATACTTTAGTTGTGTTTAAATATCGTTTTTATATATTTCTTTTGAATGTTTATGTTGCAATAATTCTGTATTGATTCACACGTTCAATTAGTTAAAAACATGAAATTGAAAGAGAATTTTTTTTAGAGTATTATAGTTTTGTTTAAAACCAGTTATCTTGTCTCATAAATGTATTTAGAAAATAGTTAACATTATAAAAATAATGTAATATATACAAAATTATTTTAATAAATAAAAAAAATAAAAAAAGTTTTTTTTTTCTTTCAAGAGTTTGCCAGAAAAGACGTTTGACAAAGATTTTTTTGCTTAAGGATAAAAAAAAAACTTTAAAAAGATAACCGAGTCAAACGCCACTTAAAAAGATTGATTTTTGAAACAGTTATTATAAAAATTAACCAATTTGTAACTAAATGACTTTACATAAACTTTTCACACTGTTGGTATTGTATTTAAATTAAATTTTTAAATTAGTAGAACTCACATTCTTAATTATGTGTCTCAAAGTTTAAAAGAAAAAAAGTTACCATAATTAATCATCGTAACTTGTTTTGTGTAAAGAAGACTTACTTTCTTCATTGGGATAATCATAACGATGAGCAAGAGAATTCAAACTCGTTTTTTTTTATTATTTTTTCTTGAAATTAGTTTATTAGATCTATATTATATATATGGCTGCATGTGGAAACCATTTAAATTGAATTTGTAATTGATGTTTCTTGCACGATTCTGGTCTCTAGGAATAGCTACTTCATGCCCTAGTAGAACAAGTTACATGTCAAAATCAAATGTGAGAAACAAAATTGTCTTTTACGATTATAATATGTTATTCTTAGACAGAAAAGAGAAAGATAATGACCGGTGACTCAAAGTAATATATTGGATTAAATATATTTTTGATTATTTAATTTTGATATAAAAATTAAAATTAGTTTTTTTTTTTTTTAAATTTTGATTCAATTTAATTTTAATTTTAAAAGTATATAAATTTAATCTTTTAATTAAATTTTGTTAAATTTATTTGATGTTTTAAATGTTTTTTCATGAAATCATTTGAATTGTTTATACCATTTATCATACTTTTGTGTGTAAATAATTCAAATAATATCATGAAAAACGTTTAAAATATCAAATAAACTTATCAATATTTGATTCAAATGACTACATCTAAGAGGAACTAATTTTAATTGTCAGGGAAAGAAACCAAAAACATATTTAATCCTAATATATTTAATAACAAATAATATATAGACTCTGAAGTATCGACATAAAAGTTCATAATAATATTTAGGGTTAAATGTGTTTTTGGTCCCCTAACTTTCAGTGAATTTTGGAATTAGTCAATTTCGAAACTTTGAACCAATTTAGTCATTCATCTTTCAAAAGACCTGGATTTAGTCATTTTAATCAAATTTTATTAAGTTTATTTGACATTTCAAGCGCATTTCATAATAGTATTTGACTTAACATTAAAGCAAAAATGTGTCAAACATTAGAAACAACTCAAATACAATTCTGAGATGCGTAAGATGAAAGACTAAATTGATTCAAAGTTTCGAAATGGACTAATTTCAAAATTCACTAAAAGTTAAAGGAGAAAAACATATTTAACCGTAATATTTAATATAAATTTATTTAAGAAAAGTAATATGATAATTATGTTTAACACCCAACTTCTTAGAATACCCGCTCATAAGATAATATGCGATGAGATTTGCAAGTAGCTTTAAATTCACATTTTGAGAATGTTCTTTTGGAAATTATATAGCTTTTTATTCTACCTTCTGGGTGGGAAAAAAAATCTACCTTTTCAATTTAAGAATCCAAGTTGAAACGTATATCTCTTAAAAAAGAAATTTGCTACTTTTTCACTGATAAAATTTTGACCAAACAAATGGCATGGTATTAGTGCTTTTAGAATTTTGTAACTTATCAACTTCATATAAAAAATCACGGTCTTCACGATTCTTGTGAAAGGTATGATATTTGTTTCCTCTATATTTTCAGCATGCTTTACTCTGTTTTTTCTTTCTTTTTGACAACTATGTACTGAAAATTTCTCTTTCATAGGCACTTTCGTTCTAATTATAATTTCTTTTATGGTTGTTCTTATCTCTGTTACTATCATCCTCCACCATACCACGTCATCTACCGATAAAAACAACAAATACAAAATATTGTAAAACTTTAAATGTTAGGGAAAGAGTGGAGAAAGAAAATCCCATCGAGAATATAAGATAGAACAAGTTTAAAGAAAAACTATTTGAATTAAATTATCTACTGCACCTGTCATTACCATTTATATTTTTTACAGTTCCGTTGAATTTGTTAACACAACCATAAATAGAAAAAAAAAATTAGAAGCACACCAACCATAAATACAAACAGGAAACAAAATTTCATTGGATGTTTTTGGAATGAATAGAAACATAACTACATGAAACTAGTAGAGTGAACCTATCAAACTCTTACAAAAATTTAAATAAAGGAAGAAAAACTTTATATTGTAAAACTCCCTGCCATTTAGCTATTTTTTATATAATACAAAAACAAATTTATGTGACGTACAAGTTAAAAGATAGTTATATTATGAAAAGTTTGTCTAATAATGTATCATAACATTCCAGAAATAGTTCTCAAAATTAGTTTTGAATAATAAGTCTTTTGTAAGAGAATAAGAAAAAGGCACCGCCAAAAAGTGGACTGCAATTAGAATCCAAATCTAAAATTGAAAAACTCCATCCATAAATAAAAAGGGAAGTGCTGGATTCTCAGAAAATAGAAGAAGAATCGTTCACGTTCGCATGTGATAAGTGTCTATTAAGTTGCTATTTCTATTTCGTTTTACTCAACAACTATAAAAGTTCAATTATATTGGTTGATTCTGAGCTGTGTTTCGCGTTAGATACACTTACCAAAATGAATAATACAAAATAAATAAACTCCTGCTTATTTATATGAATTCAATTCATTGAATATGCGTCTTGAAATACAGTGTTACATTAAAATAAATCTAACAAGATAATTTGATTGAATTTATGCAACTATAGACATACACCAAAAATGTAGAACCACGAAATACAGTAGCCATGAATTATAGCAGCTCTCAACTCTGACAATAGCAAGACCCCATTCCAATTTCCTTGGGCTAAATGACACGCGAACTAGAATCTGCCATCTACTCTAATTTTGCCTGTCAAGTTTCCTCATGCTTACAATTTGGGTATTTATATTCACAAGCGTTTCCAAGACAAAATGATATAAAATGAAGTTAACCGCGGCAATCAACATTAAGATCTTCATCCCATAGTTTATTGATCCATTTCCTCCAGAGATGTTTAGGATGTTTGGAGATGGAGCTTCCAAAAATGATTTTAGAGTTGCTCTGATAGAGTGGTGCCGCGTATAAAAGGTGGAGGGCTGGGAAGGTTTCAAGATATATCATATATCACACTTTATGGTAACGAGACCTTGAATAGAGCAATTAGGGTGCATTTGAATCATTGGGTTGGGGCATCATGAATCTGATCTGGGAGCAGTAAAAGATGAAAGAAGACCAGCTGCATGAGCAGGTAAAATATCTCCAAAAGAGGACATGGCAGCTGCAGATCTATCCTTAAAAATGCCAACTTGTCCATCAGTTAGTATGGATCCCAGTTTAAAAGTACTCTCGCCGAACCTGCTTCCAACCTAGAAAAATAAAATAAACTGGATTGTAATTTCGTGTTTAACAGTTATCTACAGTGAATAAAAATAACTCGTTTTAAAGATGCATTAGTGTGGCTGCATAAATGGATGGAGTTCACTGCAGTAGGAGTGTCATAGATGTGTATGAATGTGATATGCAAATGAATGTAGTTATGGAGTATCAACATCTCATAATATCTTAATTAAAGGATAAATGTATAAAATTAAACTGCAACTAAGGCAAGAAATAGCACCGATATTTGAAAAGGGCTTACCTGCATAAAAGACTTCAGTAATGGTGCTGCCACCCCCAGACTTGAACTGTCATCCAAGTTTATCTTCTGAGAAAGTTCTCCATTTGTAATTGAATTCCATGAGCTCCTTGAAGAGATTTCATTTGACGAAGGAGTAAATGTCTTCTTTGTCCCTCTAGAGGACAATGCTGGTGCACTGAATTTACCAAGATGTAGGTTTGTAAATACGAGCATTAATCACTTGCTTCGTAATGTACATCAGTAGGTTTGATAGCAAAAAACTACCCACAAAAGTAGTCGGTGAATAACCATTACATTTCAAGCTAATTTAAATTAAATAAATAAAATGATGATATTGGAGACCAGTTCGTAACTATGCCTTGTGAAATGACAGACAAAACAGAAATGAAATACAAGATCAGACTAACCTGATGGGGAGGTATTTAAACCGGGGAACTGTAGAACACCTCAGAATATTAGATTCTGAATTAGTAGGCAGTTTCTGAACAGTATCTGTGTACATGCGGTTAAGTTGCACAAAGAAACCAAAGAGGACAGCATGTCGTAGGTATGATTGTCTCTCATTCTCCCAGAGATATGGTTCATACCTTTAAGATAAAGAAAGAAGATTTCAGATGACATTGCAGAAATAAATATAAGTTCTTCAAATCATTACACACTACCAATTTAACCCCGTGCAAGAACTGCATGCTACGAATTTTCCCTAACCATGGGTTTACAGCAAAGAAAAGAAAGAAAAAATGTTTCAACTTTCAGATTGAGACAATGGACCATGCATATGCTATGGATGGATCTACTACTCCCAGATTCCACACTGTTGCTTGAAATGAATTACGACCTCTTTGAAATCCCAGATTTCTTTTAGTAATATTTCACTCGCACCATTTGGAAATTTTTGTGCTCTATCATTCTATTTTCTAATTATAAACTTATCTAATTTTGCAACTTCCTTGCATATGCAATCGTTATATAAGCCATCTTATTCATGGATTGCACATCTCATGTCCCTTCAACATACCAAAACAAAGAAAGGAAAAACTTTATCGGGAGCATAAGATACTAACGTAAGCCAGTCTATGGGATCCAGCTTCTGAGAAAGACGAGTTAACAATTGATCTAAACGTTCTTTAATGACAGAGATAGCAGAACTCTGGTCTTGTTTCCTTCTGACAGGTAGCTTTGCTTTTGTCTGACTAGATGGTACTCCAACCGCATTTAAATCACCACCAGAGAGAATGTCAGTAGCAAATTTGACATCTAACAAAACCTGCAAAACTCCTTTTTCTGAAACTTGGTGAACACCACTCTCTTCAGTGGAGAGGAATTCCTCAAAGATTCCAATTACCTGTATAATAAGATACAAACATTGTAGATGTCCATGCCGTCAAGAAAATAGCAGAACATCATTGGAACAGTAACGCATGATAACTAGATAACCTAGAAAATTAAAAGCAAACGTTAAACAATTGACTAGACAAAACTATTAAAATGGAACTGGAATTCAGTCTTAATCTGTGGAGTAAAAATCTCAAAATAAATTTTACACTTTAATTAAGCTGGATTATAGAAAGAGAGCACACTTTGCACAATAACTTGATAACTCACTGCCTAGAAAATTAAATGCAAACATTAAACAATAGAGTGAAAAAAAATTATTAAAATGGAACTGGAATTCAGTCTCAATCTGTTGCTTAGGGATCTCAAAATAAAATAGGGTTCCTTTAGTACTTTAATTAAGCGGGATTACAGAAAGAAAGAGTCACCAATGGCACTTTCATATGAGCAATATTTGCTAGGTACTTGTGTTCACGGTAAAATATAAACAACAAGGCACTATAAGCAATGTTGTAAAACTTAACACGAGTGATCACTAGATTTGGAAACTGGTCATATGGCCAGTCTGGGAACCTCTATGGATAGGTTATGCACTCAACTTGATACGGACAGTATGACTTGGCTGGCTTAGACTTGAGCTCACATCTAACTGGCCGAGTCGTATGCATTTAAAATGATTTTAAAAAGAAATAGACGGAACATGCTCAGTTTGCAGAAAGAGAGCTGCTGAAGCTTGAAGAAGGTTATTGCAGTACACATATAGAAGTAGAGAAAAGGAAACAGAATGAAACTGTGTAAAGAAGGGAACGATGGTTCCTTAATTCATTCACCCAGAAAAATAATCCAATGAATTTGAGGAATAAATTGGAGCACGGTGCTCCTTCACCCAAAAAAATTAGATGGTTGAGCTTTGTGAAAGGAAGAAAATATTGAATTCAAGAAATGAACGAGAACTCAGAGTGCTGCTTCACCCAAAAGGTACGAGACATGGTTTTTGTTTGAAAAACGGAGGAAAATTGATTAGACCTGTAGTAAGCTTATTGGGCAGGGTTAAGACGTTGACGGGAACTGTGCACAGTGCAAGGTTTGGGTAAATGGAAATATTGATGGAATCAGTTTTACAATATGAATGTGAACACTGGCATTTTGAATCAAACACTCACAACCTTGGGCTAGTAAAGCATACTTTAACTACTGTGCTACAAATCATTTTAAATATAATATTAACAATTTAATATTTCCATACAATACTAGTTCCTGCAGTTATCATTGACACACTACTTCAACCACTAACCAGTACCCTGACTAAATAAATGATCAGCCTCATTTAGATAATGTTGAAAGGATTAGTGACAAAACAGGTCACAGATGATGGTACCGTAACTAAATCAATGATCGGTCTTATTTAGATAATGTTGAAAGAATTAGTGACAAAACAGGTCATTGATGATGGTAGTGCCAAGGTACCATGTCAGAAAGAAAAAAATGGTAAGAGGAGGTGACCTCTGTCGGAATGAAAAAATGCTCAAAGGACACGGTGGCTACTATAAAGCAAAAATGTTCTCAGACACAATTGCTGCTAGGAAGCAAAATGCTCAAAGAGCACGACAACTGGCAGAGAGGAAAAATGGTTATAAAACTGCAAGGCGATGCCAACTGTGGCGGTTATCGGCCAAAAAATGCTCAACTAAAGAAAAGGAAAAAAAAAAGACCCTAATCCGGAAAATGTTGGCAGTGGAAAGTAAGCAGGAAAAAAAGTTGGTAACATTAATGTCAGCTGGAAAAAGCTCGACGGAAAAAGAAACTTGCCAGAAAAGTTGACTGCAAACAGCACTTGCTGGAAAAATATTGGCAATGAACAATACTGGCTGGAAATACGTAGATGGTAAACAACACTCACCAAAAAGACAACAGCAATACATAGTAACACTCGCCGGAAAAAATCTTGCCCAAAAGTCATCAGCTGTGAATAGTAATGTTGGCCAGAAATGGTTTGTTGAAAAGTTGTCAGCGATGAATGGCGATGCCAAGAAAAAAAAGAAGAAACCTAAAAACACAAGGTTTGTAAATAATTTATTCCTATGGGTACTGAGCCGAAAGGAAAAGCATGGATTCCGTTCCGTTGTCAGGCTCTTGATACCAAAGCGGAGAGGAAATGACAAAACAAGATGGTACCACTCTAGCACCATATTCAGAACAGAGATATGGAGATGGAATATAATTTGCTGTGTACACACATAAATATTCTCATTTAAAATAAAGAAGAAATAAAATAATAAGGAACAAATTCATATCTAATGATGAAAATATTTGGTGAAATATTTCCATCAAATCATATCATATTTCGGCATTTAATGTAAAAAAACCATATATCTAACCGAGATAACACTGGCTACAGGTATGATCTAGTATGATCCATTTGCAGAGATTTTAACCAAACAATTTTTTAGAGACAAGCCTTACCTCATCCGTTTCAACAGTAGATTTTCACTCTTTTCCTAGAAAGAGTGGAAATCTTTATGGCCAACCTTTATCGTTATTATTAATTAATGTTTGTCTAAGTGATATGCATGTATTTGTTTCTGGACTGAGTGATGATACGCTGACATCATTATAAACTGTATTTTTTAACTTAAAAATTTAATATACATTATTATATTATTAAAAGGGGTTATAAACTGGATGTATATTTTTAAAAAGGTGTCAAAATATTATTTTCCGTAAATGAACTCCATAAGTTCTATTGTGTCCTTCTCGTTAATTCTTTTTTATTCTTTTAGTTACTCTTTCATGAATTTGAAATGATAGGTAACTGCTCTAAGGCTTCTGACAAGGGCGTATTGTTGATGTGAGTTGTTTGAAAATATCCATATAACGAGTGTATTGTTTTTCAACACACACACAAAGGCATCTGCTCTAATGCCTCAGGCAAAGGCAAATTGACGTGAGTTGTTTGAAAATATCCATAAAATGAGTGTATTGACTTTCAACACACTCTACACACAAAGATATCTCGTAAATGAGACTTGAAGCACTACAATTTTTTTAATTTAATCAGAGTTTTATAATTAATGTTATTAAAACACCGAAAATGCATGCAAGTATATGTATAATATATATCGATAAATGAAGAAATAATTACTTGTCAATAATAGAGTTACCCAGGAGCCTTTAGTTCTCTACAAATAAGATTGAATTCAAACGTGCCACCACACTCTGCAGCTCCAATACTCATGCAGGCTGGCTATGTACCAGGCCTTTGACTATTCTAGATAAAAGGTTGCACTGAGATAGATCTAAGAAAGACTACACTGCTTACCCCATTTTACGTAAGCTGACACAGAAATTGGAACGCAGCCACAGTTAATACAACTAATTTAAACTTCAGCTTATTATTAACATGGTATTGAAATACTGCAGAGAGATTCCTTAATGAATTCTTAGTTCACTTCTTATTGTCTAATGTCTTCTGTTCTATGCTATTTTGAAAATACATCCATACCATCCTTATTCTTTTATTTTCAATGAAATTTCATTTTCTATAAATAACAAAGAGGAAAGACAGTCAACAAATTAGTGAGAAAGTCACGATGGTGAAAATTAAGATCAAGCAGACTAAAACATCCACAAGAAAACCTACCTTTTCCAGTAGCCTTGATGCAAGTTTATGCAAAATCTTCTTGTCAAGTACATGACCTCCAACTCTATGAACTTCATCACAAGCTCTAAAGAGAAATGAGATGATGTACAGAGAAGGCATAGATGGAAGAGAAATTTTCATCTCCGATTGGTTCTCATCAGATTGATCTTGCTTGATAACGATGTCCTCCCATCCCTGTCCAAATAAGCAAAAATAAAAAACTCCAAGATGAAAAGCTATAACTTGGCCAACATATCGCCAACACAAGGTCCTACTAAGAAAAAACAACATTAGAACAAGAAAATGTGAGTTTGATGACACCCATTATCCTTTCAAGAAGGTAAACAGACGTTAATCTGATTTTATATTTAAGGGCCACAACTTTTCATTAGGTATATCACCAATACCCACAAGATTCGTTAATACAACAGTTGCAAAGTAAAAGATCATAATGATGTGTTTTGATAGACAATTTATCATGTCAGACTAGAATCACGTGATATGCTAAGCTACAAATGCTGAAGAACGAATCAAGGTTTTGCCCAATGTCAATTTGTTAAGTGGTTTTCCCTTCTGGTGATGTACATACAAATAGAATGAAGAGCTTAAACTTGCTGACTTCCTGTATTCTCTGTTTTCATTTTACTCTATATTCGTAAAGAACTTCTTATCCTCCTTGTCATGTTTTACTTCTCCATTTTTTCACACCTAACAACTTTAACAACAGGGGTCTTCAAAAGGAATAAATAAGTATTATAGTTCGACATAAAGGTTCATAAAAAACTATACATTCGCAAATGAAATATTGGCAAATCATGATCTTATGAAAAAGGAAAACAAGATTAAACCATCACATACAAACAAAGAAAACACGTCAAGGGAGAGGTGAATATCACTTACCCTCCAGGGTGTACTCAAAGATAAAGCATCATCTTGTTTAAGATCCCGAGATAAAGTGGCAGAAAGTTCATCTGAGAGCCATAATATCCACAAGTTGTAAGCTCTAATGATAAGGTCTCCTATTGTCTTATTCAATTCTTCCAATTCAGGGCTTGCACCTTCTCTCACGCCAAGCAAAGCAGCTATGGAAGATGAATTTTGTCTTTTAGAGCCAAGGCTTGCTGGTTTTCCTGGACTATCACAGATAGTAGAATCAGATCCAAATCGAGATTGTTTCACCAAAGAAGGTAATTTTGCAACTGCAGATGCATTTCCACCAGCCCAATATCTGGGAGAACCAAGTATCAGGGGCATATGTTTAGAATGATTTTGGAATGCAAACAATATTCGTCCAATGAAAAGAGACTTTTCAACAGTAACAGCACTTGGCGATTCACTATTTTGTGCTGGGGCATATAAACTATCCAGCTCTTTTTTCAGTGTCATCAATACTGAAGATACACATTCATAACATTTACTTTGCAGGTATGGTGCCAGATCCTTCAGTCTTTGAGATGCCTTTGGAGATTCTATGAAACTTAAAAGATCCTCAAGGATGCTCTGACAAGAAACATCAACTGCATCCCTGATTCGACTGACTTCAGGACCAAAGTAAGCATTAAGACAAGAGTGAAATTCACTCTCTTCAGGATGAACTTTTAACCCAGAAGCAACTCCAGTTTTTCTGGCATTCGATTCTAAAAACCAAACACCACCAGCCGTAGAAGGTCTGCTGAAGTACACCTGAACATCATCCAGCTTGGTAAACAGCTCACCTACAGCAGAAATTGAGTTTACCACGTCAACAGCACCAGTTAGCTCCCTAAATCTCAAGTCAATAATTGCTTTCATCCTGCCAAGAAAAGCAGACTCAAATATCTCATCCCAAAGATCTGAATCATCTTCCAAAACAAGTTCACGAATCCTACTCCAAGGCAACTCAATCTCCGAGCCAAAAACACTCTTCAGCCATTCTAGACTCCCCTGAAGAACTTGCTTGCTCTCCATCGTCTCCCTTACTGATTTCTCAGCAGAAGCCAAATCCTGGCCAGTGCCAATGGCATCAATCAAATTTCTTCCACTTATCTTGCTCACGCACTCTCTCAACCAAGCAAAACAGGTATCAGCAATGTAACGCTTATCAAGCATCACCATGATCGATTCCAGTCTATCTCTGAATGACTTCCAGAGCCTAACTTCCTCGTCAGGATTGGGAATCCCACCAAACAACTGAGATGCCGGAGGAGATCCCAGTATGACTTTGTAAAAAAGGGGCATATCATTCAAAACCTGCAAAAACAACTCACCCACTTGACCCACAGTAACCTGAATTATACCCAACACATCACACAAGACCGTAACCACCAAGGAGGAAGCATCACCAGGACCAGCATTCCCCAAAACTTGTACTATCCACGACTTCCTTGATTCCAAAAACAATCCCAATACCTGTTTTACAAAAAAATCCGTTTAAATCGAATCCAGCAACTGTCCAAATCTTAAACTAATTAAGTCCATTACAAATCTTTCTTTCGTCGACTAATCACTCCACAGTTCACACCCACAAATCAAGGCACAAATCCATAATTCAATGCGAAGAAACTAAATACCTGCTTAGGCTCGAGCTCGTCGATGACGGCGACGGCGGCAAGCGCGTCGGAGTAAGCGGCAATGGCGAGGCCGCGATCGAGCAACCGATCGCGGCTGCGCTGGGAGATCTGCGCCCTGAAGCTCTCAACGATCTGCCACTGATGCTGAAGCATGGCGAAATTGGAGAGGAACTTCTTCTTCTGGTCATCAGAATCGACGAACAAGTGATGGTGCACGTTCTTGGCACGCACATAGCGCGACGCAGCCTCCAGAAACATTCCTTCGTCGAGGCAGCCCCAGATATTCTCGGGCGTGTCGGCGAGGTACTTAACGCGGCACGCCGCGCCGTAGGTCCAGGCTCGGGACTGGGAATGGAGCTTGGCTTGGGACTGCGATTGGGAAAGGGAGAGAGAGCGGATGCGACCGTGCACGGCGGCGATGTTGCTGGAGATGCCGTTGCAGGAGGCCTTCATGCGGACGATGGAGTCGGCGGAGTCGATCAGGTCGCGGTACCTATTGCCGACAAGTTGCCTGAGCTCCTCCTTCTTGTCCTCGATCTGCCTCCGCGTCGCCGCCTCAGTCTTCCGGATCTCAGCAATAGGCTTGGTGCGGAACAGGGACTCGGCATCGCGGCTGCCGATGTTGGAGATGCGGTGGTCGTCGCCATGAGGCGACGACGCTCCCGCGGAGGGGGACGAGACTCGCATTGCGGCGATGGGTTTGGGGGTTTAGTGGATTGGCATTGATTTCTCCGGCGGACGGAGGAGCAAGGAGAGTTGAAAATTTGCAAAACGGTCACTTGGAAACGGGAAAAAATAGAAATTCAAGGCGAGTTTCGTAAAGGATAATTTTGCCTGAGACAGAGGTGAACGACGTCGTTTATCGTTGAAGAGGAACAGTAAGTAATAGTGTTTTTGCTTGAATTGATTTTTTTAATACTAAACTTTATATTTAGAACTTACTAAAACAAATTACAGGTTCATTTTCAAGCTTATAGTTCATGATACAACTATTGAATTCATTTTTATTCATGCCATGATCTTTCTAGTTTCAAGATCATTAATAAATATTGAATTTTTATGCATATTTAATATAACTGTACTACTGTCAATATTAAAAATGATAAAATAGATTAAATAATTAAATCAATGATCAGAGAATGTATGCTTAATTATTATTAAACTAATTTGAAGGGATAATATCGATATTTAGATTATTTTATTTTTAAAACTAACGACAAAAGTTAATGTGATTTTTTATCTTATAGAAAGTTTATTTATCTAAAATTATTTTAACTCAAAATCAACTTTACATTCGAGTTTAATTCATTATCAAAAGTTACTTAATTTTACATAATTTGTGTTTTGAATTCGAGGATGCAATTTCTTTTATTACTTCATCGCAAACAGGAAATATTTTTTTAAGGTACAATTTATAAATTTAAGTAACTTTCGGACAAATCTGTTGTGAAACTAAACAATATAGAAATCAGACACAATATTTTGAAAGAGAAGAAAAATAAATAATTAGAAAGTTAAAATTAAAAGACACAGAGATGAAGCGGAATTACCCAATTTTGTTTTTTCAAAATAAAATTACAGTATTTTAATTAAGATAGATGTTTTCATTAAATATAAAATTTAAAATTCTTCACAAATATTACATCCAAAAAACATCTACTACAAAATAATAGTCTCTTAAAAAAATTTCATCCAAATATAAATATTAAGATAATTATTACAAAAATCATTAAGTTTTATTACGTCCAATTTGATTATATGTTAATCTTAAATCAATTTATATGGTCTATTTATAGTTTTCTCTTCTCTCTTTGATGTCAGTAAATAAACAGACAACAATGATGAATATGTAAATGCAATCTTCGAATTTACTTCATTGCAAACTTTTTCGGATTTATATGAATAAATTTTCTTAAAATGTTTTTTACATTAACAATTTATATGGATAAAATTCGTAGGCACTTTTACAAGTAAAAAAGATTATGAAATAATATTTTCACAACTTAATTTCAACACTTAAAAATATTTGTAAAGAAACTACTCATACATACCCTTGATAGTGGCCTTTTGTTTTTAACTGAAGTCGTAGCTTTTTTAGAATCTTCAAGAGAAAAGAAAAACAAAGAACCTCTCTAATGCCTAACATACACTTCCATCTTCGCTTGGAAAAAACTTCACTAAAAATATTTTTAGATAAAAATAAATATTTTTAATAAATTAAAGCTTACAGAATTTTTAATTTGTAAAAACAATTATGCTTGAAATTTTCTATTTTGAGTATGTTCTATTAAAATTTTCATCTAATTTCTTACAATGTTTAGATATCAAACTCCTAACGTTTATAACTTTTTTTAGTTCATAAAATTGGAAAATAATTTATATTTCTTCTCAAACCTTTTTGTATGAACTCAAAAACCGGAGCGCGAGATTTAGCCGATGAGACACGGTTGAATTACCCATTCCGGTCGGACCGGGTCCAATTAAACCATTGAATCTGTGACGTAAGGAGCCAATTGAAACGGTGAGTTTCGTGTCACTTCTACCAGGAGAGAAGAAACAAGTCAACGAACTCACTCACTCACCATTCACCAGAGAGAGAGCAGAACCACTTACGCTTTCGTCGATTCCCTTTCCTTCTACCATTGGTTGTTCTTATGTGAGTATGAGCACTGCCATTCTAACTTCAGTATTATTTTTGCATTTTCACCATGCTTATGCCTTTTTTTTAGAAAAAAAAAATCGTAGGAATTTTTTCTTAAAATTATTTATATCAGCCATGTGTTGTGACCCATGATTATTGGTTTTTCTTTCCTTCTAGTAAATATTTGAATTGCCTTTTGTATAGTTTGTATTTGCTTTATATAATATGAGATGGATTGCTGTTATATTTATACCCACAGTCCGAGAATCTTTAGTATGGATTGACATCTTGGTGTCAGAACTATTTTTTTTATTTTATTTAAGTTTGAACTTTTTTTTCAGAATGTGGAGGTCATGACGATGATGGTGAACCAAAGGGTTGAAGAACATGTTATAATTGAAGAAGGGCAAAGGAAAAAGATGAAGAGGAAGAAGGAAGTTTTGATTCCTCGTCCTGCATGTTCCTGGGTGTATTTTAGGTGATTTCTTTTAATTTCTTAAATATGTGATTACATTGACTGTAAACTGACAGTGCGTAGATATTAAATTACAATTGCTAGTTTTTTTAGTTGTTTACTAAGTCTTGAATTGTTGCAGTAAGGAATTTATCAAAGAGTACATTGCTTCCCATCCTGAGTCACCAGGCCTTAAAGCTGTGAGCATCCTTTTTACTTTTTGAATTTCTGGGTTTTTTGTTGTTCGTCATTTGTAGCTGAACTGAATATGGAGTTGTTAATTTTAGTATTTTTTTTTTTCTTTTGGTAGGCAACAAAGGCTGCCTCAAATGCATGGAAAACAATGAGTCTTGAAGAGAAGGAAAAGTATGCTAGGCATGCACGAAAAGTGTGGGATGGCTACTTGAGTTCTGGTGCTGCTGCCCCTGAACCCAAGCCAAGGAAACAGGTAATTCTAAGCACATGGGTTGATTCGTTAATTCATTTCAATAGTTGATGAATCTTAATGTTAAAGATTAAATAATGCAGACTAAACTGGTAACAAGATGCTCCCCAGGTCGCTTATTCAATGTGTTACAGCGCCTCACACCTGAACAGAAGGAGTCAGTAAAGAGCATGGGCTTCGGGAGCCTCCTTGGACTTAGATGTCGAACTCTTCGACGCAGTTTGTGTCTTTGGTTATTGGAGAGATTTGATGCTACTAATTGCAGCTTAGAGATCAGCAGTGCGCACTTGCCATTAACTCCAAAAGATGTGGAGACAGTATTGGGATTATCAGCCAGTGGCAAAGAAGTGGTGAACTCTGGTCCAGAAGACTTGATTTCAGATTTGCGGAGCAGTTACAATGCGATAAATCATGGAATTTCAGTGAGACTTTTAGAGGACAGGTTGGCTACTGCAGAGGCTGGAGATGATTTTAAGAGGTCTTTTGTTCTCTATGTGTTGGGAACTCTTCTGTCCCCAACAGCTAGGCTGGATGTTAGTCCGTCATTCCTCCACATTTTGACAAATATGGATCTTGTACATCAGTATAACTGGAGTAAATTTGTGCTTGATAGGCTAGTTCGAGAAGTATCGCTCTTCCATAAAGGAAAGCAAAGAGCTGTTGGTGGTTGTCTCTTATTTTTGCAGGTAAAATTATTTTTTGCATCAATTTCTATTTAACTTATTAAGCAATATATATGTTTTTAAACTCTTTCTTTTCAGCTTTTCTACTATGAGAGCATAACTCTTGAAGGGTCTTCTGCCCCAGTTTCAACAACAGTTCCATATCTGTTTTCTTGGGGAGAGGAGGAGATTTCTGAGAGAGAAAAACGAGAAAAGGAACTTGGTGGCTATGGTTCTGGGGAGGTAGATAATGGCATTCAAATTATTTACTATAATGCTACACTTGTATTGGGGAAAATGTGGTATTTATTTTCCTATTTTTAGGTCAAAATAGTTTATTTAATTGTAGAAATCAGAAAAACCCTCAAGGAGATGAAAAGGACTTAAAGCAGGCTTCTGCCAACCATTTGTTTCATGAGATGTTCTCATGGTGAAAAAAGTTCAATGTTAAACAGTCTCTTGAAAGCCTTTTTCAATTGAATGCAAGTCATTGGAAAGTATGATATTTCTAATTTGATTGCATTTTCTCTGAAAATGATATTTCATCTTACAATTTTATAGTGGTGGATTTATTTCTGAAAACACCCTTTGACATCTTCTTTAAGACTTGCTTTCTATTATTTTTCAAAATATTTTCGTATGCTTCAACAGTGCATTTAAATAATACACATTTTGTTGCAATGAGAGTAAATTGTGGAAAGATCTCAGCTCCCCACCACGAGTCATAAAGGATATCATGTCCTACAACCAATCAAAACTGTATTAGGAGAAAGTATCATTTAAAGTGTTAAAAGTAATTCAACTGACTGGGCTGCTTTTATGTGAAACAATACACATTGGATATTTTCTTTTAAACTAGTGGATTTAGGTGTCTACTGAGGTATGCTTTTACTTTGCAGCTAGCAAGCAAGAAGAAACGTCACTATATGGTGTTCCCAGAGTGTAAAGATCATTCAGATGGGCCACCAATCATCACAGAAAACACTGGGATTGGGCATGGTCCTCTTAGAACAGTATTAAATGAGGTGATGATGCCATTGACATTCATTACTAGCTTCTTAGCGTCTTAGCATGTCCATAAAATCATGTCAAAAGGCACTGTTTTATGCCTATATCTTTTGTAGTTATGAACCCAAAATTTTTACTTTTCTTTTTGTGAAGTAAAAAAGGCCAATGCATAGTTGAGTTTCCTTCTGACCTTACAGTGAAGAAGAAACAAGATAGTAAGACAATTTAAAAGTTTGATTGAAAAATGATTGAGTGACCATGAGATGTGTTTTCTTTTATATGGGATGGCTATAGATTTTGGTGAAACGTTTTTAAGATGGTAAGAAGGTGCATTACGTGAAAGAACTTATTAACATGACCCGTACTTTGCAAAAATCAAGCCCAATGGTCTTTAGTCTCTTTGGTGAGGTTGGGTTATAAACTAGTTACTTTGGGTCTTTAGTCTCTTTGTTTTGCTGTCTAGTTAATTATTGGATCATTGGCAGGCAGTCATAACGATGATGAGGTCATAACGATGATGATAAACCAAAGGGTTGTTGAACATGTTATACAACGAACAGATTTTTTATCTTTGCATTGGAAGCTGCTTATACAAAAACTTCTTATTTTTCTTTTCTGGACTTCCTTCAAGGGCACTGTTGTAACTTAAATTCATGATAATAGCTTGCTCATGTTTCTATACTGGGTTCACATGAATATATAAGAGTGACAGGGTCTTGATATGACTTTAAAGAAAAATGGCTTTCCCATGCCGCTAATTAAGTTTGAGATATTCGTTTTGTTCTGTATTTTTCGATGGTGATTTTGGGTTGAGCTTTTCCTCAGATTTCTGTTTTTGATTATTAACTGGTCAATTTTAAAGCAGTACTCGTGTTACTAATCTTATTCAAGGGAGAAGTAATCAGTGAGAATGCATTGGGGCTTGAATTTTATAGTTTTTCATAACTGTAATAGCTACTTTAATTTATTCCTTAACGAATGCCAAAGTTATCAACGAGTTATTAGTGGAAGCTCTATTTCTATACTCTCCTAAGACGAGTGTGTGTTGGTGCACATGCATTTTTTTTATTTTGAAATCTGCAGATTGAGCTCTCAAAAACAAGTTTTTTCTACAGGAAGCCATCCTAGATTTTCCAAGGAGCAGAACTATGTTGAGTGGAGATGTAGATGTTATAGTCGAATCAGTCAAAGCCCCTTGTCGAAACAGAGAATATGGTTGCAATGAAACTGTGGATTGCATGACCAGTAATAACCATGAAGTAACCTGCATCTATTCTCCGTGTACCTGTCCACTTCAAGACTGTAACTATGTTGGGCCATTTGAACAGTTGGCATTGCATTTCAGCAGTAAACACTGGGATTCTGGAAGACGATTCAAATATAATTATCCATTGGCTATCTCTTTACAGATGGATGAACAATTTCTTATTCTGCAGGCAGAAGAAGATGGGGTTCTCTTTCTCCTCAACAAGGGCACAGAAACTAATGGGAATACAGTGATGATAACCTGTATTGGTCCAACCTCATCAAAAGAGAGGTTTGTTTATGAGATTGTTTCATGTAGGGGAAAAAGTTCTCTCAGATTGAAGTCTGTAGCTGAGAATTTTCCTGGTCGAATGAAGGATTTACCCCCACTAGATTTTATTTTGATTCCTTTCAGTTTTCTTGTTTCTTCAGGAGAGCTCAATATAGATATTTGTATATGGAATTCTAATGTAGATTACTCTTGATTTATGACCTAGATTATAGATAATTATAGATAATTATAGATAAAATCACAATATAGATATTATGTTTTTTTTCTCAATATTTGTGGTTTCTATTGTACAGGAAAAGCCATACCTACTCATCCCCTTTTTTCTCATTGTGAATCTCCTTTACACTTGTTAAAAGTTCTACATTATCGGTTTTTAATAAATTGTAAAACCTACATTCTAATTTGGTTATATTACAATTTGTATATTGCTTCTACTGGTCAAATAAATGGTAATACCTTGTAACCAAATAACAATTTAATTATTTTACATAAAAATCTTTCGTTCATTTCCTTCTAATGGCGTAAGTTGTTGCTGGATTTGGTTGACAAAATTTATTCTAATTAATAATTCTAAATGGACAAATTGTATACACAAAAGCATATAATTAATAAACGCAACTGTTAGACGTTATATGATTTTAACCAAAAGGCAAATATGGTACTGAATTCAGATATGAAACCTGGTTTTCTAATTAGGCATTCCAATTAGAACAAAAAAGTTATTGTAACCTTATAAATACAAAGATGAATTTTATTTCATGTTTTATATTCTTACTAAGACTATTACCATGGTATGATTACTCGGGATTAAGAATTCTCACTCCTTTTTGGCATGCACTAAAAGGTATTCTGTAAAATCAGAATTTGACAGAGGTGGTATATGGATTCAGATACTGTAAAATGTTTTGAGCAATGAAAATCTTCATTTGATGATGTCTTTAGGTACATTTGTCCCATGTGAAGAGGTTTCATGGTAAGCCAAACCTCAAAGATTCCACTTCCACAGAGAATGCATTGGCTTGAAACAATAACATGCATATAGCTTAAAAAAGAACCATGTCGCTACTTGATATGATGAATTTCACTTGAAATCCTAATCTAAAAGTGTGAAGACATCATCAAGTATCAACTGATGGTCCCTCTGAACAACACGGTACCCTCCATCACAAGTCTCCAAAAGTTGTAATTTGCAGCCTTTGAGATGCTGGAATATCTGTACTTCCATTTTATTTCCAGTTTAGGTTTTGTGGTAATTTTATTTCTGAATAACATCAACTTTAAAGCAAATCCTAATTTTGTTTCTTTAATCAATCAAGATTCAAATTTGAGGGCTCTTTCTTTTTTTACTTTTTAAACCGTTGGAGATCACAGATTTTCTACAGATAAACAAATTTACAATTTTTTGTCGGATTAAATTAGGTTTAAGGTTTTTTTATTATTAAGATGATATCATACTATTTAAAAGTCTCTTTTGTTTGTTTTTACCAACTATCGAGTCGCTATCTGGTTACTCGTAAATATCCAGTCTCAAACTCAAGATGTATATATCTCAACACGAGAAGACGTGTTAGAGATCTACAATGATTAAAGATAAAATAAATTTACAGTGTATAAGTGAATGCAAATTTTACTTTCAAAGTTTGATTTGTAAGGTTGAATTAGACTTAAATTTTATTTCTTCTTTTAAGATAAAATTATTAATAAATTATTGAATTTAGATTAAAATAAGGCCATCTTTGAAAGTGAAGATCAAGATTGTCACACAGCTTAACTTCCAGGTTAGAGAAGGGAAGGTGGGAAGCAGAAACTGTCAACTTGCTTCTGTGTTCCTGATTTCCAATTTATAGAATTTATTGATAATTCTTTCCAAGGGATTTCAAATAATACACAAACTTTTTCTGTTTTGTTTATCTATGTTCTTTGTCTATGTCCATATAAAAACAATACAAAACATGACAAATAATGGTTGTAAAGTAATGTATGGTACTAAAACAAATTGAATTGTAGCTATGAGCTGAAGAAACTGCATTGTGTTCCTTGAAGTGAATGACAGCCACGTCGAATAATTCTGAGAAAAGAAGCTCCTTTATGAATTAGGAACAAAGGTGCCAACATAGCCAACCCCTACAACAAAGAAGGCAATAGATTGCAGGAAAAGATATATGAAGTAGTGGTTCCTCCCATAGGTAAGGTCATAGCATCCACAGAAAAAGAGGTAAGCCCCCACTAGAAGTTCCAAGAAATGAAGCCTGTCAATCATCAAAAAACAAGTAATGAAGGTGAAATAGTGAATGCTAGTTATGAAATCACATACTAAGTTGCTTGTACAATTCTTTCCATCAACCAAATTCAGACACCAAATACCCAACCGGAGGAAATATAATTCAATTTTACAAAACTGTCTTATAAAATGAGGTTTGCATCCACTTATATATTATAAATTAGTTTTATCTCTCGTCGATGTAAGACTTTCAACAAATCATAACCTTATGTTGGTACGAGGTTAATAAAAGTAGAGTATTTTCCTTGTGTTGGTGTACCTTTCACTAATCTTGATACGAGGCTTCCTTGCTGCTTTGCCACCTGACTTTGTCTTAAGGGCATCTCCCAATTTCTCAGTAACTACCCATTCATTTACTCTCCCTGCCTCTAGCAAACCTGTGAGTGTTGCCTTGGTCCTATGCATTGACATAACATTTTCAAAGAGTATCCAGAATACGAGTAAGTGGATTGACCTGAACAAGATATAGATGAAAAGTTACTCACAAATCAACACAAGAAAACCTTGCCTGCAGAAAATTGCTAACTTATAATGCTTACCTTGGAGTTCCAACTGCATTGAGGAGTGTGATGATAGAAGGTATATACACAGCACCCCACTTAGGAACTTCCACTTCTGGAACTAGAACAGTGGCTGGCATAACCACACAGTAGAATACAAATGTGACCACATGAGCTACGATTTTCCGGACAAAGAAGAAACTATAAATCACATAAAACTTCTTCCAAGTGGAGACTTTCTGCATGGCATGGTAAAAAAGAAATTACAAGAGAAGATGGAAGATAATACAATTTGACCTCTTCAAACAAACTATAGAAATTGAGTTTTACAAGGAAACTGATACCTTGTTTCTCATGATTTCCATTGCCATTTTCTTGAAAAGATTAGCTGGGCCACATGACCACCGATGCTGCTGATAACGAAAGGCTTTGAAGGTACTTGGCAGTTCACTTTTCACCTAAATTTGTTTAGATTACAGAAAACAAATAATTCAGTACAGGAGAGAAGACTCATCGGAAAGTAGATGTGTTACTGAAATTACATAAAAAATACTTAATTAGATTAAAATGATTATATTCATTCACTTTTAAAGTAGAAATTAAAATGTATCAAAGTTTCAAAAAATAACAAAGTTCAGGACTAAAAACATATTTCACCCTTCAAAGATTCATCATACCTTAAGATCGCTAAGATACACAAATTTCCCTCCTTTGAGGCCAGCTCGGACAGCCAGATCCATATCCTCCACTGTTGTGCGGTCCTTCCATCCACCAGCTTCATTTAATGCTGAAATTCTCCACACACCAGCAGTGCCTGCAACATATCATCTGCATTATTCACATGACTGCTTCTACTACCCAATGACAATATTTGTACTGTTTATTAGGGAAATGATTTACCATTGAAACCAAAGAAGGCATAGGTTGAGGACCCAACTTCCTGCTCCACAAGGAAATGATAGTCCAGTGACATCTCTTGCATTCTTGTCATTAAGCATTCATCAGCATTAACTGCCACACACAAGGTATCTTAAAAATGAAACACAACTAGATAAACCAGATGCAACTTAAGGAAGTTTTGATCTTTGCTGCAGAACACCTTTTTCATGAAGGTTTAATGAGAAAAAACTCACCAAATTTCCATCGAGCTTGGACTAGTGCAACTTCTGGGTTGTGAGCCAGAAATGGTATTGTGCGGCGAAGGAAGTTAGGCTCAGGTTGGAAATCAGCATCAAAGATGGCCACATAATCACACAAGTTCACATAGCTATGCTTCATGCCTTCTTTAAGAGCTCCAGCTTTGTATCCATTTCTGTTCTGTCTGATCTCATACTTTATGTTTATGCCTTTGCTGGCCCATCTCTGGCATTCCACTTCCACCATTTTCTGAGTATTTTTGGTTAAAAGAAACAGAAAAAGGTCATGTGAGCACAAACTATGATCAGAGAGAACATAGAAGAAGCCTTGGATTTTCTGACAGAAAGTAATTTTGTTATCAAATATTGACCTTACACATGACTAATGAGTAAACTTGCTTTTTAGTAGCCCTTATAGAGTAGAAAGTATCTCAAAATAGGCTTTTGATGACTAAGAAAAAAAAAATCTAAAAATATTTAACATGCTTTAGTTAATGAAAGATAAAGGAGCAAATTTTCAGTTAGGGATGGATAATGTCAACCTTAATGATTGGGTCAGTGGAATCATCAAGAACTTGAATTATAATCCTATCAGACGGCCATGATATCCCACATGCAGCTCCAATTGATAACTGATACACCTGCAAGCAATGAAACAGTAAAAAAATTCAGTAAAAGAAAAATTCTACTCCAAGAAACAATGCATGTGAGAGCAATATATGCTAAATGTGATAACTTTTCAGTAACACTGTACCTCTTTCTCATTGTACATAGGAATTTGTACCAAGACCATTGGGTATGCAGAGTTTCCAATCTCAAGGTCATCTCTGAGAGGTTCCCATTTATACTTGTTATCTGGTTTGTACCTAAACAACTTCACAAAGATTATGACTACACCCATATAAACTCTCTCCACAAACAACATAATTGACATGGCTAGGCACAAAGCCACAAGCAATTTCAGCAATGGAACCACAAGGGGTGCTCTGGTTTGCTGCCAAATCAAACCCATTTGGCTTGCACTGCCATCATAATGCAGGTTTTCAAACGTAGCTGCTGATGAAAGCCGATCCATCTGGTGGCTTTCTGTGGAGAGACAAATTGCACTGATGGAATGGTGTGACTATATAGAACAAAGTGAGATCACTCACTCACTAACTGTTTGTGCTTGGTCTTGGTGGCTTGTTGGCTTTGCGAAAAGAACACGAATTGTTTGTAGTTTTTTTCACTTTTGGCCACTCACTCAGTGATTGTTGCTTAGGAGTTACGTTAAGGCAACAAGGAAGAGCAAGAGAGTAGAGTCAGAAGGCACTATTATAGCACAGTACTAACAAACAACAAACAAAGTAACAATGCATTTACACTGAGCTCCATGTGCAACATTTTGTGACACCAACCTAACGTATGGTGCAGTGTTTCTCAAGCTCTCTCTCTCTCTATTTTCTTATGAAAAATGGGAGAGAGATAGAGAAGAAGGGTATTTATTTGAATGTCTTGAGCAATGATAGAACAAAGTGTGAAGTGTTATTTATATTTGATAAATTGCAGAGTTTGTATGAAAGGGAAGGAGAAAAAAATTGCAAAACCATTATGATGAGATGAATGGATTATGGACACAGCTTGCTTCAGAGTTGAAACCAGAAAAGAGTGTCACAATCCAGTGGCGTTTGCAGACATGTATGGAGCAGTGCTTTCTACAAAGCTACTCATTATTTCCTAACACCAAGGTTGAGATTTTGTCTATGAAATTTTTTTGAGGGAACTTCATTTTCGTCATAAAATTGTGTTGATACAAAAATAAATTAAACATTTTAAAAAATTATTTTGTTGCGTTAAGTAGTAACTAAATTTGTTTATCATCGTTCTTTCATATTTATCATCGTTCTCCTACTCATCTTTATTTTAGATAATTTAAAAAAATTACATTGTTCTTTAATTTTGTAACTTATCTATAAAATACGTTACTCTTTGTAATAATTGTTTGACTTTTACTTAATTAATATTTCATATTTTTATTTAAGATATATGTAATTATAATTTTTTATATATATAATATTGAAAAATATATACTAAAAAGAGTATTTTAAGTACATGGAGTAAAAGAAGTATTTATTTTACTCTTTAGTTTTTGTGTTTTTGGAAAGAAGCTTGGGAATTTGTAATTTGATTTTGGTTCCTTTTACATGTGTCCAAATAGAATGATTAGAAGGTGTTGTTAAATTAGACAAAGAACAGCCAACAAAAACCATGTACTTGGGTGGTTGACATGTCCATGTATTTTATAGGTCCCAAGTTCTATTCACCTTAATTTTGTATCGACAAGTTTGATGCTGAAAAAGTACACATTGGAAATTGACATGTATAATTTTTTGGCACTTTATAAGCATAATAATCAAATTGTATGATAAATTATAATTAATATATGCCATCTATTTTCTCCAAATAAATTTAATTGAACTTGACGGATTATGAACATTGAAAGGCCACTTGATATCATCATAAATATACATTAATACCGTGCTTTAATTCTCTTAATTAAGATCAGAAAAACGTACGAAATGAGAACTTAAAAATTTACTTATATTTATTCATTAATAATCAAGGTAACCAATTTGAAGAAAAAATTATCGTACTTATAAGATATTTTAATCCAAATAAATAATAGCTATCAAGATTCCAGATGAATCAATGGAGGTATATATATTTAAAGGGAAAATACTAACTAGTGTCCTGAGAGTATTAGTTAAAGTGTAATTAATGAATATTGAATTTTGTAAAAGTTGATAGTTAACGGTAATATTAAATGAATCATGATCTTAATAATTGTTAGTGCAATTTTACTTTATTTAAAGAATAAAAACATATATAAGTGTTATATATTTATAATTGATAATTTATTTGGTGAAAAAAAAAAGTTAAAAAATAATTAAACATAAAAAACTATATTTTAATGTTACTAAATATTAAAATATAATTAAACATAAAAATATTAATTAACATATATATCATCCATCCCAATTATAACATTTTAACACTAATAGAATAGGATGTTTCATCATAGTATTGAAAACAAATAATTCAATGTACAGAATATATTCATACAGTCTTACAAAAGATATGATTATAAAAATATATCATTTATACACTTAAATTGAAACTAACGAGCTCTATACATAAACTATTCACTTCCAAAAACTCTCTGAAACCTTTTAAAACTCTAACTAATGGCTCCTTATCTTTCAGGGGTATCTTTAAATCTGCAACATCTTCTGCTCCCACCAAATAGGTCTTCTGCTCTCACCAAATAGATGATTATCATAAGAGACCAACAACACAAGAAGACACAAAACACACAACAGGATAAGCTAGTGTACAACAGACTGGATGCAAGCCAAATCAGAGAAGACTCACAGGAAAACAAGCAAAAGTTTAACCTAAACGAATGAAAAAATTGGTCGAACAGAAAAGAAGAGTTCACCAAGAGGATCATTTTAACGGTCTTCAGTCTTCAAACAGACTAACAAAGAGGAAGAACTCTTAGAGAGAAGGTCAAAGAACTTTGTAAAGTGATTTATAGAGATAATATTTTTAGAACGATGAAACTTGTTTATAAGAATTCTATTCATATTAAAATATTTTAATATTAAAATAATTGAGTCTCACTATTTTTAAATCACTATCACTTTTAAAACTTCATTTTCTTAAGTATTTCAACATAAAATAAACAATAAAATATTGTTTGTTTTCTTTATTAAAAAAATAAACAATATTTTATTTTATGTTAATTTAAGTTTTTTTTTACATTTAATTATATTTTAGTTTTTAATAATATTAAAATATATTATATTTATTTTATTATTTAACTATATTTTAACTTTTTTTGTGTGTAACAAATAAATGATCAATTATAATATAATAGTTATGACAAATTTATCATCTAAATAAAGTAAAATTTATTAATAATTAAGATAATAATTCATTTAATATCTCAGTTAATTATGAATTTTTTTTAAAAATAAATATTTATTAATTACACTTTAAATAATGCTCGACACTAATTAACGGGACCTATTTAAACAAATAATTTACATTTTTCTTTTAATTTTAAATATTTAAGTATCAACTACAAATTTAAAATTATAATACAATAGTTTATATATATATATATATATATATATATATATATATATATATATAAAAAAT